>Ga0326728_10013581_pt1 | contig 17629 bp, 5 predicted proteins | sample MB3enrmetagenome_FD_207602 | JGI IMG/M metagenome (GOLD analysis project Ga0326728, IMG submission 207602) | Lab enriched peat soil microbial communities from McLean, Ithaca, NY, United States - MB31MN | ecosystem: Environmental > Terrestrial > Soil > Wetlands > Peat | place: USA: New York... | reverse complement strand
GACTCCACAGATAACTCGGACTGCCGGCGCTGGTTGTCGCCGTCAAAGTGGCTGGAGAACCCGCGCACACCGTGGCCGAGTTCACGCTCACCGACGGCAATGGATGGACCGTCACCGTCACGCTGGACGGGGATGAGGTGTCGCCCAAGGAATCCGTGACCGTAACTGAGTAGGTTTGCGTGCTCGTTGGCGAAGCCACGGGATTAGCCACCGTCGAACTGCTCAATCCCGTGGAGGGACTCCAATTGTAAGTGTAACCAGTGCCGCTGCCACCGCTGGCAGTGGGGCTGCCGCCGATGGTCACGCTGCCGCCAGTACAATACGCCTGGGGACTACCCGCATTTGCGGTCAGCGCGTCCACGGTGATCGCTCCACTCCCGCCGGACGCGAGCCCCGAAATGTTCCAACCCAATCCGGTCGTTAAAGCAGGGAGGGAGTAAGAGCTGAACGTCCCGGACATGGCGCCGCTGATCAGTTTAAAAGAGTTACCCAAGACCAGCGTACCAGCCAGGTTCACCACGGTGAGTTTGCCTCCCAGCGTCACGGTGCCGCTGTTCACAATCTCGGACGCAGCGGGTGTTGACGCGTTGATACCCATGGTGGTCGTGCCCGCAAGTGACAGAGTGCTGCCGAAGGTGAGCGTGCCGATGGCAGTATTGCCAACCAAGAGTGTGCCGCCGCTGGCCACCGTGGTTGCGCCGGAGATCTTGCCGGTGCCGCCCAGCGTGCCGCCAGAGTTTACCGTCACAGTCCCAGACCCGGTGCTGCTCGTGCTGTTGTCGGCCAGGAGTGTGCCGGCGTTGATGGTCGTGTTGCCGCTGTAAGTGTTCGCCCCCGTAAGCGTCTCCGTGCCGCTGCCGCTCTTGGTCAAGGCCAGGGTCCCGGCGGTGTTTTCAATGACACCGCTAAACGTGCCGCTGTCACCGTTGGCGCCCACCGTTAATGTCGGCGTGCCGCCGGCCGCGGTATTCACGGTTCCCGACCCGTTCAGACCGTTGATGGTGTCGCTGTGGGTATTCAAATCCAGAATACCGTTGTCAGTCACATCGCCGGCCGTTGTATTACCCGGGATTGTGTTGGCCGCGCCAAGTTGCAACGTCGTGCCGGAATTGATGGTTGTGCCCCCGCTGTAAGTGTTCGCACCGGACAGAACCACAGTGCCGCTGCTGCTGGTTCCCGCCGCAATAGTAACCCCTTCGCCGCTTCCGCTGATGACTCCGCTGAATTTCACCGTGCCGCCGGAAGCGTTGGCAATCAGCGAGACTGGGTAGTTCAAAGTAATGTTTCCGCTCAAAGTGTTATTCCCGCTTGAGTTGAGGCCGCCGATGACCCTCAAGAGACCGCTGTAGCCATAAACCGTGATGTTATTTGGGAAGGTTGACAGGTAAGTACTCGTGAGCCAAAGCTTCGAGATGTTGTTGTTGCCACTGCCGTCGCCTACTTGAACCTGTTGACCGGCGGCCAGACTGCCACCGGAGTCAATCCACAGTTCTCCCGAGTTGATGTAAATCCAACTGCTGCCCCCCCAAGTCTGGGCCGCTTTGACATCAACAACGGAATAGTAACCTGACAAATCTTCCATATTCAGAGCAACACCCGTTTTGCCTGAAACGCCGCCCACCAGGTCGGCGTTTAAAACGAGCTGGTGGGAGCCTTGCCCATACACCAGATACTCCACGGCATTGTCATTATAAACGGGTTGTCCGAGGATGAGGTTGCCGCTGACCGGATTCAACTGGATGGATCCAGCCCCGTTTAGAGAACCCGAAGTGGGAATATTCCATGTTTGCGTGTAGGAACTGTCGTTTTCAATCTTCGCGTTAAAATTAATGCCGTTGCCAGCGGTGCTCCATGTCCACCCTGCCGCAAAACTCGAATCAAAAACAATATTGTCAATATTCACCCAGCTGCCAAGGTCGTCATATCCACTACTATCGTTGCCAACGTAAGAAAAATCCACCTCGGTTCCAAACGCCCAAGTGGGACAACTACTGTAATACCAGTTGTCGCAATAGCTGAAGTTTCCGTGACCGCTGGCGTCGTTTCCATTCCAGTTGATGTAATTTTCACCGCGGGCGGGCAGAACTGCCGCGCCGAGGAGGATGGCAAATGTCGCCAACGCCGCCAGTGTTCCCAGCCGGTTTGAATCTGTTTGATGTGGTTTCATGGGTTGCATTCCTTCAAAACATGTTTTTAAACAGGTTCTGTGCCACGGCGCGGTTTTGCGCGGCCGGCTTGCTCGCATACTCTTCCTGCCGCCGCAGGCGGATTATCGTGGCCACGGCCGCCAATGCTCGCGGCAGGTTGAGTATCGTGGAATATTGGGTTAAAGCCTTCATACTTCAGATTTCTTTTACCAGGACCGTCCGATTGGACGAGTGCATCCTTCGATTTGCCCGCCACGCGCCCCGCGACCGGGTCGTGGCGTGGATTGCGGCGCCGGATTTGACAATGAGAACGGAAGTCAACCCGATGGCGGCAGATCTCGTTGACGCGTCACATTGCATGGCAACGGTTTATGGTTTATTTCAGTTGCTCTCTGGGTTTATTCTCATGATTTTTATAACAACTACTCACTCCCCGCGCAACCGCATAAACATGTGGTTTGCCGGGAACCGCGGCGGCGCCTTACCGCATGAAGATGCGATAGATTTTCGCGCTAAAAGGAGGGATATTAAGCCATTGCCCAGGCTTGGAGCGGAGGCGAAAAGACGCGGGAAAAGGGATTGACTCGCAGCGGTCTGGCAACAGGTTACACATGAGAACTCAATTCTGCCGAGGGGCCGCTGTCTTGATCGCAGCAGCCTGCCTGATGCCCGCGCCCAGCCGCGCTTATTCGACCAACGTCCACACGTCGTTCCACTGGCACATGCATCAGCCGATTTACTGGCCGAACCGGCGGGATTACGGGGTGGACCATTACGAGCAGGCCTGGGACACGATCCAGGCGCAGAACGCGGGCCGGCCCGACCCCAGCCCGGAGGTGCTGAGCACGGTGTTCGGAGAGTCGGACCGCGTGAACGATTATCAAGGCTATTATCCGTATGACGCCATCTCCAGCATCCTGAGTTACCCGAATGCCGGGGCGTCCATGAGCTTTTCGGGGGCGTTGATGGAGAATGTGCAAAGCCTGGCTGCGGCGGGCCAATTGGGCTACGCCACGGGTTGGAACCAGGACGACCAGACGTTGCGCAGTTGGACCACTTCCGGCGGGCATCCGCGGCTGGACCTGGTGAATTTTGACGATCATCACGCCTTGGCGCCACTGGTCAGCCCGACCACTCTCCAGATGGAACTGCTGGTTCAGCAGCGGCAGATGCAAATTTTCTGGGGCACAAGCCAGCCGCTGTCGCGCGGCTATTTTCCGCCGGAAACCTGCTTTGCCGAATACATGATTCCCACGCTGCAGAGCAATGGGGTGGCATGGGCGATCGTGGCCAACAACCACCTGGCGCGGGCCTGCGCGGATTTTCCGGTGGTGACCGGGTCGGGGGGCGAAAATTGCGACCTGCCCAATCTTGCCGACCAGATTGATCCCTCACAAGGCGCGGGCAATTATCAGCGCATCTCGATCCAGCGCGGCTGCGCGCCGACGCAGGTCATGCCGTTTGGCTTCCAGGTCCACTACGCCCGTTATGTGGATCCGCAGACGGGCGCGGCTTCGACGATCATGGTGGTGCCGAGCGACCAGGCTTTCGGCTGGATGGACAGTTACGGCACATGGAACCTGGACCTGCTCGCGCCGTTGCAAGCCCGCAACAATCCCGCCAAACCGGCGCTGGCGCTCTTCGCCCATGACGGCGACAACGCCTGGAGCGGCGGCAACAGTTACTACACCCAATGGGTCAATGAGGCGGCGGGGCAGGCCGGCAGCCTGGGTTACGAGCCGACGACGGTGGAACAGTTCCTGCAGGATTTTCCTCCGGCGACCAATGATATTGTTCACGTGGAAAGCGGCGGCTGGGTGTTTGCGGACAGCGACTTTGGCTCGCCAATCTACATCAACTGGCACTGGCCCCCAAGTTACTCCGCTGCCAACGGCGCGAACGTGGTGGACCCCAGCCAGGGTACCAGCACCAAAGCGGACAACTGGCGGGTGATTGTCGCGACAGAGAACCGGGTCCGGACGGCGCAGCAGATTTCGGGGATCACGCCCAACATCGACCAGGTGCGCGATCCGGGCAGTTTTTCAGGCACGCCCAACGGGGTGGAATTGGGCTGGCATTATTATCTGGCTTCGCTGGACAGCGGATTTGTCTATTACGGCTGCACGGGCGACGAATGCGAGCGGGCGATTGTGGCGCAATCCAACGCCGCGCGCAATGTGGACCCGATCATTGCGACCAACGCTTCGGCGGATTCGACGCCGCCGACGGTGTTCATTCCGCAACGGCATCCCTGGAACCCGGGCGGGACCAATTTCGGCGTGCAATACGGCTACACTCTGACTTTGGAAACCAACACGGACTTCTGGATCTGGACCTACGCCTACGATGTGTCCGGAATCACCAACGCCACCCTGTTCTTCCGCAACGACGGCACGAACCCGCCGGTGAGCGATGAGTTCAAAACTTACACGGGCGGGCCCGACACCGGCCCGTGGATCACGTCCAATCTCACTTTGCGCGTCGTGCCGCCGGAGCTTGGCATCACGCCGCAATACATTGCCGACTATTATTATACCAAGGTCACAGGCATCACCAATGCCTACGTGGATTATTACGTGAGCGCGACGGACAGCCGGGGCAATACCTGCAAAACACCGATCCAGCACGTGTGGGTGGGCGCAGGTTCCGGCGCCGGCGGCGGAGGAGGCAACGGCAACGGATGCGAAGGCGCGGTCTGCGTCACGCCGGTCACACCGGTGGCGGGGTCGCAGGTCACCATTCAGTATGACCCCGCCGGGGGACCCATTGCGTCGGCCACGACGGTGGATATTCACCTGGGTTGGAACGGCTGGGACCCCGTCGTCTCGCCGGATGCGGCCATGACGTTTCTCAGCGCGTCAAACTTGTGGCAATACGCCGTGACCGTCCCGAATACGGCGACCCAGTTGAATTGCTGTTTCAACAACGGCAGCGGCACCTGGGACAACCACAGCGGGGCGAACTGGAATTTCAGCGTCACGGCGAACACCAACCCCGTCGTGCCGTCCCAACCGCAGAATCTGGCCGCGACCCCGGTGCAGACCAATCAGATCGATCTGACCTGGTCGGCGGCGTCGGGCGCGACGGGCTACATCGTGAACCGCGCGGACGCTCCGATCGCCCTGACCAGCGCGACGAGCTACGCCGACACGGGGCTGACATCGAACACTTCGTATTGCTACTCGATCGTGGCTTCCAACAGCGCGGGTTTCTCAACGCCAAGCGCGGCAGTCTGCACCAACACACCGGCAGTCAGTTCGATCACCAGCGAGTGCGAGGGCGTCGTCTGCCTCATGCCGGCGCCGCCGCTGGCCGGGTCGCAGGTCACCATTCAGTATGACCCCGCCGGGGGACCCATTGCATCGGCCACGACGGTGGATATTCACCTGGGTTGGAACGGATGGAACCCCGTCGTCTCGCCGGATGCGGCCATGACGCTTCTGACGGTCTCCAATCTCTGGCAATACACCGTGACGATTCCAAACACGGCGACGCAGTTGAATTGCTGTTTCAACAACGGCAGCGGCACCTGGGCCAATAACAACGGGACAAACTGGAACTTCAACGTCACGGCCAACGCCGTGGCGCCATCCCAGCCGCAGAACCTGGCCGCGACTCCGGCGCAGACCAATGAGATCAACCTGGCTTGGTCGGCGGCTTCGGGCGCGACGGGCTATTTAGTCAACCGCGGCGGCTCGACGGTTGCCCTGATTAGCGGCACAAATTATTCAGACACAGGCCTGGCGGCCGACACCTCTTATTGCTATTCGATCACAGCCTCCAACAGCGTCGGTCTCTCGGCTCCGAGCGCGACGGTTTGCGCCAATACGCTGGCCGTCACCATCCCGGCTTTTGTCCTGAACGGCGCTTTCAATTATCCCGGCTACCTGCTCGCTTCCAATTCAACCATGGTCCTCTACGCGGCCATGCGCGGCACGGTGCTCTACGTGGCCACGGGGTCGCCCGGCACCAACGGGCCCAACGACTGCTTCCTCTTCGTGACCGACCAATTGTCGGCCAGCGCCACCAATCCCGCCCCTTGGGCCAAGGCCGGGGAGGTGGCGGTGTCGCCCAACAAGCCGTATCTGGCGGCTGAGAGCCAGGACACCTATATCAGTTGGTATAACAACAACATCCAAACCAACTACCCATGCTCCAAATCCTACAACACCAGCGGCGCGATGGCAGGCACCATCGATCTGCTGGCCGCCTTCGGCTACATGCCCACCAACATTTATCTCTGCGCCGCGGCTTATGTGACCACCAACGGCGGCCCGCTGGTGGGCCAATGCCCGGCCGGTTCGGGGCCCAACATCAATCCCGGCGGTTTTCTGGAAATCCCGACAGCGGCGTTGCAGGATTCCGAGGGCAACGGAGTTTTTAACCTCCTGGACCCGGCGCGCGGCTTTGTAGTGCTGGGAGCCGGCATGACCAACGGGGCGGGCTTCACGCTGAACTGGGCGTCGATGCCGGGGCGCGGCTACCAAGTGTTGTATTCCGATGCCCTGGGCGGCTCCTGGAGCGCCTTGCCCGGCGCGACGAATGTGGCGGGACCGCTCCTACTCATCCTGTCCTACACCGATGCCGTGCCGACCAATGTCCCTGAACGCTTTTACAGAGTGGAATTGGCGCCCTAGAACCTGCTTTGAAGTCCCGAGAAAACCAACTTGAACGCCATGACACATCTTAAAACCAGCTTCGCTTCCGTCTGCGCCGCGTTGTCGGTTTCCAGCGCGGCGCTGGCCCAATCCAGCCAGCCCGGATGGGGCGCCACGCCCTACAGCAACTCCTATGGAGTCGGCGTCACTTTCCGGGTCTGGGCTCCCAACGCGCTCAGCGTCTATGTCCCCGGCAAGTTTAACAGTTGGTCCCTCAGCGCAACCCCGTTGGCCAAGGAAATGAGCAACGGTGTTTGGACCGGCGTCTGGTCCGCCGACGTGGCCATGTCGGACATAACCACGAACCAACAGTATAAATACTACATCTATTCCACCAACATGGTTCAACCATGGAAGCACGATCCACGCTCGCGCTTTGTGACCGTTGACGGGGCTGGCGGGAACGACATAGTTTACAATCCCACGGCTTATAATTGGACAGGCGACGTTGCCGTGCGGCCGCCGCTGGAGGATCTGGCCGTCTATGAACTTCACATCGGTGACTTCTATGATCCGCGTTCCCCGAATTACCCGTCGTCGGTCCCGGGCCGCTTCCTCGACGCCACCAAAAAGCTTGCTTACGTGCAAAGCCTGGGCTTCAGCGCCGTCGAAGTCATGCCCATCATGGATTTTCCAGGCTATAACAGTTGGGGCTACAACCCGGCTCAACCGTTCGCGGTCGATAATTACGCCTACGGCGGTCCGGACGCATTCAAAACGTTTGTCTTGGCCTGTCACGAGCATGGGCTGGCCGTTTTGGTTGACGTGGTCCACAACCACTATGGGCCGACGGATCTTGACATGTGGAATTTCGACGGATGGTACCTCGCGCCCAATGAAGGGGGCATTTATTTTTATCAGAGTGACTCTCTCTGTTGCACTTCCTACGGTTCCCGTCCGGACTACAGCACGCCACAGGTGCGTGATTACATTCAGGACAACTTCACCATGTGGCTCAACGAATGCCACGTGGATGGGTTCCGCTGGGACACGCCCGGCCTGATGATGAACGCCACCGGCTATTGTTGCAATCCCATCGCCGATGCCGTCACCCTCATCACCAACATCAACGGCATGATCCACACCAATTCCGGCGCCATCAGCATCGCCGAGGACGTGGAAGGCGACGGCTTTGACAGCACTTGGGATACAAGTTTTTACCAATGGCTTACCCCGCAACTGACCAACACCTTGGATTCTGAGCGCGATCTGGCGGACATAGCCTATCCCCTTACCACCGACACCGTTTTCAATAACCAGGCGGGGTTCAACCGGGTCGTGTATCTGGAATCGCATGATGTCGTGGGCAATTTAAACGGGACCAACGCGGTGCGCTTGGTGACGGCGATCGATGCCAGCGCGCCCAGCAGCTACCGGGCGAGAAAGCTCTCCACTCTGGGGGCCGTCCTGACCTTCACTGCGCCGGGTGTGCCCATGATATTCGAAGGCCAGGAGATGTTGGAGAACCAGCAATTCGATTCCCAGCGGCCAGTGGATTGGACCAAAACCAACACCTACAGCTACATCGTCCGGCTTTACCACGATCTCATTAACGTGCGTCGCGACATGCAAGGCTACACCGCGGGTTTGGAGGGCGCCGAGCGTTCTGTATATTGGGAGGACAACGCCAACAAGGTGCTGGCCTACCGGCGATGGTCCAGCGCCAACACCGCCCAGGACGTGTTCGTCATCGCCAACTGCTCCAGCAACATCCAAAGCAATTACTCCCTCGCATTCCCTGAAGCAGGCGTGTGGTACGTTCAGTTCAACAGCGACTCAACCAACTATGGGCCGGACTATGGCAACATCGGCCCGGCCACAGTGACAGCCCTAGGCTCCCCGGTTACCGGCAGCATCACCATCGGGCCTTACAGCGCGCTCATTCTGTCGCAGACCCCGCCCACGCCGCCGCCACTGACCCCCGGCCAGACCAACGGGGTCGTGACCATTTCCTGGCCAAACACCTACGGTTGGTGGGTGCTGGATTCCACCTCGGCGCTGACGGGCAGTTCCACTACTTGGACGCAGGTGCCGTCGGCGCAATACCAAACCAACGCCACGTCGTTTTTCATCAACCCTGTCGCCTCCTCTGGTTCGGTCTTTTACCGCCTGCGCAGCACCAAACCATGAACCACCGGGCCTTGGCCCGCATGAACGTGCTGTTGTCGCAATCCAAATCCCAATGTATAGTATGAAAATGCCGCGTCGCGTCCAATATTGTGTGGTGCTGGCGCTCGCCTTCCTGGCCGTTCAGAGCGCCCGGGGCGACGCCATGCTCGCGTTGTTTCAACAAGCCTGGAGCAATGTGACCCAAAGGATGCCGGAAATGGCCGAGGCGGGTTATGACAGTCTCTGGCTGCCCCCTCCGACCAAAGGCAACAGCGGCACCTATTCTGTCGGCTACGACGTTTTTGACCCGTTCGACCTGGGCGGCACCAACCAGTGCGGCACCATCGCCACCGCCTACGGCACACAAGCTGATTTGCTGAACATGGTGGCCACCGCCCATCGCTTCGGCATCCGCGTTTATTTTGATAACGTAATGAATCACCGCGCCGCCGTCATCCCCGGGCTGCCGCGCGGCGCGCCGACCAATTATTTCCCCGGCATGGTCCCGGCGGACTTCCACCTCCAGGTCATTGCCGGCGGCTATACCAACTGGCCGAACATCAGCGATTGGTGTTACACCGAGCAAGTCCAAAACAATCCCCTCGACGGCTTGTGCGACATCGCGAACGAGCCGGGCACGAACAACTGGAACTTTGGCGCCGTTTGGGGCGATGTCACGAACAAGCCGGTGTTTATCCGGCACCCGAACCGGCCTGATTTATACATGGACACCAATGGGGTGTTTCTGGGCGCCGGCTGGGGCGGCGCGGGTTGGCGGCCTTTCGACGGCCAGGGCCAGCCAGTGCCGGAGGATGTGACCCTGTACGAATGCCGGGCGGTGGCGTGGGAGGTTTACATGACCAAATGCGACGGGTTCCGCCTCGATGCTGTCAAACAGATCCCGGTGGACTTTTTCGGGGCCGAAACCGGCCAGACCGACGACCCTTCCTTCTCCGGTTACTGCGGTGCCATCCAGGCCATGTATGATTATGTCCACGGCTACGGCAGCAACGTCATCGGCAACGGTTACATGGAGACAGATGGCAATCGCAACAGTTGCTTCAATACCGAGGCGCCGCGCAACGACGCCATGATTTTCGGCGAGTACGAACAGCAAGCCCTGAACGGGGCCAATCAATTCAACGACTTTTTGCAGTCGGGCATGCGCCTGGAGAACATGCCGCTCTACAGCTTTGTCACTTCGGACATATTCAATGGCACGGGTCTGTACGGGATGGACGGGCGCGATTTTTCTCCGTCAACCAGCTATGAAGGCAATTGCTCCGGGAGCGGCGGGAATTTCAGCATGGCGCAAGCGGTGAATTTTCCGATGGTGCAGGATCCCGGTTTCCAGTGGATGCCGAACCAGGACTTCATGGACTCGTATTTCTTCATGCACGAAGGATTGCCGATGGTGTATGCGGATGGGTTCAATCATAACATGGTTCCGAACAGCACCCCCACTGAATCCCTGGCCAATTATCTCGGCGAGTTCAACGATGCCAGCCTGCCGGACATCATGTACACGCATAACCAGCTTGCGCGCGGCGGCACCTCGTCGCGCTGGAGCGACCAGAATATCGTCATGTATGAACGCTACGATTACCGCGAAGGCAACAGCAACGAACCATCGACGCAGGACGTGGTGCTCTTCGGAATGAATGACAAGACCGGCTATCCCGCCGACATCTCATTCGATGACGGCGTGTCCCGGACCTCTGACGGATATTACCAGAATCCCTCCAACACCACTTCCACCGCTGTCTCGAATTCGCGCGGCCTGGGAATCGCGGTCGGCTTTCCACCCGGCACCGTGCTGACGCAACTGGCCAGTTCTTCACCCACCGGCGGCCGGGCTTATACGAACTTGCTGGTGCATGGATCGACGTCGAGTTTGACCACCGCGTCAAACACCGCCAACGCCGCGCAGGCGACCAACCGGCTGATTTACGTCGGCGGCCAAACGCAGCCCGCGGGTGGCGGCGCGATTGAGCTGACCATTCCCACCATGTCCTGGGTCATGTACGGCATCCAGTGGCCGCAGCCCAGCCAGGCCAATTTCTGGACCAACGCCATCACCCTCCGCCAGGGCGGCAACGTCGCCCCGCAAATCACGATTTATCGCACCGACGGACCGGATGGCCCCACCAACTACTGTCCCCAGTTTCCCTTCAAGATGCGCGGCAGCGTCGATCCCTACACTGGGATGTATGCCATGGCCCCCGGCGAAGGCAACGTCTCCAATCTCACTTACGCCATTAACATCCCCGTCGTCACCAATGCGAACTTCGACATCCTCGTCAACAGCGACGCTTCCTGCTCCAATATTCTGGTCAAGCTGGACGGCGGCATTGATTTGAACAGCCAGATGGGGCTTGGCCCGACCAATTTCCAGCCCGGCATCGCCCCGACCAACTTCCTGGACTTGCGGGACAATCCGCCCGGCTATGCCGACGATGTTTTCCTCGGCTATGAACAGACTGCGTTCCAATTCCGCAATGGCCCGGAAAAATTCGCCGCCCGCCTCGTCCAAAGCAACACCATCGTCTCACTCGGCGGGGAAACGTATTATTACACCATCGGCGGCTCCAACACTGTGATCTCCGGTTCCGGCTTCGGGCAATCCATCACCAACCAGGCGGCCAACTGGATTTGGCACAATCCGACCTACAGCGTCACCTCGCTCAACGCCACCAATCCGCCCACCCAAATGTTTCCTTCCAACCCTGCCTCCGGCCAGCCGGTGCAGGTCTGGGTCCAGGTGGGCTACTCGGGTCAGATCAACACCTGCTTTGTTTATTACACCACGGATGGTTCCAACCCCGAAGGCGCGTTCGGCATCGGCGAAGGCACGACCCAGGTGGCGCAGGGAACCTGGATCAATTACGACAGCGCGCAAGGCAACGTTGACTGGTGGATGGGCACGATCCCCGGCCAGAACGCCGGCATCCAGGTGCGCTACAAAGTCGGCGTCTTCTACGGCGGCAGCGCCAACCCCGGCCAGAGCGTCCAGCCGATTTCCTACGCCGAGCCGTCCGGTTCGAAGCTGTTTGGCCTGACGCAAATGGCCATCACCAATTTCACTCCCTCCAACGCCGTGGTCTGGCTGCACAATGATCTCAACCCGGCCAACACCGTCACCGGCCTGCCATCCGGTTTTCACATCCTGCGCGCCCGCTCTTTCCTGCCGCGCACCGGCCAATCCAGCGTGTATAACACGTTTTTGCAGACCTTTTACTACGACGGCCCGCCGCCCGGGGGTGTGATTGTTTATCCCTCCGCCGGCACCACCATTACCAGCAGCAATTATACCGTGATTGTGCGCGCCGACAGCACGGTCACAGGCGTCAACTTCAACATTCAGGCCTCCGACCACGCCAACGACGATATCAACACCGGCCAGACCAACGGCATCGGCAACAACACCAACGGCGCGCCGATTTTCCTGCCCGCCACGCCGGTCAGCCCGCAAGCCTCCTTAAGCATGGAATATCCGAATTATCTGCAGGAGTACCACTTTGTTTTCAACAAGGTCCCGCCCAGCGGCACGGCGACGATTTACGCACAACTCAACTCATACGCCACGGCGATCTATACCAACCATTACACCATGCTCACCGCTGCCGTGAACACGCAGGGACCGCAGGAAATCGTGGAGTTCTTCGCCCCCACAAACGGCGGCGTTCTCACCATGACCAGCAATTCGACTTTCCTCATCCGATCCTGCTTCTCCTCCAATCTGGACACGAATATGCCCAGTCTTTTCAACTTGACCATCAACGGCCAGATGCAGCCGCAGTCCAACTACGTGATTCGCCTCAACGGGTATTCTCCCCCCGGTTACCCGCCCGCCTGCGGCGGCATGAATACGCTCATGTACTTCTGGTCGCCGAGTTCGCCCGGCACGGTGATGGGCGCGAATAATATCCAGCTCGTGTATTCCAACAGCTCTACAGGCATTGTTTTAAGTGGCGCCGTTTCTGTGCTGGTGGCGCCGCCGTTGGTGATTTCCAGTTCCCTGGGCAGCAACAACCAGACCCTTTCCTGGAGCAGCGCGCCCGGCGTGACCTACGAAGTTCTTGCCACCACCAATCTGACCCAGCCGTTTCTGCCCATCAGCACCAACCTCGGCGCGCCAGGCACCAATACACTCTTTGACGACACGAATCTTGCTCCGCAGAAATTCTATCAGGTCGAAGCCATCCCGCAGTGATGCCGGCCGCGAAGATGTGCCGCCTCCCATATTCCTTGCGGTCCGCCTCCATTTTCTGTGGTTGCCACAGGGTCAACTTCGTGCGACTTAGTTGGCAGAATTGAAATCGCGCCGCAAGACAAGCCCAGCACCGCCGACCGCCGCCCCGCCCCCGGCTCCGCGCCATAAGTGGCTCTTTCGCGTCGCCGCGTTCCTGGCCGTGCCGTTGCTTGCGCTGGCGGTGTTGGAGGCGGCGTTGCGGCTGGCGGGTTACGGTTACCCCACCGGCCTCTTCGAGGAATTCCGTTTCCAAGGCCGGGATTGCCTTGTCAATAACGAAAAGTTTACCCTGCGCTTCTTCCCGCCGGAATTGGCCCGCTGGGTCAACCCGCTCCTGATCGAAGCGGCGAAACCGCCCGGCGCCTGCCGCATTTTTATTTTCGGCGAATCGGCCGCCCAAGGCGATCCGGAGCCGTCCTTCGGCGCAGGCCGCTACCTCGAGGTGCTGCTGCGGGAACGCTATCCCGGCGTCAATTTCGAGGTTGTTAACGTGGGCATCACCGCCATCAGTTCCCACGTCATCCTGCCCATTGCCCGCCAATGCGCCCATTACCAAGGCGACCTCTGGATCGTGTATATGGGCAACAATGAAATGATCGGCCCCTTCGGCGCCGCCACCGTTTTCGGCGCCAAAGCCGCGCCCTGGCCCCTGGTGCGCCTTGAGCTGGCCCTCCAGACCACCCGCCTCGGCCAACTGCTGGTCAATCTCGGACGCCACCTTACCCGCCACGCCGGGGCTCCGCGCGGCTGGCGAGGCCTGGACATGTTTGTCGGCAATCAACTGGCGCCGGAGGACCCGCGCAAGGAGGTTGTCTATGAGAACTTTCGCCGGAACCTGCAGGACATCATGCGGGCGGGGCGCGCGTCTGGGGCGGCCATTCTCCTCAACACCGTGGCGGTGAACCTGAAGGATTGCCCCCCCTTTGCCTCGTCCAATTCCAGCCGTCTGACGGCCTCTGAGCGGGAGCAATTCGAGCGCTGGTGCGCGGAGGGGCGCGGGGCGCAGATGAGCAACGACTGGAAGGGGGCGGCGGCGGATTTCGGCCAGGCCCTGGCGTTGGACCCGCACATGGCCGAAGCCCAATTCCGTGAAGGCCAATGTTTGTTGCATCTGGGCGGGGCTGGCGCCGCCGCCGATCATTTTCAGAAGGCGTGCGATTGCGACGCCTTGGTGTTCCGGGCCGATTCGCGCATCAACGACCTGATTCGGGAGACGGCCCGGCAGATGGCGGGGCCGGACCTGGCGTTGTGCGACGCGGCGGCGGGTCTGCCGGGGGGCGGGGCCATCGCCGGGGAGGAAAGCTTTTACGAGCACGTGCATTTGAATTTCGAGGGCAATTACCGGCTGGGCCGGATGTGGGCGCAGCAGGCGGAAGGGCTGTTGCCGGACTGGGTGAGGGCCAAGGCGCAGGGCGGCTGGGCTTCGCAGGCGGTGTGTGAAGCGCGCCTGGGTTTGACGGATTGGAACCGGGGAAACGTGCTGCACGAAGTGCGTCGGCGCCTGGAACTGCCGCCGTTCAATAGCCAATTCAACAACGCGCAACGGGTCTCCGAGTTGACCGCCCGGCTGGATGAGATGTTGCGGCGCCGCGGCGCGGCCGCGGCAGCCGACGCCCGCGCCCTCTATCTGGACGCCATCGCCCGCGCGCCGCGCGATTTCAGACTGCATCAGAAGTACGGGGAGTTCCTCGAATTGACCGGCGACACCAAGCAGGCCGTGCTGGAATGGAGGCAGGCTGCGGACCTGATGCCGCACAATCTGCAGGCGATCGTGACCGAAGGCCAATTGTCCGAGGACGTGGGCGACCTCACTGGGGCGCGCCAATGGCTCCTGCAGGCGGTGAACCTGCGCCCAAGCTACGCCAAGGCCTGGTTTGAACTCGGCAAACTCGACGCCGTGGAAGGCAAACTCGAGGCAGCCGTGGCGAACTATGGCCGCTCCGCCGCCCTCCAGCCCTATGACCCGCAAACTTACCTTTGCATGGGCAAAGCGTTGTCGCTCCTGAAACGATCGGACGAGTCCTTGCGCAGCTTCCGGCACGCCCTGGAACTGGACGGGTCGGACTGGGAGGCGCATTATGCCCTGGGCGGGGAACTGGGCATGCATGGGCAGATTGCGGAGGCGAAAGAGGAATTCGAGCAAGTAGTCCGCCTGCAGCCGCAATTCGCCATGGGCCATCTCAACTTGGGCGTCGCCCTCCTCAAGCTCAACCACCCGGAAGCTGCGCGGCGGGAATTCGCCGAATCCTTGCGCCTGGACCCAACCAACAAATCCGCCCGGTCCTACCTCGAGGCGGTCGCCAAATGACGCGCGAATGGCCGAAGCTTGGCGGCAGGCAATTCCCACGGCAAAAACAAGCGGTGGCGCCACAGCACAAACATGCGGTAGCGGAGGAAGGGCCGCCGTGGTAGATTTTCCCGATACAGGACCCAACAAGTCAAAATACGAAAACACTATGAAACACAAAATAATGACCAACTCCCTCCAACGCGGCCTCTGGATGGGCGCGTTACTGTTAACCACTGCCGCAGCGTTCGCGCAACCAACGACCCTGAACTTCCAGGTCGATATGAGCGTGCAACTTGGAAACAGCAGTTTTAATCCGCCTGCCCCACAAGGGAGCGGCAGCGACGGGGTATGGGTAAACGGAAGCTTTAACGGGTGGGGCGGAGGGATTCAACTGTCCTGGCAAAGCGGCACCATCTGGGGCGCGACCGTTGCCGATGCCGACGACGCCACTCCTGGCCAAGTCGATTACAAATTCAGCGACAGCGAGAATTGGGAAACTACGCTGGGTGCCAATGGCAACGGGAATAATAACCGCGTTAGTTTTATGCCCTCGACCAGCGGCCAAACCTTGAACCTGCCTTACTGCTACTTCAGTGACGCCGGCCCGGTGGTGGCCTCGGCCATCACGTTCCAGGTGGATATGGCTGAGCAGCAGAACTTGGGGAACTTCACTAACGGCATCAGCACGGTTTATGTCGCCGGGTTTTTCGGCAGCGCTGCCAATGCCAACTGGGGCGAGTATCTGCAGTTGTTCCCGGACACGGCCCATTTTGTCACCAATAATGGGAACATCACCTCAATGCCCTACACGAACACTTTGACCACCTCGTGGGGCTGCCTGGGCGAGGTATCGGATTTCAAATACATCTACAACAATCAGGATGGCAACGGGGATCACTATGAAACCCCTTCTCCTGCTAATGGCGATTCCGGCAACGGCAGTGGAAACCGCTTTGTTGTCAACCAGCCTCAAACGCTGCCCCTGGTCAATTACAGCGACCAAGCCTTTGCCCCGGTCGTCCGTGACACGATCACATTTGTGGTCGATATGAGCCTGCAGGTTTCCCTTGGCGCCTTCACCAACGGCGTCAGCACAGCACCCGCGCTCAGGGGTGACCCAAGCATCAACAACTGGGGCGAGACCTATACCACTGAAGAGGCGGCGCCCAACACCAATTATTACAGCGTTAACGTTAATATTACGGGCGCGCCCGGCCAGGTGGTACAATTCAAATACTTCCTGGACGACTCCACCACCTGGGAGAGTCCTGCCTACGCCAGTCAATACAATGGCGATGGCAACCGCTATATCATCCTGCCTTCAACCAGCCAGGCGTTGAATAGCTTCGTGTACTGGGATGACGAGGGGTTGCCGGATGTCACACCCGTACCTTGCATGGTGACATTCACTGTCGATATGTCCCCGGCATTAACGAACCCCGCGGTTCAGGCCAAGTATGAAGCGTCCACCGGCGGGATCTTCACCCCTGGCACCGACTACGTCGCTATCAACGGGATTGATCTGGGCAACGATAACAGTTGGTGGACGTGGGAAGTCGAAGGAGGGGGTGGCTATCAAATGACCCAGATTGGCGACAGCCTCCTCTATACAATTACCCTGCCCGTCAACGCGGCCCAAGCCCTCGACCTCCAATACAAATATAGCATCGATGGCTACGACGACGAAGGCGGGTTCGCGGATAATCACAACCGTTACATCCGCAGCCTGATCAACACGGGCAGCGGCTACGTGATGCCGACGGATTTGTTCGCTCAGAATCTAAATTCGAGCACGACCGAACAGTCGTTTGGCAATCTGGCTGCCAAGCAGTCCGGGAACAACATCTCGCTCTCCTGGCTGGGACGCACCACGGTCGAACTGCAACAGACCAGCAACCTGAAACCGCCCGTGACGTGGACGTCGTTGCCCTTGACGGACGGCACCAACCTGATCGTCACGCCCGGCAACCAGTTGCAGGGGGTTCCGGCAGGTGGCGCGCTCGGCACCAATGTCAGCACAAGCTTCCCCGCTACAGGTGGATCCACGTTCTACCGGCTGATTAGCCCGCTATAAGTGGTTGGTTGCGCGCCCCGGCCAGCCCGGCGCTGGCCGGGGCCGCAATAAACTGTTGAAATATGAGACATCAAAAGGGGTTTACACTGATCGAGTTGC
>Ga0326728_10013578_pt1 | contig 17631 bp, 28 predicted proteins | sample MB3enrmetagenome_FD_207602 | JGI IMG/M metagenome (GOLD analysis project Ga0326728, IMG submission 207602) | Lab enriched peat soil microbial communities from McLean, Ithaca, NY, United States - MB31MN | ecosystem: Environmental > Terrestrial > Soil > Wetlands > Peat | place: USA: New York... | reverse complement strand
CGGTATTCCTGGACCAACGCTTCTATTTCCTCAGATTTTCGCCGTCGCGCCATGACGACATCTCAGCAGGCTTTTTGTATCTCCTCAATAGGGGTTGGTCTAACGCTTACCGTCGAATGAAGGAATCGATCTAGGTGTGCAGAAAGAGGCGATGCGACAGAAACTGGATTTTCGGGGAAAACCGTTTGAGGGCATCGCGGAAGCCATCCGCAACAAAGAGGCACGGCTCAAGGCTCTATGGTCAAAGCGCCTGGCGTATCAGATGACGATGCTGCCGGAGTTCGACGAAGTGTTCCGCGCCGTGCAACGAACGCTCCGTCAGGCCGATCTCCCGTAGCGCACGGGGCTGACCTCGGTTCATGCCTTTTGCTCTGGAATGCGGCACCGAAGCAAAGTTCGGCGTAGGAAAACCTACGCGCGGCAACACCCACGGGCGCTTGATTCCACTTTGTCTCAAATGTGAGGCACATTCCGATGAGCCTGGATTGTGGAATTGGAACAAAATGGAACGAACTTGGGGTGGCTGTAACTTATTGAAAACATGGTGGCCAGGGACGGAATCGAACCGCCGACGCCAGCCTTTTCAGGGCAGTAGTCGACCATCTCTAAGTGTTTGATTCGATTTACCCTCGTTCCCATTTGACTCTCGAAACCGCCTGTTTTATTGGAATGAAGTGGAATGAACCGGAATAACTCAGTGCACCAGCCCATCCACCACCCTTCTTTGAGACTCGGAATCAAACTGCATATAGACATCCATCGTCGTGCTTGCCTTGGAGTGGCGCATTAGCGCCTGAGCATCTTTCACGTCGGCTCCGCCCTTCTTTAACCACATCGCGAAAGACCGTCTGAGAACTTGCCAATTGACCCATGGCAGGCTCATAGCCGTTGCTGCTGGCTTAATGTGCCGTACCAGAATGTTGTTGTCCCGCATCGGTGCACCTTTTGCCACCGACTGAAACACCAAATCATCCGGGCCACTGGACTTCACGGCGGGATATTTCCGGACTGCCCGCCCAGCCCGGACTGCTACGGTCAGCGTCTTTAACCGGAAGATACGCTCGATAACTGCTCGATTAACAGGGATCGTGGCGTTACTGGCCTCTGACTTTGGTGCTCCCCAATCCCCACGGCAGTACCGTTCCTCAATGCTGATGGAGTCCTCGTGCACGTTCCTCCACCGCAGTCCGATTAACTCACTGACCCTTAACCCCGTATACACCGCCACAAAAATCATGGTGGCATAAGGCTCCACAACGAATTTCACTAACAGCTCGAACGACTCTCGCGTGATGTAGGGCTTCCTCCGCGTGCCCCTCTTTGCTGCTGGCAACCCCACCCCAATAACCGGATTCTTCACGAGCAAGCCATACCTCACCGCCGACCCCAAAATGCTGGATAGAACATCCCGCACCTTGTCTTTGGATTCCGATAGTTGCCATTCCGCCATACCAGATACATAACGCTGAACTGCCAGCGGCGTTATATCGCGCAGGCACATCTCCCCGAACGCTGAGCAAAGATAGTTCCCGTACACGCTCACAGCCCGATCTCGTGTGCTCTTTGCCATCGTTGGCAAGACAACCGGTTTGTACACCGATTCCACGTAATCCCCCAGCTTCGTTGCAGACCCAACGTTGATGAGGCCCTGATTGAGGGGCCTGAGAAACTCGTCCCTAACTTTATCGGCTTCGCGTTCTCCCATGTTGGCAGGGCCGAGTACATGACGCCTTTTCTTTCGCCTCCTTTCACGATCAACAAACTCGTCGTCCCAGTAGTAAACCACCCATTGCTGGCCCTCTCTTCTGGGAGCTGGCTTCTGATACCGTCGGCGTGCCATCGATTCAACTTCCCCTCTCGATGGTCCGCTGAGTTTTGCTTCGGCCAAGAGCATATCACGCCCGTTAGGCACGCTGGGCAGCGACGTTTGGCCGATCTCCTTCATTAGATTTCGATGCCGTAGCGAAAGCGAAGAATTACCCTCACGTTAATCCGCACCAGTAGGGCTGAATGCCGAGCGATCCGCTATCCTGATAACAACCGTCAGCAATTCAGCCACTTCACCGATCTTTTCCAGCGTAAGCATCGTTTGCATCCATTTCCTTCCACGACTTCAGCTTTCCCATTCCGGTCCCTCTACTTACTAAGGAATGGCAATAGGGGGAATGTGACATTCAGATCAACTTTTTTTCGTCGGATCTCCATCGCACATGGCTTCGCGAATGTCGTATCGCGGTTTGCTCAGTGCCGCCATAGCGCTGGCCAGCGGGTCAAATCTTGGTGCCGCAACGGTCTGCATTTTGAGTGGGCGGCGTCCGCCATTACTCGCCATGGCGCCGCCGGGAATCTGTCTCGCTTTTTCGCAACGAACGCGGTTGATATAGCGAGCCAGGGTGCTATACGCGATCACGATCCCGTCTTGGCATAGGTGTTGGTGAATCACTTTGACGGTGTGGCCGGCGTTCAGAGCCGCGTTAATCTCCGCCCATGCCCGGCGCACCTGGGCCATTGGCTTGTCTGGTCGCCGGCTTTGCAAGGCACGGACGCATGGCAGAGGAAAGTCTTTGGGATCGGTGTTGTCAGACATGCTATTGCTCCTCTACTTAAATAAGATTTGGCAACGGGGAAAAGGCCGGAAATTCGATCAACTTTTTTTCGTCGCGTGCCCGTCGGCCCCGTAACGTAAAGTTGCCGGCGTGAGCGTGCCGGGGCGGCGGCGCGCTTACCGCACTAAGCAGGGGTGAACGCGATAGAGCATGCCTTTTTCAAATCGTTGCTGTCAGGCAGGTTTCTAACTCGCAGGACAAAAGCGGACAAACTTAGACGTTAGTCGACAGAAGTGGACACTTATCGACAACCCCCATGGATAGTCAGACCAAACGTAGAGTGGGACATAAAGGGTGGGATTCGCTGGACCTTCTTTTCTGACTCTAGTTCCACTCAATGAGATAGTTAGCCCGGGATGCACTTTGACGTGGATGAATCCCGATGGGATGCGTGCATTTTTTACATTTCGGCTGTCAGAAAACGCGGCACATTGCCGCCACTCTCGAGCAGATCCGGAGTGATTTGTCGCGCGACACGTGCATCAAACGGCGTTCACACTCCTCGATACCCTCGCCAAGACATTGCCGACCGGTTTACGCCGAGCAATCGTCTCCTTCGTTGGCCAGGGGGGAGAGCGTTATGGGCTCCTTTTGAAGAGCCCGGCGGCGGTCCTGCTCAACGGCTCGCGTCGGCGCTTGTGGGACGGCGCGGTCGTACGAGAATCGGAATCCAGCCGCACACGGCACGAGAACTGGAAGCGCGAGATCCGCGGCGAACTCATCCGCGCCGTGGTGAAAAACGATGCCGAACAATGACCGAACCAAAGCTTGACGGATTCTTGATTAATACTTGACAGAAGCTTTACAAATGCTTGATGGAAAGCATGGTGCGGAAGCCCGCGCAACTCTAAGCCGCAGGCTTAGGGATGGTGTCTTTGTCTAGATTTCGGCTTGCCGGCATCCGAAATGGCGCTCGAACAGCTCCCGCGACCGCTCGAACCCCTCCACGCTCAGCACCACCGATTTCGCTTTGCTCTTAGGGTCCGAGATGTACCCCTTGGCGTGCAGCCGGTCCAGCGCGTCCCAGTCGTGCGACTTCCAGGTTCGCGCCCCGAATTGGTCCTCATCGAATGCCGTTAGCCATAACAGCGCCAGCACCATCTCGTCCACCTTGTCCCTGTCGTACTCCATGCCCGCCACCTCGGCCGTGCACGATCCTACCACCGACGACACCGATTTTCGACGCGCCGTTTGCCTGCAGCAGGTTTCGCGGTGGGAATCGGAGAAGGCGGCTAAGAGAGAAACTCCACGTGTTTTCAGCGGTTGCCATATAGCAATCGCAGGTTGCTGTGCAGCACCCATTCTGGGGTGGCGTGTCAACCCTTCAGTCGGCGCGTAGCGCCGTTTGGCTTGCGCTGACCTGTAGCGCCAGCTAGGAATGACGGAAAAAGCGCCGAAGAATTTACAGCGGTACGCGCCAGCGCTCCGGGCATATGAGGTCCGCAGGCCTCACGCAACTCGCTGTGTGCTGCCGGCATCGAGAACACGCCCGGTACTCCGTCTACGGGGAAGCAGCAATGGCGTAGGAATATCTGGCCCAGCAGGTCGCCGACCTGCTGAACGCGGGCCTCTCTCACGTTCCACTGTGCCCAGACCGGTTGCCGAAGATTCGAGGCCGCGCAAAGCTGGACCTGTTTAGCAGTCGCGCAAACTCACTTTTTGCTACGTTTTAAGTGTCGCACTGGGAGGAGTATCTGCGATGAGCTGGCGTTTTCGCAAGACCTTTAAGGTAATGCCAGGCATCAAGCTGAACTTGACGCGGCACGTCCTGAGCGCCACGCTGGGGACAGCCCCTTTCAGCGTAAACGTGGGGCCAAGAGGCGTATACGGGAACATCAGTATCCCCGGCACGGGTCTGTGGAACCGTGAGCGCCTGGACATTCCTTCGCAGTCTTCCGGGATCGAATCGCCGCCGATGGACCGAGGAGGTATCGCTCCGGCGCCTCCACCGGCGCCATCGACATCACCCGTCCCATCATTGTCACCCAACAGTCAAATACGAAGTGCCAGTACGGAATTGTTGGGTAGCGAGAGCATGGCGCAGCTACGTACCGTATCATCCGTAACACCGTCTCCTACCACGCCAGAATGCAAGCGCCACTACTCCGCGGCTGAGGTGGTGAGCACGGAGACGGTCCCAATATGCGGCAATCCCGACCCGAAACGCTTCTGCATTTCGCATGTTGAGCAACAGAACTGCATCCATCCTTGACGATTATACATAAATACGTATACTTATATTATGGAAGGCGGTCTGAAGCCGGTTCTGTGGGTTGGGTCATCCAGGAGGGATATTAAAACCTTCCCGAGGCCGGTACAGCGCGAAGTCGGACACGCTCTCTATGCAGCCCAGTGCGGCGAGGAATACCCCTCCGTCAAAGCTCTCAAAGGTTTCGGCGGGCGCACTGTCCTTGAGATCGTAGCGCCCCATGAAGGCGACACCTACCGGGCCGTCTATACGGTCCGCTTTTACGCCGCAGTTTACGTGCTGCACGCGTTTCAGAAGAAGTCGAAGAAAGGCATCGCTACGCCTCAAAAAGAAATCGAACTCGTTAAACAGCGGCTTGCCGCGGCAGAACTGGATTACAGAGAAAGGCAGAAACGAGATGAAGAAGAACAGCAAAATCCGGGTCGAAGAGGGTAGCGGCAACATTTTTGCCGACCTCGGCTTTCCCAATCCCAAGCGTGAGCAGCTCAAGGCCCGCCTTACGCTGCAGATCTACCGACTTATCAAGGATCGAGGGCTCACGCAGGCAGAGGCCGGCGCGATACTGGGCATCAAACAACCGCACGTTTCCGGTTTGATGCGTGGGCAGTCGGGCAACTTCTCTGTGGAGCGCCTGATGGACTTTTTGACCGCCCTTGGGCAGGATGTTGAAATCACTGTGAGGCCGACCCGGAAGGAGCATGGCGGTGTTTCCCTCGTGCTCGCGTGATCCCATGATCCGATGTGCCGGTCGTGTCCAAATAACTGAGCGGCGAGTCTATAAGACATCGTAGAACCCCAAAAAAGCCGCGTCACCCAGATCGAGAGTTCGAAATGAGGGGAACCAATCCGTACCGGAGATGTCCTGAAGAGGGACTCAGCGAGAGAGCGACAAACCGAAGCGATGATCGTAGGGGGCCAAGATCTGCAGGTGCAGTTACTTGCTGATAGAACCCGAAGTTGGTAGCCAGGGCGCCGATTGCATTCTGTCCCAGACTTGGGACCAGGGCTTGGGCTGCTAAATGAACCGATCCCCCGGAAGTCGGCACCGACCTGATTGCGCCAATTCCTTCTGGTTGTGGCGCAGTCTCGGGATGGCAAGCAAGGCCTTTACATTGGCCGTTCCTGATGGGACCTACGCGTCACGTTTTTGGCGCACAAGTCGCACCCTGGGAGCACCCACTGCCCCAAATGTTGGTTCCGATTTCTACTGAGCACCTCGTGAACGCGGCACGAACGGGGCGTGTGGTCTCCCAAGGTGCCGAGGCACAGGCCCGCCGCGTGGAGCCACCGCCGTCATCACGCTGAGCGACAAAGTTGGGCCCCATCTAGCCAACCGGCTTGGCTCACTGAGGAGACCTAAGTAAAGAGGATTCAGCCACCTCCTCGCCGAAGCCGCAACGTCCGCCATATCGTCAGCCCTCGGAGTTTCATGGGTGTACGCCAAGTACATTCGTCTCGGCCAGCGCCGCCCGCATCCACGGCATTTGGCAGGCGCTGGCGCGGCTCGTCAGCTGTTCGTCGAACGAATAATGAGGAATAACGTGCTCGATTCGCTCGAAGGCACTGACCGTTCAATGGAGGACTTAGAGGGGGAGTGAACGGTTGGGCCGCCGGGGACTTGAACCCGTTTCACATCGCCTTGACGTATGCGGTCTGACGAGAAGTAGTTGAAACTACTCAAGAATCCCGGTGACATTCGTCCAGCCAATATCAGGGCCTCAGGCTGTGATGGCAACACGTGGCAATACGGGCGCAAACTTTCAGCCCTTCGCTTCGATGCCTTCCTGCTGGCCGGCAGCGATCCTGATGTTTTTCTCGTGCTGGAGAAACAATTCCCCCTTGAGACGCAATTTCAGCACCACACGCCAGCGTTCTCAAACGATTGAATTAGTTAAGTCTCGTTATGATCTGCGTCCGAGCCTGAAAGTCCATGTACGCCTCGTGTACGAAAAACGCGAGCCCGGATTCTCCGTGGATGCAGGGGAATCAATTCATCTGAAGGTGAATCGCTCACTTATATCATGCCAAGCCGCTACTAAAGCGGCCCGGCTCTGGCAAAGGAGTCGCTGGCAACCGCACGACTACTGCGTCAGAAGCAACCGGCTTCAGTGCGGCAGATCGCGCTTGCGTAGAATTAGGCAAAGAGCTAATGCCGCGGGCAGAAGCCCGATGGCGGCTGGTTCCGGCACAGCCACAGCCTCCTCGAAGGCCTGTGCGACGAAAGCGTCCGTGGTCGTTGTCGGATGAAACGTATCCCAGAACAGATACTGGTTCGGATCCGAGCACACCGTTGTTCCGTTGAAGCAGGGGTCGGTCACGTTCGTAAAGCCAAACTTGCCCGGATCGGCGACCATCTCACGAAGCAGCGTTGCCGTATCGTAGTATGTCACTCCGGCAGGCAAGCCGGCGCGTAGCTCCGCGTTGAAATAATTCGTGACCTGCGTAAATTGCGTGGCAGCGCCAGCCCCCTCTCCCTGAATGAACGGAGTGAGCCCAAGGTTTGGCATGCCAGGCACCAAGATGTGCTTCGCACCAAGGTCCTGGAGCGTCATCACGATTTCCAACAGATCACCCACCCCTCGGTCACCGATTTTGAGAGGATTGGAAATGTCGAGCGGCGACGGCGAGAGGAAATCATCTGGTCCACCCCAGACGACAAAGAGTCCGCTGCTGTGTAAGGGCCACAGCGAGCCTTGCGTCAGGGCGAGTTCGGTCTGCATACCAGGTAGGCCAAACGCACCAAAACTCGTTGGCGTACCACCGTCCCCGATATTGCCGATACCGGTGGTGGCCCCGATCCAGGCGAAATCGTACAGCGGTGCGCCCAGCGCGGTGGCCAGTTGTTCCACGGCCACGGGCCCGTCGGATCGGCGGCCTTCGAAATATGGAGCCGGCGGCTGGCCGGTCGCCGCGAAGAGGTTACCATTGTCTGAGAGGCTGTCACCGTAGACTACTACCGAAGTGAAACTATCAGCCAAAACAAGCGCGGGCATGCTGAAAAGAGCCAGAGCCAGCGCCAGGATCTTTACCGTCGAAGGACTTATTGACAAGTGAGCCTCCGGAGGCCGCGGCAAAACTCTCCGGCGCCGGAGGCATGGGGCTAGCACGGCGATGCCAAAACCAGTCAACAACAATGTCGACGGCTCCGGTATGGAGCTGATATCCATATTCGGGCTGTATTGCAGGCTGAAATACTCATCGAGTGGAAACGTGTTCGCGCCCATCTCTGCGTCGAACGTGGCTTGATCGAAAATGAAGACGGGATCGACCATAGCTTGGCACGCCGAGGACAGCACATTTGTCGTCTGTCCTGCTTCCGCACCGCAACGTGCCCTAGCTTGAACTGAATAAACCTGCCCGGGATACAGGTTGAGGTCGGCATTCAAGTCGAATTGCGAGTCACCACCGGCCCCAACGCCTCCGGACGCGTTCCATCTACCATTCGCCCCGTAGCCAGTAATCTGCAAATAGGAGAGGTACCCGTAACTACCGGTGCCTTCGCCATCGCCTGTTGCCACCAGGATCACGGGAATAGTCGTGACCGGCTCGGGAGGCGGGCTGTCCGACTCGATGCCAGCGTAATAGTCGACCTCGGCAAACCCGGCGGCGATTGCGCCGTAGCTCATCGTGCTTGTGGAAGCGAAGGCGGCGAAAGAGGCTCCTGAAGGAGTCTCAAACCAGGTATTCAGCCAAACTAAAGCCTCCGTGGTCCCCGGAAGCTGACCTGGGGGGGCGGTACCCGCGAGGATGTCATGGTGCAGTTCAACCGGAGCCTCGAATGATCCACCGACGTTGCGATCGGGTGACTGGATACTTGTCCAGAGATCGTAGTTCCACGCACTGGAAGCCTGACCTAGAACCGGAAGATACTGAATCGGATCTCCCCACGATTGTGGCGAAGAAGCCAGCAACAGAACGCAGAACCCGATACTGAAGTGCAGCCTACGCATATTGAACCTTCTCTGACGCCCCGCATCGCTGGATGCGTGGCACGTCCTTTCCTGAGTCCCAACCTCGCGAGGCGCGCCGGTCGGGCGAGTTCTTTTTGGCCGACCCCTAAGTGTGGGTCTGCCTAGTTTCGCTGTACGCTTGGTCCTCCCCAATGACGACGGTCGACCGTCTTCCTTCAGTCGTCACCCTACGCTCGCTTCGCTCAATCTGAGCACACATGAGTACGGATTGAACCTCGTGAAACCACGAGGTTTTGGAACTGCTTCAGCCTAATTCGGAAATCAAGCCTTGACGGACGGCATAGCGGGCCAACTCCGCAGTCGTACGCAGCCCGGTCTTTGCCACGACGTTGTTCTTGTGGAACTCCACGGTTCGGGGGGAAACATTGAGGATTGCCGCAATCTCCTTGATGATCTTGCCCTCAGCCAACAGTTGCAAGACCTCCCGCTCGCGGCCTGTCAAGCCGCTCCCATCTTTGGCGGTGTCAGCGGAATGGCTCATCAAGTTCTGCAGCACCTCATTTGCAATACGGGGAGTGATGTAGGTGCGGCCCGCGAGGGCCTCGAGGATCGCCACAACCAGTTCTTCGGCAGCCGCCTGCTTCAACACATAGCCCGAAGCTCCCAGCCGGAAGGCCTGCGTCGCCAATGCCACGTCCGGGTTGGCGGTCAGGAAAACGAACCGTGTGCGGCAGTGTGCGCTCTTGCACTGGCGGAGCGCATCGAGGCCGTTGAGCAGCGGCATTGAGATATCCACTACGGCCGCCTCCGGCTTGAGTCTCTCAATTTCTGCGACCAGTCCCCTACCATCCGCGGCAGTGGCTACGATTTCGAATTCCGGCATCAGTATCCGGCGCAGTCCGTCGAGGATTATCTCGTGATCGTCGGCAAGTATGATTCTGTGCCTCATTTGCCTGTCACTCTTTGATCAGGGGCACTCGAACACCGAGCCTCGTCCCCGCATCCGGCATCGAGTCGATAGTAACCGAGGCCCCGATATGGCGGGCCCGTTCTTCAATACCAACAAGGCCGAGACCAGGGCTGGTTTTCGCCTTACCAACATCAAAACCCTTGCCATTGTCGACAACAAACAGAGACAACTGGGTTCCACCTTCCCCCGCAAGCACTACGCTGGCTGCGCTAGCACCCGAGTGCTGGGCGATGTTCCGGAGAGATTCCTGGGTGATTCGGTAGAGAGCCATTGCGACCGGGCGCGGGACGTCATCGGGCAGGTCGCGCGACGTGAAGAGCTCGCTGCAATACCATGCTGGTTAGTGAACTCGCGGCAGTGCATCTCCAAGCTGGCAGCCAGGTTCGAGTGCTCCAGAATGCTTGGATGAAGCGAATGAGAGAGCTTTCGAATATCCTCGGAAAGCTGGAGGATCTGTGTCTGCAGTCGATTCAACTCCCCATGAAGGTCCAAATCCTCAGCCCCCATTGGGGTTCGCTTCAGCAAGCCTAGCTCAATTCCAAGGGTAGCGAGTCTCTGCGTAACGTCGTCATGCAACTCCAGGGCGATCCGGCGACGCTCCTCCTCTTGCGCGGTCATCAATTGTTCGGCAAGATCGCGGAGTTTTTCCTGGCCCCATTTCTCTTCGGTGACATCGCGCGCCGCGGTGCTGAGCCATGATCCACCGGGAGCGGGCGGCTTGATTTTCCAGTGCAACCAGCGCCAACCACCATCTTTGTTTCGGCACCGATTCTCAATGTCGAGCACGGAACGGCCTCCGGTAAAATCCTGGAACACCGCTTTGGTTCGAGCTTGATCGTCCGGGTGCACGAACTCAAGGAATGGTCTGGAGCACAATTCCCCTTCGGACCAGCCAAGGAGCTCCACCATCGCCGGGTTGACGCTTCGGAAGTTTCCATTTAGATCCCCGATACACAACGGGTCCAGAGAAAGATGCAACAAGCTATCCCTCTGTGCTAAAAGCTGCTTTGACCGCGCTGCGAGTTGACCGATTGCCGCGGCGACGAGCAGGAATACGGCCATGGCGACGATATGTTCGGGCTTTTCAATGCCGAATCCGCGGGGAGGCAAGAAGTAATAGTCGAAACCGATGCCTCCGACGATCGCACTCGTCACGGCTGCTGCCCTGCCCAACACGGTCGCAACTCCAACGGTGGCCGCCACCATCAGCAACGCCACCGTCGCATGGTCGACATGAGGCAGCTGCAAGCAGCCCGCCAAAAGCGCCGCCATCAAGCCGGCCGAAATCGCGATGTCCAAAACGAGCCAACCCGTCTTCCTGTCCCTGCGTCGTGACGAGTCGAACCCCGCACGCAGTGCTGTTTCTGATGGCTCGGGATCAACTGGAGAACGCTGAGATGACGATGAAACCGCCATGGCTGTTTCCTGCCCGACTGAACGGTGCGCGCCAGCAACCCCATGATATACCACGCCATCCCGTGTGGAGACCCTGTGGTTTGCAGTACCTCGTCCCCCTCGGGATAGTACGAGGTTTCCCAGGACCACTTCGAGGCATAGACTTCAGATTAGAAGGCTGGAACTAAGGCAGAACCGAGTAGCCAGCAAGCCATGGAGAAGGGAGCTTTGTCATCTTGACATTCAGAAGGGGACGAACACATTGCACCCAAAAGCTGCGGAGCGTGCCGATCGCCGCACCGGCGATGGGCTCAACTGGAGGCACCCATGCCGTCGTCTGGTAAAAGAACCAGCGCCGTGACGGAAAGAATTACCGGCGATAGAAATGTTCCAAGCGAGGACAATCTGTTTTTCACCCCAGGCGAAAAGGAGCTGTGTCGGCAACTGTTTGAGCAATTGTATGCAAATTCAGTGGCTCGGTATGGCGTCGACAGCGAGCAGGCTCGCATGCTGTCGGAGCTCCTAAGCGCGGGCACTGGCAAACAGATTGAACAGCCCGCCTCGCGCTAAATGACGCTTTCACCGGTTCGCAGCGCCCGCCGAACTCGCGCGGTCGCGGCCCAAGCGCTCGTGCCCACCGGCCAGCCCGATTGCCAAGCCGCGCGCCCAGACCCAGAGCCCGGCGCCGCCCAGCACTAGCAGCCCCGCTGCGCGCCGCGCCCGGCCCTGGACAATTAGCCTGCGACCACCACCGCCACTGCGCGCGGGAAGCAGGATTTGATTCGTCCGTATCGATGTTCTGGCTCGTTGCCATAAAGCGAACACCGTATGTCTGTAGTTGCTGTAGAGCGGATTTGCAATGAAGCAAGGAGCGCCCAAACCGATCCAGCTTCCAGCAAGAGGATTACATCCAGCTTCCGTTGCGATGCGTCGCGCATCAGCCGATCAAATTCCGGCCTACTGGCCTTAGCCCCGCTCCAGCCGGTATCGACGTGTTCACCTGCCAGTTCCCACGCCCGGCGTAATACGTATTCCCGCAGTTCCGCCAACTGCATTTCACATTTCTGATCTGTGGTCGAAACCCTCGTGTAGATTGCCGCTTTCATTGTTCCCCCTGTTGAGGCGGAATCGAGAGCTTTCCAGACCGTCTCCCATACCCAGTTCCATCCGTGAAGCAGATCTCAGCAGACCAAAGTTTTGGAATGAAACGGAATGAAACTGACTTCGGGAAGGTATGGAAGTTGTTGAAAACGTGGTGGCCAGGGACGGAATCGAACCGCCGACGCCAGCCTTTTCAGGGCTGCTTATCGACACTGCTAAGTGGTTCGGAATCAATGGAAGTGCCTGTGCTAGAAGGACCTACAAAAGAAGGAGGTTGGGACCAATTGGGATGAGTTGGGCTATTTTCGCCCCGTCGATGTTCCCGTATTGTTCCCCGGCTTCGTGTGGGTATGATTCGGCGCTGAAGTGAAGTGCGACCTGCTCTGAGAGTAACAAGCGTGGAACACCGGCGCCCGGCATTCGAGCGGTGCCGTAGGTGGAGTCAAGATTCGAACTCACGAGCGAGCCTTGCGGCTTCCAACTTCATTCTGGGCACGCGCCAAGAACTCCAGCATCGTTATTGCGGCCTTCGGGATTGCCGGAGGCTACTTCAACGCACGGAGGACGGCCGCCTTGAGTGGCGGCAGATCCTCGATCACAGTGCGCCAGACGATCTCCGGATCGACCCGTTCATATTGATGGCGCAGCCAGTTTCCTGTCCCCCGAATCTTATGCCACGGCACATCGGGGCCAACGACCGGCGCCTGATCGCCGAGCCTTACGGCGGCTTCGCTGATCACCAACAATTTCCGTTCCACGGCGGCGCTGGTCTTGGCGTCGCTCCTGAACGCATCGAAATCCATACCATGGGTGAAGTCCTCGATCATGTCGATCGCGTCAGAAATATCACGCAGAGAGAGGCGGGGTTCCCTAAAAGGCAACGACTGCCTCGCGCTCGGCTCGGGCCCTCACCGGTTCTTTCAGCATCCGGCGGTCGGCCAGATCGACGCGAGTCCCGAGAATATCTCCAAGGCGCGTTTCCAGACCGGCCATGTCGAACAGGGTGAGGCCCTTGGTGCGGTCAAAATCGCCCATCAGATCCACATCCGATTGTGGCAACGCTTCACCACGGGCCACCGAACCGAAGAGGGAGAGGCGCACGATGCCGGAAGCCTTCAGCTCCTGCTCATGTGCCCGCAAGGCCTCGATGATCTGTTCTCGATTCATGTCCGCACGCTGTCCACAGGCCGGATACCGCCCTAACTGTATTATCTCCAAACAGCGGGTCGTAGCTCAATGCCTTGAGGCCGGTACGCAGGACCAATCTCGCAGCACTGGACGAAGAGGACGACGAGGAAGGAGAACCGGTATGATCGAAGTCATGGCAACAGTCCACATGACGGAAAGCGAAGTGGCCCGCGACTTACACGCTGTGTTGGCCAAAGTGCAGCGGGGTGTCGAGATTGTTGTTGAGCAGGATCACCGGCCCGTGGCGGTCATCCGCTCGCCGCTTCTCAAGGGTTGTCTGCTGTCAGAGTGCATCGCGCTGGCCGAGGCTCGCGGCACAACCGCAATCCCCGATGAAGGCTTCATGAAGGATGTCGCGGAAGGGATCGTGGAACGCAGCAAGCCGTGGAACCCACCATCCTGGGAGTAGTCCTCGACTCCAGCGTCGTGATCGAAGCCGAGCGGCAACGCCTTGACGTAGCCCGCTTCCTGAAGCACCCTGCATTGCCAGTTTCCGTTTCGCCTGGGAAGTTCATTGTTGCCCAAGGTCGACCTCATGACTGTCGATGCCCCGAGCTATTGGTACAGCGGATCTTTGCAATTTTGCCCTTCCAAAAATTCGCCGGGCACCCGCTCCATTCTCCAGATTTTTTGTCCCGCACGCTTGGGGTGCTTAGTAAAATGAGCATTTCTCTCGGAGAAATACACATCGATCGCTTCCTTGGCGGCTTCGACAGACGGGTAGTCGCTGTTGTGGACAATAGCCCTGGCCATTCCGCTGAATACGGACTCGATTACATTCAGGAATTGTGCTCCGGCGGGCAACGGGGCGGTCTTAATAATAGGGTAACCATCCTGTTCTGCGTGCTTGTTAACCTCTTCTAAGTGAGCGAGCAATTTCTTCGAAATATGCCAAGACGCCGCATCCCACGACAGATAGACGGCGTGGCAACCACGGTACAGGGTTCGCAGCAGCTCCGCCATCTTGATCATTTCATCGGTGTTCTTTACCCGCGAGTAGAAATGGGTCACCTGGTTCCTGGATAGCTCAAGCGCGGCAGTAAGGATCAACCAGCCCTTTGACTTCTGCCACTGCGGAACTACATATTCTTGGCCAGGAGCAACTCGTTTTACCCCGCCTTTTTTCTTTACTGCGAACGGCCCATATTCGTCGATCGAGAAAAAGGCTTCGTTTTCGCTGAGTTCGGAAAGGATTTTCTTGATGCCGTCGACTTTTGTCCGATAGTCAGGGTCCCTGCTGGTGAGTACGATGCGAGCACTTCGCCACTTGTAACCTGCCTTCTTCAGAATTGTTCGAATAACTCTCTTACAAAGGGGTGAGCCTTGTCTTCTCAGTACCATCTGAAGATCGACCATCCTCCACGTAGTCCGATTGATTCCGTAAGTAGACGGCGGGGAGTGCAACAAGGAGAAAACAGCCTGCTTATTGTGCTCCTTGTCATACTTGGTAGTGGTTGGGCTCTTTCTGAACATGAGCAATTTCAAACCGCCTTCGTGGTAACGTCTACAGTATTCCAAAACGGCTTCCTTGGAAACAGAAAGGAACCCACATACGTCGGCTAGGCTGAAGCCTCGGCTGCGGGCCAGCACAGCTAGCGCCCGGTTTCGATCGGACAGCCTCCCCTCTGTGACGACGGTTAGGAGTTTATCCAATTCCGCGAGGCTACCCATCTCTTTACTTAAGAACGTGTACGTAAATTCTCCCTGTAGTACTTTCCGCATCCAATTGAACGCGGACTGTCTAGCTATTAACCTCTTTGCCGAGCGATCTTCGCCAGGCGCAGTCTGGAACATAAGGTGGGCTTCGGCGATCATCGATCCGCGTAGCTTTCGCACGAAACGATTGACGCTGGAGTACTTTCCGGTGAAACCGTGGCTGTGTACCAGGTCCTGGAAGATGCCCATGGAGTCGAGTCTATTTGACAGCTCGGCTTCAATTATCTCCCGGTAGGGTTCGCAGGCGCTGGCCGATGGACGGCGGGCAAGTTGTGCGTTTGCTTCCAGAGGCGGGTTGCGGGTCTTCGCATCGGTCGACTCCTCTACGACTAGTTTTGGCTGCTGTCGTCCCCACCCGCCGGGTGGCCGCACGGAGATTCCGGCCGCTTTCAAATAGGCCGCGGTGGTTTCGCGGCGAATCCGGGTAGCTCCCTGAATTTGCCGGAGCGACCAGCCCAACCGACCCAAGGCGATGGCTTGCTTTTTCTTTTCTTCACTCAAGACGTTCACGGACAGAGAATACACCCTCCCGGTTTTGGCTGTACCCCGAGGGTCTTGTCCTTCGTAATCCGCACGGCCGGCAAGCCGAAATTTAGGTAAAGACACCATCCGCCTTCGGCTTAGAGATGGCGCGGCCGGCAGGGAAGGTCGGCCATCAAGTATCTGTCAAGTATTCATCAAGCCTTTGTTAGTTTTCGATCGGCGTTCGGTGTTTGTTCGGCGCGGCTTTAGCGGTAAGCCTCCCTGCGGTCGAGAACGCGTTCAATCTTGAAATAGTCGCCGTGGTCGCGGAAGAAGATGCGGTGATTCTGCGCGCGGAGCCGGATCAGTGGCGGAGTGACGCCCTTGAGTTGCTTGGTCGCGCCTTCGCCAGTTAGCACGTAGCGGCCCAGGGTCTTGAGAATCTGGAAAGCGATGGGCTGCTCGATACCGCGGACGTCGGCTTTGGCCTGATCGGTCCACACGATGCGCTTGGACATGTTGGGAGACTAGGCGCTTACGGCTCGCGGCTCATCTTCTCCCAGTCGGCCATGGTGAGGCCAAACTCGGCGAGAACTTCTTCGTGCGGGATAGGTTCATGGTGTTTGCTCCACTCCTCAGCCTCGGCGATAGCCTTGGCCTCGGCGGGGCTGAGGGTGTCGCCGTCTTCGTCGGGCGAGACCATGGTTTCGAGCAGATGAACCACGGCGGCGAGTTGGCCAGGCGCGAGTTGGTCCAGCAAATGATGAGCGTGCTGTTTATCCGTGGCCATTGCGTTCTAGGAGGACCGCACTATGTATGCTCCCAGAGACTGTAATCCAAGGTCAAGCGGGCCTGACGCGGCCGACGTTCGATGGCCGATGGGCGGTTGGGTCGCGCTTAGAAGTCATTGCTCCACGCCATCGCGCGACGCCGGATGCGAACCGTTGAGCATGCTGGCCGCCGCGCTTTTCAGAAAGCGATCGTAGCGTTCTCTCCCTCGAGCAACCGAAGCAGACGACTGCTCAGGTAAGCCTGTCAGCAATGCCTTGGCAAGCGTGTCGACGAATGCGAACTGCGTTTGCTGTATCCGTTGTATTCGTGACAGTTCTTCCTGAATCTGGTCGAGCGTGGCGGCAATGCGTTGCTCAACGCCGTCGCCACCGGACAGTTCCCGGTCGACCGCGTGCCGAATGATAGCCGCGGTTGAGGCAAAGCCCTTTTCCTTGGCAGCCTGTTGAATACGTTGAAGCGTAGTATCCGAAAACCGGATCGTGCGTTGTGGCATGTGAAAACTCCCCTCACTTACAAAGCCTTGGGAGAGGGTGTTTTCTGACATTGAAAATAAGAAAATTTGCATGCATCCCATCGGGACGCACCCGCGTAAAAGTGCATCCCGGACTAACTGTCTGGTGCCGTGGGACTAAAGCCGAAAAGAAAGCTCAGTGAACCCCATTCCTTTATGTTCCACTCCGCATAACGATGTCTCTAGCTCACCATTCGCCACATGGCCTTTGATCACCTTTTGTTGCGAATCTGCATTGCCTTGTGTCACCGAACGTTGCAGTTGCAGAAAATAAAGCCTTTCGTCTTTCTTGCACTCGTTGCAGTGTAACTCCGTGTAACATAGCCTTCTGCCGTAGATTGTTGCCCACGCAGAAAACAGGGCATTTAGTCCGTCTTGCACTATGTTCTATGAACTGCACGATGTTCCTGCCCAGAGCTGCAGGCCTCCAGCGCCCAGAAGATTCAGACGGATACGGTCCCCAAAATATTTTTTCATTTCATGTCAGAAAACACCCTCTCCCATGCCTTTGAAAGTGAGGGGGCATTTTCAGAGGACCCATGGGCATCCACTACAACTCGATTCAGAGAGCTTTCCTGAAGCAAGGGCCCGAGGTCGGCTCGGACTCAGTTGTCGAACGTTCAAAAGATTCCTCCGTGCCGCTGCTGCGGATTCCGAGGGATGGCGATCAGCGTTCCGAACTGATGTCGATCACGATTCCGAAGTGATGCCGATCAGTGTTCCGAACTGATGCCGATCAGTTTTACGGTTGTAGTTCGGAACGGTGATCG
>Ga0326728_10013577_pt1 | contig 17631 bp, 14 predicted proteins | sample MB3enrmetagenome_FD_207602 | JGI IMG/M metagenome (GOLD analysis project Ga0326728, IMG submission 207602) | Lab enriched peat soil microbial communities from McLean, Ithaca, NY, United States - MB31MN | ecosystem: Environmental > Terrestrial > Soil > Wetlands > Peat | place: USA: New York... | reverse complement strand
ATCCCGTTCCTTGGCGGCACCTGGCTCATCAGCGGCATGACCCCGCCCTCCACGCCGCTCACCAGCGAGACCCTGCTTGCCAGCGGAGGCTCGGTTAAGCTCGCGCAAGAGGAGGTCGGGGGTGTCATCGCGAATATGGGTTCGGCCCCAACATCCATGACAGTCGACAACATCCAGTTCACGCTTTTCATCAATGACACGACCAAAGGTGTAGCCATAGTCTCGGCTCTGGATACGGAGACCTGCGAATTCTTTGGCTACTTTGATTTGCCGCTAGGCGCGACCACGTACCTCAACCTCAAGAAGGGCGAGCCAGCATACCTGCTCCATGTCTGGGAAATCTCACCTACCATCTTCGGTACGGCCTGGGCCGACATATCAGTATTCTCGAAAGAGATCACCCTCACCTCGGGTCAGCCGCTCGACCAGGCTAACGGGACCAATCCCGACTGGCCAGCCTATCTCGGCTGGAAGAACCAGGGCGCGTCGGCTACCGACACGAACCCGGACCACCTGAGGACGATTATCCTCTACGCCGGTGGCAGCGACATATCGAAGCTAAGCAGCGGTGGGAGCTCGGACCTGAACGTAGGCGACTTCATACCGATAGCGCAGAATCCTCAAAGCATGACGTTCCAGTACAACGGGCTGTCGCTCACCCTGGACTCGTACACCCTGCTCACGTTCGAGCTCAATCCGATTTCGGACTTCGCCATATCGTCCGGTCCGAACGGCCAGGCATGCACCATAACAGCCCCGTACGTGCACGTCATTTCCGGAGCGCCAAGCCCGGCTTTCACAATCAACCCGCAGGGGGCGGCGTCGCCGGTTTCGGGCTATGATTTCCTCGTCGCGACGAGCGGCGCGACCTGCAGCGGTTCCATAGGGCAGTTGATGGCCGGGGCGCTTTTCATGGAGCTCTCGGATAACTCCTGGGCCTATCAGGACTACGCGCCATTCTCCAGCACGGGCGGCGCAGTCGTGAACTATCCCCTCGCAGGTGCTGCTGTTCCGGGCAGCACGTTCGGGCCAGGGACCATCACATACGAGAACCAGGATGTGACAGCGAACGTCCTGCCTCCGGGCACAGCCGACTTCGTCTTCACCGTGGGCGAGGATGCCGGCGCCTCCTTCTCCGTGTACTCCCAGTTCGGCCTCAGGCTTGGGCAGTCGCCGAGCTTCAACTACACTGCGACCGCGCCAAACGGCGATTACTGGTTCAAGCAGGACACGATCGTCTCCTGCGGGGCCGGTCCGGTCACAACGCCCAATGCGTCATCGGGCTGCCTGCTCCCTTCGAGCGGAGGCATGTTCAGGCCGTCAGGGTTCGTAAACGACCGCGGCTCCACGTTCGTCGGCATGACCAACAGCGTGGTCCAGTTCAATATAGCGAGCCAGATCGCCTACGCGCAGTTCGTGCTCAACCTGATCAGGTACTAGCTTTTTTGGAACTATTGCAAAGTTTAGCAACCAAAGTACTCTTGCTTAGCTGAAGCTGTCCCTGCCGCAGTTGGCCTATCCCAAGCCAGCCCTATTACAGCGGCAGAAAATCGAACATCGTTTTGTTTTTCAGCCCACCTTAGCCAGGCCTCTCCGGATGCCCTGGGAGACTTGGACCCGCAGGTCCGCCAGGTTCGGGGGATCGAAGTCATCGTGAGTATCTTGAGCCTGGCGATTCTAAACCGCGGGAAGGGAGTTCGGTTTCGAAGAAACCAACGGACGCCACCGTACCCGCATGGGCATTGATATCCGCATCGGTAAATGAAAATCCTAATCGGAAATCGTTAATAAATACATACGGGGAAATGAAAATCAGTGGTGCCATGGCTGAAGACAAAGTATATTTCGTAGCATCTCAACATACGGAAAAGAACGAATTCACAGGTCGGAAAGGTGAATCGTATTTCGTCGTGGAAGTGACGAAGGATGAAGCGAAAACCATGCAAGGCATATACAAAGAACTGAAAGCTTTAGATAAACACTTAGCGGACCTTGGAGGAACTAGAACGGAACTGTCATTGCAAGAGTACGGCATTGAGAAAGGAAGAAGAATGGAGCAATTAACCCCACAAGAGCAAAAAAAAGTGCAGGATTTAGAAAAAAGAATCGGTCAGTTATTTACGTCAATCCAAGAATTAGACCATAAACGTGATGAAGTCGAATCAAGATGGAAGAAAGTAGCACTACTCGACCATCCTGAAGGCGCTACCAAGCCCATTCCCGGCGGATTGCAGTGGGCAGGGAAGATATGGGCTTCGGCAGAGCTCAGACGACTGGATCCGGATATTAAATTAGTTAAACCAAGCGTGATACTGAAACCAGAGGGACCAGAAAAAAGACAACCCCAGAAACAATGATTTAGGTCGACCAGAACGCCGTCCTTGAGCGTATAAGGCTCGATGACCTCGAAGCCTTCGAATTGGTCGGCCATGTACCTGCACCATGCATGATTGCGGCTTCACGGCGCATTCGCTCTCCGTGGCCCTGACCGCCCGGACCGCTCACGTGATACGTTTTAAACCTTGTCGCGGTGTAATCTGCAATAAGGTGCTCCTCTTGGCAGAAACAGAAGCGTCAAAATACGATTTCCACACGCCCGAGCACTACGCCTTCCGCTCCAAGAAGGGGCTGGACGACGCGGTGATACGGCAGATATCCCAGATGAAGGGCGAGCCCGCGTGGATGCTGGAAAAGAGGCTCCAGGCGTATTCGCACTTCGTGAAACAACGGTTGCCATCCTGGGGTCCGGACCTCTCGCACCTGGACCTGGGCGACCTTTATTACTACGTGAAGCCCTCAGGAGAGAACGAGCAGTCCTGGGACAAGGTCCCATCCGACATAAGGAAGACCTTCGACAAGCTGGGCATCCCGGAGGCCGAGAGGAAGTTCCTCGCCGGCTCCTCCGCGCAGTTCGAATCAGAATCCGTCTATCACCATCTGAAGAAGCAGTGGGAGGAGCAGGGCATAATATTCACTGACATGGACACCGGGCTCAAGGAGCATCCCGACATCGTGGAGAAATACTTCGGCACCGTGGTCCCGCTGGACGACAACAAGTTCGCATCGCTCAACAGCTCCATTTGGTCCGGGGGATCTTTCGTCTATATCCCCAAGAACACGCACTGCGACATCCCGCTCCAGGCGTATTTCCGCATAAACACAGAGAAGCTCGGCCAGTTCGAGCGCACGCTCATCATAGCGGAGGAGGGCTCGAGCGTGTCGTACGTCGAAGGGTGCTTTGCCAAAGGCACGCTTATCGCTGGAAATCCGGAGTACAAGCCCATAGAAGAAATAACTGCAGGCGATACGGTCCTAACGCACAATGGGAAATATTCGAAAGTTTATCACAATCAGGTAAGGAAATATTCCGGCGACCTTTACCATATCAAGGTATGGGGCAATTCACTGAATAACATCAAGACAACAGAAGAGCATCCTTTCCTGTGCGTCAAGCGTCAGCTTTCGCATGAAAGGAACAAATCCTGGAAACGTGGGTGGGTCGCGGCGAAGGATCTTGATAGGATGGACTACCTTCTCACCCCGATAAATAAAAAAATAATTAACTCTAGTTCTATAGAGTTCGACATACCATTTAACAGAAAGAGCAAAAAGGTATGCGTCCTGCTCTCAAAAGATTTCTTCAAACTCGCTGGCTATTACCTTGCTGAAGGGAGCATTAGCAGTGGTGCGTATCTCAATTTCTCGTTCGGTTCTCACGAGCGGGGTTATATAAACGAGGTAAAACGTCTTTTGAAGGATATTTTCGGAGTCGCCTCCCACGAGTCGCTGCACAAAAAAAATCATGGGATTACCGTGACAGCCAATTCCGTTATTCTCGCAAGACTTTTCTCAAAATTCGGGACTCATTGCGAAAAGAAAGTCGTTCCAGAATGGATGCTGTTTTCAGACCCTGCAAAACAAGCGAAGCTTATCGTCGCGTTGTTCAATGGCGATGGTAACTACTTCGATACCAAGTACGGATACGGGTTGAAAGAGATATTTAGAATAAACACCACCTCGCTAAAATTGGCTATCCAAACAAGGGACATGCTGCTCCGTCTTGGTATCGTTTCGTTTATCAATGCCAGAGACAGAAAAAAAGAAGGCAGATTGACCATGTACACCATCGGGGTAAGCGGGGAGAACATGGTCGCTTTTGCAAAACTCTCAACTCGCACAAGCGTGCCACGTTGTTTTTTATCGATGAGGATTTCCTTTACTCGCCAATCAAAAAAATCACTAGGACAAAAGTTAGGGAGTTTCCGGTGTATAACTTCAGCGTAGAAGGCGATGAAAGCTACGTTGCTGGCGGAGTTGCGGTACATAATTGCAGTGCGCCAGTGTATTCCACCGCGGCCCTGCACGCGGCGGTGGTCGAGATAATCGCGAAGAAGAACGCGAAGGTGCGCTACACGACCATACAGAACTGGTCGAACAACGTCTATAACCTCGTCACCAAAAGGGCGGTCGCGCACGAGAACGCCATCGTGGAGTGGATAGACGGAAACATGGGCAGCGCGGTCACGGTCAAATACCCCAGCGTCATACTGCAGGGGGAGGGCGCGCGTGCGGAGGTGCTCTCGGTCGCATACGCGGGCAAGGGCCAGCACCAGGACACGGGCGCCAAGGCCATCCATCTGGCGCCGAACACGAGCTCCAAGATAATACAGAAGAGCGTGTGCAAGGACGGAGGCCGCTCTAGCTTCAGGGGCCTGGTGCGCGTGGCGAAGGAAGCGGAAGGCGCGAAGAGCTTCGTGCAGTGCAACGCCTATCTCCTTGACAAGCTCTCCCGCTCGGACACCTATCCCACGATCAGGAGCGATACCCCCAAGGCGACCGTGAGCCACGAGGCCAAGGTCGGCAAGATAGGGGAGGACAAGCTCTTCTACCTGATGTGCAGGGGGATCCCGGAGAAAGACGCGCTCGCAATGGTGGTCCTCGGGTTCATGGAATCCTTCACGCGAGAGCTCCCCATGGAGTACGCCGTGGAGCTCAACCGGCTGATACAGCTGCAGATGGAGGGTGCGGTAGGATGACCCGCTCCATAGATTTCCATCTGGCCTCGGTTGGCGCGCTGGAGACCGAGCAGGACGTGTTCACCGTCCCCAGGGGCAAGGCCGCGACCATGAAAGCCAAGCTGCTCACAGGCCAGGCATGCCTGAAGATAAGCGTGGAGGAGAAAGGGTCCTTGAAACTGGAATCCGAATCCAGCGGAAGCTCCTCCCTCGCCATAGAGTGCGTGCTTGTTGGTCCTGGTTCTTCCGTTGATATAACCAACGTCTGCCGCGCTCTTGGCAAGGACGCGCAGAGATGCAGCGCTAACATCACGCATTCCGCGCCGAACACGCGCTCGACCGTGCATTCGAGGGGCGTGGCATGGGATTCGGCGGCCGTGGAGCTCTCAGGGCTCGCGAAGATAGAGAATTCCGCTCCGGGCTCGGTCTCACGCGTGGAGTGCAAGGCGCTTCTTCTGGGAGAAACGGCGAAAGCGCGCGCCGACCCGGTGCTCGAGATACTCAACAACGACGTGGACTGCTCGCACTCCGCCAGTGTTCGAGAGATAGAGAAAGAGAAGATATTTTATTTGCAGACGCGCGGCCTCGCTTACGTCGAGGCGCAGCAGCTCATCGCTGACGGGTTCCTCTCGGTGTCCTGAGGCTCATCCTTTTTTCTCGGCCGGTCCCTCCAATCCGCGCAGCATGGCCTGCGCCGCGATGGTGCCGAGGTCCTCGGTCTTCTGGTTCGGGCTGTCCCTGCCCCGGGGCGATGCGACGAGCCTGAGCGCGCGCATGGCAAGCGGCAGGTCATACCCTGAGGCCGCCAGCACGAAAAGCCCGTCGATGAACCCTTTCAGCCCCAGCACGTTTTGGCGGGCCGCCCTCTCCTTGTCGCCCTCGCTGTATCCGTGGCGCAACGAACCGGTGCATCCTTGAGGGATTCGATCCAGCCTTCGGCCCTCTCAACGAACACCTGCACGTGTGAGCGCACATTAGAGATGGTCCGCTCATGCCCTGCCGCGAGCGCGCGCACGTCCTCCTGCCGCAATTCCGCGAGCATCATCTTAGCGGCGAGGCGTTTCCTCCTGGTCTCGTGCTTCGCGCGGGAGATGAGGCAGAGCGTCTTCTCAAGGACGGGCCGGTGCTCCTCCTGCCCTGCCTGTTTCACGATTATCACCTTGGAGAGAGACCTCGACAGGCGCTTGTTGACGCGGATGGGGGAATCGCCCTCCCCCACCACGTCCACATGGCGCGAAACCATCGTCTTCAGGTAGCTAGCGCAATACGTTATGCTCTCGCTGGAGTCACGCGAAGCTAGGACCTTCGCCAACCGCCTCTCGCACTCTCTGCCCCTGTTTTTCACCTGCAGTTCCTGTGCGGCAGTTCTCATTGTGATCCACCCTTGATATCTCCATGATGTCAATGATCCATCCTCGCCATCATCAGCCCGGCCGCGGCCATCTTCGCGTTGGTCGGGGGCCTTTCGATCACTTTCTCGAGCGCCAGCCTTATCAGCGACCTGTCCGTCTCTTTCCCCATCCCTTGCCCCAGGGCCGCGTCGAGCACCACGATGTCATGGTACGCCTCCGCGAGGTCCGTGACCGCCTGGCCGCGCTCCCTCTCCGAGCGCTTTCCGCTCCCACTGATCGCGATTATCCTCCCCACGAGCGATACGAGGTTCTCCCTGGCCTCGTCGGCAATCTCCCGCCGTATCTGCACCACGGCCCTGGGGCCCGCCATGATCGTCGCGGCGAGCGCGGCGCGCTTGTCCCGAGGCCTCGCGACCCGGCCTTCGAAACCCAGGACCATGACCGTGTCCAAAGCCGCGGATGCCAGCTCGTCGTCCTTGTCCATCTCCAGGAGCAGCGAGACCTCGCCTAGCGCATGCGCCAGGAGCGGCCGCCTCTGTTCGTCGTCCAGGTCCGTGGTGGTGACAAGATGCTCCACGAAATCCCTCGCCTCGACATGGCCGAGCAGCGCCCTGGCCCGTGCCATGAGTTTGGGATCCACTTCCCTGGCGCCATCCAGCCTCTTCTGGTTCGCATTGATGATATCAAGAGCCCTCATGACCAGCTTTGGCTGCTTCCCGGCGCGTTGCAGAGTCTCCATGTCCCCGACGCATGAAAGGAGCTCGGTGCAAACGGCGGTACGCGCAATCTCCGCTTCGCCACGCATCCAAGCCGGGCAATTCAGAAGCGCCATACTGAGCTTCATGTGCGCTCCGATAGCGCGGCCGACATTCATGGCCGCCGTCTCCTCAGGGCTCCGTATTCGCTCGCTCCCGCCTTGCGCCGCGGACTTGCTCCTGGCCAGTGGTCTGCGGCCGGCCTCCGGGGCCGGGGTATTCATCTGCGCTGCCCTCATCTGTATCGCTGGGTTCTCCGCCATGATATCACCGTGTTTCTGTTTCCATATAAAAAAGGTACAGATTATAACTAATGCTGTTCCGGCTCCAGCCTCTCCTTCATCAGCTGCGCGGCTCATCGCGGACGGGTTCCTCGCGGTCTAGGCGGCCTGGTTCATTGCCCGAATCTCTGCAGCATAGCGCGCGCCGCGATGACCCCCAGATCGCAGGTCGCGCGGTCGGGGTCCTCCCTTCCGCCGTCCGATACGATGAGCTCGAGCGAGCGCCTCACATCAGGCAGGTCCTGCCTCAGTATCCCCTCCAGCCTGAGGGTCCCCAGCACGTAAAGCCCGTCTATGAACCTTTTCAGCTCCCGCACGTCGTGGCGGGCCTTCCTCTCCAGGCCGATGTTGCCTTCTTTCGAAAGGCGCTCTACCGAGTCTTCGGCCCTGCTTAGGCGGTTTTGCAGGCTGGAGTGCATCCCCTCGATTGCTTCCTTATGCTGTTCCTCGAGCCGCCGCATGTGCCTGCTATCCGCACGCACTTCCGCGAGCATCAGCTTCGCGGCGAGCAGTTTCCTCCTGGGCACCTCCTCCGCATGGGAAGCAAACACAAGCGCTTCCTGCAGGACATGGCTGTGTTCGCTCCGCCTTCCTTCTTTTACGATTATCATCTGGCAGAAAGCCCTTGACAAGCGGCGGCAGGAAGCCGCGTATTCCGCATTTATTCTGATGGAGACCGCCCCCTCCAGGTAGCCGGCGCAATGCGCTATGGTGTCTGTGGCGTCGCGCGAGGTGAGGATCGCCGAAAGCGGCCTCAGGCCCGGAGCTCCGTTCCTTTTCGGTTGCTCACTTGCTGTCAGTGCCATCGTGTCCACCTTTGTCAAGCCTCTCCCTCATCAGCTTGGCTGCGAGCCATTTGCCCGCGCTCGGAGGCTCGGCTATCACGAGGTCCAGCGCCCTGCGCAGCAGCTCCAGGTCCTTATCCGCGTCTGGGGACGGTCTCATCCTCCGGGCCTCGTCCAGCACCACCATCTCCTTGTATGCGTTCGCGAGGTTCAGGACCCCGTTGCGGCGTATCGTTTTCAACCACTTGCCGGTCCCATTGGAAACGGACAGGCCATCGACAAAGAACCTCAGCCTCCCCCTGGCGGTGTCGGAGTTCTCCGCGACAAGCTCGCCGAGGCGCTCCCTCGCCGGCTCGGTGACCTTATTGGGGATGGCCATTACGTCCCCGCTGCCGTCCGCGAGCCTTATGTACATCGCATTCGCCGCGGCTTTCGCGCACCTGTCCCGGGACTTCCCCGCGATTATCTCCAATGCACGGGCCGCCAGCCCATGGCCATCGGTTCTTTCCATGAGCAAGGAGACCTCCCCGAGCGCACTCGCGAGGAGGTCCGGCTTTGTGAAGGCATCCTTATATCTGGCCGCGACGATATGGCCTACGATTTCCCGCGCCTGGATGTTGGCGAGCAGCGTCCTGGCCTTCTCTATAGAGGCGGCATCGCCATCTCCGAGCTCCTCGGCTTCCGCATAGATGATCTCGAGCGAATCCCTGACCTTCTTTGCATCCGCTCCCCTGGAGTGCAGCGTCTCCATGTCTTCGACAAGGCCAAGCAGGCCGAGGCGGGCCGCATCCAGTCCATACTTCGCATGAGAGGCTCTTTTGTAATTGCGCTCCTTGGCTTCCACGTGGAGGACGCCGAGTTCCCTCCTGACGCTCGCGGTCCCCTCCCCTTCCAGATTTCCGACGGCGTTCTCAACCCTGCCGAGCAGCGCGAGGAAGTCTGCGTCCTTCGCAAGATCGGTCGTTTTGGCACCGGCCCCCTTGGCCTCTCTATAAAGGATTTCGACATCGTACCCGACTGGCCTGGTCCTCTTTCCCTGCAGGGCCTTGTCGAGCGTGCCCTTCGCCTCCCTGATCTTTTCGGCATCCGAGCCTGCACTTGAAAGCGCGATGCGGCAGGCCAGGTATGCCCCGAGGGACGAGCCCACGCGGCCGGCCGGGGTTTCCACAGAGCTGCTCGCGGGCTTCGCTGATCTGATCCGGGCCAGCGTTTCCCGGTCTCCTGGCGAGGCCATTCCCGAAGGCGGAACCGCGGTCACCATTCTACTGTTTGTATTCCCCATCATCATCACCCTTTTTTCGGTTTCTGCCCCTCCATCAGGAGCGCTGCGGCGGCCTTCTTCATGATATCCGGAGGGCTGGCGATCACAATGGCCAGCGCAGAGATCATCAGGTCCCTGTCCGGATCCGCCCCCTTCGTCGGATTCTTCCTCAGGACGCTGTCCAGCACCACCATGTCCCCGTATGCGCCCGCGAGTTTCAGGATTGCGGCTTCGCGTTCCCGCAGCGAGCGCCCGGTGGTCCCGGTGAAGGAGGCCACCTTGCCCACGAGCGAGGCGAGATTCGCCCTCGCCCCGTCGGCCATCTCCGGGGGAACGGTAAGAGCCATGCGGCCGGCCAGCATGATCCTCGCGGCAAGCACCGCGCGTTCGTGTTCCGCCCCGATGTCCCGGCTGCTTTCGATGACCATCTCCAAAGCCCTGTGCGCCAGCATGGCAGCGGATGGCGGCGAGACGCTATCGCCCACCAGCAGCGAGACCTCGCCGAGCGAATCAACGAGAATCGGCAGCTTCTGCCCGGGCCCCAGATCATCCCTGCGGAGAAGAGAGTCCACGTACTCCCGCGCCTCCATGCGGGCGAGCAGGATCTCGGCCCTCCCCCTCAAGTCCGGATTGGCATTCATGAGCTCCTTGGCGTCCTGATGGAGGGCATTGAGCGCATCCCTGGCCTCTTTGGTCTCCTCTCCTCTGGAGTGCAGCCACTCCATGACGGGAACCATCTCGAGCAGGTCGAGGCGGGCCTCGTGGAGACCATCCTTCGCCTGCTGTGCCTTTAGGTGATCCTCACCGGCACTTGAAAGCGCGATGCGGCAACCCAGGTATGCATCAAGGCGCAGCTTCACCTTTTCCGCGGGGCCGCGCGCCGGCTCGCTTTTGGCCGTATCCCCGGCATGGCCCCGCGCAAGGACGGCGGCCAGAGTCTTGTCCCCCCTGCTCAAATCCCTCTGCAAATACAAGCTTTTCATCTATGAACACCTCTTTGTTTTTTTTTGTTTGTGGATGAAAATCAACACAAAATCCCGGCATCCGCTGGGCGTTTTTTCATATCCGGGGTTTAGCCGGCCGATCGGAACGCGTTTTTATTAACGGGTCCCTATTCCGGGTTATTCCCAGACCGCTTCAGAAGCGGCCAAAATAAAAATAGCTAAAGCTGAACGCGCCGGAAGGGTTCCATCCGTTTCGTCCGTTTCGGTTCATTCAGCCTGCACCTTTCGATATGTTTATTGTTATTGAAAGAGTTTATAAAGATAAGCATCAGAAGAGGTCAGGGACCGGGTCTGTCCCGAAACGATTGCGCAACAGCGCTTTGAATCTGGCCAAAGCGGCATCGTGCTTCAGCCTCACCCTATCGCGGCTCATCCCCAGCGCGCGTCCGATGGAGGCGTACGTCTCCCCATCGAAATGATGCCGCACCAGGACATCCCGCTCCTCCTGTCTCATGGTTCCGAGCAATTCCCTGACGCGGTTTGAAAGCATGCTCGAGTGCACCACCTTCTCCGGCGTCGGCGCCTCCGAGCCGATGAAGCTGGCACGCGTGGCATTCTCCCCTTCCAGGCCGGGCACTTTATCCTCCAGGGAAAGGGGCTCGGCCGCGTCCATGTTATCGAAGGCCAATTCGGATGCCCCCGTCGCGTGGGCGAGTTCCTCGTGAGTCGGCTCCACCCCGTTTTTTTGCCGGCGGAGGCTATCCCGCTCCCGTCTCAGCCTCTGCGCATCCTCGATTATGTAGGCCGGTGAACGTATCGTCCTCTCCCCATCGTTCAACGCCTGCCATATCTCCGCCCGTATGTGATAATGCGCATAGTTCGCGAATGGCACATCCTTCGTATGGTCGAACTTGGCGGCAGCCTTAAGCAGGCCGATCCTCGCGTGCTGCTCGACGTCCGCTTCCTTGAGGTGCCCGCCGATCGTGTATCTGCGCCTGAAAGCCCTCACCAATCCCGTGTTCGTCTCGTGGATCACTTCGTCCAGGAGCCTCTTTACCCCTTCGAGGCGCCCGAAAGCGACGGTCCGCGGGGCGACCGCATCCTTGACGATCTCGATCGCGGTGTCTATGTGGTCGGTGCGGGATTTTTTCAGCGCCGTTCTGAGCGCCCTGCCGAGCGTATCCCGCTCCTGCCCGGGGAGCTTCTCCATGACGCCTTCCGCCTCGTCCAGCGCGCGCTCGAACATGAGCAGCATCACGCTCCGATAGGTCGCGAAGACGAGGCCTCCCTCCTCCTCGGTGAGCAGCTTGCTTTTCTTTTTGTCTCCGACCGGGGCGGCCTTCTTCGCCTCGAGCAGCGCTCGCAGCTCCCTCACGTCCTCGTCCCTTATCACCAGTCTGGCCGGGCTGTCCCTTGGCTCGTTGGCGAGCGGGCTCAGCAGGCGGAAGGCGTTCTTCGTCATCGTTCCAGGGTCCTTTTTCCGCTTGCGCTCGGCGGCCTTCCTGGAGCGCGTTTCCATCATCTGGGGTCGGGTAACCTTAGACATAATGTGCCCTATTGCAACATTATATTAATAAAGCATCCTTGGCACATGCTGCATGAATACCGGAAGATGCCCTCAAGCTGCCTCACGCTGCGCGGGCGTATCTTTCCATGGCGGTCAGATGCCGCCGGGCCGGACCCCGTGGCCGCGAGCCCGGCCCCGCGCGACCGGAATGGCGGCCTTCCGCGGGTCCGGCGGGCAAAAGCTCACTTGGCCATCTTCGCGCGCAGAAGGGCGGCGGTTTCCGGGTGACTATTTTCTTCGGCGTAATCGAGCGCGGTCTTGCCATCACTATCCTTTCCATTCACCTTAGCACCCTTTTTCAGGAGCAATTGGGCTGTTTCCGTCTCCCCATGACCTGCAGCTTCCATGAGCGCGGTCTTGCCATCACTATCCTTTCCATTCACCTTAGCACCCTTTTTCAGGAGCAATTGGGTTGTTTCTGTTTGCCCAGCACCTGCAGCATACGTGAGCGCGGTGCTGCCATATCTGTTACCTGCATCCACATCAGCGCCCTTCTCCAGCAGCAACTCGGCTGTTTTTGTTTGCCCCCACGCTGCAGCACGCATGAGCACGGTCTCGCCGTATTCGTCCTTTGCATTCACATCCGCGCCCTTTCCCATAAGCAGTTTGGTTGTTTCTGTTAATCCCTGATCTATAACATGCATTAGCGCGGTCCAGCCGTGTTCGTCCTTTGCATTCACATCAGCGCCCTTCTCCAGCAGCAATTGGGCCGTTTCTTTTTGCCCCGTAACTGCAGCCTCCATGAGCGCGGTCTCGCCGTATCCGTCCTTTGCATTCACATCAGCGCCCTTCTCCAGGAGCAGTCTGATTATTTTTGTATGCCCCCACGTTGCAGCTTCCATGAGCGCGGTCCTGCCTTCGTTGGACTTCGCATCCACACCAGTGCCCTTTCCCAGCAGCAACCTGACTATTTCTGTTGACCCATAATATGCAGCAAGCCTGAGCGCGGCGTCTTTGTCCTTCGCACCTTTTTCCAGTAGCAGTTCGGCTGTTCCTGTTGGTCCCCACTTTGCAGCAATCATGAGCGCGGTCATGTCCTCTTCGTCCTTCGCATTCACGTTCGCCCCGGCCGCAATCGCCGATTCGACCTTTTTCACATCCCGTGATTCAATGGCACGGATCAGCGCGCGGTCTGAAACAGTCTTGTCCGACTGCCCTGCCGCTTCTGCGTCGGGCCTCCTGGCTTCCGTCTTCGGATGGCATCCCGACAAAGCAACCAGGATTGAAACCCCGACAACAGCCGTATTGCACGTTCCTTTGAATCTTGTGCTTAGTGACATGGCGCTGATGTTGCCGGGGACGTTTTTTAAGGGTTGCGCCCGCTGCAATTCCGTGTGGGGCCGGGACTGACGGTGCCTGGTTAAGCTTCGGGGACTGGACGGCGCCGCCTTCCTGCTCGTAGGGATAGCGGCCTTCCGCGGGTCCGGCGGGCAAAAGGCTCACTTGGCCGTCTTCGCGCGCAGGAGGTCGGCGATGCCAGTGTAAGTTCCCCCTATTGTGGCGTAATCGAGCGCGGTCTTGCCGCTGTCGTTCTTTGCGTTCACGTCCGCGCCATTCTCCAGCAGCAACTTGATTATTTCTATTGGACCGTAGCTTGCAGCCTCCATGAGCGCGGTCATGCCGCTGTTGGCTTTTGCGTTCACATCCGCGCCCTTTCCAAGTAGCAATTTGACTGTTCCTGTCTGCCCATTGCCTGCAGCCTCCATGAGCGCGGTCCCGCCGTCATTGGCTTTTGCGTTCACATCGGCGCCCTTTTCCAGAAGCAACTTGACGACTGCTTCTACTCGTCCATCATGGGTGGCGTAGTCCGAAAAACCGTTTTCTGCGGCTGAATGGAGCGCGGTATTGCCAGCCTTATTCTTCGCATTCACATCGGCGCCCTTTTCCAGAAGCAACTTGACGACTGTTTCTGTTTGATTACCACTATCATTAATGCCCTCCATTGCAATCATGAGCGCTGTATGGCCATAATGGTCAGCTGCATTCACGTCCGCGCCGTTTTCCAGGAGCAGCCTGACTATCTCCGTTTTACCATCAATACCAGCAGCCGACATAAGCGGGGTTCTGCCGGAGAGTTCACTCTTTGCATTCACGTCCGCGCCGTTTTCTAGGAGCAGCCGGACCATTTCCGTGCGCTTATGAAACATAGCGATATTGAGCGCGTTCTTTTCGTAGCCGGTGAAATCGCTATATTTATCTACGTTCACATCCGCCCCGGCCGCAATCGCCGATTCGGCCTTTTTCACATCCCCTGCTGCAATGGCACGGAGCAAAGCGTCGGTCTGGAAGGCCTTCGACCGTTCTGCCGCTTCCGCGCCGGGCCGCCTTGCCTCCGTCTTCGGATGGCATCCCGAGAGCGCGATGGAGATGGGAATGACCATGAGCGCGGTCCTGCAGAATCTCATGTTGGGTCTTTTGATGTTGAGTGACATGGCGCTAATGTTGCCAAGGACGTTTTTTAAGGGTTGCGCTCGCTGCAATTCCGTGTGGGGCCGGGACTGACGGTGCCTGGTTAAGCTTCGGGGACTGGACTGCGCCACCTTCCCGCCAGGCTGGAAAAGCGATTTCGCAGTTCTGAAGGGCAAAAAAAGTTCACTTGGCCATCTTCGCGCGCAGGAGCTTGGCGATTTCCGTGTGGCCGTTTTTTAAGGCGTAATCGAGCGCGGTGTTCCCCACAATGTCAGTCGCATCCACATCCGCGCCCTTTTTCAGTAGCAACTTGACTGTTTCTGTGTACCCGTTCAATGCAGCAAGTATGAGCGCGGTAATGCCATATCTGGTTTTCGCATTCACATCTGCGCCATTTTTCAGGAGCAGCTTGGCTGTTTTTGTCCGCCCCCCAGCCGCCATGAGCGCGGTCAGGTATCCGTCATTCGCATTCACATCTGCCCCTTGCTCCAAGAGCCGCTTGACCGTCTTTTCGTCCCCTTTCGATACAGTTTCGATAAAATCGTGGATACGGATAAGGTACTCATAGTACTCAAGCCGCTTCTTCATGACCATCTCGTCGTCCTGCTCCGATGCAGCAGCCATAAGCGCGGTTCCAGCGCTGCTCCTTGCGTTCACATCGGCGCCGCTGTCCTTTGCGCTGGCATGCGCCGAACCGGCCTGTCCGTTCGGTTTATTGCATGCGGGTGTCAGCAGCGTACCTGCTACGAGCACGGCAAGACCGGTCCTGAAAGCGCCGGTCGGAACCCTGCTCCGGCCCGGCTGGTCGGTTGAAATAAATCGTTTCATGTTTTTACCCTCGCAGATGTCTATATACGGAAACCATTAAAAGACAAATCATGGAACGGAATGACGACTGTTGATGGCGGCCGTCAACGGGTTCCGACAGGTAAAAAAGCTCACTTGGCTGTCTTCGCGCGCAGGAGGGCGGCGGTTTCCGGGTGGAATTCTTTCGTGGCTATATCAAGCGCGGTCCTGCCGTCGTTGGTTCTTGCGTTCGCATCCGCGCCTTTCTCCAGCAGCAGCCTGGCAATTTCCGTTCCTCCATTCCACTGCGCGGCCTCCATGAGCGCGGTCCAGCCGTCATTGTCCTTCGCATTCACATCCGCGCCCTTCTCCAGCAGCAGCCTTGCCTCCTCCATGTCCCCCCTCACCGCAGCCTCCATGAGCGCGGTCTGGCCGTACTCATCGTCCTTCGCGTCCACGTCAGCGCCCTTTTCCAGGAGTAGCTTCATTGTCCATTGAGATCCGGCCAACATGAGCGCGGTCCTGCCTTTCTTGTCCTTCGAGTTCACATCAGCGCCCTTTTCCAGCAGCTGCCTGGCCACGTCTGTCTGCCCTTCATCCGCAGCCCACATGAGCGCGGTCCAGCCGTTTCTGTCCTTTGCGTCCACATCCGCCCGGCCGCTCAGAGCGGCTTCCATCATCTGGTCTGCCTTGTCTTTCTCGGCCCCATGCGCTTTCAGGAATTCCGCCATGTCCGTGCTTTGGGCATGCGCCAGCACCCTCCCGCCGAACGTGCTCTCCGCGTTCACATCCGCACCGTGCGCGATCAGCAGCCCGGCGATCTCCTTCTGCCCTTTCAGGGCAGCATCCATCAGCGCCGTCTCGCCGCACCCGGTATACGCATTCACATCCGCCCCATGCGCGACCAGCAGCTCGGCGATCTCCTTCTGCTCGCCGCTGGCAGCCCGCATCAGTGCCGTAACGCCAGCACCACAATTTGCGCCTTGGTAACCTTGGTAGTAGCTCAGTCCAACCTGGTACTTATTCACATCCGCCCCATGCGCGACCAGCAGTTCGGCGATCTCCTTCTGCCCTGCCTCGACAGCCAGTATCAGCACCGTCCCGCCATTATCAGTCCTCGCATTCACGTCCGCCCCGTGCTTGATCAGCAGCCTGGCGATATCCGCATACCCCTTCTGGGCAGCGAGTATCAGCGCCGTCTTGTCACCCCAGATCCTCGCCTTCACATCCACTCCGTGCGCGATCAGCGATTCGGCGACTTCCTTCTGCCCGTGCTCGCCAGCCTGCATCAGCCGCCTCAGCACCGTCTCGCAGCGCTTGTTCTTCGGATTCACGTACGCTCCATGCGCGATCAGCAGGCCGGCCATCTCTTCATCCCGGGCATACGCCAGCGCCGTCTCGCCGCCTTTGTCCTTCGCATTCACGTCAGCGCCCTTTCCCAGGAGCAACCTGGCTTTTTCTGTCTCTCCCATACCTACAGCATGTATAAGCGCGGTCTTGCCTTCGCCGTCCTTCGCATCCAGATCCGCACCGTTTTCCAGGAGGACTCTGACCATCTCTGTTTTCCCTGTATATGCCGCATCAATGAGCGCGGTCTCGCCGTCTTTGGTTTTTGCGTTCACATCCGCGCCCTTTTCCAGCAGCAGCCTGGCGGTTTCTGTTCGCTGATTCAATGCAGCACGCATCAGCGCCGTACTGCCGCCTTCGTCCTTCGCGTTCACGTCCGCCCCGTGCGCGATCAGAACCCCGGCGAGATCCGCATGCCCGCGCTCAGCAGCGACCATCAATGCCGTCACACCATAATCGCCCCTCGCGTTCACGTCCGCCCCGCGTGCGATCAGAATCTCGGTTGCTGCCTTCTGCCCCTCTAGGGCAGCATCCATCAGCGCCGTATAGCCATACTCGATCTTCGCATTCAAATCCGCTCCTTTTGCGATCAGTGCCGGGGCCTCTGCCACGCCCGGCTGACTCTCTTCCATCATCGGCGGTGGAGGCGGTGGCGGCGCTGGAAATGCCGCGTACGGGACTGACACGCCCGGCTGCCTGGTCTCGGCCAGCGGGGCGCATCCGGAGAGCGCGATTGAGAGAGAAACAGTGGCTAATGCAGCCTTGCACGCCGTTTTGAATCTTGTGTTGAATGACATGGCGCTAATGTTGCCAAGGACGTTTTTTAAGGGTTGCGCTCGCTGCAATTCCGTGTGATGCCGGGACTGGCGGTGCCTGGTTGAGCTTCAGGAACAGCGGGTGCTGGACGGGCGGCCGTCCATGGGCTTCGGCCGCAGGAAGAGAAACATCCCCGGGATTAGGTATGAAAAAGGAAAATCACGGCCTCGTGGACGAGGCCGGAAAAAATCAAAGAAGAATAAAAAAAAGAAATCAAAGAAGCTGCTTCACGTCCAGGTCGCGGGGCAGGAGCTGGAGCATATTCAGCATGACGTACTGCTCTATGGCCTCCACTCCGCCTTGCTGCCTGAGC
>Ga0326728_10013576_pt1 | contig 17632 bp, 15 predicted proteins | sample MB3enrmetagenome_FD_207602 | JGI IMG/M metagenome (GOLD analysis project Ga0326728, IMG submission 207602) | Lab enriched peat soil microbial communities from McLean, Ithaca, NY, United States - MB31MN | ecosystem: Environmental > Terrestrial > Soil > Wetlands > Peat | place: USA: New York... | reverse complement strand
TATTCGATCCCCTCGACGCGCGTCCAGGCAAGAAACTGCTTGCGGAAGATGGTCTCGAGTTTCTTGAGGGTCGAGGATTCGACGCTGCGGCTCACGGCATCGGCCAGGTATGCGTCGACCGCTTGCGCCACCGTGACCCTTGGCCGCGGTTTCGGTACGCGTGGCTCAGGGACTTCCGTCCGGGACGTCGGCAGCGGAGGATCGGCTGGAGTGGGGATTGGCGGCGCCGAACCGGCCGCCACCGCGGTGCCGAAAGGCGGCAGGCCTTTGATGAGCGCCTCCTCAAGCTTTACGCGCACCTCTTCGGCTTCAGCCCACTGGCGAGTTTTTGCGCTTTGGCGAAAGTAATACCCGTTCACCTGCCCGCCCACCCATTTGGGGCAATTGCACCTGCGGCAGGAGCGGTCGTGTGCGAATTTGCAGTTGGCCGAATGGCGAGAAAAGACGGAAAGCAACATCGGGCTCCCCACTTCAGAGGTGAGTTTGCCCGCATGGAACAGGTCGGTCAAAAAGGGAGCAACGTACAAATCACGTACAAAAATGCCCCTCAAATTTGCCTATGGAAGATATGTCGTTCATGAATAACGACTTAAGTATGGTGGAGGCGGCGGGAGTCGAACCCGCGTCCGAAATCGCTGTCAGCCGGGAGAGTCCATGCTGTGTCCGATTCGATTGGATTCGCTCACGGCGCTTAAGAACGGACAAGATGCGACGAGAACTAGTCCGATGATCTTATGGCTGCAACACGGACCGAGCTGCAACCACCAGCCTACTGAATGACGTCTTGCTCGCAGCCCATAGGCGAAACCGCGAAAGACGGCAGCTTAGTTAATTAAGCTGCAAGTGCCAGATTATCGTTGGCAACTTTTATTTTGCAGGCGATTACGGGTGCCCACACCCCGACATGCCTCCCATGCCGCAATCGATCCCGTCGAAACCGTGACGCCCCCATTTTTCCACCCCAACGACGAAGACCTGTCGTCGGGGACTCCGGACATTTCGCGGCAACCCATTGGATGACTCCGAAGCGCCGCTGGGTGCACACAGAGCCGATTGGCTCGTGCTGCATCCATCTATTTTACGCCGGTTTCGAAATTAAAGCCCGCCGCTGGTGATAGCTTTACAGGATGCCGTCTAAAGACGGCACCGGAAAGGGCGCCAAAATGGATAAGCAAGTGGTTCGGCTGACGGTCGACCTGGTGGTGAATGACGGACAACTGGAAGCATTCAAGAGCATCGCGCAAACGATGACCTCAGTGAGCCAAGCGGAGCCCGGCACGCTGGGGTATGAGTGGTTCTCAAGCGCCGACGGAAAGCATTTCCGGCTTGTCGAGACGTACGTTGATTCGAGCGCTCTGGAGGCGCACTTCATGGGACCGGCAGTTCAGCAATGGGTGCCCAAGCTTGTTGAAGTTTGTAAGCCGGCCGCATTCGAGATCTATGGTGACCCGGGTCCGAAGGTCACTGAGATGGCCAGCGGGTTTGGGGCGGTTGTTTTCCAATACTGGATCGGAATCGGCCGCTAACATTCGAGCCGCAATATTAGTTTGGTCGTCATGTCCTGAGTTATGCGCTCTCCAACTGCCCCCGGCCGCCGGATCACACCTACGCTAAAAGTGGTAGGCGACCCCCACTCCAAAGCGATAGTGCCCGGGAGCCGCGGAACCCGTGGACGGCGCTTTGCTGTTGCCCAGGTAATCGCCTGTCGCGCGCAACTTGAAGCCGAGAAAAAGCGGAAAGTCCGCGCCGGCGCCAACGGCATAGCTGGCGGCGTTGTACGAAGTCGCGGGATTGGTTGTAACGGTCGCGCTTTCATGGGCCAGCCCACCGAGCGCATGGGCGAAGACGCTGAAGCCGGCGGCGTGGACCGTGACGCGGGGCCCGAACAAGACCAACGTCGCGTTCTCAGAGAGGCCCGCTGGATGCTGGCTGTAGCGCGAGACGTCGCCTTCGAGGCCAACGAAGGGGATCGGCTTGATGTGCACCGCAGCCTGCCAGCCGTTCATACCGGAAGTATTTGGCGCGAACAGATTGGCGCCGACGCGGCTGTAGCCAAAATAGGCGTCCGCTTTACTTGCAGCCCGCGCCTGGGCCGAAGGGACGAGCAAGAGCAGAAATGCCGCAAGAGATGCGGCAAGAATACGCATTTTCATGGTCACCTCCGTGGTTGCAGTCGCGTCGGCTTGCGCAATGAATTTAGACGCAAATGCAACGGCCTCGATATCGAGGCGTGCCGACTGGCTGGACTCGGTGCGGTTATTCCTTGCTCAGGTCGATGGATTCGTACTCATGGCGGGCGATCCCGGCGCGAATCTGCGCAGGCGTCCAGCCGGCCTTGGTCTTGTAATAAGCGTAGAACCCTTCAGCAGCGCAGACGTCGCACTCGGTGGAGTGCGTGGTCTCGTAGCAACTGTGCAGGCTGGTATGTCCGAGGGCGCGATCGCAGCGGCAATTACAGGGAAGCTGGTAGATGACGGCGGGGATCTGCGCGGCCAACTGATAGGCGCGCACCTGCCAGTGGTAGCGGAAGTTCGGTCCCGTCAACTGGGCTCCATGAAGAATCGGCGGCAGTGCGTGGATATTGAGCGGAGCCGAAGGATGGTAGGCCGGAACATCGTCGGCAGGGTTCGACCACTGCGCATAGCTGGCGGCGGTCAGTGCGAAGACTGCAAGGGTCCAGATCCAGCGAGTCTTGAGAAGGTGCGTCATGAATGTGCCTCGTCTCCTATCTTAAGGCAGAGTTGAAATCTCCAGAGCTATGCGTCGTGAATCGTGAGTCGTGGGGCACGAGGCGCGGGCGGGGGATCGCGGAAACTCAGAAAGTGAACAAAGTGAATCAAATGATGGCGTTAGGGAGCGAAGATGCACAGTTTGCATTTGAGCGTGCTGCGTGTTGATTTCAAAGGGGTTACGGAGTATGAATTGGGCATCTTTGCACGCATATTTTCGATATTCCCAAAGTCGATTTGTTGATTCCAAAAGAGTTAAGTGGCGAAATTTTGGCGAAACATTCCAAATTTTTTCTTATTTAGTTTTTTGGCAGGCAGCGGGGCTCGCAGAGCTAGCGAAGCCGGCGGGGCCAGGGGCGCGAACAGAGCTGTCGCGGGCCGCAACGGCACCCTCGATTCGCAATGTGTTCGGAAGAATCCCATACAAGCTCCATTGTAGAGATCTGGAAGAATAAATCGGCAAACCTGGCGGGGAAAAATGAAGGAATGAAAAAGTAAATAAGTAATTAAGAATGAGATAGTTCTGGCGGTGGCCGGAGGAAGGGTTGCGACCAGGGGGCTTGACAGCACAAAAAGCCCCCAAGGGTGAGAGAAGCCAGCACAAAAAAAGACGGCACGAACGTTATGCTGTTCGTGCCGGGAGGCCAGTGACGCAAACTACTCCCGGCTGGGAGGGGATCTGACCGCCTCACAACCGGAATAAATACACCTTAGCATAGATTGGGGTAAATGCAAATACAAAAATCAAAATTTATTTCAGGCACGTCCAGTCAACCTTTGTGACTCGCCAGCATCTAAGCGCAGCTAAGAAAAAGGCTCGCCCCGAAGCATTTCGGGTCGCGAGGGGTCGCACAGCGGCGGTGCTGCAGTCGACTTCAACGTTGAAAACATCTTTGGAATAAGGTCCTTGTGCGATTGGGATGGCTGAGGCGGGCCGCCAAAGAGGGGCAGCGAACTGGGGTTCCGTTCACTAAGCTGGTCCCAAATGGGACCCTTCAGGCAGCTATCAAGGCTGCGTAAGCCCCTCGATGTGTACCGCGAAGTGGGAAAAACGCCGGAAAATCCCGATTTCCGGAGCGAATTCCATTGGGTACGACGGCGGGTAGTGTCTTAAAAGTGCGTTGACGGGAAACAGCTAACGCTTGCTTTTAGACTCTGACGGTCCTATCGTCAAAACATGCCATCGAATCATACGGAACTGGCCGCACTCAAGAGGCTACTCACCCAGGCCGACCGCATTCTCGCCTCTGCTCCTGAGCTTCCTGAGCACCGTACAACCGCCTGCCGCGAAGTTCTGACCGCCGCTCTCGCCCTCACAGACGATCTGCTCAAACAATCCAGCTCGACGACCTCTGCGGCCATCCTCGGACGCAAGGGAGGCTCCGCGACCGCACAAAGACACGGCGCAGAGCATTACCGCCAGATGGCCGCGAAGCGCAAAACCCATGGCGGTGGCAGACCCCGCAAGTCGTCTCCCAATTCTCGATGAAAATCGTTAGGTTATAGCGGCTGGCTCTTGAGGCTTCTTGCGCGTATTACGCTTTTTGCGGAATTTCTTACTTGCTTCCTCTGGAGAAACGCCCGCTCGTTTGAGATTTTCCCATGGAATTGTCACGCTGATGTGAATCCCATCTGCTTTGAGTTTCACGCTTTCTGACACAGACTTCAATTTCAAATGCTTCGCTCGCCTCTGTTTTTTAGTCGCCATTGATTCAAGCCTTCTTTCTGAGCACAAGTGAGATCGGCAGAATTATACTGCGGAAAACGAAAAGCCCGGCGCGGGGCCGGGGCATTTCGGTGAAGCGGCTTGGATACCCTCCATCGTAATCCCATTCTCGCGCCCTAAGCAAGGGTGCGCGTGTCCGATTGGAACCTCAAAAACGATCTAATGGAGCGCCTCGCACGCAATTCGGAGCGGCGTTCCGAGATTGACCATGAGCGCGAATTGGCCGCGATCCGCGCGGAGTCGCGCGCGCTGATCTGGACAGGTACGCAAGAGGAATTTGTCGAGGCGATCCTGAAATGGTATGAGGCTGGCTGCATTCAAGCGTTGGACTCGACCGACGCGCTGATAAAAGCAGCAGCACACTTTGTAAGGCCAGATGGAACAGCCATCGTGAGGCCGAAGAGCGCAAGTAGCCTGGTGGCTCCAGCCGAACTAGCGGAGAAGCCCAAGCCTTCGCGCGAAGAATTTGTCAAAGCCATTTTAGAGGCGAAGGGATGGTCGATTTTCGACTGGGCGAACGAAGCGAATGTGTCTCACGCGACAGCCATCGACTATCTGCATGGAAAGACAAAACCCCATCCATCCACTCGGCTGAAACTGGCAACAGCGTTAGGGATTACATCTCAACAACTTCCGATGTAATTCTCCCAAGCTCTCCCATAAAATCCCACGATTCTCCCATAACCTGAAAATAGCGATTCTCCCATAAACCCCCATACATTCTCACGTTCTCGGGCTGACTCTCCCGTTCCATCTGCGCCACACTGGGCCAAGAAAGTGAGGCTCAAGTGATTTGGAACCGAGGACCACCAAAGCCCCATCCCCGAAGAGGGGAGAGTGTGGCAAAGTTTGGCAAAGTTCGGCGAAGTTTCAACGCACTTTTCTCTTGACAACAACTACCGATAGCAGTATTATCAACGCATGATGAGCAATACAAAGACGGCCTTAACAATGACTTGCGAGGCATGCAACGTTGATTGTCAACGCTTTGGGAAACATCGCAACGGACTACGCCGTTTCCGCTGCCCGAACTGCAAAAAAACATACACCGAGGCTCACAGGCGGGTCATGGATTCGATGTACATTCCGCAAGAAAAGGCCGTCCTGGCCCTCCGGTTGTTGCTCGAAGGCAATTCGATTCGTTCGACTGAGCGGATCACCGATTTGGACCGCAACACGCTCATGAGCCTTCTGGTCAAGGCCGGGGATCGTTGCCAGCGGCTCATGGATGAGAAGCTGGTTAATCTCGACGTGCGCGACGTGGAAGTAGACGAGATTTGGGGTTACGTCGGCAAGAAAGAAAATCACCGGACGGCCTACGAGCAGGACTTTGCAGAGATCGGAGACGCCTACTGTTTTGTGGCGATGGAGCGCAACACAAAGCTGGTTCTCACGCACTATTTGGGCAAGCGCACCGTTCCGGCAACTGAGCACTTTGTCGCAAAGCTGGCGCTGGCAACATCGGGCCATCCTTACCAACTAACGAGCGACGGATTTTCGCCTTACGTCAAAGCCGTGAGGAAGCATCTCCCCGGCCGAGTTCACTTTGCCCAATTGATAAAGGTCTATTCCTCGCCTCGCGAGGGAGAGCAGCGTTACAGCGCGGGCGAAGTTGTGGAGGCGGTCCCAGTTAGGCGAATGGGATACCCGGAGCGGGATCGAATCTGCACGTCACATATCGAGCGGCAAAATCTCAGCATCAGGATGGGGATGCGGAGGATGACGCGACTGACCAATGCGTTCTCAAAGAAATGGGAGAATCTTGAGGCAGCGTATGCTCTCTGGTTCGCGTACTACAACTGGTGCCGGGTCCACAAATCGTTGCGCGTAACTCCGGCGATGGAAGCCGGGATCACAGATCACATCTGGACGATTGCTGATTTAATCTCGTGCTAGCGAGGTAGATCGTGTCAGACATTTCGATTGATCGTGAGACTCTTCAGCGAATTCTAGCTAAACAGTTGGACCTAGAGGCCGAAGCTCGCGCATTTCGGGCCTTACGAAATCGGTTTGGGGTTGGGAACCCTGGCCAACTGCTCCGTTTTGGCGAGGCTCACGCCCTTGAGGAACGAGCGCAGCGACATCAACTTCAGGGCATTTATCTAATGCTGAAGGATGCCCTTGACGCTGGAGACGATGCTCGCGCTCTCTCGCTACTCGCTGCTCTATTTCCCCGTCGTTAGCGCACTTTTGCAACGCGCACACGAAGAAAATCTCTTCAGCCAAGCTGGCCGACGGGGGCCAATAGTTTTTGTCGTCTGTTTTTTCTTGCGCCATGGACAAACCTCATGCGATGATGTCGCTGAGAGTTCGCCACACCGAGAGCCCGCCCCGTGAAGGCGGGTTTTCTATTTGCTCTGATTAAAGCACAATTCCATTTGCGAAACTACTGCCGCTTTACAATGATCCTCGAATACAAGGGATCAAAAATGGTTATCCAAATCATGGCGTGGCTGATTCGTGCGGGTGAGCTGCTCATTGCCGTCAACCTGCTCATGCTGCTACTTGCTGCCTTTGTTAAGCGATTCCGAGGCGCAGCCGGCGGATTGCTGTTCGCCTCTTCTATCGCCTGGGCTCTGATCCTCACGGTTTGGTCTGCCGTGACCGTCTTTTACGGATGGGGAGGCTTCCTGATGGCAGTTGGGCTGCTTCTAGGAATTGTCGGAATCATCCCAATGGCCTTCTTTTACCTGCTTTCTCACGCTCATTGGTTTGATCTGATGGAACTACTTTTTCAGGTCGCCCTAGTCCTAGGCGGCTGGATGCTCGCCCCTCGGCTGATAGCAAAAGACTAAAATCCACCAACGCACATTTCAGACACTACCCGACGGCGTACTGTCGCCCCGAGGCGCGCATTGACAGTGCATGGCGGCGAGTTTACGAATCGAGTGTGATCCAAATTACGCTAAAGCGCTTCAAAGTTCCGTATAGAGGAGGGCCCAATGACGGACGCAGCAGGCGGAAAAAACAGGCCCGGGGCGGGTCCGCATTGCGAGGAGCTGTTCGCGGACGGTGTGCCCCTCAAATGCTATCTGAATTACAATCCACAGTCCGAGCGGGTCGAAATTGTCAAGATGATGCCATCCGGCGTTCAGGATGAACTGGTGCACGAGTTCCCGGACGAGGATTCAGCACGGGCATGGATCCGGGCCGAAGTTCGCAGCGGCAGAATGCCGTAGGGAGTGTTCACATTCCTGAGCGGGGCTCGTCGTCGACCGAGGATCACGGTGCGAGGCTTTGCACCTGCGCAGCGAGGTCGAAGTCTTTCCCGGTAAGGCCGCCAGCAGAATGCGTGACGAGCGCGAGACGGACGCGATTGTAGCGAATGTCGATGTCGGGGTGGTGGCCGGCCTTTTCGGCGAGTTCGCCGACCTGGTTGACGAAGGCGAGAGCGGCAACGAAGTCCTTGAACCCAAATGTGCGAACGAGCTCGCCGGATTCAATTTGCCAGCCGGAAAGTTGGGCGAGCCGTGATTGAGCGGCACCAGGGGAAAGGGTGGGCATGGGGACCTCCGATGGAGGGATTCTACACGGAAGCAAAGGGGAGCGAGGGAGCGGCTTGCCTATGCGGCCAAAGATCTTGCGGGGGTCTTCGGGTGCGAGGCGTGGTCCAATTTCAGGCTGTCTTCCTTGCTGATGAAAAGTAGAAACCGAGCAGGATCGTGAAGCCCAGAGCCAGTACCAGGAATGAGACGACCATCGGATAAATCATAGGAAAACAGCCCATGCGGGACATGACCACGAAGAGGACAGCCAGTTCGGTGTTCATAATGGCCAACAAAGCCAACATCGCCGGGGCGAGCGCGTAGCCGGATGCTTTGCGGCGGAGGAGAAGAACCGCGGCGATGCACATGGCGGGCACGAGATACGCGAGGTCCAAAACATACATGAAATTTACAGGCGTGCCAGCCTGGGCGGCGCTTTGGAGGCCGCGGCCGGACAGAAGCGCGGGGACGATCTCGCGCAGATCGAAAGCAGCATAAGCCAGGGCGAGCAGGAGGAAGGCGATCGCGATGGTCTTTCGCGGAGCGCGGGGATCATAGGCCCGCGCCACCTCGCCAAGAGGGATGAACGAAACGCCGAATACTGTCGCGGAGAGGCACAAGCTGAGCGTGGCGCAATAGACGAGGAACAACGCATTGAAGCGCACTCCGAAGGCGTAGAGAACGAAGTTGTAGATGAGATATCCCAGGGTGCCGAGCCAGACCAGACGCGCGGGAGTCGACCCCCGGTATGCTCTGATGCCGCTGACCACGAGGATGGGCACGACCAGGAAGAGGTCCATTTGATCGCTGGCGATTCCGCCGGCGCGCGCGAATAGCGCTTCGTTCGCGTAGGTTGCCGGCCACCAGATTCCGGCGACGGCCGTGAGTGCGACCAGGAATGCGATGGAGACAGTGCTCCACAGAATCGGGTCATGGGATTTTTCGGAGTTCATGGATGGTCATACGAGTGATGCGGGGAGGAGGTTCACGAAAAGACAATTCTTGGCGGCTTTGCGCGGGCTGAGGCCGGGGCACTGCCGCTGCTTTGGTGCGGGTCTAAAAGCCGGATCGGAAACAGTGATCAGTGAACAGTGGAGGGGGCAGCTATGCGCCGGGAACCTGGAAGTCGACGCCAGCGGCGGTGTTGATGCGCTGGGTTGCGGCGAGGTCGACCTGATCGAGCGGAATCTGTTCGTAGTGCTGGGAGTCAAGATCGGTGAGAACTCTTGAGGTCATGAGGTAATTCCGGACTTTGATGGGAGCGCGACCGCTCTTGAAGATGACGGTGAGAGGCTCTTCGGATACGGCTGGCGCCGCGACGGTTTGCTCGGCTGGCATGGCATAGCCCTGATTGGGATATGGCGGGTAAAGCGGAGCCGGAACGTTTTGGTCGTCATAGGCTTGATCGGTTAAGTAGCTGCCGGGCTGAGAGCTATCGTACGCAGAGTCATCGGAATCTCCCCAATCGTAGAAGCCGGGATCGATCAGGTAGGGGTAGCCGGGCCAATATGGATAGGTGTTGACGACCCAGTTTTGGAAATCGCGCCGGCGTCTGTCAAAACGATCACCATCCGGATTCCGGCCTCTGTCGCGATCAAAGCTGCGAGATGCGCCGACGCCGCGCGGATCGTAAGACGGCCGGCCCGCCGCAAATCGATTTCCGTAGAAGGGGGATCTCAGGCCGGGCTGGCCGTAGGTTCGATACCCGGCAAAGGAACCGTAACGAGATGCGGGCGCAGGCCGCGCAAAGCTGGGCGATTGTGAGAAGGATGGGCGCGAGAAAGCAGGACGAGAGGAAAAGCCGGAGGCCCCAGAGAATCCGCGAGCGCCGATAGATCCAGCGTGAGCGCCGCCATGTTGCGCATAGGCGGGCACGGCAAGCGCGAGGAAAACGATCGCGGCCCGGAACATCATGGCAACATGATACGCCTGATCGGGTTTTTGGGTGTTTTACGAGGCGGCCTGGGTGCGGGCCATTTCGAAGGTAGAGAAGCGCATGTGCTGGCCGCTAATTTCGGAGCGAAGCTCCTGCCAGAGCTCATTGGGAATTTTCAAAAAGACTTCGACGACGGCGGGATCGAATTGGGTTCCCGAGCAGCGAAGAATTTCCTCGCGCGCGGAGTCGAAGCCGCGGGCTTTGCGGTAAGGACGGTCGCTGGTGATGGCGTCAAGCGTGTCGGCCACGGCGAAGATGCGTGCGCCGATGGGAATTTCGCGGCCGGCCAGGCGATTGGGGTAGCCGTTGCCGTCGTAGTGCTCCTGGTGGCAGAAGACGATTTCGGCCGCGCCAGCGAGGAACGGAATTTTGCGGAGCATGTTGTAGCCGCGGGCGCAGTGCTCGCGCATAAGCGCCTGCTCTTCCTCAGTCAATTTGCCGGGCTTGCGCAGAATGTCGTCGGGAATAGCCATCTTGCCGATGTCGTGCAGGAAAGCGCCGCGCGCGATGATTTTGATTTCCTCGGGGGGAATGCTCATGGCGCGAGCGAGCGCGATGGCGTAAGCGGTGACGCGCTTGGAGTGACCTTCCGTTTCAGAATCCTTTAGGTCGAGAGCGTCGCCAAGGGCTTCAAGCGTGACGTCGTAAGAGTGCTCGAGATCTTCCATGGCATGGCGCAGCATCTCCGTGCGGGCGCGAACCATTTCTTCGAGGCTCTGGTGGTAGTTCTGTGTTTCTTCGAGCGCCTGGCGATGATTGAGGGCGCGCTCGACAGTGTTGAGCAACTGGTCGCGCTCAAAGGGCTTGAGGAGGTAGTCGTAGGCGCCGCGGCGCATGGAATCGATGGCCACGCTGATGTCGTGGACAGCGGTGACCATGACGACGGGAAGATTGGGCTGAAGAGCGTGAATGCGCTCGAGCAAGGTGATGCCGTTGACGTCGTTCATGACGATGTCAGTAAGCACCAGGTTGAAGGTGTTCATCTCGAGAACTTCAAGGGCGTCGCGGCCGTCGCAGGCCTGCTCAACGGTGTAGCCCTGGCGCTCGAGGGCGGCGGCAATCATGGTGCGAACGGAAACTTCGTCGTCGACAACGAGGACGCGCGCCGGCTTGCGCGCCCGTGCGTCGCCTTCGTTTCGCGGGCTCCTTGCTGTGCCCATCGCTTTCACGTCTGCCAAAGATAACGCCAAACGGCAGCCTCCGCCTTATTATGCCCGCGCGGCCCATGAAGCTTGATGAATCTTAGAGTGCCCACGCGGCGCTCTGTTGCTTTCAATTCGTGCGTCGCTAAAACTTCAACTTTCAAACTGCGGACCGTTGTTCCCTACGCGCCAGTTACGCGGCGCGATTGCCCTGGGTTCCTTGCAATGGTGCGGCTTGCTTAAATGTTCAAATGGCCCCGGGCTCTACAAGCCGACAGCGCTACAACCTTTTGACGCCGGCGCACGCTGAAAGGTCCACAAAACTAACGAGATATCAACCCAGCTTGCCGGCGGCCGCATCACTGACACAACGGACGGGGGGCAAGTCTTTTCGTGAGAGTATCATCCGGGTTATCCCGTCTCAATAACCCGAACGGGCCAGCGTGTTGCGACGAACCTGTAGCATCACTGGCCTTGGAGGGGCATGTCCTGGGACCGGGTTCCATGGGCGATTTCTTGCGCATTACGATGGCTTGGGCGGGCGCTTGGCGCGGCGAGCACCGGCCCAGCCTTCCTTGGTGATTTGGCGGCTGCGGCTGACAGCCAGGGCATCGGCGGGGACGTCCTTGGTGATGCAGGAGCCGGCGCCGATGTAGGCTCCATCGCCAATGGAAACGGGCGCGACAAGCGTGGTGTCACTGCCCACGAAAGCGCCTTTTCCGATGCGCGTAACGTGCTTCGAGACGCCGTCGTAATTGCAGGTGATGGTTCCGGCGCCGATGTTCGTGGCTTCGCCGATTTCAGCATCGCCGAGGTAGGTGAGGTGGTTGGCCTTGGCACCTTTGCCGAAGCGCGACTTTTTCAACTCGACAAAGTTGCCGACGTGCGCGTTTTCGCCGACTTCGTTGCCGGGACGCATGTGAGTGAACGGGCCGATGCGCGCGCCGTCGGCGATGGTGGAATCTTCAAGAACGCAGCTTTGAAGAATCTGAACGCGATTGCCGAGAGTGCAGTTTTCGAGGACGGAGAAGGAACGAATACGGCAGCCTGCGCCGACACGCGTGCGGCCGAGCAACTGCGCGAATGGCTCGATGACCGTGCCGGCCGCCACTTCAACCTCCGGATCGATGACGCAGGTGTCAGGACGGTCGATGATGACCCCGGCCGCGACGAGGCGCGCGACCGCTGCCTGCTGCGCGGTGAGCTGGGAGGTGGGGCCGGGAGAGTTGGGCGGGGTTGCCGGCTGATTTGAAGTTGTCGTCATTTCACTTTCTCCTGGGTTGCTGACTTCTCCTGATTTGTCGGCGGGCGGAACCGAGAAGCGATGGGAACGGCCCGCGAAGAAATTGTGCGCAAAGGATCATTGTGCCGCATCGCCGGCCGATGGCGGCGCGCCTGACGGTTGCGGGATTGCAATGTTGATTGGGATCGGCGCGCCCATGCCGAGAGCGTTGAGAGGCGGCTTGATTTCCGGGCCGTTTCCGACGACAAGGACGGCGAGTCTGTCGGGATGAATGTACTTTTTGGCAACGACGGCGAGATCGGCGAGCGAAACTTTCTCGAGAGCCGCCCGGTAGGTCTCGAGATAGTTGGCCGGATAGCCGTAGAATTCGAGTTCCTCGCTTTCATCGAGGACTTTGTCTTTGGTGTCGTAGCGGAAGAGGAACGAGTTGAGGATGTCGTCCTTGGCGCGCATGAGCTCGTCCGCGGTGAAGGGGCGGGTGTTGAGAGCGGCGACTTCAGCGAGGGCGAGTTTGGTGGCGTCGACAGTTTTTTCGCTCCTGGTGAGGACGTTGACCTGGAAGGTGCCGGGATGATCGTAGGTGAGGCCGAAGCCACCGCCGACGTCGTAAGCCAAGGCTTGCTGGGTGCGGATTTTCACGAAGAGGCGGCTGCCGAAGCCGCCGCCGAGAATCTCATTCATGACCGCGATTGACGCCGCATCGGGATTGCGGCGGTCGATGCCAATGCCGACGATTTGCACGTTGGATTGGTTCACATCTTCCTTATCAATGAAGTACACGCCGGGCTTGGGCCCAGGGAATTCATCGTCACGAGGCGGCGCGGGCATGACCAGGGGAAGTCTTTCAAAGGCCGCGCGGACCTTGGCCTCCATGGCCGCGGGATCGAAGTCGCCGTAGATGCCGACGATCAGCTTTCCTTTGAGCGTGCGATCGTGCCAGGATTCGAGATCGGAGAGAGTGACCGCGCCGATGGTGGCCAGCTCAGGCTGGCGTGTGTATGGGCTGTTAGGGCCGTAGACCAGCTTGGCCGACTCGCGACCGGCGATCGCGTCCTCGTCGTCATTGCGGCGGATGATTGCGGTGGCTTGCTGCTGCTTTGCCAAGTCGAGCTTTTCCGCGCTGAATTTGGGATGGAAGAAAAGGTCGATGGCCAGAGAAAAGACCTGGTCGGCATCGCCTTTCAAAGAATCCCAGGAGATCGCGGTAGAGTCGTCGTCGCCGTTGGTTTCAATGTGCGCGGCTTTCGATTCGAGCAGGTCGTCCATGGCGTCGCCGTCCATGGTCGCGGTGCCGCTGGTGCGCCATGCCTGGCTGTAGAGGCCGACCAAACCGGCTTTAGCAGGATCTTCATCTTCCGTTCCACCGTGAACGAGAATCGAGCCGTAGATAAACGGCAACTCGTGATCTTCCTGCAAGAAGATGACGATGCCGTTCTTCAACTCGATGCGCTTGGGCTGTTGCGGATGAAAGGCGTGCAGCGGGGGAATCGGAATCTGCTCCCAGGGTTTGGATTGCTGCGCGGAGGAGAGCAAGCCCGATATTGCGAACGACAATGCGAAGGCAGCGATGCGTAGCGCGAATGTTTGTGCTTTCCCCGGTCTCAATATCGAGACCGGGGGCAACCAGCTTCTTGATCTATTGAAATTGTTCACTGCGCAGCTCCATTCGATTTGTTGGCTGCGGGCAGCGGCTCGGTGTCGATCTCCGCGCTGGTCCGGTTGGTGGCCACAAATATCTTATTTGCGACGCGGCGAATGTCGGCCTTGGTGACTTTGTCGATCTCGTTCAGCTGCAGAAACAACTGGCGCCAGTCACCGTAGCGCGTCTGGTACTCAGCAAGGGAATCGGCGAGGCCCTGGTTGTCGGCGAGTCCACGCAGAAGATCGGCGCGGGCGCGCGTCTTGTACATCTGAAGCTCCGCATCGGTCACGTCGGCGGCTTTGAGCTTGTCTATCTCCTTGTGAATCGCATCGCGCATCTCGGCGGGAGTATGACCGGGAAGCGGTTCAGCATAAAAGGCAAAGAGGCTGGGGTACTTCTCGCCGGGGAACGGGCTGTAGCCTTGAGCTTCAGCGGCAATCTGCTGCTGCTCCACGAGACTGCGATAGAGGCGGGATACGCGGCCATTAGAAAAGATGTCGCTGATGGCGTCGTAAACGGCGTTGTCGGGATCGTGGTAGCTGGGCCGGTGATAACCCTCCATATAGATCGGCTGGGTTTGATCGCGGATGACGACGGACTTCTCGGCAAACTGCGGCGGCTCGACAGTGGTCATGTCTTCGGGCTTGGGACCGGCGGGAACGCGACTGAAATATTTTTCCAGCATGGGCAGATCGGATTCTGGATCGACATCGCCGACGACGGCGATGACGATGTTGCCGCCGGCGTAGTACTTCTGGTGGAAGGCCATGGCCTCAGTGGCTGTGATTTGGCTGACCTCACTGGGCCAGCCGATGTCGCTGCGTCCATAGTTGTGCGCGACGTAAGCCGTGGCTAGAAGCTGCTCCTCAAGACGGCCGACAGGGTCTGAGTCGACGCGCATGCGCCGCTCTTCCATTACTACATCGCGCTCCTTGTAGAACTCGCGCGGGACCACATCGGCCAGGCGGCTGGATTCCATCCAGGCCCAAAGTTCTAGCCGGTTTTCAGGCATCGACCAGAAATACTGCGTGTCGTCGAGGCCGGTGCCGGCATTCAAATTGTCTGCACCATTGGCTTCAGCAACCTCAGTGAACTGATTGGGGATGACGTATTTCTCCGCTTCGGCCTGAGCGTCAAGGAAAACCTGATGCAGCGCGACCAGCTTTTTTTCGTCGCGCCCAACCTGCTTCAGGTACTCGGCCTCATAGGCATCGTTGGCCGCTTCAACTTTTGCGAGGGCGATTTTTTCAGCGGAATAGTCGGTGGTGCCGATCTGGCTTGTGCCCTTGAAAGCAAGATGCTCAAACATGTGGGCGAGACCGCTTTCGCCGGACGGGTCGTCGACATCGCCGGCATCAACGAATGTGGTGTAGCTGAAAACGGGGGCGTCATGCCGCTCGCAAATAACGAGTGTGAGTCCATTGGGAAGGACTTTGACGGTGATCCGCTTTTCAAAGCTTTGCAAGTCCTGGGCCGACGCCGCGGACCATCCCACCAGAAAAACAAGAAGGCAAAAGGAGGCGGAAATGCCCGGAAATGACCTGTACCGCATCCAACCTCCTCGATCCAGGAAACCAAATTGACGCTTGATCGCTCTCTTCCAAGCTATTGCCCTGAGGCTGAGCCGTCAATCACGAAGGCGGCGGGAGGAGCGAGCTTCACGTCGGCTGAGAAAACGGCCGAGGGTATAATCGGACGCATGGCGGTGAGCGCGGAAACCAGGAAGCAAGCGAGCGAGAGAGCAAGGGAGCCTGTGGACGCGGCTGAAAAAGCCGTGGATCCTGGTGCGGTTGCGACTGAAAAGTTGCGTGCGCTCGAAGCACGGCTGAAACAGCTCGGAAGCCTGATGGTGGCTTATTCAGGTGGAGTGGATTCGGCTTTTCTGGCAGCTACGGCGCATCGCGTATTGGGCGATCGCATGGTGGCGGTGCTTGCGGATTCGCCCTCGCTGGCGCGGCGGGACATGGAACAAGCTTGCGCCTTTGCGGACTCGATCGGAATGCCCTTGCGCGTGGTTGCCACCGATGAGCTGGAGCGCGAGGAGTACGCGCGCAACGATGCCAACCGCTGCTTCCACTGCAAGGACGAGTTATTTCTGGTTTTGGAGAAGTTGGCCGCCGGGATGGGCGTTGCGCATATCGCGTACGGGATGAATGCCGACGACACGCGAGATTTTCGCCCCGGCCAGCGCGCAGCCGAGGAGCATGCGGTGCTGGCGCCGCTGGCTGAGGCCGGGATGACGAAACTCGAAGTGCGGGCATTGGCCAAAGGGGCCGGATACCCGGTCTGGGATCGCCCGGCTGCGCCGTGCCTGAGTTCGCGCGTGGAATACGGCCGCGCGGTGACACGAGAGGTGCTGGAGCAGGTGGAACGCGGCGAGGCAAGCCTGCGAGAGCTGGGCTTCAGAGAGATGCGCGTACGCCATCACGGTGAGTTGGCGCGCGTGGAGATTGCGCGCAATGAGTTGCCGCGGGCGCTGACCATGGAGATGATGGACGCGATTACGGCGGCGCTGAAGCAGGCGGGATTCAAGTACGTCACGCTCGATTGCCAGGGATTCCGCTCGGGGGCAATGAATGCGGTTCTGCCAGTCGAAGTGCTGGCGCGGCGGGGCGCGTAGCACGTCCTCAATTCCCTTCTCAGGCCCTAGACAATTTAGAATCACAAGGCGATGAAAATCGGCTATCTGGAGTGCTTTTCCGGGATCAGCGGAGACATGATGCTGGGCGCCCTGGTGGATGCAGGCGTGCCTTTCGACTTGCTCGCCGAGACGGCAGCGGCGTTGAACGTTGGCGCGAGACTGGAGATGCGCAAGGTGAGCCGCGGCGGCTTGGCGGCGGTAAAAGTGGAAGTGGTCATCACCGAGGGGACAACGGAGCAAGGAAGCAAGGGAACCGAAGATCTGCATGGACATGACCACGGACATTCGCATGAACCCCACGAGCACCACTCGCATGACGCGAGCTCCGAGCACCATCACGATGATCGCGGCCATGATCACGCTGCGCATCGATCGCTGAAGACAATTCTTGGGATCATCGATGGGGCGCCGCTGAAGGAGACCGTGAAGCAACGCGCGGCACGCGCCTTCCAGTTGCTCGGCGAGGCGGAGGCGGCGATCCATTCGATCCCCATTGAGAATGTGCACTTCCACGAAGTGGGCGCGGTCGACACGATCGTGGACATTGTGTGCACGGCGACCGGGAGCGATGCATTAGGCGTGGACCGCTGGATGGCTTCGCCGCTCAACGTGGGGAGCGGCACGGTGAAGTGCGCGCACGGGACGCTGCCTGTTCCTGCGCCGGCGACGCTGGCGCTTCTCGCCGCCGCGCCTGTTTATGCCGCGGGCGAACCGATGGAGCGAGTGACGCCGACGGGCGCTGCTCTTCTGCGCATGCTCGATGTGACCTACGGGACACTGCCCGCGATGAGCGTGAAGACGCGCGGATACGGAGCGGGAGGGCGCGACACACCGAACGAGCCAAATCTGCTGAGGATTCTGGTTGGCGAGGCGGAGGAGAAGGCAGAGGGCAACGAATCCATTGCGGTGATTGAAACGGTGGTTGACGATGCGACTCCGCAGCTGCTGGCTTATGTGAGCGAGTTATTGCTGGAAGCGGGCGCATGGGACGTGTACAGGGCGCCGGTGCAGATGAAAAAGGGGCGGGCGGGCGTTCAGATGACGGTGCTGTCGAGTCCTGAACTGATGCCCGCGCTGCGCGACCTGTT
>Ga0326728_10013575_pt1 | contig 17633 bp, 16 predicted proteins | sample MB3enrmetagenome_FD_207602 | JGI IMG/M metagenome (GOLD analysis project Ga0326728, IMG submission 207602) | Lab enriched peat soil microbial communities from McLean, Ithaca, NY, United States - MB31MN | ecosystem: Environmental > Terrestrial > Soil > Wetlands > Peat | place: USA: New York... | reverse complement strand
TGAAGAGGAACAACTGCATCAGAAACACGGCGATGCCCGAACCGCTCCGGAGCGTCTGAAGCGCTTCCCGGACCTTGGGATCGGAGGCATTCGCGAACTGGGATTGCAGCACGTCAATGCCGCCCGAAGCATTGAAAACAATGATGAACGCGGTGAAGAGCACGGCGACGATGGCGAACATCATGACGCCCGTGATCCAGCCCATGCGGAGTCCGGCAGCGAGGTTCAGGAGGTGTCCGGTACGGCGGCGGTAAAAGAAGACCGCAAAGTAGCCGGCCCCCAACCACAGAACTACGTTGAGGATGGGCACCCAGCTTAGCAGGGCCGCCAGGATGGCCGCAGTGAAGGCGATGCGCATGGCCACCGGGTTACGGAAACTCATGGGCAGGGATTCCGGAGCCAGGGGGACCGGAGCGGGCGGGGAAACGAACTCGGCGTGCTCGGGAATGTGGACCTCGGGCGCGACGAGTTCCCGCTGGGGCTTTCCACACTTGTGGCAGAAGAGAGCGTCTGGCGGCAACTGCGCGCCGCAGGTGCAGAACTCAGGCATAGCCGGCGACTAAGGGCACTTCCAGTTTGACGCAGGGGCGGCAGAGGAAGCAACTGGGGCGCACCACATGTGGTAGCGTTCTCCTCATGGACAACATCACAATGCTGGTGCTGGCGGACCCCACGGAACCGCGCCTCGCGATGCTGGAGGAACTGCCCCCGGAAACCGGCATCGCCGTGGGGAATTCGGCGGAAGCCTTCGTAAGAGCGGCGCCGGAGGCCACGGTGATCTTCAACTGGTCGCTCATGGGCGACTTGCAGCGCGAGGTGTTTCGCATGTGCCCGAGGGTCGAGTGGGTGCACGCGCGCTCGGCCGGGCTGGACGGCCTGCTCTTTCCGGAGCTGGTGGAAAGCCCGGTGCGGCTCACCAACGGGCGCGGCATTTACAGCGAGTCGCTGAGCGAATTCGTGGTGGGCGCGATCCTGTATTTCGCGAAGGATCTGCGCCGCATGATCCGCAACCAGGCGGCCGGCGCGTGGGAGCCGTTCGACATCGTGGAGGTCAGCGGCCAGACGGTGGGGATCGTGGGATACGGGGACATCGGCCGCGCGGTGGCCACCCGCGTGCGCGCCCTGGGAATGCGGGTGCTGGGGATGAAACGCCACGGGCCGCCGGCGCACGAGGCCGACCCGCTGGCCGAGCGGATCTATGCGCCGGAGGGGCTCGTCAAGATGATTTCGCGCTCGGACTACGTGGTGGTGGCGGCACCGCTGACCGCGGAAACGGCCGGCCTCGTCGGCGAGCCGGAGCTGGCCGCCATGAAACCGGATGCGGTGTTGATCAATGTGGGCCGCGGCCCCGTAATCGAGGAAGGCGCGCTGGTCAAAGCCCTTTCGGAAAAGCGCATCAAGGGCGCGGCGCTGGATGTTTTCGACACGGAGCCGTTGCCCGAGGGCCATCCGTTCTACAAGCTGGAAAACGTGCTGCTCTCCCCCCACTGTGCGGACCACACTCCCGACTGGCTGGACCAGGCCATGCGGTTCTTTCTGGCGCAATTCGAGCGGTTCCGCAAAGGCGAGCCGCTATGGAACGTGGTGGACAAGAAGATGGGGTATTGACATACGAAGAACATCGTAGTAAGGTTGTCGTATATGTCCGGTAACCCGCCCAGACCCACCGACGCCGAGCTGGAATTGCTGACCGTGCTGTGGAGCCGCGGGCCGTCGACGGTGCGGGACGTCCACGAAACCATCGCCCGGCGCAGGCCCACGCAGTACACCACGGTGCTCAAGCAAATGCAGATCATGGCCGCGAAAGGCCTGGTAAGGCGCGATGAGAAGCAGCGCGCACACGTGTATGAAGCCGCGCGGCCGCGCGAATGGATGGAGCGGCAGCTCGCGGGCGATATTTTGCAGCGGGCGTTCAACGGCTCCGCCAGCCGACTGATGGTGGGGGCGCTTTCCGCGCGCAAGACCTCAAGAAAGGAACTGGCCGAGCTGCGCAAGCTGCTGGATGCATACGAAAGGGGAACGCCGTGACGCTGGTCGAAACCTGGGTACAAACTCCGCTGGCGCAAGCCATCGGCTGGACGCTGGTTCACTCGCTGTGGGAAGGCGCACTGGTGGTGGTGGTGCTGGCGGCGGCGCTCGGGGCCATGCGGTCTTCCCGCGCGCGGTACGCCGCGGCCTGCCTGGCGATGCTGGCAATGCTGGCGGGCTTCGGCTTCACTTTCGCGCGCGTGATGCCGCACGAGCGAAGCCGGGTTGCTATCATCGCGAATGCCGGCGGCGGCTCGCTCCCGTTTGGTTTTGAGGAGCCGAGAAGCCTGGTGCAACGCAGCGCGGCGGATTTCCTGCCGTGGCTGGCCCCATTCTGGATGGCGGGAGTCGTGATCTTCCACCTGCGGAGCCTGGCAAGCTGGATGGCGGCGCGGCGCCTGCGGCGCACGGGAGTGTGTCTGGCGCCCGATATCTGGCGGGAGCGGCTCGGCCGGCTGGGCGCGCGGCTGCGCCTTTCGAGGCCGGTCACGCTGCTGGAATCCTGCCTGGCCGAGGTACCCGTGGTGATCGGCTATGTGCGTCCGGCGATTCTGATGCCAGTGGGCCTGCTGGCGGGGCTGCCGGCCGGACAGGTCGAATCGATCCTGCTGCACGAGCTGGCGCACATCCGCCGCTACGATTATCTGGTCAACCTGCTGCAAGCGGCCGTCGAGGGTTTCTTGTTCTACCACCCGGCGGCGTGGTGGATCTCCGGGTTGATCCGCGCCGAACGCGAAAACTGTTGTGACGATCTGGTGGTGGCCGCGAACGGCGATGCGCACGAATACGCGGCTGCGCTGGCCGCGTTGGAAGAAAGCCGCTGGTCCGCGCGCCAAGCCGCGCCGGCCGCGACAGGAGGAAACCTCATGCAACGAATTCGCCGTCTGCTCGATCGGCCGGAAGCGCCGCGCCGCGCTTTGACGCCTATCTTCTCCGCTGGAATCCTGGCCATCACCGCCGCGGTGGTAGTCCTGGCCGCCTGGCAGCAGCAGCCCCAAGCGTCCGCGCCGCTTGCTGGTCCGTATCGCAAGTGGCTCAACGAGGACGTCACGTACATCATCACCGACCGGGAGCGCGACGCCTTCAAGCGCCTCCAGACCGATGAAGAACGCGAGCATTTCATCGAACAGTTCTGGCTGCGGCGCGACCCCACGCCGGGCACGCCCAGGAACGAATTCAAAGAGGAACACTACCGGCGGATTGCGTATGCCAACCAGCATTACACGGCGGCCGGCGTTCCCGGTTGGAAGACCGACCGCGGCCGGATCTACATCATCTACGGACCGCCCGATGAGATCGAAGCGCACCCTGCCGGCGGCACCGTCGCCCACCCGTTTCAGCAGTGGCGCTACCGCTTCATCGAAGGTGTGGGCGCCAACGTCATCATTGAGTTCGTGGACTCCACCGGGTCGGGCGAGTACCGCATGACGCGAGACCCGTCCAAAAGACCCACGCAATAGCGGCCGTCTACGCCAGGTTGAGCACCTGCTTGACGGTGCCGCTCTGGTCCTGAATCTTCTGCTGGAGCATCATGAGCGCGTAAATGAGCTGCTCGGGCCGCGGCGGGCATCCAGGCACGAACACGTCGATGGGGATCACCTGGTTCACCGGAACCAGCGCGTAGTTGTTGAACACGCCGGTGGAGGTGGCGCAGGCGCCCATGGAGATGGCCCACTTGGGTTCCGGCATCTGCTGGTAAAGGTGGCGGATGACGGGCGCCATCTTTTGGGAGACGCGGCCGGCGATGATCATGAGGTCGGATTGGCGCGGCGAGCCGCGGAAGACCTCGGCGCCGAAGCGCGCGATATCGAACCGCGAAGCGGACATGGACATCATTTCGATGGCGCAACAGGCCAGCCCGAAGGTCATGGGCCAGATGGAGTTTTTGCGCGCCCAGTTCACCGCGCGATCGAGCGAAGTCAGCACGATCCCTTGGGAAAGTGCGGCCACGGCATTGGCGACCGAGTAATCGTCAATCCGCGCAAACAACCCCGCGGGACCGCTGGCGAGAGGCTTCTCCATACCTTTATTCTCGCATGGAAAAGAGCGCACCTATTGAACCTTGACACAAACCGTGGGAGAATATCGCTAAAGGATTTTCAGGCCGGAAACTCTGGGCATATGGCACCCAAAGATAAGTCGAAGCTCCCTTTCGATCCCAAGACCTTCCTCGCCAAGGTCGGCACGGGCCGGAAAATCATGGACTACCGGAACGGCGAGGCGGTGTTCTCGCAGGGTGACCAGGCGGACGCCATTTTTTATGTCCAAAAGGGCAAACTCAAGCTCACCGTCGTCTCCGACCAGGGCAAAGAGGCGGTCATCGCCATTTTGGAGGCCGGCGAATTCTTCGGCGAGGGTTGCCTGGCCGGGCAGATCAAGCGCATGGCCACGGCCACGGCAATGACCGACTGCGTGGCCGCGCGGCTGGAGAAAGCCGAGATGATCAGGGTGCTCCACGAAGAGCCGGTCTTTTCGGAACTGTTCCTGCGGTATCTGCTCTCCCGCAACATTCGCATTGAGGAGGACCTGGTAGACCAGCTTTTCAACTCGAGTGAAAAGCGGCTGGCGCGGGTGCTTCTGCTGCTGGCGAACTTCGGGAAGGAAGGCAGACCGGAGCCGGTGATTCCCAAGATCAGCCAGCAAATGCTGGCCGAGATCATCGGCACCACGCGGGCCAGAGTCAACTTCTTCATGAACCGGTTCCGCAAACTGGGATTCATCGACTATAACGGCGGACTGCACGTTCACAGTTCGTTGTTGAATGTCGTCCTGCACGACTGACAGCGGCAGATTCGGGTTGGAACCGGCTGAGTATCAGAGTGTGCAATTTTGGATAGACAGCCAGGCGACGGGAGGTCAAGCTAGCTCTAAGGGGCTGTAACAGTCCCCTGGGAGGAGTAATGAGCGGACATGACCTCACAACCTAACGTTCGCCACAGCATTCGTCCGCTGAACGTGTTCAGCTTCTGCGGCCAGCCCATCCCGGCGCCGCGCGACGAGTACTACCCGGCAACCAGGGATCTGCCGCCGTGTCCGGAGTGCAAGCGCGCCCGCGACCAGGTCGCGCTAGTGCTTTCCGGATCAACATGGAAGGCCAAGGCCAGGCTTACGAAATAGCGCTGTAGGAAACCGGCGCGCGGATTGAGACACGTTGGGCAATCCCCGGTTATTCTCCTGTAGAATCAAAGTTACCCTTCTTTTTCATGCCCGAGACATTCGAGCAGCTTCTGGACCGCGCCGCATCAGCCTTCGGAATCGATCCCGGTTTTTGGGATATCTGGGGCCATTACCACACCACCACCACGGAAGCCAAACAGGCCATTTTGCGCGGTCTCGGATTTGCGGCGGGCAATCTGGAAGAGCTGGAGCGAACGCTCGCGGCGCTGGCGCGGCGGGAGTGGGAGAGGCTGCTGCCGCCGGCGGTGGTGGCTCGCGAATCGGCCGAGACGGAGCTGGTTCTCAACGTGCCCGCGGAATCGCTGGGACACCGCGCACAGTTTGTGATCCATCGCGAGGACGGTTCCACGGCCGGGTTTGAGCGGAACCTCTGGGAACTTCCGCAAACGGCCCACATCGAAATGGATGGGCGCACGTGGGTGCGGAAACAGGCGCGCCTGCCCATCAGCCTGCCGCTGGGCTATCACGACATATTCGTGAAGCTGGGCGCGATCAGCGCGGCGACGCGCTACATCGTGACGCCGGACAGGGCATGGACGGACCCACACCTGGGCCGCGGCGGCCGGGCGGCGGGTGTGGCCGTGAGTCTCTACGGCGTGCGCTCGGTCCGCAATTGGGGATGCGGCGATTTTGGCGACCTGCTGGAAGTGGTGGACTGGGTGGCGGAAGATCTCGGGGCCAGCTTCGTGGCGCTCAACCCGCTGCACGCGATACACAATCGGCGCCCTTTCAATTCCAGCCCGTATCTTCCGAATTCGAGCTTCTACCGGAACTTTCTGTACCTGGATATCGAAAGCATGGAGGACTACGCGCGCAACCGCCGGGCGCTCGGATTACGTGAGTCTCCGGAGGTTTCGACGGAGATCGAGGCGCTGCGCGGCGCGCCGTTCGTGGAGTACGAGCGGGTCAGCGCGCTGAAACTGCGGTTCCTGAAGCTGCTGTTCGCGGGGTTCCTGAGAGAGTGGCGGCGAGGCTCGCCGCGGGCGCGGGAGTTCCAGGCGTATCTGGAACGCGAAGGCGATCTGCTGGAGCGATTCGCCACCTACTGCGCGCTCGACGAGCACCTGCACCAGCGCGATCCCGCGGTGTGGCTCTGGACCGAATGGCCCGGCCCGTATCAGGACCCCTGCTCGGAGGAAACACGCGCCTTCCGCAAGAAACACTGGCGGCGCGTGATGTTTTACCAGTACCTCCAGTGGCAAATCGACGTCCAACTGCACCGCGCGCAGCAGCGGGCGCGCGCGCGCCATCTTTCGATCGGCCTCTATCACGACCTGGCGCTGGCCACGGACCGCTTCGGCGCCGACCTGTGGGCGTACCGCGACTTTCACGTGGCGGGCTGCCGCGTGGGATCGCCGCCCGACGAGTTCGCTCCCAAGGGCCAGGACTGGGCGTTTCCGCCGCCCAACGCGGACCGGCACCGCCACGACGGATACCGGCTGTTCGCCGAAGGCGTCCGTAAGAACTGCCGCCACGGCGGCGCGCTGCGGATCGACCACGTCATGCGGCTCTTCCGGCTGTACTGGATTCCCGACGGGTTCGACGCCTCGCATGGAGCATACGTCCGGCAACTCTGGGAGGATTTCCTGCGCATCCTGGCGCTGGAGAGCGTCCGCAACCAGGTGGTGGTGGTGGGAGAAGACCTGGGAACCGTGGAGCCGGCCGCGCGCGACACGCTGGCGCGCTTCGGCATCCTCAGTTACCGGCTGTTCTACTTCGAGAAGAACGAGCGCGGCGAGTTCCGCCGGTACGAGGAATACCCGCGGCAGGCGCTGGTCTCCTCGACCACCCACGACCTTCCCACGCTGGCCGGCTTTTGGGTGGGCGCCGACATAGAGGCCCGGCGCCGCGCCGGCATGATTGACGAACGGGGCTACCAGTCGCAAACCGAGAGCCGCGCGCGCGACAAGCAGAAGATGCTGGATGTGCTGTCCGAGACGGGATTGTTGCCGCCCGGGCTGCCCCGCTCGGCCGCCGACTACCCCGAGCTGAGCGGAGAGCTGCACAATGCCATCGTGGGGTTCCTGGCGCTCACGCCATCGCAGCTTCTGGCCATCAACCAGGAAGACCTCACCAAGGAACTGGAGCAGCAGAACCTGCCGGGGACCACATGGCAGTATCCCAATTGGGGAAGGAAGATGCGGCTGAGCATCGAGCAGTTACGATCGGACGCCCAGGCCCGCGGGTTCACGGCCATGTTCGCCAACTGGATTGAGAAATCGGGACGGCGGAATCAGCCGCCGGAGTAAGTGGACCACCAGGGACATGAGTGACGCCCACGCCCCACCTGGCGTGCCGCAGGAGTGGCCGGTCCGCTCATTCGCGGCTCATTTCAACCATTCGGTGAGCGCAATGCCGCTACCTTCGATGATCGCCCTCATAGTGCCAAGCGGAAGAACGCGACCCCGATGATGGGCCACAATGACCTGCTTCGCGGTATCCGGATTCCGCCACTTCTGATGGCTCCCGGATTGCCCAACCCGCAGAAAGCCGTGATGCCGGAGGATGTCGATCACCTGGTCGGAAGTGAGCCGCGGCGTGCCGCGATCACCCAATCGTCACCTCGGCCAGTTTCGCATTTTCAGGCAGTACGATATCGCCTGGCGCAAGGTAGAGTTCGATAGCTTCCCGGATGTTCGCGCGGGCTTCGTCCTCGGTTTCGCCAGCAGACGCGCAGCCGGGGAGCTCGGGGCACACCGCCGAGTAATCGCCGGTCTCGGTATCATGTTCCAGAACGACTCTGAACGTCATAGCAACAGTATACGGCTGCGCGACAGCCTTAGGTGTTTCGGTTGTCCGGCAGCGTCTCGCCCTTCTGCGTGAAGGCGGCGCGACATGAACGGCGTGTCACGGAAGGAATGAGGAGGCAGGCTCCGAAGGCACCGCCAGAGGCAGGGTCCCCAGCCGTGGGCTCGTTCGGGTGTGGACGGGCAAGCTCTATTTGAAAGCCTGAAGCCATTGCTCCCGAACGACTAAGTGCGGGTACATCGTCTTCATGAGGCGTTTGCAGTACGCCAGGGCGTCGCCGACTGCCGTGGGAGTCAATATGGGGTCTGACAGTCCCGACGGGTGGGTAATTTGGTCTACCGCCGCCCACCCGAGGAGCACCGCCGTTCGGAGGTGCCGCTGCTTGATGACTCGCCCATCTTTCGTGTCAGAGGCACCCTTAGCTTGGAAGTAATAGTAGTAGGCATCCTCGATCGTTGTGAAGAACGTTAACAGACTCATTGGAGCCTTCGGTCATCGAGTGTAGCACGAGCGATTTATCCAGCACATTCCGGGAAGCACCGCGGGACAGACGGAAGGCGAGGCGCTACTTTAACGCCCATGGCCCTTCCACCCGCCCTCACCTTCGCACTTCTCGCGGATCGTCCATGTGCGGAGACGGCTTGCCGCTGCGCGATGCGCGGGCGGTGGCGGGGTCGAAAATACGCTGGTCCACGGGGAGAGCCTGGTAGCGGGCCGGGTCCGGGCGGGAAGCGAAACAGTCGCTCAGGTCGGACGCGGTTGCGTCGAACAGATTCAGCGGCGGCAGACGCAGCAGCCGGAAGATGGTCTTGAGCAGGCCGGGGAAGCTGGTGTTGGTGTGGGAAACGTAATTCCGCTTGAACCACGGACCGGCGCAGACGAGGACGGTGCGGTGGGCGTCGATGTGATCGACGCCGCCTTGCGCATCGTCTTCGGTGATGAACACCGCCATCTGGTTCCACCATTTGGTGCCTGAGAGGAATTCCAGAATGCGGCCCAGGGCCAGATCGTTGTCTACGACGAAGGATTCCCGGTAGGGATAGCCGTCCTCCGGCCGGGCATCGGCCATGTGGTCGTTGGGCAGATGGATAAACAGGAATTGGGGCAGGTCCGCGCCTGCGTCGACGTACTTTTCGGCGATCTCATGGATGAACTGCGAGGCGCGGTATTGGTCCGGGATGTTCATGTTGAAACCGGGATACTGGCGCGAGGTGTTGCGGTAGAGGGGCTCGGGCATGGGCACATTGGTGAGAAAACGGGCGCCGGTGGGCTCGAGATCGCCGCCCTCGTCGACTCCCGCCAGCTCGAATCCTTCGCCGAAGTTATAAAAGGACACGCCATGGCGGGCAAAATGGTGCCAGATGGTGCCGCCTTCGAGTTGTTCCTCGGGATGCACGGAAGAAGCCGATCCGGCGAACAGCAGCCGGCCGGGTGCGGCGCCTAATCGAAAATCCTTTTTCTCGCTGTAGGCCGCCAGCAGCGAGCTTTCCGTCCAGGCGTTAGGATATGAGCCAACCAGCCAGTGGTGCCCGTCGACGCTCACGTCCGAATCGGCGTAGAAGTTGTCGCTGAAAGTCCACTGCCGCGCAATGGCGTGGTGATTGGGAGTGACTTGCAGGTCCCTGATGCTGAGGCGCTTCCCCTGACCGTCGAGATAACCGCGGCTGCCAAACCGCGCCATCTGGGGCGAGCCCATGGCCCGCCCGTTGGACGCCTCGCGGATGTCTCCGAAGACTTCGTCGTAGGTGCGGTTCTCCTTCACAATGAGGACCACGTGGCGGATGGCATCGGGTAATGCCCTTGGGGGGGCGGCGTGAGGGACGAATCCAGCGGCTTGGACGACGAACGCCGTGTGCGCCGCCAGTTCGTCGGCGCGCGGGAGCGGAAAAACGGAAACCGAGCCCTGGCGCAGTTCGCTGGGAAGAACTCCGTTGAACGCCGCCCACACGAAGACATTCGGCCCAACGCCATTGCCTTTGGCGTTGGCCACGAACACGGTGTCGCCGTGGATGGCCACGCGGGTGGGAAACCAGCCCGCGGGAAGGTGGCCGGCGACCCGCCGCTGGCGCGTATCGACGACGCCGACGGCGTTGATTCCCGCCTCGGCCACCAGCAGCCAGCCGGATTTTTCATGGTATGCCATCCCGATGGGCAGCACGCCGCGCAGGGTTTCGAGGCCAGGAATGCGAATGGGAATCTCGGCTTCCACACGGTTGGCCGCGGCATCGATCACGGTGATGGAATCGTCATTGGCATTGGAGACGAAGACCTTCCCGGCGGCGGCCACGATGCCCGACGGGCTGCTTCCGCCGTAGCTTTGTTCGCCAAAAGGGATTCCGGTGCGAATGAAGGTTTCCACCCTGGGAGCGACGGGGCTGGAAACGTCCACCACGCAAACCGAATTCGATTCGAGAACATTGGGATCGCCCAGGCCGGGAACCATGACCGGGCCGCGCGCGGTCTGGCGCTCAACGCCCGCGGCAGCCTCGGCGCTGGGGAATCCGAAGGCCGGAAACGGCAGGCCGGTAGCCCGCGCCTGTTGCGGATCTGCTCCGGGGATGGCGCGGTATTCGAACATGCCGAGGTTGGTGACGTAGAGCGTGCGCCGGTCGGGCGAAAGCGCCAGCGCAAAGGGCAGCCGGCCAACCCGCACCGACGCCAGCACCTGCCGCGACCGCGCGTCGACGACGGCCACGCGAAAATTGGCCTGGTCCACCGCATAGAGGATGTTGCGCTCGGCGTCGAACGCCAAATCGCCGGTGTAGCTGTCGTCAAAACCGCCCTGGTTGAGGTCGATCACGCGGCGCCGCTGGCTGGACCAATCGAACAAGCTGATGCGTCCGGAATTGCCTTCCGAGGCAAAGACGGCGTGTTCGCCGGAGAGCGCCAGCCCCATGAACACGCTGCGCCAGTCGCGGGCGTCAAACTCGTCCAGCGTATCGACGGAGCGGGCCACCAGATGGCGCACTACCCAGCCGCCGTCCTTACCGCGCTCCATGACGGTCAGGGAATTCCTGCCCGGCCCTCCGTTGGAGGTGACCACCGTGTTGCCCGAGGCGCTCACCACTAGCCCGAAAGGGCCAGAGCCGGTCGAGTGCTGCTCTCCCAGCGGCGTGATGATACGGCCGCCGGGAAGAATCGACGAGGCGGGCCGGCGTAGAGCCGGGCGCAGGCCAGCCGGTGCGGAGAACGTCTGCGCGACGAGGGGGAGGCTGAACGTCAGAAGCGCCAACGAGAAGCGCCATGCGGCGGGCACTTCTCCATCATAATCGCCGGAGACCGGAAGTGCGTCATCTTGAATCCAGCGTGGCGAAGAATGCCACGGTGCCAGCCTATATCAAAACTACTCGAAGATGCCCCTTATCTTTAGTGAGACGCGCCACTTGCGGAACCGCTCGAAGGGGTCGCAAAAGGGGGTGTGATTTGGCACGCGGAATGCTTCTTGGTTATTCTGAGGGTAAGGTCCGTGGCATCGAAGGCATTATCAAGGATGCACGCGTACCTCAGCCATTTGATGAGACGGTAGAGGGAAACCGTCCGAGGAGGAGACTAATGGCATCCAGCATTGCGAGGGTGGCGCCTCAGAAAGCGTTGGAAGACCCACTTGCGCTTCTGCCGTGCTCGGGCATCGCGCAGTTCAAGAAGGGGCAGCTTATCTACAACCAGGACCAGCCTTCCACCAGCATCTATCTCGTGATCGAGGGCAAAGTGAAGGTTTCGCGGATGGGGGACGACGGCCGCCAGGTAGTAGTGGACATCTACCAGCCCGACGAGTTCTTCGGTGAGTCGGCTCTCCTGAATCTTTCACACCGGTGCGAACAGGCCCTTGCTCTGGAGAACACCAGGCTGATGGCGTGGTCGACAGCGGAGATCGAGGGCATGATCGCGAAGCGGCCGCGCCTGGCGGTGGCGCTGCTGCAAATCCTGGCAAAGCGCTCAATCGATTTCACGGAGCGGATCGAGAGCTTGTCGGTGGACAATATCGCGCGGCGCCTGGCTCGCTCGCTGATCCGTTTTGCTAGCCGGTTGGGGACGGGCGGAGACAACGGATCGGCCCGCATGGCGCCGCTCACGCACGAGTTGCTGGCGCAGTACGTCGGCACCTCGCGCGAGATTGTGACGCATTACATGAACCAGTTCCGGAAAGAGGGTTACCTGGAGTACTCGCGGAGAGGCATCGTCCTCGATCGCCATGCTCTCGGCGAGTGGCTGCGGCAGGCCACGTAGGCAGGCGGGATCAGAATGTGGTCCGCGCCGTTTGCGCAGTCCCCGCGGAATTGGCGATCTGGACCTGGAAGGCGCTGATCTGCGATGGGTCTCCGGTCACGGGAAAGACGGCCGTCAGCAGAAAGACGCCGCCTAGAGCCGAACTCTGAAAATAGCTCGTGAAAGTGGCTGTGGCGTCGGCGCCGATCGCTCCCGGCGCTATGGCGTTGCCCGAGGCGTCGAAGAACGTGAAGGTGAGCGGGCCGGCCGTGCGGGTGTTGTCGAAACCCGTTGCCTGCACTTCGATGCCGGCCGCGGACCGCACGCCCTGGACCAAAGTTATTCCCACAATGGCAGGCAGGATGGCGATGGTTTGCTGGGCCGTCACCCCGCCTAACTGCACTGTGAAAACCAGCGCGCCCGCGGTAGTGCCGGTCAGGAAGGGCGCCGTGGTGTCGTCGGGCGCCGTGAACTGGTTTCCGAAGTGTCCCTGGGTATCGCCGGGCGAGACGGTGAAGGTGGCGGTTCGCAATCCAGAGGCGAACGCGACGGCGGCATCGTCGGTGAGCCCTGGGCCAGGCTGGAAGTCGAGCGTCAGCGTTCCGCTCCCGCTGGTCTTGGAGGCTGCGTCGAGGGTGACGGTGACCGCTCCCTGCTGGTCGCTCAGGATCTGCGGAAGAACGATCGAGAGGCCCGGGTTGGGCAGGGACGGGGGAGGCGGGGGAGGCGGCGGTGCGACGCCCGTCCCGGTGAGCGCGTAGGCGCTGCCGCCGATGATGAGCGAGCCGGTGCGGGTGCCCGTGGCGGTGGGAGTGAACTGCACATAGAAGTCGGCGCTCTGGCCGGGCTGGACCGCTTGACCGGCTAGTGGAGCGCCGCTCATCAAGGCGAAATCGCCGGCGGAGACCGTGATCGACGGCGCCATCAGGACCACGGTTGTCTGGTTCACAACGGCGAAATGGCGCGCGATGCTGGAGCCGAGCTGGACCGAGCCGAAATCCACGGGGCCCGCGCCGAGCGGCTGGAGGCCCGCACCCGCGTCCACTTCGCAGGTGAACTGCACGCCCGTCCCGGTCAGCGCGTAGGTTTGGCTGCCAATGACCAGCGAGCCGCTGCGCGAGCCCGTGGCCGTGGGACTGAAAAGCACGTCGAAAGCAGCGCTCTGGTTGGGCTGGAGCACGGTGCCGCTGGGCGCGACGCCGCTTACAGCGAAATCACTGTTGGCAACCGAGATGGCCGGCACCGTCAGGACTACCGTCATCTGGTTCACGGCCACGAAGTGGAGCACGGCACTGGAACCGATCTGGACCGAACCGAAATCCACCGGCCCCGTGCCTAGCGGCTGGAGACCCGCTCCCGTATTCACCTCGTAGGTCAGCACCGGCAGCACAGTGGCGAGCAGCAGAAGTGAAACTCCTCCCGCCTCTAGCGACGCGCTGTAGGAACCGGTTCCCGAGGCGAGAAAAGTCACGGTGAAATCCACCGCCGTCTGCGGGCCGAGCGCGAACGGAGGAGCCGGCCCGTTCAGCGTAAACCCGGCGCCCGCCACCGACAGCGCCGTCACCGTGGCCGCGGCGTTGGACGTGTTTTGCAAACGAAACTGGACGGAGGCCGCCTGATTCGAGTAAACCGAGCCTATACTGTAGACGGCCGGCGCGGCCACCTCCGCGGCGCCGTTCACGACGAAAAGGCTGAACTGCCCATAGCCCGCGGGCGCGAGCGAAGCCGCGAGCAGCAGCGCGCGCAGGAATCGTGCGCTCATGGGTGCCCCACGGTGATGGTCGGCGCCCCGATGGTCAAGCTAACCGTCGGAGTGGGTGTGGGCGGAACCGAAGGCGCTACTGGAGCCGCCGGAGCCGGGGCGGCCCCGGACTTCCCCGCGACCAGGATTCCCGCCGCCGCGCCGCCGCCCGCCAGCAAGGCCACCACGATCCACTTTCGATATCCGTGGGAACTGCCGGCGGTGGCGGGGTGCCCTCCGGGCCCGGCCCCATTTCCCGGCTCGGCAATGTACTGGGATGACACCATGCCGGCGCGCGCCTGCTCCTTGGACGCCACGATGCGAATCTGGAAAGGTCCGGGCGCGCGGTTCAACTGCAAGCCATGCACGCTGGCATATCCATGGCGGTCGGTGACCGCGACTTCCGTCCGCATGCCGTTGGTGAAGACGCCCCCGGGGCCTTCCTCGGGCAGGTGAAAACTGACGGCCGCGCCTTCCACGGGCTTGCCCGTTTCATCGGTGACTTCCACGGTCAGCGGGCGCGTGCTGCGCGACCCCGGAGCGTGCACCGCACCTTCGCCCTCGATGACGCGGATCTGAAGAATGGCGACTTGAGCCGTCGCCGTGCAACTCAGCGCCAGGACCAACGCCGCCGCCCGACCGACTCTAAAAATGTGCGACAACCAAAGTAGTCGCGCGATCAGCCGGATTTTCTCGCTAATATAACGGTGATGTTGTCCGGGCCTCCGGCTTCTTTGGCCGCCTCAACCAGGCGGCGGCAGCATTCTTCGAGAGTCCAGCCATACGGCCCGCCGCGCAGGATCTGCTCGATTCGATCCGCATCCAGCACGCCGTGCAGCCCGTCGCTCGAGATCAGCACCAGCGCGCCCGCCTTTAAGGGCACGCAATAGTAGTTTACGGTGAGCGGCGCGCTGGCTCCAATGGCCATGGTCAGCACGTGCCGCATGGGATGATTGCGAAGGCTGTCCTCGTCCAGCCCGAGCGGCCGGCCGACTTCGTTGACCCACGTCTGGTCGTGGGTGATGGCGCGGAAGCCGCCGTCATCCAGCAGGTAGGCGCGGCTGTCTCCCACGCTGGCGATGTAGAGGCCTTCCTCGGTTTCAAGCGCCACCACCAGGGTGGTGCCCATGCCTTCCAGGCCGGGGTCGCTCCGCGCCGCTTCGAGCACGCGGCGGTTGGCCTCCTCGACAGCTTTCAGCAGCACGTGGGAATCGCGGCACTGGGCCTCGCGCACCACCTCCGCCACGGTATCCACGGCCAATTGCGATGCCCGCTCGCCGGCTTGGGCTCCGCCCATCCCGTCGGCCAGCACGTACAGTCCCAGCTCCGGTTTGATCAGGCAGTAGTCTTCATTATTCGCTCTGACGCAGCCTTGGTCCGACAACGCGAAGGCTTCCAACATTCCCACTACTCCATTCAGGCATCCGGCTATACGCTCAAACTGTAACACGCGGGTAAGCGCGCCCGTATCCGCAATTCTACCCGATGGCAGGCGGTAAAATAGTGCTACTCTCCCGATGCTCTGGAAACGCCTCCGGCTGACGCTCGAAATGATCAAGTTCGAGCATTCGGTCTTCGCGCTGCCGTTCGCCCTCACCGGGGCTATGCTGGCTTTCCGCGACGGCCGCATGAGCGGCGCGGAAATTGCGCGCAAACTGCTGTGGATCGTGGTGGCGATGGTGTGCGCCCGCTCGGCCGCCATGGCCTTCAACCGGCTGGTGGATTTCGAAATCGACGCGCGCAATCCGCGCACCAGGATGCGGCATCTGCCCACCGGCATGCTGTCTCGCGGTTTTGCCTGGGGGTTCGTGGCGGCAGCGTCGGTCATCTTCTTTCTGGCCGCCGGCGAACTGAACCGGCTGTGCCTGCGCCTGGCTCCGGTGGCGCTGGGCACGGTGTTTTTCTATTCCTTCACCAAGCGGCTGACCTCTTTCTCTCACCTGGTGCTGGGGTTTTGCCTGGGGATCGCGCCCGCCGCCGCCTGGATCGCCGTGCGCGGTTCGCTGGACCCGCGCATTCTGTGGCTGACGGCCGCGGTGACCTTCTGGACCGCCGGTTTCGACGTCATTTACTCCTGCCAGGATTACGAATTCGACATTGCCGAGGGCCTCTACAGCGTGCCGCGCGTTCTGGGCATTGCGGGAGCTTTACGGGCCGCCCGGGCGATGCACGCGCTGATGGTGGTCTGCCTGCTGGCCCTGGTCCACACGCTGCACCTGGGGGCGCTGGCGCTGGCCGGAGTCGGCGCCATTGTGGCGCTGCTGATATACGAGCACAGCCTGGTGAAGGCCCAGGACCTTTCGCGCGTCAACGCCGCCTTCTTCATCATGAACGGCTATGTGAGCGTGTTATTCTTCTTATTCTGGGCTGCTGATATACTCCTCCTCAAACCGGGCGCCTGAAGTATGCAAGTGGTAATCGACGATTCTCGTCTTGTCCCTATCCGCAGCAAGGTGGAAGCGGGCGAGCGGCTCTCTTTCGACGACGGCGTGGCGCTCTACCGCACCTCGGACATCCTGACGCTCGGCTACCTGGCCAACCTGGTGCGCGAGCGGCTCCACGGCAACGTCGCCTATTTCAACGTCAACCGCCACATCAACCCCACCGACGTCTGCGTGGCCAGTTGCCGCCTGTGCGCTTTTGGCAAGCGCGTGCGCGATCCCAAGGCCTACACCATGTCGCTCGAAGAGGTGTGGCAGCGCGCCGGGGAGGGCTGGAGCGAGGCGGTCACCGAGTTCCACATCGTGGGCGGCCTGCATCCCGAGCTGACGCTGGACTGGTACTGCGAGATGCTGCACGGCCTGAAGCAGCGTTTCCCGAGGGTCCACCTGAAGGCCCTCACCATGGTGGAGATCGCCTACCTGGCGCGGCGCACTAAGATTCCGGTGCGCGAAACGCTCGAGCGCCTGCGCGACGCGGGCATGGATTCGCTGCCCGGCGGCGGCGCGGAGATCTTCAACGAGCGCGTCCGGCGCATCATCTGCGATCACAAAATCGACGGCCCGGAATGGCTGGAGGCCGCGCGCGCCGCGCACCAGTTGGGTCTTCGCTCGAACTGCACCATGCTGTACGGCCACATCGAAAACGAGGAAGACCGCGTGGACCACCTGATCCGCCTGCGAGAGCTGCAGGACGAAACGCACGGTTTCGTGACCTTCATCCCGCTGGCCTTTCATCCCGACAACACGGCGCTCCAGCACATCCCCAGGACCACGGGTTTCGCGGACATCAAGAACATCGCGGCGGCGCGCCTGATGCTGGACAACATCCCGCACATCAAGGCCTACTGGGTGATGATGACCCCGCGGATCGCGCAGATCGCGCTGCGCTTCGGCGCCGACGATATCGACGGCACCATTGTGGAGGAACGGATTTACCACGACGCGGGGGCCACCACCACGCAGGGTCTGCGGCGCGCGGAGCTGCTGGAACTGATCCGCAAGGCAGGCCGCGAGCCGGTGGAGCGGGATACTTTGTACCGGCCGGTGGAGCGGACGGAAACCACGTTTACGGTGCTGGTGTAGCGATCCTGCCAGTTTTTTTATTTCTGCCAGATCATGCTAAAATGGAAGAATGGCACGCAAAGCCACAGCGCGGTACAAGACCAGGTTGGATGGCACAGGCCGGGTGCTGATCCCGGCTGAGATCCGGAAAAGGGCCGGCATGAAGCCCGGCGCCATGGTGACCATTACGGAAGGACCGTCGGGCCGCATTGTACTCGAGCCGGCTCTGG
>Ga0326728_10013573_pt1 | contig 17634 bp, 17 predicted proteins | sample MB3enrmetagenome_FD_207602 | JGI IMG/M metagenome (GOLD analysis project Ga0326728, IMG submission 207602) | Lab enriched peat soil microbial communities from McLean, Ithaca, NY, United States - MB31MN | ecosystem: Environmental > Terrestrial > Soil > Wetlands > Peat | place: USA: New York... | reverse complement strand
AGCAAAAATGAGAACCAGCGATCGGAACACGGCAACCAGCTTCCGCAAAGCCCTGATTAGAGCCCCCATCGGCCCTGTTTCCAATGGCCATCGAGACCCATTCCGGCTAATTTGGACAGCTCTGGGATAACCCTGGCCGCTCCTGCTCACTATCCGCGCGCTATCATATCGGCAGCATGCCGGACGATCTGTTCGACGCGCTCGACGCGGCTTTTCGCTCCTGCGGCCCGCAGGCCGGCTTCGAGCTCCTGATCGAAAAACTCCGCGAAGAGAAGAAGTATCCGCTGCTCTTTGAAGCGCGGGTCATGCAGAGCCGGCACGCACTCGGGTTGCCGTTGGTACAAAACGGCCCTCTCGAAGGGCTGCCCGAGAACAAACGTTCGGCGCATGAATGCGCGTACATCGAGGCGGCGCGCGAAGTGGGCGGATTGTTCCTGGCCGATGGCGAGATCGCCCGCGCGTGGCCCTATTTTCGCGCCATTGGCGAGAGCGCGCCCGTGGCCGCCGCCATCGAAAGCGTTGCGCCCGCTGAAAATCAGGAAGCCATCATTGAGATCGCGCTGCATGAGCGCGTGCACCCGCGCAAAGGCTTCGAGCTGATCCTGGCTAATTTTGGTATTTGCCGCGCGATCACGTTCTTCGGCCAATACCCCGACCCGCAGACCCGCGAAGACTGCGTCCGGCTGCTGGTGCGTACGTTGCACCGCGAACTGGTCGAGAGTCTCCAGCGCGCGATCGCAAAAGTGGAAGGCGCGGCGCCGGAAGCCCGCAGCGTGCCAGAACTGATTGCCGGGCGCGAGTGGCTCTTCGGCGAGTACGATTACTACGTCGATACATCGCACGTGGTTTCTATCCTTGGCTTCAGCCTCGACGCGGACGACCGCGAAACCCTGGCGATGGCAGTTGAGTTGGCGGAGTACGGCAAGCACCTGTCGCCGGTGTTTCAATATCGAGGCGATCCGCCCTTTGAAGATGGATTCGCCGATTACGCCGTGTACTTGCGCGCGTTAGCGGGCGAGAATGCCGGCGAAGCTATCGCACACTTTCGAAGCAAAACGGCCCCCGGCGATCCGCGCCCAGCCGAGGCTCTCGTGACACTGCTCGTGCGGCTCGAACGCTATGCGGAGGCTATCAACGTTTCGCTGGAACATCTGCGCGACATCGAACCGGCGCGGCTCGGGTGCCCGTCGGTGTTTCAGTTGTGCCAAATGGCCGGCGATTACGGCCGTCTTCGGGAGGTCGCGCGCCAACGTGGCGACTTGTTACACTTCGCCGCAGGAGCGATGCAAGGCTGATGGGTACAAGCGTTCTCTGGGAACTCACCAGGCTGCGCCGCTACATGGGTGGCACAACCGGCCTAACATTCTACGTTCTGGGCGTGGTGGTACTGGGCATCGCAGCTCCTTTGTTCTTGACGTTTGAATTCCTGGAATTGCCGGCGCTGCTGATCTACGCCTGCCTGCCGTGGCTGTTTGTGCCACCAGTTGTGGCGGAATCCATCGCCAGTGAGAGCGAACGGGAACTCAGACCTTCGGAGCGGGGGCAGCGCCGCGACTGGCTGTACGGCAAGGTTGGTGCAGCCGCGGTCTACGGATGGGTCTCCACAATGCTGATTCTGGCATTGGCGCTCATATCCCTTCGCCTGTGGGCCGGGCGTTTCCTCGCTCCTCCGATGCTGATCGGCGTGGGCCTGGTCATGATCAGCGCGGCATCGGCTCTGTTTGCTGCTTCTTTCACCGCTGCTCTATCCATCGGCGCGCGTAGCGCCCGCAGCGTCAAGCGTGCGATGCGCCAGGGTTTGCTGCTCCTGGTGATCATCCTTCTCTACCTGTCCCGCCAGCCCTGGGCCTGGAAACACAGATTCTCGGTTCCCGAAACCGGCCAGAGCTTTCTGGAACTCGCTCTGGTAATTTCAATTGTTTTGGTTGGTTTGTCGGCTGGCTTGGTCCGGCTAGCGCTGCACGCTGCCGAACCCGCTGAGATCCGCCTCAATCTGTAATCGGGTGCAGGAGCCGCCCATTCGGCATAGGCTTTCGTCGAAAAGCAGAGGCTAGACGGAGGCGGTCACGCCCGCGATCCGTTCCGCCGCTTGCTTCCCCATGCGCACGCAGTCCGGCACGCCAATGCCGTGGTAGGCGTTGCCGGCGAGGTGCAGGCCAGGCAACAAAGCCATCCTTGATTCCAGTTCCGCCACGCGCTCTGCATGGCCCACCGTGTACTGCGCCATCGATCGTGGCCACCGGAAGACTCGCGAGAACAGGGGCTCGGCTTTGACGCAGGCAATCTCCTGGACTTCCTTGCGTATCGCGCGCAGAATGGCGTCGTCGTCCGCCGCCAGCGTGGTGTCGCCTCCGGCGAAGCAGCGCAACACCGCCATCGTTTCCGGCACGCGGTGGGGGAATTTGTTTCCCACCCACGTGCAGGCCAGTAATCTTCTGCGTTCGCGCTTCGGCACCAGAAAACCAAAGCCGCGCATCTGGTCCCGGACGGCGCTCCGCTCGAATCCCAGCGCTACGGTAACCGACGAACTGTATCCAATGGTGCCGAGTAACTGGCTCGCACGGGCGTCCACCGTGGGCATGAGACGGGCTGCCTGGTGCGCTTCACAGGCCAGTACGACTTGATCGGCGCCTAGCCAGTCTCCAGCAATCTTTAATTGGAATCCATCGTGGACGCGCTCCATGGCGCTCACCGAGCCGTGCACGACGGTCGCACCTGAAGTTGCACGCCATACCGCATGTACCAGCGATTCGAGGCCGCCGCGCACCGTGCGAAACAGCGGCGGCTTCGGGCCTTTTGCTTTGGGCCGTTCCGCCAGCACGCCGCGCGTGAGACTGCCGTACCATTTTTCCAGCTCGACGAAACGCGGCAGCACGCTCGTGACGCTGAGTTCGGCCGGATCCCCGCCATAGATACCGGCGAGCAACGGCTCGGCGAGATAGTCCACCGCCTCCCGCCCGTAGTGGTCCTCAACGAAATCCGCAACCGACCGGTCTCCCTTCGGCGCGGCATTCTTCCGGCGAAAGTACTCCAGTCCCATGCGGACCTTCGTTGGCCAACCCACCAGCGTCGTGGTTACCATAGGCAGTATCTTCGTCGGCACGAGCATCTGCACGCCGTCCGGGAGCGGCACCAGCCGGCCATGCCTTCGAATGTACGTCACCCGTTCGTGGTCATTCGAACCGATGACTTCGTTTTCCAGGCCCAGCTCGCGAATCAAATCCATCGCCCACGGCTTGACCGAGATAAAACTGTCCGGCCCGCCCTCAACGATGCAGTTGCAAATCTGTTCGGTCTGGATCACGCCACCCAGGCGCGGCCGCGCCTCGATCACTGTCGACGAGATCCCAGCTTTGGAAAGATAGTAGGCGGTTGAGAGGCCCGAGATGCCGCCTCCCACAATGGCAACCGAAGGCATGCGGCTGAGACTACGGGCGGAACTCCCGCACCATTTGCACTACCGCTTTGACGTTCTCCACCGGCGTCTCCGGTAGTATCCCGTGGCCCAGATTGAAAATGTGCCCGGGCCGCGCGCCAGTGCGCTTGAGCAGTTCGGTCACCCGCATCTTGAGTTCTGGCAGTGGAGCGAATAGCGCCACCGGATCCAGATTTCCCTGGATCGCCGAACGGTAACTGATGTCCATCCAGGCCTGGTCGATGTTGATGCGCCAGTCCACGCCCATCACGTCGCCGCCCGCCGCGTGCAACTCCCGGAAGAAGCCGGAAGCGCCTGTGCCGAAATGAATCACCGGCACGCCCGTGGCGCGGATCCGCTCAATCAGTGCGCGCGAATACGGCGCGGCGAAGCGCACATAGTCGTCCGGACCCAGCGCGCCTGCCCAGCTGTCGAACACCTGGATGGCCCGCGCCCCCGCCGCCACTTGGAGAGACGCAAACGGCGCCAGCACATCCACGATCTTCCCCATCAGCCGGCGCCACAGCGTTTCCTCGGCGTACATCATTTTCTTGGTGCGGATGAAGTTGCGCGATGCCCCGCCCTCGATCATGTAGCTCGCCATCGTGAACGGAGCGCCCACGAATCCGATCACCGGCACTCTTCCGCTCAGCGCCCGCACCACCATCTGGATCGCCTCACCGACGTACCCCAGCTCGTCCGTGTTGGCCGTGGAGAGCGTGTCGATATCCGAGCCCGCGCGCACCGGGTTCGCGATGATCGGCCCTTCGCCTTGCGCGTAGCGCAGCTTCAACCCCATCGGCTCGACCGGCAGCAGTAAGTCGGCGAAGATGATGGCGGCATCGACGTCCAGGATCTCCACCGGCTGAAGCGTCGCCGTGGCCGCCAGATCCGCCCGCTTGCAGATTTCCAGAATCCCGTGCCGCGACCGGATCTCGCGATACTGGCGCAGATAACGCCCCGCCTGCCGCATAAACCACACCGGCCGCGCATCCGTCGGCCGCCGCCGGCAGGCATCCAGGAACCGGCTGCTCATTGGAGCCACGCGCATGTTTGCCCCGGAGTGTCTTCACAGTAGAAAGCGCGAAGACCCGCTGGTTTGTGCGCCGCCGCCCACGCCCGGCCGTTCACGAACAACGGCTTGGTCCAGGCTTCACTATCGATGGTGCGCGGCGTTACGGCCGAGACCGAAAGCACGCCCTGCGCCGGCCAGCCCGTTCGCGGATCCATGATGTGGCTGTAAATGTGGCCCTCCGCGCGGAAAAATTTTTCGTAGTTGCCCGATGTCGACATGGACTCGTCTTTCAAATAAACGTCGGCGACGGTTTTCTTCTCGTCCTTCGGATCGCGGATTTGCACTTTCCAGCCCTTCTCGCCCGGCGGCGCGCCCAGACCGTAAATGCTGCTCCCCGCTGCCGAGACCAGCGCCGTTTGTATTCCGTACTGCTTGAGGACCTCCACCATCCGGTCCACCGCGTATCCCTTCCCGATTCCCCCCGGGTCCAGCTCGACGCCGGCTTTTGCAAATCGCACGGTCCGGTCGCCCGCATCCAGCAGGATATTGCGGTATCCCACCCGCTCCAGCGCGCCCCGAACTTCCGCGCGATGCGGCAGCCGGCCGGTTCCCTTGTAAAACCCCCAAACCTTCATCAGCGGCCCGACGGTAATGTCGAACGCACCCTCGCTAGCCCGGCTGTATTCCACGCACGCCGCCAGCAGGTCGAACATTTCCTGCGTCACCTGCACCGGTTGGTCCGCGGCTTTGCGGTTGACTTCGCTCAGCTCGCTCGCCGGCTTGTAATTGGACAACATCTCGTCCAGCCGGTGCACCTCTTCGAACGCCGCATCCACTGCTTCCTCCATGCGCGTCCGGTCTTCGCCATAGACCACCACCGAGTAGGCGGACCCCATAGCCACCACGCTGGACTCGATACGCAGCGTTTCGGCTTTGGCCGGCGGGTGGGCAGGCGCTTCCCCTGCTCCCACCAGCGGCAACAGAAACAAAACTAGCACAATCTGTTTCAATTTAGGGCTGATTTTCCCCCGATCCGCGCATTTTTTTTGCGCGTTTCAGGAGCGTTTCCACGCGCTCGTCAGCATTGGCTGCGGCGTCCGGTTCGAAGTGTAACTCTGGGATTTTCCTCAAGTTAAGCCGCCGCGCCAGCTCGTGACGCAAATAATGTCGGGCATGGTCCAGAGCCGCGATTGCCGCTTGTTGCTCACGCTCGTCCCCCCATACGCCGACGCGCACATGGGCGTGCCGCAGGTCGGGACCAACTTGCACATCGGTCACATCCACTCCCGCCAGCCGCGGGTCCTGCATTTCGAAACCGATGAGTTCCGACAATTCCTCGCGAACCGTCTCCGACACCCGCTCTCTGCGATGCTGATCCATATCCAGATGTCACGGGCACCCTGTCTAAAACCACTCGACCGACACGCCCGCCAGCGCCGGTCCCAATAACGACGCCGTTTCGTGTTCGACTGACTGTAATACCTTCTCCGCCTGCACCCGGTCTGCCGAAACCGTCACTGCTGCCAGCACCGATCGCTGCCACAAGTCCTGGCAGTCGATCTCCGCTACCGACACATTGAACTTGTTATGCAGCCGGTCGCGCAGGCTCTTTACCACGTGCCGCTTTTCCTTCAGGGAATGCGAATGCTCGAGTCGCAACTCCAGCGTCAGCACTCCGATCGAAGGCATCTCCTCACGCGAATACTTCCGGCGCCACCTTCTCCGTGACGAACGCCTCGATGATGTCGCCGGGCTTGAGATCGCCGAAATTCTCGATCGTCACACCGCACTCCATCCCGCTGCGCACCTCACTGACGTCATCTTTGAACCGCCGCAGCGACCCCACCTTCCCGGTGTGGACCACGATGTTGTCACGCAGCAGCCGCACCTCGCTCCCGCGCTTCAGCAAGCCATCCTGCACGAAGCAACCCGCCACCATGCCAACCTTGCTGATGCGGAAGGTGTCGCGAACCTCGGCTTTGCCCTGGTACACCTCCTTGAACACCGGTTCGAGCAAGCCCGCCATAGCGCGCTTGATCTCGTCGGTCAGGTTGTAAATGATGGTGTGCAGCCGGATGTCGACCTTTTCTTCTTCGGCAATGGCTTCGGCGCCGCGCTCCGGCCGGACGTTAAATCCGATCACGACGCCGTTCGAAGTCGACGCCAGCAGCACGTCAGATTCGGTGATCGCGCCAACGCCAGCTCGCAGCACCCGGATGCGAACCTTGTCGTTCGAGAGCTTCTGCAGCGTGTCGGTGAGGACTTCGGCGGAACCGCCCACGTCGGCCTTCAGAATGATCGGCAGCTCTTTGACCTCGCCCGCCTCCATTTGCTTGTGGAGCTGTTCGAGCGTGATGCGGCTCGATTTCGCGAGCGACTGCTCGCGCACCTTTGCCTCGCGGTAAAGCACAATCTGCTTGGCCTTCGCGGTGTCCGTTACCACCTGGAACGAATCGCCGGCATCCGGCAGCTCTTCGAGGCCCTGCACCTCAACCGGCGTGGACGGTTCGGCTTCGCGCACCTGCTCGCCGCGGTCGTTGAGCATGGCGCGCACTCTGCCGAACACCGCGCCGCAGATGAAGTAATCGCCCACGCGCAACGTGCCATTGCTCACCAACACCGTCGCCACCGGACCGCGTCCGCGGTCCAGTTTGGCTTCCAGCACCGATCCCATGGCGGGCCGGCTGGGGTTGGCCTTGAGATCCTGCAAATCGGCGACCAGCAGGATCATCTCGAGCAGCAAATCAAGATTCTGCTTCATCTTCGCCGAGACCGGCACCATCACCACATCGCCGCCCCAGTCCTCGGCCAGCAGGCCCCGATCCGCAAGCTGCTGCTTGATGCGCTCGGGCTGCGCGTCGGGCTTATCGATCTTATTGATCGCGACGATGATCGGCACCTTCGCCGCGCGAGCGTGGTCGATCGCTTCGACCGTCTGCGGCATCACGCCATCATCCGCCGCCACCACCAGCACCACGATATCGGTGACCTTGGCGCCACGTGCGCGCATGCGAGTGAAAGCTTCGTGACCAGGCGTGTCGATGAAAACGATTTTGTGTCCGTTCTTCTCCACCTCATACGCGCCGATATGTTGCGTAATCCCGCCGGCTTCCCTCTCCGCCACACGGGTTAGGCGTATGGAGTCGAGCAGCGACGTCTTGCCGTGGTCGACATGCCCCATGATGGTGACCACAGGCGCGCGCTTGACCTGGTCCTTCTCTTCCTGCGCCGTCTCGACCTCGTGCATCGCCTCTTCTTCGAAGCTGACCGTTGCCGTAGAGGCCCCGAACTCGCGCGCCAGCTCGGTGGCGAGCTTTGAGTCGAGCGTTTGATTGATGGTGGCGAAGATATTGCGATCCACCAGCTTCTTGATCACCAGGCTGGCCTTGACATCCAGTTTTTCGGAAAGCTCTTTCACAGTGATGCCTTCCGAGATTGTGATCTCGCGGTTGACCGGCGGCGGCCCGGCCGGCGCCTCGCGCCTTACTGGGCGTAGGATTTTCTCTTCCTGCTCCTGCTGCCGGTCGCGCTGCGAACGCGCACCGCGCTTGTCGGGCGGGCGCCGCTGCTGTTCAACCGGCGGAGGAGCCAGGCCCGGCGCCACCATTCCACCGCGCGAAGTCGGATGCATGGGCCGCGGGCCGCTGCCCGGACGCATGCCCCCGGGAGCTCCCGGCCGCGTCCCCTGGCGTGCCACGATGGGCTGCCCGGGCCGGATGGGACCTCGATAAATCGGTTGCCCGGGGACGGGCGAACTCTGCGGGCGCAACGGAACGCCCGGTCGCGGAGATACTGCGGCGCCGGGACCCGCTGGTCGTGGTTGGGATAGCCTCGCGGCAAGGTCCGGCCGCGGCGGAACAATGGGACGTACGGCAGGTTGTCCCGCCAAACCTGGACGCGTTGGCTGCGGCCGCAATGGCGCCGCAGGTCCCGGGGTTCCGGGCGATTGCACTGCCGGTGCGCTTGCGCGTGCAACCGGCGCAGCCGCGGGTACGCTCGTCACACGAACCGGTTCTGCGGGCCGAAAGCCGCCCGGAAGCGGCTGCCTGGGTCCGGAGAGCACTTGCCCGGGCCGCGGAGCGGATGGAATGGGCCTTGGTATTGCCGGAGCAGGACGCGCGGGCATGCCCGGCGCGGCCGTGCTCTGCACAGGTGCGGCGACGGGAGCCAGAGGGGCCGGAGCAGGTGCTGCGGGCGCGGCCGGAGACGAGCTCGCCAACGGCGGCCGCAGACGCTGCGGTTGTGGCGTCACGCGCTGCGGCACCGCCTCTTCCACGGGATGTTCCTGTACCGGTTCTGTTTCGTGTACGGCTTCGGCGGCCTGTGGTTGTGGAGTCTCAGGTTCCGCCAGAACGCCCGGCTCTTCCTCAACGGCTGCCGTGCCGTTCGAACTGCTCGACTCGCTCCGCGGGCCGCCTCCCGCGCCTCCGAAGATCTGGCGCAACTTCTCCGCCACGTCGTCGTCGATCGAGCTCGAGTGCGTCTTCTTCTCGGTAACGCCCAACTCCGGAAGCTTGTCCAGCAGTTCGTGAGCTTTGACTTCCAGCTCCCGGGCCAGAACGTTAATGCGAATCTTGTTCATAAGAAAAGCGACTTACTTACTTCTAGCCTTCTTGCCCTCCTCCGGCTTGTTTCTCCGGAACCCCGCCTTCGGCGCCCTGCTGGGAATCTTTTATCGTATCAGACTCAATTGCAAGGGGCTGGGGATTCGCCTCTGTCTCCGCTGCCTCCGGAGTCTCCGGCTCAGCGGTTTCCGGCGCCTCCACTGGCTCCTCTAAGGCTTTGATCTCCCCCGCGCTGGCCTCCTCGGCCGGAGTGTGTTCGGCCAGCTCTTCGTGCGCTGCCTCGGCTGCCGGCGCGCCGGCACTCTCGCCCCCTTCAAATTGGCTGTAGTAGTTGTTCACCGCTACTTGAATCTTTTCCACCATAGTCGGGTCAATGCCCGGAATTTCTTCCAGTTGTTCCGGCGTCATGCTGCCCAGCCGCTCGACAGTAGAGACGCCTGCTTCCAACAGTTTCTCAGCCAGTTGATCCCCCAAACCGTAGTCGATGAGCACCGAAACCGGCGCACCCGGCACCGTCAGCGCCGCCATCTGCGACTCCACTTCCTGGCGCTTTTCCTCTTCGCTCTTGATATCGATCTTCCACGCCAGCAGCTTGGCCGCCAGCCGTACGTTCTGCCCCTTCTTGCCGATCGCGAGCGAAAGCTGTGAGTCGTCCACGATCACTTCCATGTGCTTCTCAGCCGCGTCAACAATGCTCACACGGCTGATCTTTGCCGGACTGAGCGCGTGCGTGGCGAACGTCACCGGGTCATCCGAAAACTCGATGATGTCGATCTTTTCCCCGCGCAGTTCGCGGATGATCGATTGCACACGCATGCCCTTCATGCCGACGCAGGCGCCCACGCTGTCCACATCGCGGTCGCGGCTATGTACGGCGATCTTGGTGCGCTCGCCGGCCTCGCGCGCGCAGCCCTTGATGACCACGGTGGAATCGTAGATCTCAGGAACTTCCTGCTCAAACAGGCGCATCACTAGCTCCGGCGCCGCGCGGGAAACCACCACGCCCGGACCTTTGCTCGACTTATCCACCAGTTTGATCACGCAGCGCACGCGGTCTCCGACCGTGAAACTCTCCAGCTTGGATTGTTCCTTCTTGGGCAGCCGTGACTCGGTCTTGCCGAGATCGAGAATTAGATCGGGGCCCTCGATGCGCTTCACCGTGCAGTTCACCAGCTCACCCACACGCCCCGAGTACTCGGCGTATACCGTTTCCCGCTCCGCTTCGCGAACCTTCTGAAAAACTACCTGCTTGACGGTCTGCGCCGAAATACGCCCCAGAAGATCAATGGCCTTCTCAATCCGCACTTCCGATCCAATCTCGGCATCCGGATTGATCTTCTTGGCTTGCTCGAGCGTCAGCTCCTTGACCGGATCGGTCACCGGCTCCGCCACTTTTTTCACCGCATACAAACGCAGAGCACCGGTCTTTTCGTCCACGTCCGCCACGTAGTCTTCTTCCGTGCGGAAATGTTTGCGGGCCGCGATGAGCATGGCGTCCTTGACCGCGTCCAGGACGATCTGCACATCGATGCCCTTTTCCTTGCTCAAAATCTCAATGGACTGGTAGATCGTTTCCAAGGTGAATCCTCTTTCGCTCTGTCGCTTGTTCTTAGTACCCGGAGGGAACTACCACTCGAACTTCAGGTTGGCCCGTTCCACTTGGTTGAGAGGGAAGCGCAGGACGCGATCCGCGCCTACTGCCAGCGAAACCGTGCCGTCGTCGAGTCCCGCCAGAGTGCCCTCCCAGTGGCGTTGTTTCTCGACGGGCTCGCGCAATACGATTTTCGCCTTCTTTCCCTGAAACCGGATGTAGTCGTCTGGTTTGAGCAGCTTGCGTTCCACGCCCGGCGAAGTCACCTCGAGCGTGTAATGGCCCGGCACGACGTCTTCAACGTCCAGAATCGTCCCTACCTGGTGCGACACCAGTTCGCAATCGGCGTGACTGACTCCGGCGGGCTTGTCGATCGAGATGCGCAGCAACTGATTGCCACCGCTGCCTTTAAATTCCACCTCGACCACTTCAATCCCGTCCGAAGCTGCCACTCGCTGGGCGATTTCCTCGACTTTTGAGACGACTTGCTGCCGCATGTGCCCTTCAAAAAGTGTCACCCAACAAAAAAGTGGGCTTTCGCCCACTCACATCGTTCGACACCTACAATCTATTCTAGCCCGTCTTGCGGAAAAGGCAAGGTCTTGACAGTATTTACTGTGTGTCATACAGTGTTTGAAGCACAATGTCCTATACACAGTAGTGCCATGAACGCTGAACTGTTCGAAAATCTGCGACTGGAGTTACGCCGGGGCTGCCTGATCTTGGCCGTTTTGGCTCAACTACGGGCGGAGCATTATGGCTATGCGCTTCGTAAAGCCTTGGCAGAACGAGGGATGGCCATCGATGAGAACACTCTATACCCGCTGCTGCGGCGGCTGGAAAGCCAGGGATTATTGGTCAGCGAGTGGCGCGAGGAAGACAAGCGCAATAAGCGCTTTTACCGCCTGTCTGGCGACGGCAAGCTGATTCTAAAGCAATTGTTGGACGAATGGCACGCCATCAACTCCTCATTGAGCCGTGTTATCGAGGCAGAGGTGGAACCAAACCGGAGCATTTGAAATGGAACTTCTTGATCGTTACTTGCACGCCGTAAAGTCCGGGCTGCCCAAAGCGCAGCAGGACGACATTATCGCCGAGCTCGCTGAAGACCTGCGCTCGCAAATCGAGGACAAGGAAGCCGAACTCGGCTGCTCGCTGGATGAAGCAGAGCTTGTGACCATTCTCAAGCAGCGCGGCCACCCGGCGGCGGTGGCGAGCCGGTATCTGCCGCAACAGTACTTGATCGGCCCGGCGCTCTACCCCATTTACCGGCTGGTGCGGAAGATCGTGGTGGTATGGGTGCTGGTGCCGGTTTTTGCCCTGGTTGTCGCGCCTATTGCCGTAGCAACCGCGTCACACCCCAGTGCGGAATTGGTCAAGAGCTTGTGGGATCTGGCGATGTCCGCGGTTTTCACGGTCGGCGTCGTAACGGCAGTATTCGCGGCGATAGAACGATATCCGGTTGAGCACAAAACGTGGGAGAAATGGGATCCCCGCCGGCTGCCGCGAGTCCCAAAAACCGAACCGGACACTCGACCCACACCGCGCGCGACTGCCATCGCGGAGCTGGCGGCGAGCCTTATTTTTAGTTGGCTGTTTGTGACTTGGTTTCGGACGACGTTTGATTTAGGCGGTGTGCGCATCACTCTCGCGCCGATCTGGCGGAGCCTTTACTGGCCCTTTCTGCTGGTATTGCTGGGCGGAGTACCAGTGGGATGGGTGAGCCTGATCTGGCCCGAACGGACACCACTGCGCTCCAGTATTCGGCTAGCGATTCACGGCGTAACCCTGGTATTGGTGGTCATATTGCTGAGAGCCAGGATGTGGGTGGAAATCGCGGCACCACAATTTCCCGCAGCGGAAATTGCACAGGCCGTGAAGTGGACCAATTTGGGCATCGGGATCACACTCTTCATCATGGCGATCATCACCATCGGAGAGGCCGTCCACGAAGTGCGTCGCATTTTCAGAAGGAAACCAGTGCGCCCTATGGTCACGAGCAGCATAGCTGGAAACTGATGCCGCGGCGCGCTCGCTAAAGAGCTGACCGCCGCGGCGTGGTTCACTCCCAAGGGTTAGTCGCCTTTGGACGCACTCAAATTCGAGCTGCCGTCGGCGGGAAGGATCAGGTATCCGCTTACGGAATTCTTGGCGACGTTAGTGATGACCAGTTCACGGCGTTTGCCGTCCTGGGTTCCGTAGAACACGACCGGTTCCTGTGCGCTCTGGCCGCGGAGCCAGATGGTGCGGCGGTCGGGCATGACCCACATCCAGCCGGTAACGCGGCGGTGGCTGACGTCGGTGCCAGTGACGCTGAGGGAAACCTCGCCGGTGAGTTGCTGGCCATGATTGCGCGTCACTTCGAAATCCACGCGCTTCACGGCCAGCTTCTTGTTCAAGCCCTCGACGTCACGCGACTCGCGGCCGACCTGTTCATTCAGGCTCACGAGCTGCTGATCGCGGTTCGCACCCGCGCGGTCCATCTCAGCATGCACGGCCTGGAGCTGCCCGGCCGTCTGTTCGCGCAAGTTCGCCAGCTCGGTTTGCAACTTCTCGACGTTGGCGCGATCGGCTTCGCTCGATGATTCGAGGCGCGCGATCTTGGCCTCAGTCACCTGGTTTTGAGCAGCCACTTCGGCATGGACGCGCTGATAGACCTGGTCGCTCAGGTCCTGCGCCTGCTTGCGGACGGCTCGGATGCGCGAGGCCATGGTCTTCTCCACCTGCGCTACGCGCTCCTGAAGCTGCTGCTGATTACTGCTCCAGTCTTTAAAACGGGATTCGGTTTCGGCCAACTGCGCGTTGATCCCTTCCAATGACTTTTGGACGGCAGGAAACTGCGCGAGAATTGCCGGCGCCTGTTTCAGTGTGGGGTAGCCCCACCAGCAGAGGCCGCCGATGGCGATTGCTAGCAGGCCAACAGCGAGCCAATGGCCAGTGTGATGTTTCTCGTCGGTCATCGCTGAGCCGCCGCGGATTTTCTGGTAATTCGGTTACCGGTTCGTTCTTACTACGGAGATCGTACATAACCACCTCTCGCTGTTTCAGAGATGCAACCGGGCTTCCAGCCTCGTGAACTGACTGAATTCCCGATGAATTGGATGATGGCGGCTGAAAATGGGCGGCAGTTTTTACCTGTACGCCGTACGAATTTCCACACGATTCGTGTCTGGAATCGCACGAAACGGCGACACGGCGAAGATAGAACTGAGCGGGGAACGATAGACAGGGTCGAACTCTTTCTCACTAGCCAGAATGCGCCGTACCTCGGTGCGTTCGGATTCTGCCAAGTCGCGGTGAAAATCCGCGGCCGTGAAGAGCACGTAGTCGAGATGCTGCTCGCGCGCGTACGCTGGCATGGAGCGGAAGGGCCGCAGGATGCTTTCGCGATCCTCGCGGTAGAAAGGAAGAGGAACTACGGGCAGGCTTGCGGCATGACAGCCGGTGTACAGGAAGAACACGGGGTCGTCGTAGGCGTAGAAGCCCGCGGACGCGTGTTGGGCGATCCACGCGAAAGCCATCCGATTGCTCGCTAGCACGGTGCGGTGCTGGGCAATCGCCGTGGGAATTTCGTGGCGGAGGGCACGGATGTTCCAGTCGATGGCGATATACAAGACACCGGAGAGGCCGGCGGCGATCCCGGCGACGACGAGTTTGTTGGCCAGTCCCCGCGGCCACTCATTCCGGATGACACGCGCGAGATTGGCGAGCTCGGTCGCGAGACCCGCGAGCAAAAGAGGAAACAGCGGGAGCAGGAAGCGGTTGTTGGGCGGAAAGTGCCAAACCAAAAGGATTGCCGTGTACCCGAGCGCGAACCAATGGTAGGGCGTAATTCCCGCGCGCCGCGCGAACCGTACTGTGCCGGCGATCACCACGATTCCGAGGAAACGCGCGAGATACATTCCCCAGGCGGACTTGGCGACGTCGAAAATCAGCAATTCCGCGATGCCGCAGAACACGCCGTCGAGGTTTTTCCACATGAACAACGGCAAATCGTGCCAGCCGACGTTATAAATCTGATAGCCGAGATAGTTCGTGTAGTAGAGCGAGACGAGGTCGTGGGCATGCGTCATGTGGGCGCGGCTCCAGAGCGTCCAGGCGGCGATGGCCGGCAGCATGGCGCCAAACATCAGAGCGGCAGCGCGGTATTTCTTCCGTAGCACGAGCCACAATGGCCCAGCGATGGCCAATGGCACCGCGGCTGTTTTGATCAGATAGGCTACGGCCGCGAGCGCTCCTGCTCCGAGCGCCCGGCGTGTGCTGCGGTCCGCCGATTCGATCGCTTGAATGGCGGCGAGGAGTGCCACGGAAAAGACGAGGTCGCTCATCAAGCCCGCGCTCAGGACGACAGCGCACGGGCTCACGGCGACCATCGCGCAAAGAGCCGTGGATAGGCGAACGTCAAACCCGCTGCGCCGGAACCAGCGCCAGGCGAGCGCGACGAACGCGGGCAGCATCACGAAGCCTAGAACCATCCCCCAGTGCAAATTCTCCGGGAAGTGCGGATCGAGTTTCCAGATGGCTGCGAGCATAAGCGGCCAAAGCGGCGGGTACTTGGTTTGGAACGGTTCGGCGGGCAGGCTCAGAATCCGGTAACCGCGACCCTCGGCGATGGATTTGGCGCATACGAAATAGATGCTATCGTCATGGAGGTGCCCGAAGTGCGGCATGTCGCGTGCCACCCACGCCAGATGCACGGCGGGGGCCAGGGCCAAGAGAAGGACACAGAGGGCCAGCGCTTTTCGCACCATACCAGCAGCATCGCCCGTAAGGTCACGGGCCGATATGAGTCGAACCACTTAGCCGGCGGGCGCAAACAGGAAACTCACGATGAAACTGACTTTTTGGGGAGCCGCGCGAACGGTTACGGGCTCCATGCACCAACTGGAAGCCGACGGCAAGCGCTACCTTCTGGATTGCGGGATGTACCAGGGCCGGCGCAAGGAGGCCGAACAGCGCAACCGGCACTTTCCGTTTCCGGCGTCGTCGATCGATGCCGTGATTCTTTCGCACGCGCACATTGATCATTCGGGTAACCTGCCGTTGCTGGTGAAGAGCGGATTCAGCGGGCCGATCTATTCGACGCCTGCCACGGTGGACCTGGCGCATCCGATGCTGCTGGATACCGCCCACATTCAGGAGAACGACGTCAAGTTCCTGAACAAGCGGCGGCAGTTTCGTGGCGAGGATGAACTGGAGCCGCTATACACCACCGAGGACGCCGAGCGCACGTTTCCCCTATTCCAGCCGGTGCCGTATTACACGCCGAAGCAGTTGAGCGCAAAGCTGAGCTACGAACCCCACGATGCCGGGCACATTCTGGGATCGTCGACCGTGCTGCTGCGCTCAGAGGAGAATGGCCGCGTGGCGCGGCTGCTGTTTTCGGGCGATCTGGGGCGTCCGGGATTGCCCATTATCCGCGATCCCGACCCTCCGCCCGCCGCTGACTACCTCATCATGGAGAGCACTTACGGCGGACGGTCGCACGAAGGGGAGGGATCGGTTAAAGAGAAGCTGGAGGAGGTGGTCAAGCGCACGGCGTCGCACGGCGGAAAGCTGATTGTGCCCTCATTCGCGGTAGGCCGGGCGCAGCAGCTCGCGCTGCTGTTGAAAGAGCTGTCGAATGAAGGGCGCGTGCCGAACATCCCGATGTTCCTGGATAGCCCGCTCGCTTTCGACGTGACCGAGGTTTTTCGCAAGCACCCGGAGTGCTTCAACGACGAAGCACGCGGACTTGCGACCAACGGCGACGACCCGTTCGGTTTCAAGCGGATGACCTATATCCGCGAGGCGAGCGAATCGAAGAAGCTGAACGATCTGACTGGCCCGTGTGTGATCATCTCCCCTTCAGGGATGTGCGAAGCCGGGCGCATTCTGCACCACTTGCGCAACAACCTGGACAATCCGCGTTGCACCGTTCTGATCACCGGCTACCAGGCCGAGAACACGCTCGGGCGCAAGCTGCTCGATGGGTGGCCCGAGGTGAAGGTGTTCGGCGAACCGGTCCGCGTGCGTGCCGCGATCGAGAGCCTGCAAGCCCTGAGCGCCCATGCCGACCAGAACGAGCTGCTGGCCTGGATGAAGCCGCTAGCAGGGACGGTGAAGAAGGTGTTCCTGGTGCACGGTGAGCCCGAGGGCGCGGAGGCATTGCAGAAGGCGATTCAGGAGCAGTACAAAATCGAGACCTTGCTGCCGACGTGGGGGGACGGGTTTGAGTTGGAGTGAGTGTATGACTTATTTGGCCAGATTGATGAGGCGAGTTTTCCGAGCGATCTTTCCGACTGAGAGCAAGTCATGGATGAGTTACGCGGGGTTTGTCCAGTCCGGCAATCCCCGCTCGGGTCAGTCGATTGACGAAGTCGTTTATGGGCGGAAGGACCGAGTCGCCCTATCTTACGGCACGACTTCGAATTCTTTAGCTGGCATGAGGAGATAGACTCCGTCGGCCACGAGAAAAACGGGGGTGCTGGCAACCCCATACGCGAAGAAGGGCGGCGCCAATAGAGCGCCGGCTGCAAATCCGACGGCGCTAGCACTAGCTGTGCCAATATGGGCGACGATTCTACCTGCTCTATTACGAGGCTCAGGGTCTACTAAGGGCAATAGAGCGCCCAGTATCGGCAGCCCCAACGGCCTGACTATGTTCTCAAGAACATGCCGTGAATAGTTTTTTCGTCGCCGAATTTCGATGCGCTCGACGTCCTGACGGCGAACGGTGTTGACGATCTGGCCGTCAGCATACAACGCGACAAGATCGGGGCCGAATTCCAGCTTCTGTGAATGATACTTATATCCATCGCGTGTGATGACGTTGACGCTGCGAAGTTCGCCTAACACCCGCTTCTGCAGGTCCTCCCAGCGAATCTTCTCCGCCGCCTGGACTGAGCCCAATCCCGCCGCCATCAAAACCGTTACCGTAACCGTGCGACTTGCTAACCCTCCCTTCGCAGTTAAGCGGAGTTTTCAGACGAAGCTGGCGGGTTGGCGTCAATAAGGCCTTGGCCATTAACAAACATTTTCAGATGTGCTTGTAGTGGAGACCTAGCCT
>Ga0326728_10013572_pt1 | contig 17634 bp, 19 predicted proteins | sample MB3enrmetagenome_FD_207602 | JGI IMG/M metagenome (GOLD analysis project Ga0326728, IMG submission 207602) | Lab enriched peat soil microbial communities from McLean, Ithaca, NY, United States - MB31MN | ecosystem: Environmental > Terrestrial > Soil > Wetlands > Peat | place: USA: New York... | reverse complement strand
TTCAGAAGCGAGGCTGCGGCTTGACCGTCAGGCCCTGTTTTGCGAGTGGATTGTCGGGAAAACGCTTTCGCAAATCTTTGAGCGTGTCGGCGGCTTCCGCAGAGCGGCCCAGGCGCGCCAGGGAATCGGCTTTGTAGTACAGACTCTCCGGCACCCTCTGGCTGTCGGGATAAGTTTGCAGCAAGTTGTCGAACGCCTTCACGGAGTCGTCCCACTCCTGTTTGGAATAGTGAATGCTCCCGACGTAGTACTGAGCGTCCGGCGCTTGTCCAGTGTTACCGAACTTAGCCACGTAATCGGAGTACTCTTCGAGCGCGAGGTCTAACTTGCCGCCCAACCGGTCGGCCTCGGCATTGGCGAAAAGGTCGGTGGCCGATACAGCGGCGCTGGATGCCGCACCGGGAATTGGCGGTAGGGCCGCTTGCGCGGACTTTACAGCGGTGGTCAGGTCACTGACCTGCGTCGCCAGTCTGCTCATGGCGGAAGTAAGATCGTTGAGCGCCTGCCGCATGGTGGTCACCTGGTCGGCCACCGATTGCACCTGGCTTCCCACTGCCGCCACCGCGTCCAGAGTCTTGGCCTGCTGGTCCTGCTGACTTTGCAGGCTCTTCTGCAGGCTGTCGCTTAACGCGGCCATCGCCTTGCCGGACTGGTCGACGGCCGCACGCGCCTGCTCCGCGCCGGCCTGGCTCACATCGGCGAGTTTGCCCTCCAGCGACTTCTGCAGCGCTTTGATCTGTTCCTGCAAACCACCGACATCGCGCAAGAGCTCGAGCAGCGTTTCGGTGGTTTTGTCCGCGCCAAACAGGGCTGGGGACGCGATCAGCACAGATATCAATAGACGCCTGAACATTTTCGAGGTTCCTCCTCCCAATTCATCCTACAGCGCTCAATGGCTTCTTGCACCGGGCGGCGCCTTTAGCGGAGAATAATAGCAGCATCAGAGAGGCTCAGAATGGATGGTTTCCAGCAGGGTTCACTGGGAAGCGGCGCGTCTCGCGCCCGCAACGATTTGATTACGATCTTTCAGAAAAGCGGGAAACTGGTTACGGCACTGCTGGAATCGGCCTCGCAGGCCATCGTCAGCATCGACCGCGGGGGAAGGATCGTCCTCGCGAACCGCCGGGCGGAGGAGATCTTCGGATATAGCGGCGAGGAACTGCTGGGCGCACGCATTGAAATGCTGCTGCCGGACTCCAAGCGCGCCACCCACAGCCGCGACCGCGACAACTTCTTCCTGCGTCCGCGCACGCGGCCCATGGGAATCGGCATGGACCTGGCGGGGCGCCGCAAGGATGGCAGCGAAGTTCCCGTGGAGGTAAGCCTCAGCTACGTGGAGCTGGACGAAGGCGTTTTCGCCATCGCGTTCGTGAGCGACATCAGCCAGCGCAAAAGGCTTGAAGAGCAATTGCTCCACGCCCAAAAAATGGAAGCCGTGGGCCGTCTGGCGGGAGGAGTGGCGCACGACTTCAATAATATGCTCACGGTGATTTCCGGGTACAACCGCATGATCCTGGACGAGCTTTCCACCATGGACCCGTTGCGCGGATACGCCGAAGAGATCCTGAAAGCCGCCGACCGGGCCGGCGCCCTGACCAACCAGTTGCTGGCATTCAGCCGGCGCCAAATCATGCAGCCGCGGGTCATCAACGTGAACGCGGTATTGATCCAGACGCAGAAAATGCTGCAGCGGCTCATCGGCGAAGATATCGAACTGGTCCTCGACCTCGGTGTGAACGTGGGCAACATCAAGGCCGACCCGGGCCACGTAGAGCAGGCCATCGTGAATCTCGCGGTGAACGCGCGCGACGCCATGCCCATGGGCGGCCACCTGCGAATTGAAACTTCCGACGTGGTACTGGACGAAAACTACGCCAGAACTCACATGGGCGTAAAGCCTGGCGATTTCACGATGATTGCGGTGAGCGACGACGGCCACGGCATGGATGCCGAAACCCGCCGCCACATCTTCGAGCCGTTCTTCACCACCAAGGAAAAAGGCAAGGGGACGGGGCTGGGGCTGGCCACGGTTTACGGCATAGTCAAACAGACCGGCGGAGACATCTGGGTCTACAGCGAACCGGGACAAGGGACTACCTTCAAGCTGTATTTCCCGCGCGTGTCCGAACCGTTGTCCGAATCCTCCGGAGGGGATCCGTCGGCAACCAGGCGGAGCGGCGGCGAGACCATTCTGGTGGTGGAGGACGAACAGGCGGTTCGCGAGCTCACGGTGCGGATCCTGCGCCAACTGGGCTACACCATTCTGACGGCCTCGAGCGGCGCGGAGGCCCTGGAGATCAGCGAGGCGCATACTGGCCACATCGACCTGCTGCTCACCGACGTGGTGATGCCCAACATGAGCGGCAGACAGTTGGCGGATCATATTCTGGAGAGCCGTCCCAAGACCAGGGTCCTGTTTCTTTCCGGGTATACGGAGAACACCGTGGTGCACCATGGAGTGCTTGACGCCGGCGTCGACTTTTTGCCGAAGCCGTTCAGCCGGGAAAATCTTTCGAAGAAGCTGCGGGAAGTGCTGGCGAAGTAGTCCGCTGCCGGCAATCGGCCTGATCGCCGGCCGGGCGCGGACCGAGGATTCTGAAAACTCGGTGGGAGAATGCTTTCACCACAGAGACGCAGCGCGGCGAAGCCGCAACCAAAACAAGGTTCACCACAGAGACACAGAGACACGGAGAAAAACAAAGTCAAAACCGGAGGGCACAGAGGTGCCAGAGGACACGGAGGTGTTCAGGCCCGGGGTATGGGCGTGTCAGCGGCCTCGGTTCGCGAGAATCGTCGCGGCTCGAGAAAATTCCGGCCGTTAGCAGTACAGAGGCGCCGCGCGGCACCCTGCTCTCCACTGACCGCTTCACAGACGGCTTGTTTTGAGCAACGGCTCCGGAGCGTTCTCCGCATGCGGCTATGGCGGGCTGAAGAGGGACTTGCAAAATTCCCGGAAACCGCTTGCTGACGCGCGCGGCTCGGAAGGCGTACACGGAAGAGAAAGCAGTTACCGAGCCGGGCCCGGGGGGCACCCCGTGAGGGAGCGGCTGCACCCACGAATTTTGCAAGTTCTCTGAAGCCCGCCCCACGAAGAGCGCAGCGCTGGCGGACGCCGGCTTCTGCCCGCCAGCCAGTCAGTGGTTCCATGCATAGCGCCGCAGGCGCGTGAGGAGTGCTGAAAGCTATCAGCTACCTGCTAAAATCCTTCCATGTTCCGCAAGGTTCTGATTGCCAATCGCGGAGAGATAGCTGTCCGCGTCATTCGCACGCTGCGCGAAATGGGTATCGCCAGCGTGGCCGTCTTTTCCGACGCCGACCGGCTCTCCCGGCACGTCCGCATGGCCGACGAGGCCGAACACATCGGCCCATCGCCCTCGGCGGAGAGCTACCTGGTGACCGAAAAGGTGCTCGACGCGGCTCGCAAGCACGGCGCCGAAGCCATCCATCCGGGCTACGGATTCCTCAGCGAGAATGCGGAGTTCGCAGCGGCTTGCGAGGACGCGGGACTGGTGTTCATCGGTCCGTCGTCAGATTCGATCCGGCGCATGGGCTCCAAAACGGCCGCTCGCCAGACCGCTATCGTTGCCGGCGCGCCGGTGGTTCCCGGGACCAGCCACGGCGTCGATCTTGACGAAGCGCGGGCCTTTGGCGCCGCCAACGGCTATCCGGTCCTGCTAAAAGCAGTGGCCGGCGGCGGCGGAAAGGGCATGCGCCGCGTGGACCGCGAAGGCGATCTCGAATCCGCTCTGCGCGACGCCTCGAGCGAAGCGGGGCGGGCTTTCCGCAATCCGGAGGTTTACGTCGAGCGCCTGATCGAGAACGGCCGCCACATCGAGATTCAGATTCTGGGCGACCGCCACGGCAACATGGTCTACCTCGGCGAACGCGAATGCTCCCTGCAGCGCCGCCATCAGAAAGTGATGGAGGAGTGCCCTTCGCCACTGATCGCGCAATATCCCGAGATGCGCCAGGCCATGGGCGAAGCGGCCATTCGCGCCGCCCGCGCGGCGGATTACTACAACGCCGGCACGGTGGAATTCCTGGTGGATCGCGACCGCCGGTTCTACTTCCTGGAGATGAATACGCGGCTCCAGGTGGAGCATCCTGTCACAGAGCTGGCAACCGGGCTCGATCTGGTGAAACTGCAGGTCGAGATTGCCGCGGGCGCGCGGCTGCCATTTACCCAGGAGCAGATCGCGCTGCGCGGGTGGGCCCTGGAATGCCGCGTCTACGCCGAGGATCCGTACAACGGCTTCCTTCCCTACCCCGGCAAGCTCACCCGCCTGACGCGCCCATTTGGCCCCGGAATTCGCATTGACGGCTGCATCTTCGAGGGCTGGACGGTACCCATGGAATACGATCCGCTGCTGGCCAAACTGGCCGTCTGGGCCGCCAACCGCGAAGATGCCACGGCGCGCATGATCCGCGCGCTGCGGGAGTACGACGTCGGCGGAATCCGGACGAATATCGGATTCTTTCGGCAGATTCTGGAAGACCCCGAATTCCGGCGCGGCAACCTGCACACCGGATTCATCGACGAGTTTTTCGCGCGTAACGACGCACCCCAAGCGCCGCAGGATCTGCCGGCTGTCGCGGCCCTGGTGGCGGCGCTGCATACTCTGAGGCGCAATGGCGGCGGCGCGGCCAAACCGGCGCCGGCAACGAGCGCGTGGAAGGAAGCCGGCAGGAGCGAGATGCTGCGATGAAGCTGACACTGTGCACCGAGGGCGGCGAGCAGCCTATCGAAATCCTGGCCTCCGCGCCCAGATACCGCTTTCGCCTGGGCGACGCCGCGGAGCGGAGCGCCGACGTGGAGATTCCCGAGCCGGGCGTCTATTCCGTGCTGCTCGACGGCCGCGTGTACGACGCGAGGGTGGAAGAGACTCCCGCCGGGCTCCTGGTAATCGTGATCGACGGTTACCGTTTCGAGATCGAAGTGCGCGACCCGCGCCGCTGGAGCCGCAAAGACGCCGCGCGCGCGAGCGGAGGCGTGGAGACGGTGGCCGCGCCGATGCCCGGCAAAGTGGTGCGTGTGCTGGTGGCGCCCGGCGATATGGTGGCGGCCGGGCAGGGACTGCTGGTGGTAGAGGCCATGAAGATGCAGAACGAGATGAAAGCGTCGCGCGACGGCCGGATTCTGAGCGTCACGGCAAAAGAGGGCGCGACGGTTGCCGCCGGCGAAGTTCTGGCGAGGATTGAATAGCGATATCGGTGGGGCCCGTGTCTCCACACACCGGCCTGGGGGCGGGAGCGGACCGGGATAGGCGTTAAAAGGGGCACGACTGGTTGTGGCTGGCACCTCTTCGCAGGGTTCGTTTTGGTCTTTCGGTGGAGGCAGCGGAAGGGCTGGTCTGCGAGTTTACATAATTTCGGATTATCGAAAACTGTAACCGGGGACGCGGCGTAGTCGAAGCTGCCAAAGTCGTAGACTGATAGGCGTATGCGAAGAAACACTGGGCACCGCTTCTCACGCTCCTTGCCGGTAGTCTTCAGGAAGATGGCGTTGGAGGTCGCGGCCGTCGTGAAGAATACGAGCCACCTCGATCACGCCATCGTCGCGGCGGCGGTACAGGAGAAAATGACGCGGCTCTTTCAGCTTTGACCCGCTCACTCGGTTCCGGCTAAATTCCAGGTGATATATCCGCGCGCCCCGGACCATGATCTCGGGTCGCTCTTTTGATCCTGGACGTTCGGGATCGGCTCCGATGTCCTTTAAGGCCTGTTTGATCAAAGTATCATAGCGAAGTGCCGCGCGCTCGCCAAACTCCTGGACGGTCCACTCCATCAGGCCAGAGAGATCCCGCTTGGCGGGGCCGGTAAGCCTTACATCATACTTCTTCGGAGGTTTAGGCACGTACTTTTTCAGCTACGAGTTTTTTTGACACTTCCCGGCGCACCTGATCTACGAAGTCATCGATCTCCCGATCGGAGCGGAGGGTCACGTAATCGCCGCGGTCAGCGGCGTCAAAGCCTTCCTTGGCGGCGCCGCGAAGCCACTCGATCCTGGCCTTGTCTTCCTGCTCGCGCTGCTCCAGGAGCCGGAGGCCTTCGCGCACTACTTCGCTGGCATTGCTGAAACGGCCCGATGCGATGCCAGTCTCAATGAAACGGTCGAAATGCTCGGTCAGGTTGACGTTCCGGGTGGGCATGCGATGGTCCTCCAATCAAGACCATTCTATCAAGATTGGCAATAATTGCCAACAGGAACCGCATTCTGAGTAGACCTTGATATTAAACACGATAAAATACATTCCCAGGTTTAAGCCAACCACACACCCGGGTTCGTAACCGGTGGCAGCGTCCGGATGCCCCCCTCGGGCATTCACCGCGACTCAGTTTGCGGCCACCCATTTCGTGGAACGTCAATCTCCCTGCTTATGTCCGATAAAATCTACCGGACACAAGCCCGTGCGGCCCGGCTGATTTCCTACATGTAGGGCCATTCGTGACGGCGTGAGCGCTTCCGGCCGGCGGCGAGGTGTAACATCGGCATGCATGGGCAACTTGAGCGCGCGGGCGCTAAGTCCGGCGGTTTGCCATGGCAAACCGTGCATCCGCGACACACGCGTCCTGGTCCCGGTGATTCTCGACAACATCGCCGCTGGCGACCGTTCTTAGATTCCTTCCAGTTATCCTTGGTTGAAGCTGGCAGACATCGACGCCGCTCTTGCCTATGCTGCCGAGTTGGCCGGTGAAGGCGCTACGGACCCCCCCTCGAGCTCAGCGCGTGAAGCTCAAGACACCGGATCGACACGCCGGAATCATCGCGCTACGACTCAAGAGGCAAGACAAAACCACAGTAGTCTCATATGTGCGGAGAACTGCCGTGGCGCTGGGCCGTCGAAGCCCGTTCGGCATGGATCGTCCAAAAAGATCGCATCCCATTCCGGCACGGAAGTTGACACAGCGCGGCGCCGGCCGCCGCGGCTCCGCCCTACCGAATCAACCTCGCCCGATTTTTTGCACCAGCGAGCGCAAGCGCGGCGAGTTCATGATGCTGCCCGACTTTTCCTGGCACAGAAAGACCATGCCGGCGGAGCGCTCGCGGTAGGCCTCTTCGAGCCACGTCGCGGCGCGGTCTTCGTCCCCGAGCGTCAGCGCCACATGGCCCAAGTCGTAAGGAGAAACGTACCTTTTCGCGGCCAGTTGTTCCATCTGGCGCAGAATGCCGACGCTCTGCGCGCGCCGGCCCAATTGGGCGTAGGCGCACGCCAGGGCGGAAAGCGCGTGGGCGTTGCCGGCCGACAATTTGAGCGCGTGCGCCAGCGTGGCCTCCGCATCGCCGATATCGGACCGCGAGCGGTACAGGTTGGCCAGCAGCAGGTCGGGAATCGGGACATCGGGGTTCAATTCCGCCGCTCGCCGCGCCATTTCCAGGGCCGCGCCGGAGTCTCCAGTCATGTGAAGCGCGTAGGCCAGGTTTTCGCTGGCCAGCGCGGACAGCGGTTCGAGTTCTTCCGCCCGCCGCAGTTCCGGCAGGGCCTCGGCCAGGCGGCCCTGGTCGCGCAGGAACATGCCGTACCACAAATGCGCCGCTGGCAGTTCGGGATTCAACTCGAGGGCGCGGCGATATTGGCGTTCCGCCTTCTTGAAATCCCAGTCGTAAGCCTCCGAAATCGCCGCCAGCGCGACGTAGCCCTCGGCCAGGTGCGAATCCAGGGCCAACGCCCGCTGCGCCGCGCGCCGCGCTTCCTCCATGCCTTCGCGCGGCGGCATATAGCCGTACTGCACCAGCAAATCGAGCGCGTCCGCCAGTCCCGCGAAGGCCGCGGCGAACTGCGGATCGCGGGCCGCGGACTGGCGGAAGCACTCGACGCTCTGGCGCAATGCCGGCTCCGTCTGGCGATCCAACAGATAGCGGCCGTGGGTGTACAGATCCTGCGCTACCGGGTCGGGAACCTGGCGCGTGACGCGCACAGGCCCGGAATCTCCGCGCAATGCGACCGCCGCGAACGCCACCAGGAGCACCCCCGAGGCCATCGCTACCGCGCCACGGGAAGTTCGGCGAGGCTCCGCGGAGGATTGCTCCACCGGCGCAATCGGTTCCGGTTGGGCAAGCGCCTCCGGCTGGGCCAGCGGCTCCGGCTGCGGGTACCGCGGCACATAGGTCCGGGCGGGCAGTTCGATCACCATCGGATCCTGCGCGCCCGGCCCGGCGTAGTATTGCGCCAGCCGTGCCCGCAAATAATGGGTCTGCACGCGCACGATCGGGTCGACGCGCGGGTTGAAGTCGGCGCCGCGATGGAATATGCGGACGCCCAGATTGTATTCGTTGATCTCCGCGCTGCGGCCCGCCAGTGTCTCTTCCACCAGAAAGCGCAGCAGGCGGCTCAAAGTGGGTGAGGTTGCGAAAGGAGGCCGCGAAAGCATCCGTTCCAACTGAGCGCTCACTGAATCCTGAAGCCCGGTGTCCGCCACAGTAAATCCCTCCGTTGGCCCTTGAAATAGATAAGACGATTGAACCGCCGGTTTGTTCCGTTCTTCGCGCGATACGAGTGCAACATTCCGGTGACGAACACGTATCGGCCGCTCCTGGTAAACTGGATGCTTCTATGGCTATCAGCAAAGATCTGTTGGAGATCCTCGTATGCCCCGTCTGCAAGGCCGTAGTGGAGCTCAAGGCCGACCAGAGCGGGTTGAAATGTGTGGAATGTCACCGTGTGTACCCCATTCGCGACGACATTCCGGTGATGCTGGTGGACGAAGCCAAAATCGAAGAATAGGATGCCGTGGGCAGCGTTCTCGAATGTTTACCGCAGGGTAGCCGCGCCGCCATCGTCCGGCTTCGGTCTCTGGGCGATTGCGTTTTGACTACTCCCGCGCTTAACATTCTGCGGCGCTCGCGGCCCGATCTGCGAATTTCCATCGTGGTGGAAGACCGTTTTCGCGCGCTCTTCGAAGACAATCCCGATGTGGATGCCATTCTGCCGCCGTCTCTCGCCGCGCTGCGTCATTGGCGTCCGCGGCTGTGTTTGAATCTGCACGGCGGCAGCCGCAGTGCGTGGATTTCCGCACTGTCCGGAGCCGAACACCGTGCCGGATTCGGACACTTCCGGCACCGGTATGTGTACAATCTCCACATTCCGCGTGCGCAAGAGATTCTCGGGGAAGAACGCACGGTCCACACCGCGGAACATTTGGCGAGCGCGATGTTCTGGCTGGGCGCGAAGGTTGGCGAGATCCCGCGAGCGAAACTGGTAGCCCGCGACGTTAAACCGGGCCACGCCGCGGTGATTCATCCCGTGGCCGCGACTCCGGAGAAAACCTGGCGCGCCGATGGATTTCTCGCCGTGGCGGAACGTGTCAAAGAGCTGGGCATGGAACCGGTCTTCATCGGTGCAGAAGCGGACGATCTCGCGCCGTTTGCCGCTTTCCGCACCATCGCCGGCGCGCCGCTCGCGCAAGTTAAGACTCTGCTTGCGGGCGCGTCCTTCTTTATAGGCAACGATTCCGGACCGGCCCACATGGCGGCGGCGTTCGGATTGCCAGTAGTGGTGATCTTCGGCAATTCGAATCCGGCGATTTGGGGACCGTGGCGCACGGCCTCGGAAGTAGTCGCCGCGCCGGGCGGCATCGGGAACGTCGAGACGCGCCAGGTGCTGAACGCGCTGGAGCGCTTGCGAGTGCACGCATGAAGACCGTCGCGCGTTTGCTCTCGTACGGCCGCCGCTATTGGCTGCATCTGCTGAGTTCCGTGCTCCTGATGGCGATCGCCGGAGCGGCGCAAGCTGCCATGTTGCTCCTGGTGCGCCAGGTCTTCGATCGCGTGCTGGTCGACCATCCGCCCCCCGGCAAGACCGCGCTCCTGCCGCATCCGATGTTCGGGCACCAGGTTTATCTCGAAAACATCGTTCCCCTCCATCGGCACGACGTGTGGGTGATGGTTGCCGTCGCCATCGTGGCCGTCTTTCTGATCAAAGGTCTGTTCGATTATGGCGGCAACTACCTGATCAGCTACGCGGGCTATTCGTCGGTGACCGACCTGCGCAACGCGGTCTTCGACAAGATACTCCAGCACGGCGCGGCTTTCTTTGAAGCTCACTCCACCGGCCAATTGATGTCATCGGTGATGAACGACGTGGACAAGGTGCAGGTGGCCACTTCGCAGATTTTGGCCGATTTTCTGCGCCAGATATTTGCCGCGGCGGCGTCGGTTTTCGTGCTGGTGAGCCTCGACCCGAAATTGACGCTCGCCAGCCTGATCGTACTGCCGGCCATCATGCTGCCCACCACGCGCGTCGGCAAACGCATCCGCCGCACCAGCCGGAGCACGCAGGAGCGGCAGGCCGAATTGAACCAGATTCTGCAGGAGACGCTCAGCGGCCACATGGTGGTGCGGGCTTTCGCGGCCGAGACCTACGAGTCCGGGCGATTTCGCGCGGCTGCCCGCCGGCTGCTGAAGACCAACGTGCGTTATGTGCTGCAACAGGGCCTCTCCTCGCCCATGATCGACATGCTCGCGGCGGCCACCATCGTGGGGTTGCTCACTTATGCCAAGCAGGCCCATTCGCTCACCGCGGGCGGCTTCAGTACGTTCGTAATTGCGCTGATTCTGCTGCTCGAACCGGTGAAGCGCCTGGTCGGGATTTATAACATCTTCCAGCAAGCCATCGGCGCTTCGCACAAAGTCTTCGAGTACCTCGATCATCCCGCGGACATCGCCCAGAAGCCTGGCGCCGTGCCGTTGCGGGGCTTCTCCGAAAGCATCCTTTTCGAACGCGTATCCTTCCACTATCCTGGATCGCCCGCCGGCTTCCATTTGCATGATCTGAACCTGGAAGTGAAAGCCGGCCAGGTGGTGGCTGTAGTAGGATCGAGCGGCGGAGGCAAAACCACCATCGCCAACCTGGTGCCGCGCTTCTACGACGTCACCGGCGGAGCCGTGAAAATCGACGGCCACGACGTCCGCAACCTCAACCTGGCGTCGCTGCGCGCGGCGATCGGAATGGTGGCGCAGGATACGTTCCTGTTCAACGACACGGTGGAGCGCAATATTGCCTATGGCCGCCCGGATCTTTCCGCCGAGCAGATCCGACGTGCGGCGGAAACGGCGCTGGCTCACGAATTCATCGAGCGGCTGCCGGAGGGTTACCAGACGGTAATCGGCGACCGCGGCACCAAGCTGAGCGGCGGCCAGCGCCAGCGCCTGGCCATCGCGCGCGCCTTGCTCAAGAATGCGCCCATCCTGATCCTGGACGAAGCGACCTCACATCTCGACACCGAATCGGAGATGCTGGTGCAAAAGGCGTTGGCCAACCTGATGGAGCACCGCACCGTAATTGTGATCGCGCACCGCCTCTCGACGATACGCCGCGCCGACAAGATCGTGGTGCTCGAAAAGGGCCGCATTCGGGAGCAGGGCACGCACGAGGAACTCATCAGCCAGGGCGGAATTTATCATAGGCTCCACGATCTGCAATTCGAGGACGCCGGATCGGTGGTGGATCTATGAATTCACCACAGAGACCTAGCGCGGCGAGGCTGCAACCAAAGAAGATATTCACCGCAGAGACACAGAGACGCAGAGAAAAACAAAGTCAAAGTCAAAACCGGAGGGCGCAGAGATGGCGGACGACACAGAGGGGTATAGGCCCGGGGTATCGGCGTCTCAGTGGCCTCGGTTCGCGAGAATCGTCGCGGCTTGCGAAGATTCTGGCCGTTCGTAGTAAGAAGATATTCACCGCAGAGACACAGAGACGCAGAGAAAAACAAAGTCAAAGTCAAAACCGGAGGGCGCAGAGATGGCGGAGGACACAGAGGGGTATAGGCCCGGGGTATCGGCGTCTCAGTGGCGCCGGTTCGCGAGAATCGTCGCGGCTTGCGAAGATTCTGGCCGTTCGTAGTAAGAAGATATTCACCGCAGAGACACAGAGACGCAGAGAAAAACAAAGTCAAAGTCAAAACCGGAGGGCGCAGAGGTGGCGGAGGACACAGAGGGGTATAGGCCCGGGGTATTGGCGTCTCAGTGGCCTCGGTTCGCGAGAATCGTCGCGGCTTGCGAAGATTCCGGCCGTTAGTAGTAAGAAGATATTCACCGCAGAGACACAGAGACGCAGAGAAAAACAAAGTCAAAGTCAAAACCGGAGGGCGCAGAGATGGCAGAGGACACAGAGGGGTAAAGGCCCCGGGTGTCAGCGTCTCAGCGGCCCCGGTTCGCGAGAATCGTCGCGGCTTGCGAAGATTATGCGCGCTATGCGCGCCGCGTCTTCCTGCCGTAGGCCGCAGGGGAGACCGAAGGCACAGGGCTGGGCGCGATGGCCGGCATCCCTTCTCTGTGCCCTCCGCCACCTCTGTGAACTCTTCCTTTTCTTGTGTTCCTCTGTGCCTCTGTGTCTCTGTGGTGAATTTATCCGTCCACGTGGTGAAATGGTGAACTTGTGAGCTTGCGCAGCATGACCGGCTTCGCCCGGGTGAGAAAAATCGCCGAAGACACCGAAATTGTCTTCAGCCTGAAGAGCGTGAACCATCGCGGCCTGGACTTGCACTTCCACCTGCCGCCGGCGCTCGACGCCTTGGAAAACGAGATTCGCGGCGTGATCAAAGCGGGCGTGGCGCGCGGCCACGTGCAGATCAATCTCTCCCTGGTGCGCACCAACGGCGACGCCGCCGGATTGAACCGGCCATTGCTCGGGCTCTACATGAACGCATTTCGGGAAGCCGCCGAACTGTACCACATTACCGGCCAGCAGCCCGACCTGAACGCTGCCCTACGCATCCCCGGCATGTTGGGAACGGGCAGCGAAGACGCCGAAATCGGCGAGCCTCTGGCAAAAGCCATCCTGGAGACCGTCACCGAGGGAGTCGCGGCGCTCAATGCATGCCGCGAGCGGGAAGGAGCTACCACCGCCCAGGAAATGCGCCAGCGATGCCGCAATATTCGCGAGCTGGTGACCCGCATGGACGAGATCCGCGCCGGCGCCGTCCCGGCATTCCTCAAACGCCTGAGCGAGAAGCTGGCCGACCTGCTGCATAGCGCCAGCATCGACCCGCAGCGTCTGGCGCAGGAGGCGGCCATCCTGGCGGACCGCAGCGACATCGCCGAGGAATTGGTGCGTTTGCGGACTCACGCCGGACAACTGGACGACATTCTGGCGGGCCATGGCGAGGTGGGCAAGCGCCTCGATTTTCTGTTGCAGGAGATGAACCGCGAAGCCAACACGGTGCTTTCCAAGACCGGCGGCCTGGGCGATCTCGGCTTGACCATCACCGAGCTGGCGCTGGCGGCGAAGTCGGAAGTGGATAAGATTCGGGAGCAGTCGCTAAATTTAGAATGACCACCGTTTTCATTATTTCCGCCCCGTCCGGATCGGGGAAGTCTACGCTAGTGGCGCGTTTGCTGGCCAGCGTGCCGGGGCTGATGTTCTCCGTGTCTTACACCACGCGCCCGCTGCGGGGACAAGAAAAGGACGGCGAAAGCTACCATTTCGTGACCCGGGAGGACTTTGAGGCGATGATCGCCCGAGGCGAGTTTCTCGAATGGGCTCAAGTATTTGGCAACTATTATGGAACCCACCAGGGAATTCTCGAAGCGGCGCGAGCGGCGGGCCGGGACCTGGTACTCGACATCGACGTGCAAGGTGCGAGACAATTAAAGGATCGAGTTCCCGAAGCCGTTACTATCTTTGTTTTGGCCCCGTCGCGAAAGATCCTGGAAGACCGGCTTCGCGCCCGCGGCGAAGACCGGGAGGACGTAATCGAAAGACGGCTCAGGGAAGCGGCTGTGGAAATTCAGAAATACAAAGATTACGATTATGTTTTGATCAATCGGGAGCTCGCGGAGTCGGATGCGGTTTTGAGCGCAATTGTGCGTGCCGAGCGGATCCGGCGGGACCGGATCGAAGATCAGCTCGAACCCATTCTGGAAACATTTCGGACTTAAAAAGGAAACGACAAAATGGCTGACAAAGCCCCACCCCGTAATAACATGCACTGCACCCTTCCGGACGACCCCGAGCAGAGCACCTACCGGTTTATTATCGTGGCGGCCAAGCGCGCCCGGCAATTGCAGGGCGGCGCGCGTCCGGTACTACCCACGTCGTCGAAGAAGCCCACTGTCATCGCCACCGAAGAGGTGCGCCGGGGCCTGGTGAAGTACAGCCTCACGGGGCAAGCACCGGATTTGACTCCGGTCGAACCCGCAGTGTAAGAGGATCGTTCCGTGTGGGCTCCGGTGTCTCACGCCAGGGTGATTTCTCAATGTCGTTCCAATCGAACCGGCCATCGATTTTGAGCCTTTCTTGGCGTTCTGGGCGCCTTTGCGGGAAGAAGGCGAGAACGAAGACAATCTCTCGCAAAGCCGCAAAGGCCGCAAGGGAAAGGAGGGAGAACGGCTGGTTGGGATTCTCTTGGCGCTCTGCCTCCGCGGAGCAATTCGTTCGTCCCGTGACCTTCGCCGCGCTTACCGGCCGCAAAGTGCTGACCGGCGTTTTCGCTATCCAAAGCGCTATCGAGCACATCCCCGTTCTGAGCCCTTCTTGGCGTTCTTGGCGGCTTTGCGGGAAAAAAGTAAAAACGAAGACAATCTCTCGCAAAGTCGCAAAGGCCGCAAAGGAAAGCAGGGAGAACGGCTGGTTGGGACTCTTTGCACTACTAACGGCCAGGATCTTCGCCAGCCGCGACGATTCTCGAGAACCGAGGCCGCTGAGACGCCGATACCCCGGCGCCTTTACCCCTCCGTGTCCTCCGCCACCTCTGTGCCCTCCCGTTTTGACTTTGTTTTCCTCCGTGTCTCTGCGTCTCTGTGGTGAAATTCTTTTGGTTGTGGGTACGCCGCTCCGCGTCTCTCCGGTGAATCGTCTATGCGCATAATCCTCGGCATCGGGGGCGGAATTGCCGCCTACAAATCCGCGGAACTGGCACGCCTGTTAATGCAGCAGGGTCATGAAGTTCAGGCGGTGATGACCCAGGCCGCGCAGGAATTCGTTCGTCCTCTGACTTTCGCCGCGCTCACCGGCCGAAAAGTGCTGACCGACCTTTTCGCCATCGAAAGCGCTATCGAGCACATCTCCGTCGCGCAGCAGAACGACGTGTTCGCGGTGGCGCCTGCCACGGCCGACCTGATCGCCAAAATGGCCCACGGGTTGGCGGACGATTTCCTCACCACGCTGTATCTGGCCTTCACCGGTCCGGTGGTGATAGCCCCTGCCATGAACGTCAACATGTGGCAACACCCCGCCACGCAGGCCAATCTCGAAACCCTGCGCCGGCGCGGTCACCGCATCGTCGAGCCCGCGAGCGGCTATCTGGCTTGCGGCATGACCGGCCCCGGCAGGCTGGCCGAACCGGAGGCGATCGCCGCCGCCATCCTCAGCGAACTGCCGCGCCGCCACGACCTCGACGGCGAGCATGTGCTGCTCACCGCCGGCCCCACCCAGGAACCGCTCGACCCGGTCCGCTACATCACCAATCGCTCCAGCGGCAAGATGGGTTACGCGCTGGCGGAAGCCGCGGTGGCGCGCGGCGCGCACGTGGTGCTTGTCTCGGGACCGGTACATCTCGCTCCGCCGCGCGGCGTGGAAGTGATCCAGGTACACACCGCGGCGGAGATGCGCGAGAAGGTGATGGAGAACCTGGCGCCCGCCAGCATTGTGATCAAAGCCGCGGCGGTGGCCGATTTCCATCTGAGCAAAGTGCCCGACCAGAAGGTCAAGAAGACCGCCGCGCGGATTTCGCTCGAGATGGACCCCACGCCCGACATCCTGGCCGAACTCGGCCGCAAGAAGGGGGACCGCCTGCTGATCGGTTTCGCCGCTGAAACCCAGAACCTGGTGCAGGAGGCGCGGCGCAAGCTGGAATCGAAGAACTGCGATATGGTGGTGGCCAACCTGGTGGGCGGCGCCGATAGCGGGTTTGAGAGCGATGAAAATGAAGTTACGCTGGTGACGCGCACCGGCGAGACCATTCCCCTGCCCCGCGCCTCGAAGCGCGAAATCGCCGACCGTATTTTCGACCAGTTGCTGCACCTGCGCCTGGAAATTCATGCCGCCGATGGACGCTGATCAGCTCCGCCAATATCTCGAGTTCTACCAGGACCTGGGGATCAAGAGCGTGTACAAGAGAATTGTGGTTAAGGCCGAACCCGCAGCAGCGGCTGAGGTTCCGGCTCCGTCAGAATCCGCGGGAGTTTCGGATGGCGGGCTGAAGCCCGCCCCACCTGCCGAATCGCTGCTCCAGATCCTGCAGGATATCGGCGATTGTCGCCGCTGCCGCCTGCACGAAGGGCGTCACAAGATCGTCTTCGGAGTGGGTAATGAGCGCTCTCCGCTGGTCTTCGTGGGCGAAGGTCCGGGAGCCGATGAAGACGCCCAGGGCATTCCGTTCGTGGGCCGCGCCGGCCAATTGCTGACTCAAATGATCGAAGGTACGGCGAAAAAAGAGGGAATCAACCTGCTGCGGGAAGATGTTTACATTTGCAACGTTGTGAAGTGCCGTCCGCCCGACAATCGGACGCCCGAGCCGGACGAAATGGAGATTTGCGGCCAGTTTCTCTATCGGCAGCTCCTGACCATCGCGCCCAAAGCCATCTGCGTGTTGGGCGGGACGGCGGCCAAGGCGATTACGGGCCGCAAGGAAGGGGTCACCAAGATGCGCGGCAAGTGGTTTCAGTGGCGCGACATCCCGGTGATGGTGACGTACCATCCCTCGTTCCTGCTGCGGGCGTACAACCAGGAAGCCAAGCGCGAAGCTTGGGAAGATCTCAAGAAAGTGCTGCACTTCGTGTACGATTGAGGGCGCGGCCGTAAGGGGTGCTTAACCGATCTGGGGGTTCCGACTGTTCAGTCCCAGCAACCGCTCCCTTACGGTCGCGGCTCTGTTGCGGTTGCCTCGTGTTTGCAGCTACTTACAGAGCCGCGACCGTAAGGGAGCGGTCCGCGGACGCCCATGCCCCCAGATCGGTTAAGCACCCGGCCGCAAGCCGTGGGCTCAGACCGTTTCCCATACGTGATAAACTACGTTTTCGCTCTTACAGCATGCTGCTTGCCAGAGAATTCGTTGGTTACATCTCTAAACAACTCGTGAAGAGACTCACCTCCGGGGTGATTGAGACAACGTCACCCGATGCCGTGGCGGAGAAGATCGCCGGGGTCATCGGCGACGAACTGGCCGTCGAAGACCGCCTCAACGACGAAGTACGCGACCTGCTGAGCCAATACGCCGACTATATGCGCCGCGAGGGCGTGAGCTATTCGGAGATGTTTCGCCGCATCAAGAACACCCTGATCTCGCAGCGCAAGGTGATCCGCGCCTCCGGCCGCGACACCGGCGACGCCATGAAGCTCTCGCGCGACAAGGTCACCGACATTTCCCACAAACTGGTGGAAATGCTGCGCAAGAACCACGATCTGCGCCTGAAGGACAAGAACACCAACAATGTCCGGCTGGAGATTTTGCGCATCATGACCGAGCTGTTGCAGGCCGAGGACAAGGTGGACCGCGCGGCGCGCGACAAGATCCGCACGCAGAAACGGGAAATCCCCGAGGGCAGCGAGGAGTGGGATCTGCTCCACCAGCGCTACTATTCTGAGGAGTTGAAGAAGCTGGGCATCGATTTGAACGCGCGGTGACCGACCGGCCGGGCGGGCTGAAGCGCGCCCCTGGACTTTGGCCTTTTCCTAGCATGCAGTTGGCCAACCC
>Ga0326728_10013571_pt1 | contig 17635 bp, 17 predicted proteins | sample MB3enrmetagenome_FD_207602 | JGI IMG/M metagenome (GOLD analysis project Ga0326728, IMG submission 207602) | Lab enriched peat soil microbial communities from McLean, Ithaca, NY, United States - MB31MN | ecosystem: Environmental > Terrestrial > Soil > Wetlands > Peat | place: USA: New York... | reverse complement strand
CTCATGAAGACGTTTGGCGGGATGTTGGTGTAGGTCTGCGTGTTGGTGTTGTAGATCCAAACGTAGCCGGTTTCGCTGTCGTAAAGGCCTGTCACGCCCTGATAGCGGGCGACGGCCGCATAGCCGCTCCCGCCGGCCGGGTCTTCCATGTAAAACTTGGGCGCTCCCACCGGGCCGGAGGAATCCACCAGATCATTCGTGTTGGGACTTGCAAGGCCAAAACCAACGCGCCCGCCATTGAGAGCAAAGAAACTGTTGGCGTTGGAGACGGAACTGATCCGGCTGGCGACGGTGGCCCCGTCCGCGGCATACAAGTCAAGCACACCCTGGCCGTTGCTCCCATAATAATTGCCGACCAACGTTCCCGGCGTCCAGGGGTTTTTCAGCATCACCCCGTTATTTGAGGACATGGAGGTGTCAATCATAATGGCGTTGGTCGGCGCAAGGCCGACGCCGATGGCCCCGTTGAGGACTTCGATGTTATTGCTGATGACGCCCTGGAATACGGTTTTGCCGCCGGGGTTGCCGATCCGCACCAGGCCGTATTGATCGGTGATGGGCAGGCCGGGAAGGGAAAGGCCGTTGGTGGGATCCAAATAAAAATGAGTGCCGGGCTGCGCGTTGCCGCCCGCGGCATTCTGGTTGAGCATGATGCCGAAATCCAGGCGGCTGTTCATCGCGGTGTGCGCGGCGCTCTCCAGATCGCCGGCGATGATGGTGTATGTGTCCATGTTGCCCGCGTCGTCATAGGCCCGCCAGCCGGCGTGGCCGATGGCAAAGGGCAGGCTGGCGAGGGAACCCAGATCGTAAAAGGCCAGCACGCTTCCTTCCGCCGCGTTGTAATTATACAAATCCATTCTCCCGTCCGGCGTAAAGTCCATGGCCAGGCCATTGGTGCTGTTGGTCAGCGCCAGAGGATAGGGCGCCCCGTTGTCGTTGATGGGAAGCGGCGATGTGATCGCCAAGTTGGTAAAGAGACTGGCATTCAGATTGGTCTGGCCGGAGCCGATGCTGTTCGCGGACAGAAGCCCGTTGGTCGCGCTGCTGTCAATAAATGGCAGGCCGGTCGCGCCATTGACGGCCCCGTAAAGCGTCGTGTTGGTGCCGTAGCCGTTCAACTGCTGGATGCCGTTGGTGGCGCCGCCGCCGCCGCCGCCGCCGTGGCTGTTGTTGACGGCCTGGTTGAGCAGATTGCTGTTGGCCGCGAAAAAGTTCGTCGGCGCGGCCAGCGCGCCCGTGGCGTTCGCCACCTCCACCGCCGAGCGGGTCTGCGCGAGGAGGGAGGAGGGAAGATGGAGAATGGCAAAGGCCAATAACCAATAACCAATTTTCAATTCCCAATTCCCAATGAGCCGCCCCGATTGAGCATTGGCCATTGAGTATTTGTCATTTGTCATTTTCATAGGTCAAGAATGGTTGTCGCTCACATACAAACTGGGCACGCCGTTGTCGTCCTCGATCCCGATCGAATACCAATACCCGTCCGTGTCATTAAGAATTTGAAGGACCTGCCTCCCGGCGACCGTGAAAAAGCGCGCATTGCTCAGTCCCGGGGGGCTGGCCGTCGAGACCGGCCCGTCCAAAACCGTGATCGCTCCGTCCAGCAGGGTGAGGACCTTGGGCGTGGCGTCGGCTGTCAAACAGGTGATGCGAAGCCACATGTTGGCGCTGGCCTGGCCGTTGAGGGGCACAACCGTCTGCGCGTTGGGGAAAATAAAAGCGGCGTGAGGGGCGGCGGATTCCGCGGACCATTGAGCGGCCGTCAAGGTGAGATTCATCGCGGCGGCCAGCACGGTGCAGGACATGACGGGAGGGTTGGTGTCGTTTTCGCCGTTGGCAAAAATCTGGCAGGTGACGCTGGTGATGTTGGACAAGTTGGGCGCGAGCAGCGCGCCGGCCTGGCCGATCCCAATGTCAATCTCAAGGTCATCACCTCTATAGAATACTGGCGGGGCGCCGGTGGAAAGGTCCACCAGCGCCTGGTTTCGCGCCGCCAGATCGCAGAACAATCGAATTGGCAAAACAACTATCGCGCTCATATCTCAAATTGGGAATGCAGAATTGGGAATGCAGAATTCTCCACTCCGCATTTTGCATTTTTTATTTGCTTCACTGCCACGCCCCGTTTCCGGCCACCGTGTATTGGAACTTGCAACTCACCCCCACATGCTCCACGCACTCCACACTGACCATCACCGCGTTGCCCAGCGACCGGCTGGCCTGGCCGGTGGAGGACCGGTTGTAAAGAGTGAGTGTGCCCGCGACCGGGACCTGGTCTGGGTGGGAGGCCATGAAATTCAAGGCCGCTTCGACCGTGGCAAAAACTCTTTCCACCGTGAATTGCAGCCGGTTCTCCAGGTTGAACCGCGCCAGATTGGCTTTGTAGCTGCCGCGGAATAAAGGCTGGCTTTGCAAGATCCGCGTTTGTTTGGGGCAAAACCCGTCCTGCACCGTCGCCCCGCTCGCGTCGTCTGCCAGCACAAACGCCTTTCCTCCCGCCGCTGTTATTGTGATTTTCATGCCTTCCTCCCGCCCTGCCGCCTTTCTCCTCTTCCTTCTTAGTTCCTAATCTTCATCCGAATCGCCCTCGCAATTCCTCACGCCAGCGCCAGCGCCGCCGCGGCCGTTCCGCTGCTGGTGTTGATCGTCGAGACAAAACCGATCTCGCCGTTCCGCAGCGCCTTTCCGCCAAAGACAAAACCGGCCGTTTTGAGCGCCGCGTTTTTCACCGTCACGCTCACCGTTTGCGCCCCAGTGATGACCAGGTCCGCCGCCGTCGAACTGAGCTTGGCCCCATGCTCGGCCGCCGCTCCCTGCGCCAGCAGCGCCGCGTCAATATTGGCCATGGTCGGCTCCGCCGGCATGCACTTGGCCATGGCCCGGTAACTGGTGATTTTCATGTCAACTGTGCGGCCCTGGATTTTGACGGGATTGAGCTTGAGCTCGTGGGTGATGGTCCAGGCATCCTGCGCCTGGAAACTGCTGAATCCCGCCGCGCTCCCCCACGCCGCCATGTACTTCTGCCGGGGAATGCTGGACGCCGCCACCGCCGGGGCGCTGAAGGCCTGCCCCGTGGCGATGGTGTAATAGGAATTGCTCGCGCTTGGATCCAAACCATTTCCCACCACCCCCGAAAACTCCACCGGCCCGATCCCCGGCTTCTCCACCCCCAGGATCAAATCCGGCATCTTCGTCACCGCCGCCGCCCTCACCGTGATCACGTCCCCGTTGTTCGACACCCATTGCAAGGGCGCGTCCGCGTTCCCGAAAATCCGGCCCCCGATCGTCGGCTGCAGATACGGCCACAGCGCCGCCAGATTCTGGTAGGTCAGCGGCGTCCCGGTCCCCTTGACAATCAAATCCGTGTACACCTCGTCAATGTCGCCGTAGAGCGCCGCGCTGACCACGCTGTTGACCGGCGCTATTTCCAGCCGCGAATCCTCCCCCAGCGGGATGTTCGCCCCGTTAAAATTCACGTAAGCCGGCCCTCCCGCCAGCAAGGATCTCGATATGCTCATGTTCTGTTTTGAATTGGAGTGTGGGAGGGTTGGAGCGATGGGATTCCGCCTCCCAATACTCCGTGACTCCCGCGCTCCGTTTGTTTTGCTTTCCTGGCCTGCGCCTCATCGTTCTTCCTTCATCCCAATCTCCGCCTTGCGTCAATTGATGGCCGCCTCCCCCGCGTCGCTGCCCATCATCCCCGCCGCGTAACCCGCCCATCGCACCACCGTGCCGCCCGGCACGGCGAACGGCCCCTGGTAAACCAGCGCCGCCGCGTTCCCCGGACCCGGGAAACTCCCGTCCGTGGTGTAATAAATGGCCGCCCCCGGGTCCGGGGTGGACAAACTCACCGTCTGGGCGGGCGCGGCGATCTCCGGCAGCGCGCATTTGGCCGCCGCCGCCTCGCTCATCCGCCCCCGCAGCAGCACCCGGTAGCCCAGGCAACCCGGATACTCCTTCTCCAGCCCCGGCAGCGGCTCAATCGCCTTCTCATCCTGGTAAAGAAGAATTTTGCCCTCGATGGCAAACTGGTGCAGCGCCGCCCGCGCCGCCCGCGCCGCCTCCTCCGCCGTCACCTGCGTTCCGCCCGCGTTGAAATTGATTTCCGGCATCTCCACCACATCCACCGCCACCAGCACCTCTCCCTGCGCCGGCGCCACATTGGGCTGGATGCCCTGGAGGGACGGCATTCTCACCGTCAAACCGCAGCCCTTGCGCCCGTTCTTGCCCGTCAGGTGCGCCAGCCGCCGTTCCACCTCGCTGCGGATGACATGCCCGCGGAGCGTCGCCACCGCCAGGTACTCAAACGCCGCCTCCGAGTTGAGCTTGTCGCACACGTCCTGTTGTAACTGCAGCAGGAGGTCCATCAGATGGCCCTCCTTCGCTCAATCCGTGCCATCCGTGAAATCCGTGGTTCAAATTGCCTTTTCATTTTGTGACTCTTGCGCCTTATCGCGGCTACGTCATTTGCATGCGTTTGAACGGCCGCAAAAGCTGTTTCACCATCGGCGTCAAATCCATGTTGTCCAGCGCCGTCTGCCCCTCCGGATTCTCGCTGATCTGCGCCCCCAGCTTGTCAATCCGCTTCCACACCTCCTGGCATTGCAGATACCAGGCCGACTTCACCGCGGCCGGCAGGAGCGTCGCCCCGGCCGGGATCGTATCGGGGTAGCCCGCGTCCGTCGGCTCCAATATCGGGAACCAAAATCCGCCCGTGTAAGTGATGCGGATGCGGGAAAAGTAATAGCCCTGGATGCTGATGAACATGATGTAGCCCTGGTCCAGTTGCATCTGCTGGATGAGCGAGCTGCCGTTCGGGGGCAGCGGGAACGCTATCCAGCCGTCCTGCTGGTCATCGCATTTCTCATTGGCGGTGATCGTCTCCACCGGGAAGGCGTTCAGATACCAATGCCGCCGGTCCGCGGAAAAAACATCCTGCTTGCCCGCCGTCCGCGTGAAAGTGCGATTGCAAAATTGATCGAACAAATTCGCCACCCCCAGGCCGATGCCGGTGATCACGGCGTCGTAATTGGTGTCACTCCGCAGCGAAGCCGCCAGCAACTGCCCCTTCAACTCCGTTAAATTTCCAAGTCCGATATTCATCTTCCATCCTCCATCCTCGCTTTTCCGCCCCTGTGGGCGGCGGGGCCTTCCCCGCCCCGCCGCCCCGGCCCGTTTCCCCAATTCACCATTCCCAATTCACTATTCCCCAATTCTTAGCCGTTCCTCTTCGGCTTGCACCAAATGAGCACGCTCTGGTTGGTGGTGGTGTTGGTTCCCGGGTTGCCCATCGTCTGCAACTGCAGGTAGCCGATGCTTCCCAGGAGCGAGGACGGCAGGTTGGTCACCAGCACCCCGTTGGTGCTGGTGGGCGGGATCACCGCCGTCAGCGTCAGAAACGGCGTGCTGGCCGGGGTAAAAACCACCCCGTCCGACGAGGCGCCGAACGTCAGATAGTTGGTGCAGCCCAGCGGCGCCGCGTTGGTCAGCGCGCTGAACTCCCACTGGATGGCGCAAGAATCGTAGCGGGTCAGCCCGATCGGATCGCTCATCACCGCGTTGGTTGAATTGGCCGCAATGGCGTTGGTCAGCGCCGTGCCCGAGTTGGTCGTCCCGGGCGGCGCATAGGTGATGGCCACGCTGGAATAGTCTGCCGCCCCGGCCGTTCCGGCCCAGGCCAGCATCATTGTCAACAATAAGTGTTTCATAATTTCAGTTTTCAGCTTTTCAGTATGTCAGTTTTTCGGCTTTTCAGTTTCCTACCGCGCCGCCGTCTGCAGCACCGCAAAGGCGTTGGCCTGCCGGCATCCGGTGGCCGCCCGGCCGTAGGCCCGGAACGACCGTTCCAGCGTGTTCCACCGGTAATGATCGGACGCTTCGAAGACGAAGTCGTCCCGCACTCCCACCACCTGTCCGTTGCGGTCCCCGAAGGCGGCGATCAACTGGCCCGGCCCGTCGGTGTTGGGCGCGGCCATCACCGGCACCACCGGGTAGCCCAGGATCGTCCCGATGGCCCCGTAACTGGGCGCCTCCAGCGCCCCCAGGAAAATCGGCCGCCCGTTGTTGTCCTTGATTCCCATCATCCGCACCAGCATCTGCGGGTGCATCCACCAGCGCGGCTTGCGCTTGAGCACCACCGGCGCCACCGTCGTCAGGCATCGGTTCACGTCGTCGAAATCCAGCGTTCCCGCCGTGGTGTTTCCCTGCGCCGCCGGCGCCTTGATCCCCGCGTTGAACAGCCCGGTGAATCCGCCGTTGTTCCCGTCCGCCACCCCGTCCCCCGCGAACGCCGCCGTGTCCAGCCGCAGATTCCACGCCTGCTGGAAGTCCTCCATCACCATGGCCGTGACGTCGAACTCGGCGTCTTCGATCAGTTGCCGGCTCACATTGAGCAGCACCGCGTTGGGCAGCACCGTCAGCGTCATGGTCGAGCCTGCCTCGTTGGTGTCGTCCGGGATCGGCGCCGCCTCCGTCGTCAGCCATTGCGCCAGCACGCGCGCCGTTTTGACCGGGAAGTTGGTCACTTTGGTTCCCAGCCGCCGGACTCCCAGCGTGCTCCAGTCTCCGTACTGCGCCAGCGTGTCATAGATCTCCTTGAACAACTGGGCGATGATCAGCGTCGCCCCTTCCCCCGTGTCTTCTCCGATGGCGCGGGCCAGCGGTTCGCAGGCCTGGCGCAGGTCTCCATTCCGGTCCACCGCCAGCCGCACGGCCAGATTCAGGCGCGCCCGTTTCTCCGGGTCGTGGACGATGCGCTGGATCGGGTCCAGGCCCGCCGCCACGGCCTCGGCGCGCAATTGCAACTGCAACTTTTGCACCGCCGTCAGGACTTGCGCCCGGTCGTTGGCCGAGTTTTTCAACCGCGTCATCTCCTCCATGGTTTGCTTGGTTTCGCGCCCCAACTGCTCGTAATTCTTGAGCAGCGTTTCCTGGTTGCGCTCCACCGCCTGGAATTTTTCCTCCACCGCGTTCACTCCTCGCAGGACTGTCTCCTGGAATTGTTCCTCACTTAAGGTCCTCATAATTTTTTCGTTCTTCTTGTTTCATGGCTTTCTGCAATTCCTCCAGGAATCTCGCCCGCGCCTGCCCCGGGGCCGGCGCGGCGGGAGCAGGACAGTCGGCCGCGCGGCCGTTTTCGCGTTGGGAGAATTCCAGGGAAAGTGTTTGGATGTCGGCGTCGTTGATCGCGCCCGCCCGGTAGGCCTTGGCCAGGGCGTTGGGATTGGACCCCACCACGCAGCAGGACAGCTCGACCTGTTCCTGCTCGGTGTAGATCGTTCGCACCGGCGCGTCGGCGGGCAGCCCCAGCTCCTTCAACTGCCGGGTCCATTCCTCCCCCGAATGGGGCGTGACGTATTTGACAGGGAAGAACCCGACGCTGACCGCCTTGAGATAGCCCGCCTGGGTCATTTTCCAGCCGATCTGCGCCAGTTGATTCTCCGGCACATCAATGGCCCACTGCACCCGTTCGATCAGCCGCGCCCCTTCCACCCGGAAATCAATCACCTTGCCCAGGCATTTTTCGATGGTGGAATAATCGTGGCTGTCCACGAAGGGGGAATTTTTCTGGAAATGGGTGAACCGCCATCCTCCCGCCCGGATGATCTCCTTAAAGCTGTCAATACTTTCATCCGACGCGATGTAATCCACGATTCCGCGGCGGGCGTCCACCACCCGGACCTCCGGGTGGATCATCCGCCGCAGCGGCACCGGCCCCGCTAGGGAGCGCGGGAGGGGGCGGCCGGTTTCCTCCCCGCCGGGCCATCGGCCATGGCGGAGGGGGGCCGGATCGGCCGGATTGGCCGGATCCGTCGGATCGGTCGGATCGGTCGGATCGGTCGGATCCGTCGGATCTGTCGGATCGGTCGAATGCGACGCATGAGACAATCCGCAATGGAGCGCCGCCCCGATTGCATCCCATCCCAGGGCCTGCGCCCTTCGTTTCCCGATCTCGTTAAACCGCGCTCGGACGGCGTCCGCCTTTCCTTCCGGCCCGGCCGAAGATGCCGCCTCCTGGATCTCCCGTCCGATCCGCTGCGCCTCCTGCCGCCAGAGTGCTTCCCGGCTCTCCCAGAATTCCTGCGCCGCTTCCGCGGGCAGGGCAAAGGCTTCCGTCCGGCCCGTCTTCGCCAGACGTTCCTCCCCCGCCTTTTGCAGCGCCGCCGCCATGACCGGCCGCAGCCCCGTGGCCAGCGCCCGCGCAAAGCCCTCGGCGTCGAAGAGGCCTTTTCCATCCACTTCCAGTTTGCGCAGCGTCTCGGTCCGCGCCTTCATCAACTCCCGGTTAAACCGCGACACAAACCCCTTGACCAGGCCTCGTTGTTCGGGATGGCGGAGGCCGGCCGGATCGGTCGGATCCGTCGGATCAGTCGGATCCGTCGGATCAGTCAGATGGGACGAATGGGAGGAATGGGACAAGTGGGACAATCCGCAATCCTCTTCGCCCCGCAGCGCTCTTTTCAGCCGCGCCACGGCGTCCAGCTCCCGGCGCATCAGCGCCACCGTATCATCCGTCGTTTGGCCCGCCGCCGCCTCTTCTTCCTCCCCAATGGCGGTCAGCTTGGCCGGCACGTACCCCTTCTCCCAAGCCGGGCAGGCGGGCAGCTCCAGGTCCAGGTAATCATTGAGCGCCTGGAGTGGCACTCCCATCTGGAAGTACTTCTGCGCCGTGTCCGCCCGCTCCCGCCGCACCGCCTGGATGACCGGATGCTCGTCCCAATTGAGCGAGGCCCGGACCTCCGCCGCCCCCTGGCGCCGCAGCACCTGGTTGATTCCCTGGCAAATCTTCTCCCCCAGCGGGATGCACGTCTCGGCGATCAACATAAACCAGTCCGACGCCGACCCAATCGAGTAACTGGCCTTGACATCCGCCATCGAAGCCGGCACGCCCATGGCGATAAACACCTCATGCCGGTTCTGCAGCCGCGCCGCGATGAAATCCGCGTCCGGCACCCGGATTTTCGGGTCCTCAATCGAAATGTCCCCGTCCAGAAACACCGGCTTGAACACCCCCCGCTGGGCCAGTTCGCGTTTTTCCCGGATCTGGTCAATGATCTGCTGCCGCTGCCCGTCCATCGGCAGCCCGTCCTTGGCGATGACATACACGCCCTGGTCCCCGTTGTTGCGCATCAAGTTCAAATTGAACTTTCCCGCCAGAAAATCCGCCTCCGCCGCGTCCCGGCACGGTTTGAGTTCCGCCATCCCGCGCCAGTCATTGTACGGATTCCACATCTTCAACTGCACCACCTGCTCCGGCAGGAGCAGCGCCCGGTTGCCCCCGGCGTCCAGGTACTCCCATCCCTCCAACACCCCATTCTTGACAACATGCCGCATCCGGTCCGGCCTGGCCACCTGTAGCGGCGGTCTGTGACCGCCGCTGACTTGTCCGCCGGCCAGGGCGGCGGGATGGGAGGAATGGGATTCCGGCCAGGGCGGGGCCGCGGATGCGCCGCCCACCGGAAAGGGCATCAGCCAACTGTCGTCCAAAATCCAAAAAGCCTCCCCTTCCAGCTTCAGCCAGCCCACCGTGGCCTCGATCAAATCGGTCCGCGTCATGCCCGCTCCCGGCATTTCCCAAAACGCCTCCAGGTCCGGCTGGTGAAACCGTTCCCCCGCCCGCGTAAAATGCAAATCCACCGCCGCGATAGGCCCGGCGATCTTCTTGATCGCTCTCATCACCCAGGTGGACTGCTCGAAGGCGCGATACATTTTCTCGCCGCCCATCGCGTCGTAGGGCAGGAGCTTGTTGAACGGAAAGGGCGCGCCGCTCTTGAAAATCAAGGCCGCGGCGGCGTGGAGGCGGGAAAAGAAGGCAGGATTCATCGAGGACCCCCCAAGCTAAATCTGTCAGTCGTCTTCATATCAGTTGCGCAAAAATCCTGTTGGTGGCGGTGGTCTGTTGGGCCGCGTGCAAGGCCAGGGCCAGCGCCCAAAACCGGTCGGCGTGCCCGTGGACCGTTCGTTCCCCCGTGAAGCGGATGTTCCCCGAGGCCGTGGCCTCCTTGCGCATGCTCCGCAAATCGGCCCGGATGAACTTGTCCGCCGGGATGCGCACCGTTTTCTTTTCAAACGCCGTGCGCGTGGCGTAAGCCAGTTCCTCCTTGACTGCGCTGGTAAATTGAATCCCCTCCACCTTGTAGCGTCCGAACCGTTGCGCCGCCCGCTCCGCGAACTGCCGGCCGATGCCGGATTGGTCAACGCAACAGCGGCGGACTTTTTCGTGCGATAATAGAGGATAGAGGATGGATTCCTGGGCCTCGAAGGTTTGGCGATCAAGGCAGATGACGGCGCGGGTGGCGCGGACATCGCCGAGTTTTTCCACGACCCAGATGACGGTGAGGTCGCGGGTGCGGCCAATGTCCACGCCGAGATAGAGTTCGCCGGAGGGGTTGTAGCGGCGGTCTGCGACCGCCGGTGATTGGCGACGGTCATAGACCGCCGCTACATCCATTTCCCAATCTTCGCCGGGAGGGTATTCGCAACCCGCGATCAGCTCGTAGGAAAGAAAGGCCGCGTTGTCATCGCCCGGCACGCACATAAACTCTTGCAGCCAGGTTTCTTCATCCGCGCATTCATGGCGCAGATGCTGCAAAAAATCATCCTCCGTCCACCGCAGCCGGTCATCGCCCGGATTGCCTTCCCTCCATTTGTTCTGCAGCTTGCCGAGGAGCCCATCCTTCACCGCGTCGAGAACGGTCACCGTGTGAAGGGAAAACCCCTTGGGGTTTCCCTTCCAACGAATCTCATTGACCAGCTCGTTGAAGAAATTCCCCGATCCGCGGTGGGTGGAAATAATATCCATGCCGCCGCCCCACATCGTGCCCGGCTGGCCGATGGAATAGAGCAGCCGGTTGTCGGGGTTGAGCGCAAACTCGTCAAAGACGCGCCGCCCCCGTTTGCCCGCCTGGGCGTTGGGATTGCTGGACAGCGAATAAATGGCCCTGCCGTTGCGGAACGGCAGGACATGCGCCGTGATTTTTTCCTTCGGGTCCAGCACCCTCAACTCCAGGTCCCGGAAGCAGTGGTTGCCCACCCGCGCCCAATGGGCGCAATCCATCCCAAACAACTCCGCCTGCAGCTCGTCGCTGCTCGAAACCCAGGCATCGTATGGATTGCCCGCCGGAGAAGTCTTCTTCACCAGGTCATAAGCTGTGCAAAGGCTGATCCCGATCTGCCGCGATTTCTCCATGATCCGCTTGACCGCCCCATCCCGGAACCACCGGACCTGATATGGCAAAAAATAATTCTCCCTCCGCGAGACCCTGCCCAGTTTGGCAGGGAGGGCAGTCCCCTGCCCGCCGCTTCTTTGCTTCTCCGAGCTGCGGGCCTGCCCCGGCGCGCGCGTTCTTCCGGCCCCGGCCCCGTCCGTCCGGGCCTGTTCCCTTGGTCCTTTCGCTCCCTGCGCTTCTTTATGGCCGTTGCATTTCATGCCAGCTTCAAATCCCGCTCCAGTTGTTCCCACGCTTCCTTCGTAACCGTCCCGTATTTGCTCTCGTCCTTGCCCGCCTTCTTGATTTTCTTCTCCAGCGTCTCTTGCTTTCGCTCCTCCAGCTTCAACTTCTGCTCTTTCAACTTCACCACGTCTGCCGTCTGCGCCAGCTTCTCTCTCGTCAGCAAACGGTCCACCGGCGGCAGTTGCGCCGACACCGGAATCCCGTCCAATACCGCCATCATGACTTGCTGGCTCATCTTGGTCATCAGGGCATCCAGCTCTTTGGTTCGTTGCTCGGGCGGAAGCGTCTTGATTCCCCGCTGGAACAGCTCCGAGATTTGGTTCCCCTTGCTCAGCAGGCCGAAGACCTCTTCCGTCCGGCGGTCCGTTTGGAACCGCTCGAAAATGCCCTTGAGCACCTTCTCCTTGGGCTGTTGGCCGGCATGGGCCGAGCCAGACGGCCAGGGCGGGCAGGTTTGCCTCACTTTCCTCAGGCTTAACCCGGGGGCAAAAATTTCCGAGTAGAGCGAATCCAACTGCTCCAAGGACTGCGCGGCCACGGCTTGCTCGTAAGAATCCGGCCGCAACTCCTCGAACGCGCGCAAACTGCCGCCGTAAAACTCCACGATTTGCCGCAGCCGCTTCCGGTCGAATTTTTTCCTGTCGCTCATTCACAACCTCTCCTGGTTCACCTTCGCCATGCCAAATTCTAAAGTCCTCTTCTTTCCAGGTCATCCACGCCCGCCGCCGTGATCCGCCAGATGCGGTTGCCCAGGGAGTGCGACTTGGGCACCTCCGCCACGAAACCCTTGTCCATGAAATACTGCACCTGCGCCTCGATCTCCTCCGGCGCGAAGCCCTTGAAACCGCAGGCCCGCAGCGCCACATCCAGCGTGGCCAGGCTCAAACCGCATCCCGCCGAGGCCTGGAAGGCCCGCAGCACCGTTTCCCGGAAAATTTCCCGTTGTTGCGCGTTCATAAGTTATGTAGGACAGGATGGCGATGTCCAAGGACTGGTCGGTCTTGATCTTTTTCTCCCGTTCATGCCAGCCATCCTGTCGAAAGTGGTTTCAGTCATTGTTGGCTTCGATCAGCCGGTCCAGCTTGGCGCTCAACAGCACCGTTTGCTGGTTGTTCAGGTCCACCGCCGATTTCAGCCCTTCCATGCCCTCGGCGATGGGGTTGATCCGGTTGTGCAGCTTTTCCCCCCGCGCCTCCCCGGCCAGGAGAATCTCCGTCTTGTCCGCCTCCATTTTCGCCCAAATCTTGACGCTGTCCTCCTCCAGCCGGCACACCCTTCGATCCATGGCCGAGACGCTGAATTCGAGTTGTTCGTTGGGGGGATGCGGCGTCTTTCCCCGGATGCGGTCCACGAACTTGGACCCTTCATTAAACAACATCAGCCCAAAGGCCAGGCATCCCAGCCAGGCGGCAATTTCCATGGGCGCGTTAAATTCCATTTTTTCCTGTAGCGGCGGTCTGTGACCGCCGCAAAATTGTTTCCATTTCACACGGGGCAGGACCGCGGCAAAATTGTTTCCGTTTCGCATTCGGCCAGGAGCATTTCCACATACGTGCTCACATGATGGTCCCCCAGCAGCGCGATCTTCCCTCGTTTCCATTCCCGCCAGAGGCCGGCGGCGTCGCCGGGGGCCTTGGCCCACCAGGGCCAGTCCTGGTGCATCCGCCCCAGCGCATCGTAGAAAATCTCCGTTCCGGCATGGCGGAACCTGCCCAGGAGCCACGGCATCCGCGCCACCACATCCTGCGCGTGGACGACCCGGAACGACCTCCCGCGCAGCCTCCCGTCATACCAGCGCGCCCAGGCCCCGTTCCCCACGCGCGGCTGGCCGAAGGTGTAGAGCCACGCCGAAATTGGGAATTGCAAATTGTCAATTTTCAATTGGCAATTAAGTTCTTCCCATCGCGCGGTTGCCAGCATGGCCAAGGCCCCGCCCAGTGAATGGCCGGCAAAAAACAAATCCCGTTTTCCCGCCGCCATTCGTCCCAGCGCCTCCGCGACCCGTTCCCAGACTGACTCCAGCGCCCGGAGAAACCCTTCATGGACTTCTGGCTGCGGCGTCGAGCCTGCGGCTCGGCCATCGGCGCACAGCGCCGACGCTGCATTCACCCGCCTGCAATCCAGGTCCGTGATCCAGTTGCGCAAATCCCGCGTCCCCCGGAACACCACAAAAGCGCGCTCGCCGGCTGCCGCCACAAAACCGAGCGTGTCGGTCGCGTCATCCCGCACCACCTCGCAGCCGGGGCATCCCTGCTCGCGCGCCCAGGCCGTCATATCCTGGTCCTTCCCGTAAGCGGCCGCCGCTCCCCGGGCCAGCTCCGCCGCCGCGCACGGGTCATAAAAACTTTCCATCCCTGGATTCATGGAAAAACAATTCCGAGTTCCCGGTTCCCGATCCTCACTGCTTGATGCCCTGGATGACGTTGCTCACGGCGGTGCCGCCGGAGGAAAGTATGGCCGCCGCGTTGGTGCTGACCGTGGCCTGCACACTGCCCACCGAGAACGAGGACGCCCCGCCCAGCCCCGCCTGGTTGGTATGATAACTGGCGATCTGCGTGGCCGACGGGTCCGCCAGCATGGCCGTCCCGCCGCCGTGATGGTTCTCCGTCCAGACCTCGTGCCGCGTCACCTTCCCGGCGTCCGAGTAAAGCCAAATCTCGTGCGCCAGGCACTCCTTCTTGTGCGAGGTCGCGCATCCCGCCAGCCCCGCCACCGTCAATACTGTCACTATCATTTCAATATATAATTTCATTTTCATGCTTAGTATTAAATCACACCTTTTAAAAAGCGGCTGTGTACCGTGAGGACAAAATGGGGGTCAAAAAACGCCCTTTTCGACCCCAAAAAAACCCTTGTAAAGACTCGGTAAAGTGGGTCCCGACCCTCGAATTTACAAAAATGCAAAAGTGGAAAAAGTCCGGAAAAACACCCGTTTTGCCTGCCAAAAGGCATGGATTTTGGCCCGCTTTTTCGAATTTTTTCCGCGCCCGCCCATTCTTTATGCCGCAAGTCGTTGCTTATCAACTAAATGCAGACAGGATGAAATGAGGATGAAGATCAGGAGGAGCCGTCCAAAACGCCCGGCGCCGGTCAGCATAGAGCGTAGCGCGCCCGGCATAGCGCCGCGTGATGGCTCATGTCTCGGCCCTCCCCTTTATCGTTCGAGTGCTGGTGCCGCATTGTGCAGGCCCGCCCCTGTGCTGGGAAGCTTTCGGGGTAACATGCGGCCCACGGGGGCGCGTTGCGCTTTTCTTTCTGTCAACTGTGGTTTTGGTCATCATAATTGAATGTTTGACAAAGTGTGCCTTTGCGGTTTCTGGGCTGCGGGCAGGCCGGAAACCAAAGAGTGTCCGCCATCAAGGACATGGGGAAGCCCCGTCTTCATCCGCGCCGCTGGCTGACCACGGCGCGTTTGCCCGGCTCCGCCAGGGCTGATCTGTCAACGAAGACCCGGCATTTTCTTACAACAGGCAAAATGCCGAAGTCCAAAGCATGGACAGCAGCCGGCTCACGTCCTTGGAAGAAGTCCGATCAACGAAACTTGGCGCGAGGGAAATTCCCACCCACGGACATGACACGGGGCAGTCCTTCGCCAGTGCGGCCGGGATCGGCCGCCCCACGCCGCGCAGCATGCCCAGATGCTGTTGGAGCAGATCGTGCCACGCAATCTCCGCGCCAGGTTCTTCGGCGGCCAAGGCAACCCCTACTCCCCGGAGTTTGAACGCCATCACGGCATAACCTTCATCGGGCAGGACGCGTATTTCACCTTTCCCGAGTTCGGAGGCGAACACCCCCCCATTCATTTTGACAAGATTCTGGAATTTGGGCAGATCGGCCTCGAACCGGGCGCGGGGGAGGTCTTGTTGGGTGTTGAAGTTCAAAACGCGGGAGTGGAGTTTTGTTGAAGGCATGGTTTTTGGGTTCACGTTATTGCTGTTTGTTTCTTCACATCGCCACGAATTTGTTTGGCGTTAGCCAGGTGCAAGCCACCTCCTGGCGGATCAGTTGAGCGGTCACCGTAACGCGCCGCCAACCCGTCCACTGTAGCAATTGCCTCAGGACCTCGGCGTACCTGCGCCAAGTCCCAAAATAATGTTTGCAGTATGCAGTGGATTACGATACGATCTGCAATCAAAACAATGGCTGAAAAACGCAAATCTCCTCGACTTAGAGGCGCGGCTGCCACTTTCCTCGACGCGAGGCTGGCCGCCGGACATACATCGTTCGCATTGGCGGAATTGGTCAAGGACAAGGGATTGTCAGTCACGGCTGCAAAGAACCAGTTGCTCCGGCTTGACAAGCGCGTTGTCCGGCCAGCCCGACGGCAGCAATTCTTCCTCATTGTTGCCCCCGAGCATCGTGCGATGGGTGGGCCTCCCGTCAACTGGTGGCTCGATGACTATTTCAAATGGCTCGGCCACCCTTACTACTTGGCCCTCCAATCAGCGGCTGCCGTCTACGGCTCCAGCCCCCAGGCTTTGCAGGTAACCCAAGTGATGACGGACAGCCCTCGCCGGGAAATCAAAGTGGGGCGGCTGCGCCTCCGCTGCTTCGTCAAGCGCGGCATTGAGCGAACGCCCACGCAACCACTCCCCAACGCCTATGCCCCGTTGAACGTCAGCACTCCGGAGGCGACCGCCTTCGACTTGGTCCGCTATGCCTCTCGCATTGGCGGAATCGCGCGGGCGGTCGAGACGCTGTCCCCGTTGCTTCCGCTCCTGCGCGGTCCAGAACTGAAACACTTGCTGCAGGCCGAGGAAGAGACCAGCACCGCGCAAAGGCTGGGTTACATCTTGGAGAGGGCCGGCAAAGAGAAGCTGGCGGAGGCCATCCATGCCTGGCTGCCAACCCGCCTGCCTTTGATCCCTCTGGTCCCAACCGGCGCCAGTCTGGCGGACGTACCCGTGATCGTGCGGTGGCGGCTCCTGAACAACTCTTCAACCTGAACCATGACTCCGCTTACCCAACGTGATGTCCTCGCCCATCAAGCCCTTGTTCCTTGGCCCAGCCAGCGCCAAGAGGGGCAAATGGAACGGCGGATGGGTCCCGATTGGTTACGAGTACGACAGAGCAACCCAGCAACTCCAACCGGCTCCAGACGAGGGCGACTTGATTTGCGACATGTACCAACTCGCCGTGAAATTTCGCAACGCAACCGAGGTCGCCAAGATTCTCAATGAAACCGGCAAGCGCACCCGGCAGCGGGTATTGGTCCGTGCGGACGGGAGCCAGCGGGTGGTGGGCGAAAAGCGATTCATCGGGGATCGCGTCAAGGCGATTCTTAGCAATCCCATATGGATAAGGGAATCATCGAGCATGGCGACAAGGAATACCCGTCGGAACATCCGGCTCTGGTGTCGGCGAAGCTCTGGGACGAGGCCAACGAAGCGATCAAGCCTGAGAAAACCGAGTCCTCCAAACTCCAGCGGCGCGACAAGCACGTCCATCTTCTGAAAGGGCTTCTGAAGTGCGGGCACTGCGGCACATCGCTCACCCCTTATCCAAGCGGCAAGAAGGATGCCAATGGGCAGCCTTATCTCTATTACACCTGCACGCATGTGAGCAAGGATGGCGGCGCCTCGGAATGCCCGGTCCGCAGCATCCCGGCGCGCGCGTTTGAAGAGCTCATTCTCGGTTATCTCGGCGAGATTGGCAGGCACCCGGAGATCATTGAAGCGTCCATTTGCGCGTCGAATGATGCAAAAATCAAGGCGGTTCGCCCGCTGAAGTCAAAGCTGGCCAGCTTGAACGGCGGCACCGCGAACTTTCTGAGGCCGTGCGGAACTGCGTTGAAGTCGTTAAGCACAAGGGCGCGAACAACATCACCGACTCTTTCATGGCCGAGGCCGAACGGTTCGCCACGGAGCAGCGTGAGGTCGAACTGGAAAAAACCAAACTCAACATCGAAATCAACTACCGCGAGAGCGCCGTGGCCGACAAACAGGTGATCGCAGACGCGTTGCGCCGTTTTGAAGACGTGATGCGGAACCTTCCGGGAGAGGATCAAAAGGAATTGGTTCGCCTCGTCGTCCGCGAAATATATGTTAACCACTTTAACCCGGAAACCGACCAGGCCCCTGAGGAAAACGGGGTGTTCCAGGCCAAAATCCGAACTAAGTGGTATTCGGTTAACATTTCACTTTTTGCAAGTGACCTGATACCAGAGGGTTACAAAAGTGGTG
>Ga0326728_10013570_pt1 | contig 17637 bp, 16 predicted proteins | sample MB3enrmetagenome_FD_207602 | JGI IMG/M metagenome (GOLD analysis project Ga0326728, IMG submission 207602) | Lab enriched peat soil microbial communities from McLean, Ithaca, NY, United States - MB31MN | ecosystem: Environmental > Terrestrial > Soil > Wetlands > Peat | place: USA: New York... | reverse complement strand
TATTGCCGCCCGCTCTGCTGAAGCCGCGCCCGCACTGAAAATGTAGTGCAGACCTTTGGAACCCTTTTGCTGAAAACAAAGGGGTTCGGGCTCGCTCACCCTCTCAACTGCGAAAGTCGGGCTAACGGTAGCATGCGAGGAACGCGGCTCCCTCCGCGTGTCCGGTGATCCCCTACCCCGCCGCCGGGCGCACGTCCTTCAGGAGCACGGCCCAGCCGGGCAATCCGCGTCCGCGGGCGAAATCGTCGGCTTCCACGGTGATGGCGGCGTCCACCAGCGAGCCGGCCGCCAGCTCGGCGGCGCGCTCCGCAAAACGCCAGGCGGTGACCGACAGCATCCGTCCGTTCTGGCGCAGACACGTACGCAGGTGCTTCTCGGCGAACACCTGCGGGGTGCTGACCACTTCGGCGCCGCGAATCGCCAGCACTGGCGACGGATTGCCGAATCCGAACGGCCCCAGCGCGAGCAGTTCCGCGGCTGTCTCGTCGCGGATCTCATCGGCGCCGGCGATGGCGTCAATCTCGATGCGCGGCCGGAAGTCGTCGGCCGACAGCCGCGCGGCTGCCCAGGCGTTGAGCCGGGCGCGGAACTCGTCGACGCGCTCCACTGGCAGCCCCAGACCCACGGCCTGCTTGTGGCCGCCGAAGCGGGTGAACAAGCCGGACATGGACTCCAGCGCCTCCAGCAGGTGAAAGCCGGCGATGCTGCGCCCCGACCCTTGCGCCTGCCCGGTGGCGGGGTCCGCGCTCAGCACGATGACCGGCCGGGAGAATCTCTCCACCAGCCTGCTGGCCACGATGCCGACCACGCCGCGGTGCCAGTCGCGTCCGCAGAACACCAGCGCGGCTTGGGCCGCGGTCACCGGAACGCGCTGGCACTCCTCCAGGATCGTCTGCACGATTTCCGCTTCGGTCTCCTGGCGCTCCTGGTTGAGCTGGTGAAGTTGCGCGGCGATGGTGCGGGCGCGCTCCGGATCGGACGTGAGAAAAAGCTCGACCACATCGTCCGCGCTGGCCATACGGCCCGCGGCGTTGATGCGCGGGGCCACGCGGAAGGCCACCTGGCCGGCCGTCGGCACCGCCCCATCGCGAAAACCGGCCACTTCCAGCAGCGCCCTCAAACCGTGATTGTGAACCGAGCCGAGACCCGCCAACCCGTGCTTCACGATGACGCGGTTCTCGCCGGTGAGCGGCACCACGTCGGCCACCGTGGCGATGGCAACCAGCTTGAGGAACGATTCGAGCACGCGCGCCTTCCGGGTTTCGGACCAGTCGAGGGTGGCGATCAGCGCCTGCACCAGCTTGAAGGCCACGCCCGCGCCGCAGAGATTCTTGTCGGGATAGGTGCAATCGATGCGGTTGGGGTTGAGCACCGCCAGCGCCGGGGGAAGGCCGGCCTCGGGAAGGTGGTGATCGGTGACAATCACATCGATGCCGCGTTCGCGGGCGCCCCGCACCACCTCGCTCGCGCGAATGCCCGTGTCCACGCTGACAATCAGCGATACGCCGCGCGCGGCCGCGGTCTCGATCACCTCCGCCCGCATGCCGTAGCCGTCATGCAAGCGGTGTGGAAGGTGAAAATCGGCCTGCCCGCCGGCCATTTCGATGGCCTTCTTCAGGATGACCACGGAAGTGGCGCCGTCCACGTCGTAGTCGCCGTAGATCAGGATGTTCTCGCCGGCTTTGATGGCCCCGCGAATCCGCGCCACCGCGTCCGCCATGCCCGCCAGCAGCAGAGGGTCGTGCAGGTGATCGAGCGAGGGCGTCAGGTACCGGCGCGCTTCGGCCAGTCCGGTGAATCCGCGTGCGACCAGAACGCGTGCGGTAAGTGGGTGGATGTGCAGCGCGCGAACCAGTTCGGCTGACTGCTGCCCGGCCGCGGCGGGGAAGAGCCAGCGCGCGCCTGAGGGCATCACGTTATCGAACGCCTTCAATTCTGCGAGAAGTAGCCGCCGATGTGGCCTTCGTTATCCTCATCCTCGTCCTCGTCGAGGCTGAACATGTCGATCTCTTCCAGGATGTCGGACAGCTCGTCATACCACTCGGTGCACAGATCAAAGACGTAGATGCGCCCCTGGTAGTCGAAGGAGAGCTCCAGCGCGCAGGTGAAGCCCTCGTACTTGCGCAGTTCCTTGAGACGGCGCTCGATGGTTCGGGACTCCTCCGGCGGCATGCCGGCGGCCTCCAGACGATCGAGCGCGTCGTCGATGTTGTCGGGCGTGAATTCGTGATGATGAAAGACCACCAGCTTCGCCTCGGCGCTTTTGGCCACGGCGAGGTACTTGCGGAAGTCCGGGTAGCTGTCGCAGTCCCAATAAATGATGGGCAGCGAGTCCAGCAGACGCGACTGTCCGTAGAAGACATTGAAGCCCTGCTCGACCAGATACTTCTCGACTTCGTCCTTCAGAGTGTCCAGATTCGTTTTCATGAAGCCTGCCTTCACCGTATCACAGGGAATTCGGGGACGCACGATCTGCCTGGGTTGTGAAGCGCCTCCGCTGGAAATCGCTTGATCGACGGCTCGGGACGGCCGCCTTTGCTAAGATGAGGGACATCCAGGACAGTCGCCATCATGACCGGCGTAAAAATCGTCGTAATCTATCCGCATCCTACCGACGAGAAGGTCTTCGAGAGGGAATGGACGGAGAAGCACCAGCCGCTTGTCGAAGCGAAGCTGAAGGGCATGACGCGCTTCGTCGCCACCCGGGTGCTCGGCTCTCCGCACGGACGGGTGACCGCCTACCGCATCGCGGAGGCGCACTTTTCGAACATGAACGAGTTGAACAAGTGCCTGGAGTCGGAGGGTGGCAAAGAGGTCCTGGCGCACGCCGCGAGGATGTCCAGCGGCGGCGCGCCCATCATTCTTCTCTGTGAAGAAGAGTCGTTCATTTACTGGTAACAGCCCGCGGCGCGAGTGGCCGCTCACGGACTTTTGCCGCGGGCTCGGCAAACAAGCAGAAAGAGGTCGCGCATGCCGGAACAAAACTACGCCAACCACAGGCAATTCGTTTTTGGGTTTCATAAGGTTCTTTTCCCGCTCGTCTTTCTGACGTTCATCGGATCGCTGGTCAATCTCTGGCGCTCCGTGGGAGATCACCATCGTCTGTACAATGCCGCGCTGATTGTGGCGCTGTCCATCATCGCCCTGATGCTGTTGTTCTACTGCCGCACGTTCGCTTTGAAGGCGCAGGATCGGGCCATCCGCGCGGAAGAGAACCTGCGGCACTTCGCGCTGACCGGCAAACTGCTCGACGCGCGGCTGAACATCCGCCAGATTATCGGTCTCCGCTTCGCCTCCGACGACGAGTTCCCCGGCCTTGCGCTGAAGGCGGCCGCGGAAGGCCTCCGCGAGGACGCCATCAAGCGCGAAGTGAAGAGCTGGCGCGCGGACACCTACCGCGTGTAGCGGGCAGTCCGGCCGAATGGCACTTGACTTTTCACCGGCAACGCGGAGCGGTGTCAGTTCGGGATTTGGGGCAGGTTTGCAACCTGCGCGCCGATTTCTAATTGGCGCCATCCTGCCCCAACAACTCTGTGCAAGTGTTCAGTAATCGGAAAGTTAAGGGGTATGGGGCGTGAAGCGCGTGCCCGACTGGAGCCTGTACCTGGTAACGGACCGGCGCCTGGCGTCGCCGCGCGCGATCGAAGCTGTGGTCGCCGCGGCGGTGCGTGGCGGCGTGACCGCGGTCCAGCTTCGCGAGAAGGAATGCTCCACCCGCGAGTTCGTCGAGCTGGCCCGAAAGCTGAAGGAGATTCTCGCGCCGCTCGCCGTTCCGCTGATCGTTAACGACCGCACCGACGTGGCTCTTGCGGCCGGCGCCGATGGCGTTCACGCCGGGCAATCGGACATGGACTGCCGCGACCTGCGGCGGGTCCTCGGACCCGGCGCGATCATCGGACTCTCGGTGGAAACGCTGGAACAGGCGGAGCGGGCCGCTGCTCTGCCCGTCGACTACCTTGGCGTTGGCCCCATTTTCTCCACGCCCACCAAACCCGACGCCGCGCCCGCCTGGGGAATCGAGCGACTCGCCGAGCTGCGCCGCCGGACACGACAGGTGCTGGTGGCCATCGGTGGCATCCACGCCGGGAACGCCGGGCGGGTGATGGAGGCTGGCGCCGACGGCATCGCGGTTGTTTCGGCGATCTGCGCGGCGGCCGATCCGGAGGCGGCAGCGCGCGAGCTGCGGGCGAGGACACGCCGCGGCGGCCGTGTTTTGGCGCCGCCGGACGAGTAACGCGGCCGGCGCCGCGTGTCCATGTCTCCGGGGTCGCGGTCTGATATGCTGGCCTTTCCGCCAGTGTCCAGGAGGTCAAATGACTCCGCAGGAAGTCATCGAATTCGCCAAACAACAGGATGCCCGCCAGATCGATCTGCGATTTACGGATCTGCCCGGCCTTTCTCAGCATGTCTCGTATCCCATCAGTCAACTGACCGAGTCCGCATTGGAAGAGGGCTACGGCATCGACGGCTCCAGCATTCGCGGCTGGGCCGCCATCAACGAGAGCGACATGCTGCTCGTTCCCGACGGCGCCACGCGCTACATCGACCCGTTCACGGAGATGCGCACGCTGGTGATGATCGCCGATGTGATCGATCCCGTCACGCGCCAGCATTACGAACGCGATCCGCGCTGGATCGCGAAAAAGGCCGAGTTGTACCTGAAGAACGGCGGCGTGGCCGATGCCGCGTACTTCGGCGCCGAGGCCGAGTTCTTCATTTTCGACAACATCAGCTTCGACCAGACCCAGCACTCGGGATTCTACTTCATCGATGCCGAAGAGGGCCGCTGGAACTCCGGCCGAAAGGAGAACAACCTCGGCTACCGGCCGCGCTATAAGGAAGGTTACTTCCCGGTCCCGCCCACCGACCACTACCAGGACCTGCGCTCGGAAATGGTGCGGACCATGATCGAGTGCGGGCTCGATATCGAGTGCCATCACCACGAGGTGGCCACTGCGGGACAGGCGGAAATCGACCAGCGCTTCGACACGCTGGTGAAATCGGCCGACAACATGATGCTCTACAAGTACTGCATCCGCAATGTCGCCAATCAGTACGGCAAGACCGTCACCTTCATGCCCAAGCCGCTGTTCGGCGACAACGGCAGCGGCATGCACGTGCACCAGAGCCTGTGGAAGGGCGGCGAGCCGCAGTTCGCGGGAGATCTGTATGCCGGTCTGAGCCAGCTCGCGCTGTGGTACATCGGCGGCCTGTTGAAGCACGCCCGCGCGCTGTCGGCCATCATCGCGCCTACCACCAACAGCTACAAGCGCCTGGTGCCGGGCTACGAAGCGCCGGTGAACCTCGCCTACTCGCGCCGCAACCGTTCGGCCGCGGTGCGCATTCCTATGTACTCGGCCAATCCGAAGGCCAAGCGCGTGGAGTTCCGCCCGCCCGATCCGTCGGCGAATCCGTATCTCGCGTTCGCGGCGATGCTCATGGCCGGCCTCGACGGCATCGCCAACCGCACCGACCCGGGCGAATCGCTGGACAAGGACATCTACGATCTTTCCCCCGAGGAGCTGTCGAACGTGCCGTCCATGCCGGCGTCGCTGGAGGAGGCGCTGACCTGTCTGGAGGACGATCACCAGTTCCTGCTCAAGGGCGACGTCTTCGGCGAGGAGCTGATCGAAACCTACATCGGCTACAAGCGGAAGAACGAGGCCGACGCCATTCGCCTGCGGCCTCATCCGTACGAGTTCGCGCTGTACTACGACATCTGAGATGGCCAGTTCGGTGACGGGCACCGAGATTCCGCAGCATCCAGCGAGGTGTTTTCAGCAGGTTCCCGGTGCGGAAATTCGGTGCCCGTCACCGAATTCACAGGCTGCCTGGTCGCCGGCCCGGCTGGGCTTGGCCGCGCCCTGCGCTGTCACCAGCCGGTGCAGCGCCTCCAGTTGCCTCGAAATCCGCGTTTCGTCGCACTCTGCCGCCGCCTTCTCGATCTCCCTTCCGAGTGTTTCGATGCTCGGGAACCCGTAGCCGGGCCCGGTCCCGCGCAGGTTGTGGCCAAAGCGCCGGATCGTCTCGAAGTCTTTCGCCGCCAGACTCACCCGCGCCTCTTCGATCTGTTTCGGCTTGGAAGCGAGATAGCGCGGAACCAGCTCCGCCACTCCCTCGGCCAGCACCGGGGCGTGGGGCGGCGAAGCCTGATCGGTTCTGATTGGCCGGGCGTAGTGGCGGACGGTCCGGAGCAGGGTAGCGCGGTCCACCGGCTTGGCTACGTGGGCGGCGCATCCGGCCGCGAGACTGGCGCGCACCTCTTCCGCCATGGCATGCGCGGAAAGGGCGACGATTGGCGTCGGCGCCACCCCCCGCTGGGCCTGCCATTCCTGGATCAACCGGGTGGTGGCGTGGCCGTCGAGGCCGGGCAAGTCGATGTCCATGAGAATCAGGTCGAATTCGCGGTTGCCGCGTATTGTGTCCACCGCCTCGAAACCGCTGCCGGCGAACACCACCTCCAGCGGCTTTTCCCTGAGATAGTGCGCCAGCAGGATGCGGTTGTCCTCAGTGTCCTCCACCACCAGGATTCTCACGGCTTGCTCACGACTGCATGGATCGGCGCACCATGGATCGGCGCACGCGCGGACCTCGCCATTGGTGTCCGCATCGGCGGGCGGTATGGCTTGCAGCGGCATGTGGAAAGAGAAAGTGCTTCCACACCCTTTCCGGCTGGTCACGCCGATCTCTCCGCCCATCCTCTCCACCAGTTCTCGGCAAATGGCCAGCCCCAGCCCGCTGCCGTGCGTGCCGGCGCCCTGGTCCGGCAACTGCGTGAAAGGCGCGAAGATGCGCGTCTGGTCCGCGACGTCGATCCCGCAACCGGTGTCGGAGACCTCGTAGAGAATCGCCTCGCCGCCGGAACGCCACGTCTTCCGGACAGCGACGCTCACCCTCCCCGCGGCGGTGAACTTAACCGCGTTGCTGAGCAGGTTCACCAACACCTGCTGGACGCGCAGGGCATCGCCGAGCATCCACTCCGGGAGGCCGCCTTCGATCTCCACCGCCAGCGCGATTCCCTTCCGCGACGCCGCCTCGCGAAACGTCGCCACCGTGTCGTCCACCGTCTCCCGTATGTGAAACGGGAGCCTCTGCATCTGCAGGGCGCCGGCCTCGATGCGCGAGAAATCGAGAAAATCGTTGATGAGCGCCACCAGCCGCTGGGAGTTGCGCTGGAACATGGCGACGTACTGCGACTGGTCGGCGTTCAACGGAGTGTCGGAAAGCAGGTCGGCGGCGCCCAGAATCGCGTTCAGCGGGGTGCGGATATCGTGGCTGATCTTGGCCAGAAACCCGGTCCTCGCCAGGTTCGAGGCCACCGCGGCGTCCTTGGCCCGGACCATCTCCGCCTGGGCCTCCGTACGCAGACTGATGTTGCGCAGAAAAACGTAGAAGCCGGCGTTGGATTCCGACAGCGGGAGGATGGTCATCGAGACGTCCACTGCCCGGCCGCCGGGGTGCACCATGCGCGCCTCCACCACCGCTTTGCCGCTGGCGCGCATCAGATCGATAGCTGCTTCCACATTGGCCCGGTCCTCCAAACGGACGGTGGCGGCGTAGTGGCGGGCCGGTTGCCTTCGCGCAATCCGGCCAGCTCCGCATACGCTTCGTTGAACGAGGTGTACCGTCCCGAAGCGTCTACCTCGGCGATTCCCTGCAGCGCGTTTTCGAGCGCCACCGCCCGTTCCCGGAGAATCCCGGCGGTCCTGGCAACATCCTCGCTGAGCGCGCCAATTTCGTCGCGGCCGCCCGGCAACGGCGCTGGAACTCCGCCGCCGGCCAGTTGGGCCACGTTCTCCCGCAGCCTGCCGATCCGGCTGGCGATGGCGGAGGCGAACAGCAGGGAACTTACGACGCCGCCAATGACGCCGAACAAGACGCAAATCGCGGTGGTGACGCGCAGTTCGGCGCGCAACGTGGCCACCTGCCGCAGGCGCTCTCCGAGCAGCCGTCTCTGCTGGTCCCGCATCGCCAGCAGGACGCTCTCCATCCGCAACCGCTCGGCTTCGGCCACGCCAAGGAAATCCCGCAGCTCGCTCCACGGCAGCGTTCCGGACCGGAACCGCGCGGCGATTCCGAAGACCCGCTCCACCCGGGAGCGCTCCAGCGCGGCAACCTGAGCCAGTCGGCGCGTCTGCCCGGCATCGCCCGCGACGAGGTCCGAGAGCCTTTGCCGCGTCGCGTCGAATTCGTCGAACGCATCGCGCGCCCGGTCTGCATACCTTTCATCGTTGCTGATGAAGTAGGCGCGCATGTGCGCGGCGAACTCGATTTCGCTCGCCGCCAGCCGCCGGGTTTCTTCGATGATGCGGGCGCCGCGGCCGGTCGCCTCCTCCCCGGCGGCGGCGAGCCCCGCCAGCATCAGGGAGGCGCAGGCGACGATCGCGGTGGCCACCGCCGGGACCGCCCCCACGACCAGCCCTTTGGTGCGCAGGCGCAGGTCCGGCCATCGCTTCAGGCGCGGCATAGCCACCGTTCCAGGACCACCCGGAGCAGCGCCCCCAGAACGGACACGCTGGATTTGCTCAGCGAGGCATGCGCGCCCAGTTCCGCGGAAACCGACAGGTAGAGGTCGGACTCTTCCGCCCCGGAAACGGTCACGATCCTGGTCCGCGGGAACAGCTCCTTTATTTCCCGCAACGCGGTGATCCCGTCGCCGCCGGGCAGGAGGATATCCAGCACGATCACGGCGGCGGCGCGGGAGCGCATCTGTGCCAGGCACTCGGCGATACTGGCCGCCTCGCTGACCTCGAAGCCCGCCGGCTCGAGGAGTCCGCGCGCCAGGGCGCGGAACTGTTCGTCGTCGTCGACCACCAGCACGTTGACCGCCGCGGTGCCCTTCGCCGCACAGCAGGCGCTTTTCTCGCGCGTCCATGGTGTCATGTTCTAGCGTATCGGCACGGTTTCGCGGGATGTTAGGGGCGGCTCAGGAGGTAGCCACGAATGCACACGAATCATAGGGGATTGAATCATCCGTGTGCATCCGTGTTCATTCGTGGCCCCGGCGGTTTTTTCGGACGCGGCTCATGATCGCCTCTGGCGTGCCGATGAGAATCAGCGTCCGGGAGGAGAATATGATTCTGGCCACGGTCTCTTCCGACGCGGCTTTTCACAGGGATGTACGGGCTGCGCTGGACCGTGCGCTGCGCTTCGAAACGGTGTGGGAGCTCGGCTATGACGATGCCGCGCGTCTGCGTGGCGTCGAGGCCGGCCGGAAATGCATCGTGATCGTCGACTTCGCCGAACCGGCCCGGGCGATGCCGGTGGTGAGGGTGGGGAACGGACGGGCGCAGCTCGCCACCATCGTGGTGGGGGCCGGCGGCAGCAGGGAGGAGCTGTTGGAGCTGATGCAGGCCGGTGTGCGCGACGTGCTGCCGCACTTCACCTGCCGCGAAATCAAACAGGCGGCCGATCGGGCGGCGGCCAACCTGGACTCGGCGGGGGAGCTTCTCGCGGACCTTTACGCGTTCGTTCCGGCCAAGCCGGGCTGTGGCGCCACCACGGTGGCCACCAACGCGATGGCGGTGGCGGCGCGCCAGGCCGCGCAGCCGATCCTGCTGCTGGACTTCGATGTCCGGCTGGGCATGACCACCTTTCTGTTGAAGGCGGAGGCCACCCACACGGTGGTCGACGCCCTGCTGCGCGCCCGCGAACTGGACCAGGAGTTGTGGACCAGCCTGGTGTCGCGCAACGGCAATCTGCATCTGCTCGGCTCCGGGCCGGTGGATTACTCCCGGATGATCGAGGCGGCGCAGTTCGCCGCGCTGCTGGACTTCGCCGTGCTCCGGTACCCGGTGGTGGCGGTGGACCTGCCCGGCACCATGGAAGACTACGAATGCGACGCGCTGGTGCGGGCGAAGCGGGTTTTCCTCGTCTCGACGCCGGATATCGGCGCATTGCACGTAGCCAGGCGGAAGTCGGTCTGGCTGCACGATCTGCACCTGGACGGCAAAGTCTCGGTGGTGGTCAACTGCGTGGAGCGCCGCGGTTCGATGTCCATAGCCGACCTCGAACGCATCCTTCAATTACCGGTGCGCTACGTGCTTCCGGCCAGCGGCGGTGAAATCGCGCGAGCGGTCGGGAAGGGGACCGTCCTGGATGGGTCCTCTCCCCTGGCAAAGCAGATCGCCAGGATCGCGAACGACATTGCTCCGGCGCGGTTCGCGGCGGTTCGGCCCGGTCCGGTGCGGCGCTTTGCCGAGTATTTTTCCATGAGCGCGGTACGCGACGCGCAAGCGCAACGGTGACCGCGAAAGAAACAGGAGAACGGAAATGACCAACGAAGCGATACTGGGCATCCTGGACAACCTGTGCAACGACGCCAGGAACTCCATGCACGCCGTCTTCGGACTGCTGGAGCCGCCCGGCGACTCGCTGACGGATTGCCGGTGGCAAAGCTGCGTGGAGACCGGCCGGGCCAGCGCCGACCGCCTGCTGAGGGCCATCGACGACGCTCGCGAGTTGTTAGCCGGCCCCCCCGCGGCGCCCCAGGCCGGCGGAGGATTCGACCTGTCGGTGTGCCTGCGGGAAGCCGTCGAATTGCTGAATCTGGCCAACCCGGACAGGGGCCGCCCCATCTCTCTCGGCGCCAGGGCGTTACCCGTCCGCCAGGACCGCCACGCCGTCGAGCAGGTGCTGATACGGATTCTGACCGCGGCACGGGAGCTTGCCGGAGCGGGAGGCGTGCGCGTCGAGGGCGCGGTGTTGCCGGACGGCTTACGCTTCACCATTGACGTTTCCGATGCCGCTGCCGCCGAGCGTCTGGCCGGCTGGCTGAACGCGGACCCCGACCGGGTTTCCTTTCCCGATCCCGCCGAGGTGCCTCTCACGGTGGCGGTGATGGTTGCCGGGAAGCGCATCCGGGCCATGGGAGGGACCGCCGAGGTGGCCGGGGTAGAGAGCGCGCATGAAGGCCTCGTCGTGAATCTGCCCATGGCGGCGGCCATTGCCGGCGGCCCGGGCGCAGCGCCGCCGCAGCGCGGGATCCGGCCGGAAAGCCTCAACGTGCTGATGGCGGAAGACTGCGACGACAGTTACGCTCTCAGCGAGTTGCTGCTGCGGAGCGAGAACCTGTGGCGCGCCCGCAACGGGCGGGAAGCGTTCGAGCTGGTGCGGAAACAGCGTTTCGACGTCGTATTCATGGACGTGCACATGCCCGGCATCGACGGCTACGAGGCCGTCCGCGCTATTCGTGACTGGGAGACCGAAACCGGCAACGCGCGCACCCCGGTGGTGGTCCTCTCCTCGGACGATCTCGAAACACAGCGGCGCTTCGCCGCCCAATCCGGCTGTTCCGGATTCCTCCGCAAGCCGCTGCGCAACGGCGAACTGCTGGACGCGCTCAAGCGGCTGAGAGCGGCGCGTTCTCCGGCCGCCTGAGGTGGCACAGACTTTAGTCTGAGTAGTCCCCCCTACAGGCCGCGGATGTGAATGCCGCCGTCGCCGGTGCGCACGTATAGCGGCTGGCCGCCGCCGTTGAGCTTGCCGTGCAGATCCTTATGGTCTTCGCCGGTATTTGCGGTCTTCATGGCCAGCGGCAGGTCGACGTTGAGACTGCCGTCACCGGTATGCACGTCGAGATCCGCGGAGAGCTGACCGGGGAGGCGAACGTTGACGCTGCCGTCGCCGGTTTCGATCCTCCAGGCCGAGGAGACGCGCGATCCCGGAGCAACGTCCACTTCCACGCTGCCATCCCCGGTGTGTACGTTGAGCGCCTCGAAGCGCCCGTCGGCATGAACGCTGCCATCGCCGGTGCGGGCATCGAGGGCCCCGTCCACGCCGGCCGCGCGGATGCTGCCGTCCCCGGTGTTGATGCGGATGTCGCCCTGCAGGCCGCTGACCTCGACGGACCCGTCGCCGCTGCGGACGTCGGTGCGCGTGTCGCGAGGTACCCTCAGCTCGATGCGCAGCGAGCGCTCCCCGAAATTCAGGAAATCGACGTGCAGGGAGGGAACCCGCGCCTCGAACTCGACCCGGTCGCCGTTCTGGTGCTCGTGAATGGTCACCTCGCCGGCGCCGATGTTCCAGCCTTTGGTAATCACCACGGCCTCGATTCGCTTCTGCTCCCAGGCGTGAATGGTGATGGAGCCGTCGTTGGTCTCGACGCGCAGCTCCGGCCGTCCGGCCACGTTCCAGGTTTTCGTCCACTGGGCGGCGGGAGCAAGGCCGCAGGCAAGCGTCGCCGCCGCGATGAGGTACACGAAACTGCGTCTGTGCATGAGGGTCCTCACTGTGGAATACGAACGAGGCCGGGAAAAGTTCCCCGATGTCCCCCTTCTTTTTCCGGGGGGTGTGAAACTCCGAGCCGCGACGGTGACCGAGCGGTCATGACGCGCGCCGTTTTTCCAAAGTCGCTTCGCCCCCGCACGCTATGATAGTTCTAATCTCCAGATGATTCCCGAAAGCATCCCCGAGGGTCTCACTTTCGACGACGTGCTGCTCCAACCGGCCCGCAGCGCCGTTCTGCCGGCCGCCGTGGACACGCGAACCAGCCTGACGCGGAACATCGCTCTGAACATCCCGGTGGTCAGCGCGGCCATGGACACGGTGACGGAGTCGCGTCTGGCCATCGCTCTGGCGCAGCAGGGCGGCATTGGCATCGTCCACCGCAACATGCCCGTGGAGCGCCAGGCCGAGGAAGTGGATCGCGTGAAACGCAGTGAAAGCGGCATGATCGTAGATCCCATCACCATCGATCCGGACAGCAAGATCGCCGACGCGCTGGAGCTGATGAAGCGCTACCGCATCTCCGGCGTGCCGGTGACGCGCAACGGCAAGCTGGTGGGCATCCTCACCAATCGCGACCTGCGGTTCGAGACGCGCTTCGATCTGCCCATCTCCGAGGTGATGACCAAGGATAATCTGATCACGGTCAGCGTCGGCACCACGCTGGAGGAAGCGGAGAAGATCCTGCACCAGCATCGCGTGGAGAAGCTGCTGGTGGTGGACGACCAGTACTACCTGAAGGGCCTGATCACCGTCAAGGACATCCAGAAGAAGTTGAAGTACCCCAACGCCGCCAAGGACGCGCAGGGGCGGCTTCGGGTGGGCGCGGCAGTCGGCTCCACCGGCGATTTCCTGGAGCGGGCGCAGGAACTGGTGGCGCGCAAGGTGGACGTGCTCTGCGTGGATTCGGCGCACGGGCACAGCCAGAGCGTGATGGACGCCATCCGCGCCATCAAGACCAAGCTGCCCGAAGTGGACCTGATCGGCGGCAACGTAGCCACTTACGAAGGCGCGGCGGAGCTGATTCGTCTGGGCGCGGACGGCATCAAGGTGGGCATGGGGCCCGGCTCCATTTGCACCACGCGCGTGGTCAGCGGCGCGGGCGTGCCGCAGATCACGGCCATTGCCGAGTGCGCGCGGGCCACGAGGGAGAATTCGGTGCCGCTCATCGCCGATGGCGGCATCAAGTACTCGGGCGACGTGACCAAGGCCATCGCGGCGGGCGCCGACAGCGTTATGATTGGCAGTCTGTTCGCCGGCGTCGAGGAGAGTCCGGGCGAGACCATCCTGTTCCAGGGCCGCACCTTCAAGAGTTACCGTGGCATGGGCTCGCTGGGCGCCATGGCGCAGGGCTCCTCCGACCGCTACGCGCAGGATGCCAGCGGCAAGCTGGTGCCGGAAGGGATTGAAGGCCGCGTGCCCTACAAGGGGATGTTGTCGGAGCTGGTATACCAGCTCGTGGGCGGCCTCCGCTCCGGGATGGGCTACTGCGGCGCCGCCACCATTCGGGAGATGCAGGCGCACGCGCGGTTCCTGCGGGTCACCATCGCCGGTCTCCGCGAGGGCCACGTTCACGACGTGATCATCACCAAGGAAGCGCCGAACTATCAGGTAGAGCCGTAGCCGTGGCGGGCGTCCGCGCGGTGGTGGCGCACGGTGGCGGACCCACGGCCGTACTCAACGCGAGTCTGGCGGGCCTTGTCGAGGAGTGCCGCCGCGGTGGGCGGTTCGCGGCGCTGGAGGGCGCGCGGTTCGGAGCGCAGGGCCTGCTTGCGGGCGGCTACGTCGATCTGCTTGCGCAGCCGGCGGCGTTGATCGAAGCCGTCGCGCAGGCTCCGGGTTCGGCCATCGGCTCCAGCCGCCGGAAGCTGGAGACGGCCGAATACGAACACATCGTGCAGGACTTTCGCCGGCGCGAGGTACGCTGGTTCTTCTACACCGGCGGCAACGGCTCCATGGGCACCGCGCTCGAGCTGCAGCGATTCGCTCGCGAGAGCGGATACGAGCTGGGTGTCACCGGCATCCCCAAGACCATCGACAACGATCTGCCGGTGACCGACCACACGCCCGGCTACGCCTCCACCGCCCGCTTCTTCGCCTTCGCCGCGCGCGACGTGGGCGAGGACAATCGCTCGTTGCCGTCGCCCATCTGCGTGCTGGAAACGCTGGGCCGCAATGCCGGGTGGATCGTCGCGGCGACGTCGCTCGGGCGGCGCCACGAAGACGATGCCCCGCACCTCATCTACTTCCCCGAGTGGCCGCTGAGCCTGGATCGCATGGCCGCCGACGTGGAACGCGTGTACCGGCGGCTGGGCCGCGCGGTGGTCGCCGTGTGCGAAGGACAGCTCGACGAATCCGGCCAGCCATTCGGTGCGGCGGTGGACCGGCCCCATCAGGCGCAGCACCGGCTCGCTTCGAATCTCGGCCACGCGCTGGCGCAACTGCTGGCGGCGAAGACCGGTCTGCGCGCGCGCGCCGAGAAGCCGGGACTGCTGGGCCGTTCCTGCGGGCCGTTCGCATCGCCATTGGATCGGGCCGAAGCCTGCGAATGCGGACGCGCCGCCGCACGGGCCGCGATGGAGGGCCGCTCCGGGTGCATGGTGGCCATCCGTCGCGAATCGAGCCAGCCGTATCGAAGCAGCACCTTCCTCACGCCGCTCGAAACCGTGGCGGGCAGGGAGCGCACGCTGCCGCCCGACTGGGTCGCACCCGAAGGCAACGATGTCCTGGCAGCGTTTCAGGATTACGCGCGGCCGCTCATCGGCGATGTGCCGGGCTATCCGCGCCTGCTGGAAAGCCCGACAACCGCTTGCTGACGCGCGCGGCTCCGTAACATCCTGCAACGGAGCATCGGGACCGAGCCGCGACGGTCACGGAGCAATCCGGGAGTATTTCACAGAGCAGCAGAGCCGCAACCAAAAGGCAGGGCGGCCTTGACCAGGAGCCAGGGCGGAGACGCACCGGTAGTCTTATCCGGGGACAAGGCCGTCCAGCCGGAACAACCGACGTCAAGACCCCTGCGGCTTTCCTGGTCAAGGCCCGCAGGTTGAGAGCCTCGCCCTTCACGCCTGCTCCATCCGCAACCGGTCGCGAATGTCGGATTCCTGCAGCAGGTACAGGGCGTCGAGAAAGCGCACCTGGAAGGTGCCCGGGCCGGGGCAGTCCGCGGCGGCCATTTCCCCGGCGATGCCCATTACCGCCATGGCGTGCACGGCGGCCCGCAGCGGGGATTCGTTGACGGCGGCGAACGCGCCGGTGAGCGCGGTTGCGGTGCAGCCAAGGCCGGTGACGCGCGGCATCATGGGATGGCCGTTCCTGACCCAGATGACGGATTCGCTTCCGATGACGAGATCGGTTGCGCCACTCACAACGACCACGCAACCATGGTGCGCCGCGAGAGTCCGCGCGGCATCGAGCGCGTCCTCGGGTGCATGAACGCTGTCGACGCCCCTGGTGATATGGTCGGCTGTGCACAGCGCGCGGATTTCCGAAGCGTTCGCGCGAATGATGGTGGGCGGGACCTCGTTGAGCAGCCGCTCTACCATCTCCGTGCGAAAGCGCGTGGCGCCGGCGCCAACCGGATCGAGGATGATGGGTGTGTGCCGGTTGTGCGCGGCCCGCTCGGCCTCGATCATGGCGTGTACCCACGAGCGGCTCAGCGTGCCGATGTTGATCACCAGCGCGCGGGCGAGTCGGGCCATCTCCGCCACTTCCTCCTCCGCGTGGGCCATGACGGGAGAAGCTCCCAGGGCCAGCAGGGCGTTGGCCGTGGTGTTCATAACCACATAGTTCGTGATGTTATGCACCAGCGGAGCGTCGGCGCGAATGCGCTGGATGTCGTTCCAGATGGCGGCGGCGTTGTCGATGGGGGGTGGACCTCTGGTTCCATCATCGCGCAGGAGGTCGCCCGGTTTTCCTGCTGCTGGCGTGCGACACTGTCGGGACACGCGGCGACAGGCGAGTACGCGGCTGGCGCCGCATGTCCATTTCCTATTGCTTTCCCATAGAAGGTGTGCCATTCTAATATGGGTATCCAATAGGAGGACCATGGAAGACAAGGCCGATGTCTGGCAGGGAACGCTGGCGCTGATGGTATTGAAGACCCTGGAAGCGATGGGGCCGCTGCACGGCTACGGCATCGCGCGCCGCATCGAGCAGACCAGCGGCGACCGGCTCGCGGTCAATTACGGCACCCTTTACCCGGCGCTTCTCAAGCTGGAGCAGGAGGGCTACATCTCCTCCGCGTGGGGCGTTTCCGACAACAACCGCAAAGCGAAGTTCTACAACCTGACCCGCGCCGGCAGGAAGAAGATGCAGAGCGAGGCGCGCCAATGGGAACAGACCACGGCCATCCTGGCGCGGTTCCTCGGTCCCGCGGAGGAGCGCTCGTGAGATCCCTGCGTGCCTGGCTCATCCGCTTCAGCGGCCTGTTTTCCAGGGATCGCCGTGAGCGCGAACTCAACGACGAGATTGAGAGCCACCTCGCCCTGCACATCGAGGACAACATCCGCGCCGGCATGACTCTCGCGGAAGCCCGCCGGGCCGCGCTGGTGAAGTTCGGCGGCATCGAGGCGGCCAAGGAGAGCTACCGCGACCGCCGCGGCATCCCGCTGCTGGAGACCATGGCGCAGGACATCCGCTACGCCGTGCGCACGCTGCGCCGGAACGCGGGTTTCGCGACGGTGGCGATTCTAACGCTGGCGCTCGGCATCGGCGCCAATACCGCCGTGTTCAGCGTGGTGCATGCGGTGCTGCTGCGGCCGCTGCCGTATCCCCAACCCGATCGCCTGATCGAAATCAGCGAGACCAATCCGCTCAAGCGCTGGACGCACGAATTCGCCGCGCCAGCCAACTATGCCGACTGGCGGCGCATGAACACGGTCTTCAGCGGTATGGCCGCTTACTACGGCCTCACCGAAAAGCGCCAAAGCGCCTACGATCTCTTCCTCACCGGCAAGGGCGAGCCGCAGCGCGTCACCGGCCTCGGCGTCACCGGCAACTTCTTCGATGTCCTGGGCGTCGCGCCGTTGCTCGGCCGCACGTTCACGGAGGAGGAAATGTACGAAGGCCATGAGCGTGTGGCCATCCTGGGCTACGGCTTCTGGAAGACGCAGTTCGCGGGCGATCCGCACATCATCGGCCGCACCCTCGCATTGAGCGGAAAGACGTACGACGTGGTGGGGGTGATGCCGCGCGAGTTCTTCTTCCCGAATCACGAGGTGCAGGTTTTTCTCCCGCTGGGGGTCAAGCCGGCCTTTTTCGTGGAGGTGCGGCGCCCGCACATGCTTAACCCGACTTTCGCAGTTGAGAGGGTGAGCGAGCCCGAACCCCTTTGTTTTCAGCAAAAGGGTTCCAAAGGTCTGCACTACATTTTCAGTGCGGGCGCGGCTTCAGCAGAGCGGGCGGCAATAC
>Ga0326728_10013569_pt1 | contig 17637 bp, 12 predicted proteins | sample MB3enrmetagenome_FD_207602 | JGI IMG/M metagenome (GOLD analysis project Ga0326728, IMG submission 207602) | Lab enriched peat soil microbial communities from McLean, Ithaca, NY, United States - MB31MN | ecosystem: Environmental > Terrestrial > Soil > Wetlands > Peat | place: USA: New York... | reverse complement strand
CTCGAGGGCACTTACAGCGAGATCTATCCTAACATCAGCCAGGATGAGGCCGGGCTGCGGAAGCTCTTTCTTCAGTTCTCGTTTCCCGGAGGGATTCCCAGCCACGCATCGCCGGAGTGCCCGGGCTCGATCCACGAGGGCGGGGAGCTGGGCTATTCGCTCAGCCATTCGTTCGGGGCGGTGTTCGACAATCCCGATCTGATCGTCGCCTGTGTCGTCGGCGACGGCGAGGCGGAAACCGGACCGCTGGCCACCGCGTGGCATTCCAATAAGTTTCTCGACCCAATTACCGACGGAGCCGTGCTGCCGATCCTGCACCTCAATGGCTACAAGATCAGCAACCCCACCGTCCTGGCCCGCATCGAGCACGAGGAATTGGAGCAATTCCTACGAGGCTGCGGCTGGACGCCCCACTTTGTGGAAGGTGATGAGCCGGAAGAAATGCATCAACTCATGGCGAGCACTTTGGAAAAGGCCATCGAGGACATCCGGCGAATCCAAAGCAATGCACGGAGCAAGAACGACGCCACTCGTCCGCGCTGGCCCATGATCGTCCTCAACTCACCCAAGGGCTGGACGGGACCGAAAGTCGTCGATGGACTGCAAGTTGAGGGTACGTTCCGGGCGCACCAGGTGCCGCTCTCCGACCCGGCCACCCATCCCGAACACCTCAAGCAGTTGGAAGACTGGCTGAAGAGCTACAGACCGGAGGAGCTCTTTGATGAGCACGGCCGCCTGAAACCGGAACTGGCCGAACTTGCGCCCCAGGGCGACCGGCGCATGGGCGCGAATCCCCACGCCAACGGCGGCATGCTGCTGCGCGACCTGCGGATGCCGGATTTCCGCGACTACGCGGCCAACGTGCCCGCGCCGGGGGCGGGCGGCATCGGCGACACGCACGTGCTGGGGCGTTTCCTGCGCGATGTGACGAAGCTAAACAGTGAGCAGCGGAATTTCCGGGTCTTTGGCCCTGACGAGACGCTCTCCAACGGCCTGGAAGCCCTCTTTGAGGTGACCGAGCGCCAATGGGACGCCTCGACCGTGCCCAACGACGAATTTCTCGCGCCGGCTGGGCGGGTGATGGAAATGCTCAGCGAGCACCAATGCGAGGGCTGGCTCGAGGGGTACCTGCTCACCGGGCGGCATGGGCTTTTCAATTGCTACGAGGCGTTCATTCACATCGTCGATTCGATGTTCAACCAGCACGCCAAGTGGCTGAAGGTCACCTCGGGCTTGCCGTGGCGGCGGAAGATCTCCTCGCTAAACTACCTTCTGGCCTCGCATGTCTGGCGGCAGGATCACAACGGGTTCACCCACCAGGATCCCGGTTTCATCGACCACGTGGTAAACAAGAAGGCCGAGGTCGTGCGCGTTTACCTTCCGCCGGATGCCAACTGCCTGCTGTCGGTGATGGACCACTGCCTGCGCAGCCGCCATTACGTCAACGTGGTGATCGCGGGCAAACACCCGGCGCCGCAGTGGCTCGCCATGGACGCCGCCGTAAAACACTGCACCGAGGGCATTGGCATCTGGCCGTGGGCCAGCAACGACCAGGGCGTTGCACCTGATGTGGTCATGGCCTGCTGTGGCGACGTGCCCACGCTAGAGACGCTCGCCGCCGTCTCCATTCTGCGCGAGCATCTGCCCGAGCTGAAAATCCGGTTGGTCAACGTCGTCGACCTCATGAAGCTACAGCCGCAATCCGAGCACCCCCACGGGTTGAGTGACATGGATTTCGACGATCTCTTCACCAAGTCGAAGCCAGTCATCTTCGCCTTCCATGCCTACCCGTGGTTGATCCACCGCCTGACCTACCGCCGCACCAACCACGACAACATCCACGTCCGCGGCTACAAAGAAGAGGGCACCATCACCACACCCTTTGACATGACGGTGCTGAACGAGTTGGACCGCTTCCACCTCGTGATGGATACCATCGACCGCCTGCCGCAGACCGGCGACAAGGGCGTCTACCTGAAGCAGCAGCTCAGGGACAAGCTGATCGAGCACAAGCAATACATCGACAAATACGGCCAGGACCTGCCGGAAATTCGGAACTGGAAATGGAGCAACCCAAAATGAATGCGCAAACGCTTATAGACACCGCAAGAGCACTGGTCGCCGGCGATAAGGGCCTGCTGGCGATGGATGAAAGCAATCCAACCTGCAATAAACGATTTGCTAAGCTGGGGATTCCCCAGACCGTCGAGGCTCGGCGCGCCTACCGGGAGTTGATTGTGACCACGCCCAATCTCGGTGAATGCATCAGCGGCGCGATCCTTTTCGACGAGACGATCCGCCAGCAGAAGAAAGATAGCACTCCCTTTGTTGAAGCCATCACGGATGCGGGAATCATTCCCGGCATCAAGGTTGATGCCGGTGCAAAGGACCTGGCAGGTTTTCCCGGAGAAAAAATAACCGAAGGTCTGGACGGATTACGCGAGCGCCTGGCTGAATACTCGAAAATGGGCGCCCGTTTTGCCAAGTGGCGCGCGGTGATTGCCGTGGGCGATGGCATTCCCAGCCGGGGTTGCATCGAGGCCAACGCGCAGGCGTTGGCTCGCTATGCCGCGTTGTGCCAGGAAGCTGGACTGGTTCCCGTCGTCGAGCCGGAGGTGCTCATGGACGGCGATCACACACTGGAGCGGTGCGGCGAGGTAACGGAGGAAGTTCTTCGAACGGTTTTCAACCAGCTTTATGCACAACGGGTGATGCTGGAGGGCATGATCCTGAAGCCCAATATGGTGCTTCCGGGATTAACGTGCCCCCCGCAAGAAGAAGTGAAAGAAGTGGCCGCTGGCGAACAGCAGTATCAGGTGAGATTGATCGACCGCCCGCAAGACGAAGTGGAAGATGTGAACGAGGTCGCCGACGCCACGGTGAGGTGTCTCTTGCGAGCCGTCCCCGCTGCCGTTCCGGGGATTGCATTCTTGTCGGGCGGGCAATCCAGTGAACTGGCCTCGGCCCGTTTGAATGCCATGAATGTCAGATTCAAGGCGCGACTGCCTTGGGCGTTGGCGTTTTCGTTTGCCCGCGCCATCCAGCAGCCGGCGTTGGAGATTTGGCGGGGCGAAAAGGCGCACGTCACGGCAGCACAGAAGGCGCTGTATCATCGAGCCCTGTGCAACCGGGCGGCGCGCCGTGGCGAATACAATGCCGGGATGGAAAGGACATGAGCAGTAACAACGCCGCCCCGAGATCATTCGGAATGGTAGCAGGGAGGCAGGGAACCCATGAGTGAGAATAGGCACAGTCACCACCAGCACGGAGGGCAAGATCACAACAAGGTTCATCATGGCCAGCGTCCTTACTGGACTCGCGCGCACCGTGATTGGAAGTTCTGGGTCGCGCTGTCCTTGATGCTTGCCGCCATGATTATCTACGTCATGAGCGATGACTTGGCCTTGCGCCCTCGCCGACAAGTGCAGCAGTCGCTATCAGGAGCTGTCGGAAAATAGCAGATCTCCATGGACTCTCACAACATAGGAGGATAGTCATCGTGAAACCGGATGCAGATGAGCCCGAGTCTCCCGAGGCGAAAGCGGGGGCCAAGCCAGAGTCCAAGGACGATCTGAAAACCCTTCCCATGCCGGCCGTGGAGAAGAAATTGGGGTCGTCGCCGGATGGACTTAGTCAAGCCGAGGCGCAGAAACGGCTGGCGCAATACGGCCCTAACGAGATCTCGGAAAAGAAGACCAATGCGCTCCTGAAATTCATCTCCTATTTTTGGGGTCCCATTCCGTGGATGATTGAAGCGGCAGTGATTCTGTCGGGCGTGGTCCGGCACTGGCCCGATTGTTTCATCATCCTCCTTTTGCTTGTTTCCAACGCCGTGGTCGGATTCTGGGAAGAGCGCCAGGCGGGCAACGCCATCGCCGCGCTGAAGGCCACGCTGGCGATCAAGGCCAAGGTGAAGCGTGATGGGAAGTGGACCGACCCGGCGGCGCGTGAGTTGGTACCGGGCGACGTCATCCGTGTGCGGTTGGGGGACATTGTGCCGGCGGATGCGCGCTTGCTCTCGGGCGACTCGGTGGAGGTGGATCAGTCCGCGCTGACGGGAGAGTCGTTGCCTGTCACGCGCAAGTCTGGCGAGGCGGTATTTTCGGGGTCGATTATTCGCCAGGGCGAAATCGAAGCGATGGTGTACGCCACCGGTACGAACACCTACTTTGGCAAGACCGCGCAATTAGTGCAGGAGGCGCACACCGTGAGCCATTTCCAGCGTGCGGTGCTGAAAATTGGCGATTACCTGATCCTGCTCGCGGTGGCTCTAGTGGCGGTGATTATTACCGTCGCGATCTTCCGGGGTGACCCGATCCTTAATACGTTGGAGTTCGCCCTGGTGCTGACCGTGGCCGCGATTCCCGTGGCGATGCCCACCGTGCTGTCAGTAACCATGGCGGTCGGCGCACGTCTGCTGGCGAAAAAAGAAGCGATTGTGACCCGGCTGTCGGCGATCGAGGAACTGGCCGGCGTGGACGTGCTGTGCTCGGACAAGACCGGCACTCTGACCCAGAACAAGCTGACGCTGGGTGATCCGTTCAGCGTGAACAACATTCCTGCCGACCAGATCATTCTCTGCGCCGCACTAGCTTCGCGTGCGGAAGACAAGGACACCATCGACCTGGCCGTGATCGGCGGCCTGAAGAACGATCAAGCCTTGAAAAGCTATCAGGTGGTATATTTCCAGCCCTTCGACCCGGTACATAAGCGCACCGAAGCTACCGTCAAAGCCGCAGACGGAAAACAGTTCCGTGTGGCCAAGGGAGCGCCGCAGGTGATTCTGGAGATGTCGGCCGATGCCGGGCAGGTGAAGCCCGCCGTCGAGAAAGCCGTCAATGAATTTGCTGCGCGCGGCTTCCGTTCCTTGGGCGTGGCGCGGGCAGATCACGAAGGCAAGTGGCAGTTTGTTGGCGTGTTGCCCTTGTTCGATCCGCCGCGCGAGCAAGCCAAAGCTACCATCGCCAGTGCCCGGCAGATGGGTGTGAACGTCAAAATGGTTACGGGCGATCAACTGGCCATCGCTCGAGAAACTGCCCGGCAACTGGGGCTGGGGACGAAGATCCTGGATGCCAGCGGATTGGGCGACACGAAGCATCATGAGACCGCGCAGTCGGCGGAGGCCATCGAAAAAGCGGACGGCTTCGCCCAGGTATTCCCCGAACATAAGTTTCACATTGTGGATGTCTTGCAGCAGCGCGGCCACATCGTCGGTATGACCGGCGACGGGGTGAACGATGCCCCCGCGCTGAAGAAGGCAGACTGCGGCATCGCCGTTTCGGGCGCGACGGACGCGGCGCGCGCGGCGGCGGCCATCGTGCTGATGACCTCCGGTTTGTCGGTGATTATTAACGCGATCAAGGAGAGCCGGAAAATTTTCCAGCGCATGAACAGCTACGCGATCTACCGCATTGCCGAGACGCTGCGCGTGCTGTTCTTCATGACGCTGGCGATCCTCGTGTTTAACTTCTATCCGTTGACCGCAGTTATGATCGTGATGCTGGCGTTGCTCAACGACGGCGCCATCCTTTCCATTGCCTATGACAACGTTCATTACAAGGATAAGCCTGAGGCCTGGAACATGCGCCTGGTGTTGGGGATCGCCACGGTGCTGGGCGTCATCGGGGTCGTCTCGGCCTTCGGCCTATTTTATCTTGGCGAGCGCGTCTTTCACCTCGACAGCATGCACATCCAGACACTGATGTACCTGAAGCTGTCCGTGGCCGGACATCTGACGATCTTCCTGACGCGCACGCGCGGCCCGTTCTGGTCCTTGCGGCCTGCCCGGATTCTATGGATAGCGGTGGTCGGCACGCAAGCGCTGGCGACTCTGATTGCGGTTTATGGGCTGTTTATGACACCCCTCGGCTGGGGTTGGGCAGCGTTCGTTTGGGGCTATGCTCTGGTGTGGTTCCTCGTGAATGACCGGGTGAAACTGCTCGCCTATCGGATCTTTGACCCTACTAAAGCCCCCTTGTTGGCCAAGAAGCCGTTCGACCTTACACCGCAGATCGCCACACGGGCCTATGAACTCTATGAGCAGCGAGGCCGCGGTGAAGGCCAAGCAGACCAAGACTGGCTTGAGGCGGAGCGTGAGATTCGGACAGATTAGACGGGAGGGGCGAGGGACAAACAAACACCGGAAGTGGAACGAACATGACGGAAACCATCGCACCAGTCACTCAACTGGCGGCATGAAGGGATTACAGAGTAAGGAGTGGTCATCATCACTCAGAACAAAGAAGTGTTACCTGTTTTCCTCGAGCAGTTCGCACGGAATTGGAACGGCTCCACAATGTTTGACTCTGTCAAAATCATGCAGGAGAGCTGTCTCAGGAGGACTGAATGCCCAAGAAGAAGACCGCCGAACAAGTACCCGTCATTGCCCGGGAAGGCCCCTCGCAGATCCGCGTGTTAGGCATCGTACTCGCTGGCGGCAAGGGAAGCCGGCTCTTTCCTCTTACTCAGGAGCGCGCCAAGCCGGCGGTTCCCTTCGGGGGGAAATACCGGATCATCGATTTTGTCCTCAGCAATTTCATCAATTCCGGTATCAACTCGGTCTATGTCCTCACCCAGTTCCGCAGCCAGTCGCTACTCCAGCATCTGAGCGAGGGATGGCAGTTCAGCGGACTGCTGAAGAGCTACTTCATCATCCCCGTGCCTGCACAGATGCGTTCGGAGGACGAAACCTGGTACCAGGGCACTGCTGACGCGATCTTGCAGAACATCAACCTCGTCCAGCAGTCCGACACGCATGTAGTGGTCGTTTTCGGCGGCGATCACATCTACCGCATGAACATTGCCAGCATGATCGACTTCCACATGGTCCGGCACGCGGAAGTGACGGTCGCCGCCATCCCCGTGCCCCAAAAGCACGCCGCCGAATTCGGGGTCATTGAGGCCAACGAGGATGGACGCATTCTGGCCTTTCACGAAAAGAACGCCCATGCGCCTACCATCCCCGGCGACCCGACCCAGGTCTACGCCTCCATGGGCAACTACATCTTCTCCAAGCGCACTCTTGTGGACCTGCTTAAGGCCGACGCGATTGACCCCGACAGTCATCACGATTTCGGCAAGGATATTCTGCCTAAGCTCGCCGGCAACGCTCCCATCTATGCTTACAACTTTCGGACCAATCGCATCCCCGGCGAGCCCGAGGAGTCCACCCCTTACTGGCGCGATGTCGGCGCCATCGACGCCTACTACGAAGCCAACATGGACCTGCGCTCCGTCAAGCCCGAGCTCAACCTCTACAATCGCGAGTGGCCGCTGCGCAGTGCCAGCTACCCAGATCCGCCCGCCAAGTTCACCTTCGACGAGGCCAATCGCCGCGGCGAGGCCATCGACAGCATCGTATCCGGCGGATGCATTCTTTCCGGCGGTGTCGTGCGCAACTCCATTCTCGGACGGGGCGTGCGCGTCCACACCGGCGCCCTTGTGGAGGGCTGCGTTATCATGGACAACTGCGACATCGGCCGCCACGCCAAGGTGCGCCGCGCCATCCTGGATAAGAACGTCCGTGTGCCTGAAGACATGCTGATCGGCTATGATTCCGATGCCGACCGCGCACGCGGATGGCACGTCACCGAATCCGGCATCGTCGTCATCAGCGGAGAACGCAGCACCGTGCCCGTGGCGGCGCTGGTCGTCTGATGGAACAACAAGCACTGGCGTAGATTGCTTCATACGCGTTTCTCACCATTTGAGCAATTCTGACCACTCCCCTGAGCTTTTTTGAACTGCCTCGCAAGTTATCTCGCTTTATAAAAGTCGTGTAAGTCAGGATAGCCAGCCAGGATCGATGACCATGTTCAGGAACCTTTAGAGGAGAGGCGATGCCCAGCTCCCCGCAAGCTCCATGGATAAGCGACTACGATATGTATCTGCTGGAGGAGGGTACGCACTGCCGTGCCTACGAGAAGATGGGGGCACACCTCGGCGAGTTGGCCGGGCAGCGCGGAGTTCATTTCGCCGTGTGGGCGCCCAACGCCAAGCACGTCAGCGTACTCGGGGACTTTAACGGATGGAACCCGCGATCGAATGCCCTGGCATCGCACGGGGCAACCGGGGTATGGGAGGGCTTTATACCGGATGCAGGGGCTGGTGCGCTGTACAAGTATCACATTACGTCTCAGTACCAGGGTTATGAAGTAGATAAAGCCGATCCCTATGCGTTTGCCGCGGAAATCCGGCCGCAAACCGCCTCCCGGGTGTGGGACCTCAGCACTTATTCGTGGGGAGATAGCGAGTGGATGGCGAACCGCGCCAGGAGAAACGGTCTGGGTTGCGCCATCTCCATTTATGAAGTCCATCTCGGCTCCTGGAAAAGGGTGGCGGAGGAAGGAAACCGTCCGCTGACCTACCGCGAAATGGCTGTGCAACTGGCAGACTATGTGCATGAGGCAGGTTATACACACGTCGAGTTTCTTCCCGTCATGGAGTACCCCTTCGATGGCTCCTGGGGGTATGAAGTCATCGGCTATTACGCACCAACGAGCCGATTCGGCACGCCCGCGGATTTCATGTACCTGGTGGATTGCCTTCATCAGCGTGGCATCGGAGTAATCATCGATTGGGTCCCGGCACATTTCCCTAAAGACCAAGCCGGGCTTGGTTATTTCGACGGCACACATCTCTACGAACATTCGGACCCTCGACAGGGCGAGCAGCCGGAGTGGAATACGTTCGTATTCAACTATGGGCGTTCCGAGGTTCGAGGATTTCTGATCGCCAATGCCCTCTTTTGGTACGACAAGTATCACGTCGACGGCCTGCGGGTAGATGCTGTCGCCTCGATGCTGTACCTTGATTACGGACGCCCGAAAGGGCAGTGGATCGCCAATCAGTATGGAGGCAGAGAGAACGTTGACGCGCTTCAGTTCCTGCGGCAAATGAACGAACAAGTGTACGCCGCATTTCCCGATTCCATGATGGTTGCCGAGGAATCCACCGCCTGGCCGATGGTGTCGCGGCCGGTGTATCTCGGCGGGCTCGGCTTCGGTCTTAAATGGAACATGGGTTGGATGCACGACACTCTTGAATACATGTCGATGGACCCGATTTATCGCAAGTATCACCAACATAAGCTCACTTTCAGCTTGGTTTACGCTTTCTCGGAGAATTTCGTATTGCCTCTCTCGCACGATGAAGTGGTCTACGGCAAGGGTTCGATGATTACGAGGATGCCAGGCGATGACTGGTGCAAGTTCGCGAACCTGCGGCTCCTTTACGGCTATATGTGGGGCCATCCCGGGAAGAAGCTGCTGTTTATGGGCAGCGAATTTGGCCAATGGAACGAATGGAACCACGATAGCAGCCTGGATTGGCACCTTTTGGAGCATCCGCTGCATTCCGGGCTAGGGCGGTGGGTGCGCGATTTGAACACTTTTTACCGGGGACAACCATCCCTTTACGAGGTGGATTTTGAATCCCCGGGATTCAAGTGGGTGGATTGCAGCGATTGGGAACGGAGTGTCATCTCTTTCCTGAGGCGGGCCAAGAATCCCGCCGACGTGACTCTCTTCATCTGCAATTTCACTCCCGTGCCCCGGCACAACTATCGCGTCGGGGCACCCGTAAACGGCGAATGGAGAGAAGCCCTGAATAGCGACGCTCTGCTTTACGGCGGCAGCGGCCAGGGGAACAGCGGCCGCGTGGAAGCGGTTCCCCTGCCGCTGCATGGTAGGCCCTACTCGCTAAACCTGACGATTCCGCCCCTTGGCGTCCTGGTGCTCAGACCGGGGGGCCAGGACTCGCCCTAACCCGTCGTAACCGTAACCGAAAAGACGCCATGTCCATGACGTCCTGCCCTGCCAAGATGACCGAAACGCGGCGGTAGCCGATGTCACCGCGGTGAGGGAGGAAGACAACGATGAATACTCAGGTGAAAGCAGAATCGGGTTTGTTAAAGGTGCAGGCCAGCAGCACAGGGTTCGTATTCATTGCGGCGGTCCTCGCCGCCGTGGGCGGACTTTTGTTTGGTTATGATACGGGCGTTATTTCTGGCGCCTTGCTCTTCATCAAATCGCAGTTTCACCTCTCCGTTTTTCATCAGGAGTTGGTCGTCAGCGTTGTGCTGATCGGAGCCACGGTGGGCGCGCTGAGCGGGGGGAAACTGGCGGACGCCTACGGCCGCCGCTTCATGCTGCTGGTGACCGCGGTGATCTTCGTCGCCGGCGCCATCGTTTGCGCTTCGGCGGGCTCTGTCGGGGTCCTCATTGCGGGCCGCATCGTCGTCGGCTTGGGGATTGGTCTCTCCTCTACCACGGTTCCAGTGTATATCTCGGAGGTCTCGCCGGCCGCGGCGCGCGGTTGGCAGGTTTCGTTGTTCCAACTTGCCGTCACGGTCGGAATTTTAAGCGCTTACCTCGTCGATTACGGATTCGGGAAAAGCGGCTCGTGGCGATGGATGCTGGGTCTGGCCGTAGTGCCCGGCACGATGCTCGGGTTGGGGATGCTGGCCATGCCGGAGACCCCGCGTTGGCTCGCCGAACATGGCGAAGGGAACACCGCCCAGAAGGTACTCGCGCGCATTCGCGGAACACCGAATATCCAGGCGGAATACGCGGAGATCCAGGACACAATTTCCCAGGCAAAAGAACGCGGGCATTTCGCGGATCTTCTGGCCCCCGTTGTCCGCCCTGCGTTGACCGTCGGAATTGGCCTCGCCATCTTTCAGCAGATCACGGGAATCAACACCGTGATTTACTATGCTCCCACCATCATTCAGTCCGCGGGCATCCCCTCTGCAACCGGAGCGATCCTGGCCACTGCGGGTATCGGCTTGGTGAATGTTTTGATGACACTCGTTGCCATGTGGCTGATTGACCGCGTAGGAAGGAGACCTCTGCTGTTGACAGGTATCAGTGGAATGGCCGTCAGTTTGGGCGTCCTGGGCTTTGTCTTCCGCGCTCATGCGCCCAGCAGCGAACAGGGCTGGCTGGCAGTGTTCATCCTCATGGCGTATGTAGCTTCTTTCGCGATTAGCCTGGGGCCGATCTTCTGGCTGCTCATCGCGGAGATTTACCCATTGAAGATCCGCGGCATTGCGGAAGGGACGGCGGCGGGAACAAACTGGGCGGCAAACCTTGTGGTATCACTCACCTTTCTGTCGTTGGTCGAGGCGCTGGGGCCAAGCTGGACGTTCTGGCTGTACGGGGTGCTCGCCATTGGGTCTCTTTTGTTTTCCTACTTTGTGGTTCCAGAAACGAAAGGCCGTACGCTGGAAGAAATCGAACAGACCTTGCGCTCCCGGCGTGGTTTCTCTCTTCGGAGGCAATAATGCCGGGGCGTGACACATTCGGCCAGAGTGTATGCCCGACTGTGGAAGTGTACCAGTGAAACGCAGGCTTTGACCTCCGGTAAGCACGTTGGGAAACAACGACGACCGGCGCGTAGGAGGCGCAATGCTACTGGCGGGCGACGTTGGCGGTACCAAAACAATTCTGGCGGTTTACTCCAGAGAGGCCGGGCCCTACACGCCGGTAGCCAAGACGGAAGTGCACAGCGCCGGATATGGCAGCCTGACGGCTATTGCCAGGGAGTTTCTGACGCAAGTCAAGGTATCGGTCGACCGAGCCTGCTTTGCCGTCGCCGGACCAGTGGTGGACGGTCGCTCGAAAATCACCAATTTGCCGTGGGTAATTGACGAGTCGACGGTCGCAAAAGAACTCCAACTGGAATCCGTCCATCTGATGAACGATGTCGAGGCCATTGCATTTGCCGTCCCGGGCCTGCGGGCCGACGACCTGCGCACCATCAATGTCGGAGCGCCAGTTCCAAGGGGCGCCATCGCCGTGATTGCGCCGGGGACTGGACTGGGCGAAGCGTTCCTTACCTGGGAGGGATCCCGTTACATTGCGCACGCCTCCGAAGGCGGCCATGCTAGCTATGCGCCGACTGATCAAACACAGCTTGGCCTCCTGGCATTCATGCTCAAACACTTCGATCATGTGAGCTATGAGCAGGTTTGTTCCGGCATCGGAATTCCACACATCTATGAGTATCTTCGCAGTAGCGGTCATGCGAAGGAAACGCCCGCGGTCGCCGCAGCCATGGCCGCTGCAAGCGACCCGTCGCCGACCATCATCAAGTTCGGACTTGATCCTGCCCACCCCAGCGCTCTGTGCGCCGCTGCTCTCGACATTCTTACTTCGATTCTCGGCGATGAGGCTGGCAATCTCGCGCTCAAGGTGCTGGCGACAGGCGGTGTTTACCTCGCCGGGGGCATCGCCACACACGCGCTGCCGGCACTTGAGAGCCAGCGTTTCATGCAAGCGTTTACAAACAAAGGACGCTTCGCGCAATTGATGGGGCGGATGCCGATTCACGTGATTGTGATCCGGGCTGCGTTGGCCGGCGCGGCTGGATTCGGGTTGGAGAACTTCACGCCGGGATCCGAGCATGGTTGAGTGATCGTGGCATTCGGACCAAGCCCCTTAAACAAGGCGCTCCCTGGACCCTGATATTCGACCGGCTATGAGTATCGGCATCGGTCTTGGGGTGTTCCAGCAGGTTACTGGGGTCAATACAATTTGCGCATGGGGAATGGTTTACACCGGCATCCCGGCCCGCCCAGGAACACAGGAAATAACCTCATGAAGATCTTAGGAGTCAGATCCGCAGGAACGCCTGTGCTGGTGCTTTTTGTGGCATCAGGTCTCGCGGCCTTCGGCCAGAGCGGCAGTGTCAGCGCTCTCCCCACCGATCAAAACGCTCAGGTGAGTCAAAGTAAGCCCGCGGTGAGCCTCAAGCAAGAGCCTGATGATCTTAAACAGGAGCTCGATGCCGACGCCATGGCATTATCGAAGATACCGGCAGATCCGCTCCTCCAGCCTGATCCATTGGCTTCGATCTTTCGGCCGATTAACAAGCTCATTGAAGCAATTGCTGAACCGGGGAGATTGAAATTCGGTGCGACTTACACCTTCCTGAACCAGTACGCAACGGTCACGCCGGGTGGCGTCCGTCACGATCAATTCAGCGGACGCCTTGATTTCACGGGAGCCTGGGATGCTTACGATAATGGAAGCACGGCAGGGTCCATCAGCATGCTCGTACGTTCCGGGAGCAACATCGGTATGAGTCAGCAGTTCAATCTGAGTGACAGCCTGGGCTCAGGTCTCTTCCTCAACTGCCTGCAGGGGGGCGGTCCGCAAGAACCGATCACGGTGAACATCCTCTATTGGCGCGAGGATTTCCTCTCCAAGAGGCTGTCATTTTACGTGGGAAAGATACATCCCAACGAATACATCAGCCTGAGTATGTACAACAATGATGAACGCGCACAATTTCTAAACGGGCAAAACGATGGCAACCTGGCGTTTGCCTCAGAAGGAACCTACGCCGGCGGAGCGGCAGTAGAATTCCAAGCTACTCCGCATGTTTATATCCACGCTCTGGCTATCGATACGGAAGGTGCAGCGCAAAGCAACATCAAAACTCTGGTTGATGAAAAGTATATGGAAACGATCGAGGTGGGATGGTTCTCGGGTTCCCCCGGTTCGCAATATCGGGACTATCGCATGGCCATTTGGCGTGACGACACGAAGAGCCTGGGGAGTGGATATGGCGGCGGGTTTGCCTTCGAGCATGAGTTTCCCAATGGTTGGGCGCCCTTTGGGAGATATGCCTTCGCCAGTGATCGTGGCACCGCTATCAAGCAAACCGATACGATAGGGCTGGCTCAGGTTCACCCCTTCGGACACCGAGGAGACATGTGGGGCGCTGCATTCAACTACACCGTCCCGACCCACACCGGCCTACATCGTGAAAGCGTATTTGAGTCGTTTTACCGGCTTCGTTTGACTCAGAGCATTGCGCTTGGTCCGGACATCGACGTTTCGATTCATCCCACCTACGCCACGAAAGCTTACAGACCAACCCTTTTGGGCATGAGAATGGAGATTATCTTGTAAAGATAGAGATTAGGCAGCCAGCTATTCCATTGCACAGCTTTGCGTGAATACGTTACAAGGACTCGCAGCAGATGGTGGCGCACACGAACGTAGCCCAACGGTTGACTGGCGAGGAAGGACCGCCGTCACTGTATACGCTTTTGCTGAAACACTGCGGGATCCTCCTCCACGCTGGCGCGACGGCATCGAAATTGACCATTCAGCCTAACATCCAGATATCTGCTCATGATGAGCAAAACTGGACAGACGATTGTTTCTGCAGGTGCGATGCTGCGTGAGGTGCGAGGGCAAATGTGCGCCCGAGGGAGCATTGACACTCGCTCAACGCGACGACCCAGGTTCTCCACACTACAGTTTCTTCTGGACAGAAGGGCACGCTCGATAAAAGGAGAGCTCATGACTTCAAGGTCTAAGTGCGCACATCCCACTTGCGACTGTCCTTCTGCGGTCGGGAAACAACACTCAGTGATTCTTGTACTGACGCGAAAAGTATTCCGGAAATAATCTGCCAATGCCAACAGCCCTGTTGTCAGGACAAAGGACTGAGAGCGTAATCGATTCGCCGGCACAAAGGTTCCGAACATCTCTTCGTTCTTTGACCTAGGCATGTTCGGGAACAACAAACAAGAGGTATGCGCAACGCCGGCAGCTCGGACGACGCTTTCGACGACCCGAAGCTTGCTCCAGCAGGTCGAGGAGAAACCATGATGCGCGTGGGAATCGCGTCGGACCATGGAGGCTTTGCCTTGAAAGGGCAGGTGGCGGAGTCGCTGCGTGGTTCGGGATACGAGGTCGTGGATTTCGGCGCACACCAAATGAACCCCGAAGATGACTACCCCGACTTCATCATCCCCCTCGCCAGGGCCGTCGTCGCTGGAGAGGTGGACCGTGGAGTAGCCCTCTGCGGCAGCGGCGTGGGAGCGTCCATCGCGGCGAACAAAATTCCCGGTGTGCGTGCCGGGCTCATCCACGATGTTTTCTCCGCCCATCAGGGCGTTGAAGATGACGACATGAATGTCTTTTGTCTGGGTGGCAAAGTGATCGGGTCTGCGCTTGCCTGGGAACTGATCCAGACCTTTCTGACCGCTCGCTTCAGCGGCGCTCCACGCCACCAACGCCGCCTGGCTAAAGTCCAGGCCTTGGAGAACCAACAAGTTGGCCCATGAAGGGTTCCCTTGAGGGGTTTTGATCGTTTCGATGAGATTTAGGACTCCAGTATACCGGTGACGGCCACGGTGTGATCTGCCCGCCAAGCGCCGCCCAACCACGGCCGGAGATAACAAATCGCAGTGGAAACTGCGGCAGGAAGGGAAATGATGAAAGCGACCCAACAACTCCACGAAATAGGCCAGAGCCTCTGGCTTGACAATATTACTCGCGAACTTCTGACCAGTGGCACGCTTTGCACTTACATTCAGGAGTATTCGATCACGGGACTTACCTCGAATCCTACGATCTTCGATCATGCCATAAAGAACAGTGACGACTATGACCGAGCCATCGGCGAAGAATTGCCGGAAGGCAAGTCGGGAGAAGCGCTTTTTTTCGATCTGGCGCTGGAGGACCTGAGGCAGGTTGCGGACCTGTTTCGGCGGACTCACGACCTGACGAACCGCGTCGACGGCTGGGTTTCCTTGGAGGTCTCGCCCCTTCTGGCACACGACACGCTGGGCACTCTCGCCGCCGCCAAGGCTCTGCATACCCGCGCCGAACGGCCCAATCTTTTCATTAAAATCCCAGGTACGGAAGAGGGCCTGCCCGCCATTGAGGAGGCAATCTTCGCGGGCGTGCCGATCAACGTGACACTTTTGTTTTCCCGCGCGCAGTATGTCGCGGCGGCCGAGGCGTACCTGCGTGGCATCGAACGGCGCATCACTGCGGGGCTGAATCCGGATGTCGGGTCCGTAGCTTCAATATTCATCAGCCGCTGGGACGTGGCCGTGGTGGACAAAGCACCCGAAGCGCTGCGCAATCAGCTTGGCATCGCCGTGGCCAGACGAATCTACAAAGCGTACCTCGAGCTGTTGAGCAATCCGCGTTGGCAGCGTGTGTACAATGCCGGGGCGCGGCCGCAACGACTGCTCTGGGCCAGCACCGGCACCAAGGACCCCAAAGCGGCCGACACCCTGTACATCAATTCTCTGGCCGCGCCGTTCACGGTCAACACGATGCCGGAGGGAACGTTGAACGCCCTCGCCGATCACGGGGATATCGGCCCAATCATGGCGCCGGACGGCGGTGATGGCGAGAAGGTTTTGGACCAGTTCGCAAAGGCGGGAATTGACATTGACGCGTTGGGCGACCAACTTCAGGAAGAAGGGGCCGCATCGTTCGTCAAGTCCTGGAACGATCTGCTGGAGTGCATCGCGTCCAAGAGCAAGGCGCTCAAAGCGGCTTGAGTCCGGAAGGCGACCGGCTCGAGCATGACGACGTGACGTCACGAGTAGTTCTCGACTTCGCGGCATCCCGAATCGAAGACCCTGCTCTGGACGCTGTTTGCGAGGAACAACTACTGCCCGGGGAATCGCTCCGAGGCGAGGCACGACCAATCGTGTAGGATGCCACATGCTTAGGATCCAGTATGAAAATGTCAATGGATAAGATTCTTCTGCCGGTTGATTTCCCACTCGCCCCGCTGGGGGTGGTTCGTCAGGCCGCGTTCTTGGCTCGCCATTTCCATTCCGAGATCATCCTGCTGCACGTTGTGACGCCACTGAGCTTTCCCGCCGGTGTCCTGGAGAGTGGGGACGAACTCACCGTCCGGGATTTGCACGCGCACATCGTTCAGCGAGTTCAGAAAGACCTGGACCAAGCGCTGCGGCCGGAGCTTGAGGGGATTGCCGTCAAACGCTTGTTACTTAAAGGCGATCCACCACGCGAAATCGTGCAGATAGCTCGCAATGAAAAAGTAAGCTTGATCGTGATGTCCAGGCATAGCCATGGGGCATTCTACCGGTTTCTGCTGGGTTCGGTGGCAGCGAAAGTGCTGCACGAAAGCGTTTGTCCGATTTGGACCGATACCCTCAGGGAAGAATCGCCAGGGCTCGAGTTCGCCATCCAGAACGTTCTTTGCACGGTTGACTTGAGCCCTCACAGCCGCAGTACCGTGTCGCGGGCTGCGCAGATGGCCGCCGAGTTTGGCGCGCGGCTCACGCTCGTTCACATCACCGCTGGGGTGGAGGACTACGGCCCCGGCGGATCCTACGTTGACACGGCGTGGAAGGAAAAAATCGTCGGCTTCGCCGCCGAGGAGATCGCCAAGCTTCAGCAGGACGTGGGCACGAAGGCCGAAGTCATCATCGATAGCGGCACCGTCCCGGAGCTGTTGAACCGAGCGGCAGAGCAAACGAAAGCTGACGTCCTGGTCATCGGCCACCTTCCCTCCGGCGGTCATTTGGGGGCCAACGGCGGTGGCTATGCGATCATTCGCGAGTCGCACATCCCGGTCCTGAGCGTCTGAGGACCCCGGCAGGGAGGTTTTTCATGTCCCCCTCGCGTGGTGGTCGTTCTTCCCATGACGCGCCCTTTTCGACCGCATCCGGACTCTCTAGTTCTTCCTCGATCAATGCGACCAACGGTTCCACCGCTAAGATTGAGCCGAGGCCCGGAACCATACAAAAAGCATCTGAAGCCTGAGCAATATTGACCAGACTTCTGTACCTGCGGAGGTTAGCATCGATGGCACTTGACGACGCACGGGTCTCTTAAAGCGTTCAAA
>Ga0326728_10013567_pt1 | contig 17640 bp, 17 predicted proteins | sample MB3enrmetagenome_FD_207602 | JGI IMG/M metagenome (GOLD analysis project Ga0326728, IMG submission 207602) | Lab enriched peat soil microbial communities from McLean, Ithaca, NY, United States - MB31MN | ecosystem: Environmental > Terrestrial > Soil > Wetlands > Peat | place: USA: New York... | reverse complement strand
GTTCTCGAGCACCGTCAAATGGTTGAATAACTGCCTTCCCTCCGGGACCATGGAGATTCCCATCTGGACAATTTCATGCGGCGGCAATCCGTCAACCCGGCGCTCGTTAAACCGGATTTCTCCGCTGTAAGGCCGGATCAGGCCGCAGATGGTCTTGAGCAGGGTTGACTTCCCCACGCCATTGGCGCCGACAATGGAAATGATCTGCGTTTCCTTGATATCCAAAGAGACGCCGGAAACCACCTCAATTCGGTCATAGCCGGAGCGTACATCTTTTAGGCTAAGCAGGCGTATTCCTCCCCCAGGTAAGCACTGATCGCTTTCTTGTCGTTGGACACCTCGGCCGGTGTCCCTTCTACCAGCTTTTCGCCACGGTGCAAGACGATGACCCGATCGCACAAAGACATGATGGTCTTCATGTCATGTTCAATGACGACGATAGTGATGCCGTGGGCGCGAAGCTTGAATACCAGGTCAACCAGCTCTATCTTTTCCGTAGGATTGCAGCCGGCCATCACTTCATCCAGTAACAGGACCTTGGGGTCGGTGGCCAAGGCGCGGGCTACCTCCAGCTTCTTGCGGTCTACGGTGGTCTGGTTATGGGCGCTCTGTTGTTTGGGTCCGGCGAATTTCAACAGCTCGTAGATTTCTTCGGCTTTGCGGCGGGCGGCCCCGGTATCCGTGGTGCGGAGGAAGGAGCCAACCATGATATTCTCCAGCAGATTCATGTCACCGAAAGGCTTGGTTACCTGGAAGGTCCTGGCAATCCCCATTTCACATATCTGGTGAGGATGAAGATGAGTGATATTCTTATCGCCGAACATGATTTCGCCGGCCGTAGGCTTCAGGTAACAGGCGATCATATTGAATACGGTAGTTTTCCCGGCGCCGTTCGGCCCAATCAAGCCCACAATTTCTTTTTCTCCAACTTCCATGTCGAAGTTGGACACCGCCACCAACCCGCCGAACTTCTTAGTCAGCCCCCGCGCCCTGATAATCGACAAAACCACACCTCCACCCCACTACACCTGGCAGCTCAATTCTCCTTTAACGCCACCCGGGAACCCGCCCACGCCCGTTCTGCTTTGGCCGCAAGGTCAAGGAGAAACCGGTACACACCTTTCGGCAGGTAAAGCACAACCAACATCATCACGATTCCATAAATAAAGAGATGGAGACCGGGCAAATTGCCCCCGAACTTACCCGCCAGGAACTCGCCCAAAGGAACCAGTAAGAAGGCGCCAACGATTGGACCGATAATAGTTCCCTGCCCGCCCACCAGGGCAATCAGCGCAATCTGCACTGAGATATCGATGCCAAAGATTCTTTCCGGACCGATGTAGCGGAAATATTGGGCATAGAAACTCCCGCCCAGAGCTATAAGGCTGCAACTGATAACCATCGCAATCAGCTTGTACTTGGTGACGTTGATGCCCAGGGATGCCGCCGCGTCCGGATCGCTGCGAATGGCAGTCAGGAAGTAACCCAACCGGTGAACCTTGATAAAGTAGGTAATCAGCACGCCCAGGATCAAGAACGCCAGAATCAAGTAATAATAGGGAACTTTATCGTGGAATTCGAGCAGGGCCAGCGATTGGCGGCGCAGAGGCAGCAGCAGCCCCATCGCTCCCTTGAGCGGCAGGCCAAACGGTCCGACCTCGGCGCTCTCTACATACACGCGCAACAATTCAGCAAAGGCGATGGTCGTCAGGGTAAAATACGGCCCGCGCAACCGGAAGCAAGGATACCCAATAATGATTCCCGTGGTTCCTGCGACCAGGGCGCCGGCGACCATACCCAGCCAGGGCGACCAACCCAAATTTACGAACAGCAGGGTGGACGTATACCCCCCGAGTCCCACAAACACGCTATGACCTAACGACAGTTCTCCCAAGAACCCGCAAACGATATTCCAAGCGCTGGCCATGAACGCGTAATACAAGACCAGGATACAAATCCCGAGATTATAGGTATCGCCGAAATAGAGCGGCAAAGCCAACAGCAGCAGAAAGCAAACCGCCAGGAAGGCAAACTTCAATTGGTTGCGGGATGGCCGATTGTTGTTCACTTTGCTTCCTTAAGCCCGGAACCTGCCGAAGAGTCCGTTGGGTTTGACCAGCAAAACCACGATAAACAGCGCGAAAGAAAGCATGCTAGCCGAAGACGAGGCGACAAACTGGCCGCCGACCGATTCCACCAAGCCAAAAATCAGGCCCGCCAGTAAGGCTCCAGGAATACTACCTAGCCCCCCCATAACTACCACCAGAAAGGACTTAATGCCAAACACCTGCCCCATAGAAGGGCTAACGAAATAAAACTGCATCAGGAACCCGGCACTGACGCTCACCGCGGCGCAGCCCAAGCCGAAGGTTATATTGTAGATTCGGCGGACGTTCACGCCGCACAACGAGGCCGCATCGCGATTCTGGGATACGGAGCGAATCTGCGTGCCGAGTTCGGTTCGATACAGCAGCCACACCAGTACTCCCGCCAGGGCAAAATTGCCAAAGAATGCCACTACTCTCGGGGTTTGTACAACAATGTCGCCCAGGGTGATATTGGCGTCCGAAATAAAGGTGCTGATTTCCCGTACATCGGGCCCAAACAGCATGAGCGTCACATTATCCAGCATAACCCACAATCCCACGGTGAACAGTAGAGCACTGATGGGATCTGCGACACTGGCTCTCTCCCGGCGCAATAGCTTGTTAAGGGCCGAGGCCTGGATAACGTAACCAAAGCCAAACATCAAAGCGGCCACCAGCGGCATCGCCACATAAGGATCGATGTGGAACAGCCTGAAAATCCAGTAATAGGCAAATGCGGCAACTACAATGACCGAACCGTGGGCAAAATTCGTCAGCCGTAATACGCCAAAAATCAGGCTGAGCCCCAGCGCAATGCCCCCGTAAATACCGCCGGTAATCAGACCGTAAATGACTGCCGGCACTAAGGTATCTACTGCCATAGAGTCTCCAAGTCACGCCGAAAGAGAAACGACAAGCCACAAGCAGCAGGCAGCAAACCAGATCCCTGCTGCTTGCTGCTTGCCGCCTGTCGCTTGTTAGAGGTGGTCTTCGCTTCAGTAGTCGGCGTAGCCAGCCACCGGCTTTCGGTTCGCCCAATCTGGTATGGGTAAAATCACATCGGCGCCAGGGGTCTTATTCTTGTCAGGCCACAACACAATCCGCTTGCCGCCCTGCCGCTGGGAAATGGTCCCGTGAGCAAAGGTGTCCTGACCGTTTTCGTCGAATTTGATTCGCTGATAACCCAGCACCAATGCGGGTCCGCTAGTGATATCGATTCCGGATGCAGCTTTTCTCAGGGCTGCCGGGTCGGTGCTGGCGGCCTTTTCAAAGATTTCTTTGGCTACATAGGCAGCGCTATAGCCTTGGGCCCAATAAGTCCCCATGGCATAACCGTACTTGTCCTTGCAGGCCTTCCCGAGCTTGCCTATCCAGGCTGCGCGGGCCGGACCGCCGGTATCCCAGTCGTCCTGGACAAACATATATTCCGTCATCGAATTGGGAACGGCTTTGTAAAATGCCGGGTCCTCAGATCCCGCGCCCACCGACCAGAGTCCGAACTTGGGGTTGATCTTGTTCGCCGCATAAACCTTGTTAAACAGGATATGTTCCGGAGTGTACAAAGCCACGAATAGAACATCGGGGTTGGCCCGCTTGATCTTCAGGATAATGGGGCTCATGTCGGTCTGGCCGGAAGTTACGGGTTCGACTAACACTTCATTCCAGCCGGCCTTTTTAGCGTATTCCCGCATAATCTTGGCGGTATCGGCGCCCCAATCCGAGCTGTCATAAACGAAGCCAATGGTCTTGACCTGAAGCTTCTTCTCTTTCGCAAATAATTCCAGAGAAGTGGTCATTTCATTGACGTCATAGGCTGCCTTGTTATTGATCCGGAAGACATTCTTATAATGCCGTTCCGTGATTTCGTTCTTCACCGCACCCTGACTTAGCATCGGTATGCCGTATCTCTCGGCGACATCCGTGACTGGGAAGGTATCCGCGCTCCGGTATGCGCCCAATAGCATGGCCACCTTTTCTTTGCCGAGCAGGCGATCCGCCTGCGAAACTGCCACATCCGGCTTGGATTGCGTGTCGGCGAAAACCGCTACCAGTTTGGCGCCGCCCAGGGCCTTGATGCCTCCGGCATTGTTGATCTCGTCGATGGCGTACTGCATTCCATCCCGTTCTTCGGTTCCGATCGTCGATGCTCCTCCGGACAGCGGCCACAAACCGCCGATTTTGACGGTGCCGCCTTTCTGTGCCGCCGCTGTGCCCACCCACAGCGTGGCAACGACCAGCAGTAGCACGCACAAGATTGCTAAACCTTTCCGTTTTGCTGACATTGGTCCTCTCGCCTCCTGTCGTGAATCGACTTGATTTAATCGGCCATCAACCTGGCCCAGTTTCTACGCGCCTGCAGAAAAATGAACCCCTGTGACTTTTCCGGAACTTATCATTACGGGCGCAACATTATCTTTCCCGCGGTCCGCCTCGCCGCCAGCTCCATTGCTTCCAGCCCATCCTCCAGCTTGTAGGTATGCGTGATCAAGTTCTGGTAGCCATCCGCTTGGCTGATTCTGGCGATAACCTCTTCAAATATGCTTCTGGTGTAACCGTAGGAAGTAATGAGATTCTTTTCCTGGCGAACCATGTCGCGTAAATTGATCTGAACCGGCGCGGGATAAATGCCCACCGCGACCACCTGGCCGGCGATCCTGGTTAGCTCAAAACATTTCTGAATAAGCGAGCTTACCCCGGTGCAGTCAAAAACCACATCGAAACCTTGTTTCCCGGTAATGCGCTCCCCAGCGGCTTGCAAGTTCTCCCGATCGACGTTAACCCATCCTGTGGCGCCCAAAGATTCCGCAATCTTGTACTTTGCCTGGTCCTGCTCCTTGCCGAAAAGCCATACCCGGGCCTGAGCCACACTGGCGAAATGCGCTACCCCCAACCCAATCGTTCCCGCACCCATGACCGCAACGTTTTTCCCCTGCAAATCGCCGGCTCGCTTAACGGCTCGCAGGCTCACGGTCAGTGGTTCAGTCAGCGCCGCAAGCACAAGATTCATGTTCTTCGGCAAACTCACACAGGCGGCCGCCGGCACCGCCACATACTCGGCAAAAGCGCCGTGGCGGTGCAGTCCAATCTGCCGTTTCGCTGCACAGACGGCAATGAGTCCCCGGCGGCACAGCTCGCACTTTCCACAGCCGGCCCCCGGCAGACAGACGACGCCATCGCCCAAAGCGAAACCGGTAACCTCAGCTCCTCGGCCGACAACGATCCCCGCCACTTCGTGACCCGGGATCAAGGGCATCGCATCTGCGATCCACTCGTATCCGGGCGCCCATTCATAAATATGCACGTCCGAGCCGCAAATGCCGGAAGCGGCAATCTTAATCAAAACCTCATCGGGTCCCGGCACGGGGACGGCAAATTCCAAAAGGGTCAACCCCTTGCCCGGCTTCGTCTTGGCCAAGGTCAACAATAGAAATTACCTGCCCACCAAAACGTATCTAGGACATAAAAACATGAAAGTTGCTTGAACTGGTTTCAAAAATCGGACAATGCCGACCTGGGCATCGACCCTCAGCGGCTAAAGCCGCATACATAGCCGTTTTCAGCGGCACGGCTAAAGCCGTGCCCTTCCGAAAGACATTTTTGAAACCAGTTCTTATTTCGCACTACTGGCGGCCGTTTTGGCCGCCCGTTTCTTCAGCGTCTTCGGTTTAGCCTGCGTCTTTCGCCCGATTACCTTTTCTACTCTCTTGACAATGTCTGCGGCCGTTAGCTCAAAGCGTTCCTTGAGGTAAGCGATCGGGCCAACTTCCCCGAATAAATCCTGCACCCCGATGCGCTCCATGGGCACGGGAAAATTCTCCACCAGCACTTCCGCCACCGCCGAACCCAGGCCGTTGATGACGTTGTGATTTTCCGCGGTTACAATCGCGCCCGTCTCCGCCGCGCACCGGATGACCGCTTCCCGATCAACCGGTTTGAGGGTGAACATATTCAGCACGCGAACCGAGACTCCGCGTGCCGCCAAAATCTTAGCCGCCTCCAGGCTTTCCGCCACGCACAGGCCGGTAGCCAGAATGGTCGCGTCCTTCCCCTCCCGCAGTTGAACCGCTTTGCCGATTTCAAACCGCGAACCCTCTTCGTATATACGGATGGCATTCCGCCGCAGCAGCCGGATGTAAAACACCCCATAAGCATCGGCCAACTGTTTTACCAGGTCGCGGATCATAATGGAGTCCGTGGGCTCCAGGACGGTGATTTCCGGAATGCCGCGCATGATCCCCATGTCCTCGAAGGGCATGTGCGTGCCCCCGTTGAAAGACGCTGTGACGCCGGGATCGCTGCCGATAATCCGCACATTCAGCTTGGCGTAGGCGGCCGACATGAAGACCTGGTCCAAGCATCTTCGGGTCGCGAAGGTGGCAAAAGAATGGGCATAAGGGACCTTCCCGGTGGCCGACAGACCCGCCGCCACGCCGATCATGTTGGCTTCCTGGATACCGCAGTTCAACATCCGCTCCGGATATTTCTTCTGGAACGGCACCATGCCCATGGAGTTCATCAAATCGGCGTCCAGGGCAACGATCCGGTCGTCGGTTTCCGCCAGTTCGATCAGGGTCTGACAATAGGCGTCCCGCATCGCAACTTTTTCTTCTACGTTTTCCTTGGCCAGCAGAATCGTCATTGGGTTGCACCGCCTTTGAGCTCAGCTTCCAGCACGGCGATGGCTTCATCCGCCTGTTCGCGAGTGAAAGTCATGTGATGGTTGAGGAACGTGTTCTCGGCAAAGGTGCAGCCCTTACCTTTCACGGTATGGAGCACGATCATGGACGGCCGCTCGGCCTGCGCCTTGGCTTTTTCTATGGCCGCATAGATCTGTCCGACGTCGCCGCCGTCCACATCCAGCGTGAACCAATTGAACTGTGCAAATTTGCCGGCTATATCGCCCAGATCGCAGATATCTTTCGTATAACCATCCAACTGCTTCTGGTTGTAGTCGACAAAGCCGATCAGGTTGCCAAGTCTGCGATGTCCGGCAAACAATGCGCCTTCCCAGACCTGGCCCTCGTCGCACTCACCATCTCCCAGGATCAGATAGGTATAGTTAGTTTGACCGTTAAGACGATGTCCCAAAGCGACGCCGAGGGCCGTAGACATCCCTTGTGCCAATGAGCCGGTAGTCATGTCCACGCCTGGCGTCTTATTCCGGTCACAATGACTGGGCAGGTTGGTTTTAGCCTGGTTTAGCGTCAATAATTCACGGGTAGGAAAGTAGCCTTTCAAGGCCAGCGTAGCATAGAGCGCCGGCCCGGCATGGCCCTTAGACATGACCAGCCAGTCTCGATCTTTCCAGCGAGGATTCTTGGGGTCGATCTTCATAACCCCGCCGTACAGCACGGCCAGAGTTTCGACGATAGACATCGCCCCACCCACATGCCCGAATCCCAAGGCCCGAAACGCCTGCATGGTTTCCAGCCTGATCTGGGTGGCAAATCGTTCCAGTTCCCGTATTCTTTCCTGATCAATCACGCCATACCTTCCTTCGCTCTCTCGCTGACAAACTTCTTTTCCGCACCGGGAGGATCGTATATCCACAGCAAAACCAGGGGCGACTGACCGGTGTTTACGAATCCGTGGGATTCGCCCTTGCCGATGTCGATCACACTGCCATACCCAATGGCAAACTCTTGTCCGGCAATTTTGGCCTGCCCCTCTCCCCCGATAACGACAATTAACTCCTCGCTGGCATCATGCTGGTGTTCTTCGTGCACTTTGCCGGGCGCAACGATGGAAACGCCCACGCTAAAGTCCTGGCGCTTGATATCGGAGACCGGTGAAGCCAGCAGTTTAATGCGGCGCTCATTGATTTGTTGATTGATAGTGACGCCGGAAACTTCGTCCAGTTTGAAATGCCGCACAGCGTATCCTTCCTCGGCTCATAATTCGACATCCGAAAGCCGCCGACCCTTTGCGGTCAGCGTTTTCACGCAGCCCAGGCAGGACTTCAGGCGGGCCATTTCGAGTGGCTGAAATGTTAGTACCGTGAGTAGCAGGTGTCAATAACATTCAGGTTCAACATCACATTCAGGCAACCGTCGGGTCATCGCCATTTCATAGCAAACAGGTTTCTGAGATCATTGACCGGATCGTCGAGGATCGCGAGGATGGTTAGGATGATTGCGTAGAATGCTTCTGTCTGGGAGATCGCGATATTTTGAGTCAGTGTGGAGAACGGCATGAGCCAGTTGCAGGCGCAGCCGAGGACGTATATCAGGCTTAAGGAATACGGCTGACTATCACCGGTTCAACGTTACGGCCACGGACGGTTGAACAGAAATCGCAAATCGCCCAGGCAGTGAAGCGGGAAGTGTGGCCGCTGTTGGAAGTCGGGAAGCTCAAGCCCGTCATTCGCTCAACCTTTCGGCTGGCGGAGGCGGCCGCCGCCCATCGCCTAATGGAAAGCAGCCAGCATATTGGTAAGTTTGTGCTGACCGTGCACTCATAAATTGTTTGGAACCAGCGGTTCTTCTTCGCCCGCCGGCAGCCAGGCGCAGCGCCGCAAACCGGGACGCCGTGAACCGGCTGTATCCATTTTCTGGATACGCCACCGCCAAGTATGATCCGGGTACAATCCTCCGTGAGGTATAATCCGCCAGCATGGCTTCTAAACCAGACACCGAACGCCGCCGTTCAAAACGGGTTTCCCTGGAGTCGGCCGTCATCGTCAAGGCGGATGGCGTGGAGCGCAAATGCGTCACCAAAGACATCAGCACGGGCGGCGCTTTCTTCTATTGTGACGCCCAGATCGCCCAGGATTCTCCAATCCAATTAGTGATGATCTTGCCGCCAGAAATCACCGGCGGAGAAGAGCAATGGGCTTGCTGCCACGGGCGAGTGATGCGGGTGGAAGAATCGACTGGTGGGCAGCGCGGGGTTGCGGTAAAGATCGAGCGTGTTTCCTTGTCCCCTCTGGCAACCGCTTAGCCGAAGAACGCCATTTTAGACACCGGCGCACGCAGCGAATTCGGGCGGTGAGCCAGATGTCTCCACTTTCTGGATGCCGTGGCGCGCCTGGGGGCCAGGAGCACCGGCTGACCCTGTCTTCGCTGGCACCCGGGCGCACGTACGGAGCCAGAGCGGGCGAGTCGCGCTACACGTATACGTGCGATGCCACGAACGTCACGATCCATGTATTCAGGATGATTCGGTACGCCGACATTTCTGCCGGCGGCGCCATTGATCCAGACCGCGGCGCCTTTGACTTGGTCTGTCCAGACGGGCACGTATCGATGCAAACGGTTTTGCTGCCGGTATCAATCTCGGTGATTATGTAAGCCATCGCAATCCTCCCTGTCGATTACCGAGCCCGCAAAGCTGAGGAGCACTTAGCTGTCCAAATGGCCACACCAAGGAGGTGCCTCGGCCCGAGTTAAGTGCTTTAGGTGCAATGGCGCCAGACAAGCCGCGTGGGATGTAGCGGCGAGCCCTGGACCTGCGGCGGCGAATTGTGACGATAATTTCGTCGCTGGTGGCGATTGTTCGTCATCAGCCACAAGCGGCCTCAGTCTGCAGATGTATCCACTTTCTGGATGCCGTAGCCTGGACCTGTGCCACACAAACGACACTTGCAGGCGCCAGCACCACCGCCGGCACTGAAAACGAGCTTCCCGTGCTCAGGGTAGGTGATCTTGTTGTTGTTCACTGTGATTCCCCCCGTTGGTTGCTGCATAGAGCTGAGCAACTGGGCCGCCACTCTGGGCATCGACTAATCGAAGGGTGTAAGCCACTGAGGTTTGAACGTGCGAGCTTCCCCCAAAAAGAGCCGCCGGCCACTGCTTGATCGTTGCCAATCCCCTCGGAAGGGGTCGACGGGTCCGCTTGTGTTCACAGGCACGATGATCGAGGATCTCATCAAGGCGGTGCAGAAAGCGGAGGCCCAAGCGCCCAAACCGACTGTTTCGGAAGATGTGAAGAAGGCAAGCTAGCTGGTTGGCGACATTAACGACACTCGATCGCCGAGCTAATTTTCACATCCCCGCCTCAGCGCACGCCAGCACGCACCCCGCCCATCCGTCTATCTCCGTTGCCTTCCGCCACTGCCCCTCCAGCCGATCAAACAATTCGTTCCGGCCCATCATCTGCGAGTACGCCCGAGTGCGGATCTTGAACCACGACGTTTCCTCGCTATCGCTCAGATACGGTCCAAATCGCAACCACCGGGCGAAAACAGGACAAAGGCGAGCCTGTTCTTTGGCCCATTCTTCGACTGAACTCCCGTCACCTATGCTGTCTCGGCACCAAGCGCATCCATAGAGTATGTGCGACAGCGGAGTCATGCTGCGGTGTATGCAGAAAGTCGGGTTACATTCGGAATCCGATCTCGTTCGGAGGTGACGATGCAACCGGTAACTGTGTTGTGTTTGGACGATGAAGAAGCTGTACTTCGCCTGCTGGAAATCGTGTTGGAGCGGAATGGATACCTGGCGCTGCCTGCAACTAATGGGCGTGAAGCGTTACGACTAGCGGCAATGCACCGAGTAGACGCAGCCATCCTCGATTATGGATTACCGGACATGACCGGCGGAGAAGTCGCCAGAGAAGTAAAACACATCAGACCGGATATCCCAATTCTCATGTTTTCAGGCGCGTGTGACGTCCCGCGGTCCGAAGTTACCCACGTGGATGTACTCGTTGCCAAAAGTGATGGGGTGAGCACACTTCTTGCGATTCTGCAAAAGATCATACACCGGCCCGCTGGGGACAATGATGAGGTGGTTTCACCCTCCCTGGGAGCAGATTTAGCCGCATAAGCGGAATATAGCCAGAACCAACACTTCCGCTGGACGAGGGTCTTCGTGCGCGATGGTGTCTGGAAGGTTGTGATATACCAAACCGCCGGCATCGCGTCTTAATGCTTTCCGTTCTCGGAGTCAAAGGGAAAACTTCGGCCTCGGAGCGGTTCTCATTTGTGATGTCGTTAAACTCCGAGACGGCGGGGGCTTCGCAGCCGCTTCTCAGGATGACGCCATTTTTGAAACGTTCAAGTTTCTGAGTCCCTCTATTAACGCCGCTACTTTCGTTTCACGTTACCGGCCGTGCTCTTCATACTCGTGTCGCTCTTCCGGTGGGCGTTGCGGTTGTGGCGCCCCCTCGTGCTGCGGTGCCGGCCGGGATGCCGAGGCTTCGGGTCGTGGCGCTGGCCTAGACTCCGACCTTGCTACGGGAGGGACCGGGGGCCTTAGCGCCGAAGCGTTTGGCGGCCGGGGCACAGTTCTGGAGACGGCTGGCGGTGGCGCATGCCGTTCCTCTGCTAAAGGCCTGCTGGCAGCTAGAGTCGTCGGGCGGCCATGATTGTTGTTGAAGTAGGCCGCTCGATCGCTTCTTGCCGTCTGCTCATGTTGTTGCTGGAACTTGGTCGCTTCGATATGGTGATCGCGCTCGGCAATGCGCTCTTCGGGGCGGGCGGTGTACCGCACCCCGCCGGGCCCCCCATTGAATGAAACCCGATTGTTTACCACCGTTCGGTTTACGATGACGGTCTTGTTAACGTAGACATTCCTTATGATGGTGGTGTTCACGTGGGTCACGGCCGTGTTGTAGTAAAAGATGCCGCCGCGCCACTCGCCACCGGCAAAGCCGAACCCGAAGTAGCCGAAACCGTAATGGATGCCTCCGTAGAAGCCTACGTGCGGTCCCCAGTATCCGGCGTGCCAGATGTAAACGCCCCCAGACCAACCCCAGTAGCCAGGCGTCCACAACGCACCGGGATAGGGCGCGGGCACCCACGCACCCGGCACCCAGTAGTAGCCGCCAGGACCATAGGCCCAGTAGCCAGGACTCCAAAGGTAGCCCGGCTGCGGACAGGGTGGTTGCACGTACACCGGCATGACCGGCGGAGCAATGTTCACGCTGATCACAACTCCGGCAAATGAAGAGCCAGGAATGAGGCAGATAAGCGCGGCGACGAATAAAATCCGCGCCCAGCGAATGGTTTGCATCAAAAGCTCCCTTCTTCGCCGCCGCCCATGCGGCGCTTCAGGCACCACCTGCCAGGGTTCTCACGCAGGCTACTCCGAACTAACCCGGAGCACCAGAAATAGTTACGGATGTGAACCTGGTAAGTGTAGCGATTTGCTGGCGCCGATGAGTAGAACTTCTCCGGCATGGACAAACAGCGCGAGAACAGTGCGCTGCTGATCGCGGCCTGCATCGTGGCGGCCATCGTGATACTTGAGGAAACATTTTTCCGTGCTGAAACAACTATCCCCCTTCGTCGTCCATCGCATCGAGGCTTTCCGCCACGGCGGCTGGTTCCACTTCCTCGGTGTCTTGAAGGTCATAAGCCGGCCCGCTGTGTGCCTGTCTATATAAGCCAGCCAGGCCGGATCGTTCGGGTTGGCGTGCACGAAAAAGCCGGGTTACCACAAGACCTGGTTCTCTACTGTGCCCGCCATGATTTTGGGACCTACGTTCTCAACCGGACTGGCAATCTGAAAGTAGTCATGCAGGCCATGGGACACGCCGACGTGCCTACGGCCATGAAATATCAGCACCCGAGCTGGAGATGGTGCGCGAGGTAATAAACTCACGGCACATTTTGCGGCACACCGGGGGGAACGGCAACGCGGAAAATCAACGGTAAGTGGCGTGAAATGAATTGGCTGCCCCCCAGGGATTCGAACCCCGATATGCTGATCCAGAGTCAGCTGTCCTGCCATTGAACGAGGGGGCAGCGCGCGAGGTCGTTAATGGGCGACCTCAGACACACCTTCTCGTTGCAATCTTATCCACGATGCGGAGCTTGGTCAACAGTACCGTTTCCCCATTATCCGTTACCCGTTTTCGGTTTTCCCGTTTTCCGTTTAAACAGATAATGCACGACCGAAAAATGGGTAACGCAGGTCGGGGAACGGGTGACAACGGTTAACGGTTTCCAGCGGTACAATGATGGCGCAGTTTAGAGTACGACATAGGTGAGGAATCCGCATGGCGACTGGAAACATTGTGATGGCGGAAACCGATTACGCGGCAATCGCGCGGCGGCCGCTGGAAGCGGCGCGCTGCGCGCTGGTGGTGGTGGACATTCAAGAAAAGCTCGTGCGGCACATGTATGAGAAAGAGCGGCTGCTGCGCAATGCCCAGTTACTGGCGCGGGCGGTCAAGCTGCTGGAAGTGCCGGCGTTGACTACCACGCAGAATGCGCGCGGCCTGGGTCCGGTGGTGCCGGAACTGGCCGAGTTGCTGCCGAATCAGAACTTCCTGGATAAAACCTCGTTCGATTCTTTTGCCTATGAGCCCTTCGCCGCGGCGGTTAAGGCGCTGCCCGGGAAACGGAATACCTTGCTGGTTTGCGGCATGGAAACGCATAGCTGCGTCTTGCAAACGGTCCTTACCGCGCTGGAAAAAGGATACCTGGTCCACGTCCCGGTGGACGCGTGCGGCTCGCGGACCGAGTTGAACTGGAAAGTAGGACTGGAGCGCATGCGCGCGGCCGGCGCGGTGCTCTCTTCCACGGAGACGATTATTTTCGAGCTGGTGCGCGGCTTCAATACGCCGGCGTTTAAGGAGCTACTACCGTACTTAAAGTAAATTTGGGATTCGGGATCCGGGATTTGGGATTTGGAACCTCCTTGGATTGGGTAATTTGGTAATTTGGTAATTGAAAGCCGGGGCCTTCATTCCTTCATTGGCTAATCAGCAGATTGCCGAATGGCCTGCCCTAGAACCCCCAAAATCCCACATCCTGGATTCCCAAATCCTAAATGCGCTTCGGTGGCCTTTAAATCCGAAATCCCGGAATCCGAAATCCCAAATGGCCTTCACCCTTCCTTTTTCACCGCGGCTTCCGCGGCCTGGAAGCCCAGCTTGGAATGGGCGCCATCGCAGAAGGGCTTGGTCACCGAGCCTCCGCAGCGGCACAGGGAAAAGGCGGTTTTGCCGCGCAAGTCGTATTCGTTGCCGTCGCCGTCAACCAGTTTCACGGCGCCTTCGGGCGCTTCCACACGATAGGGCCCGTTCTTCCTGACCATAATCGTTACCGCCATTGCAGACTCCTTCGATTTTGTAATTTGGTAATTTGGTAATTTGGTAATTGAAAAACCGGCCGGTGTTTTCTCAATTACGAAATTACCAATTTATCCCAATTACCAAATTCAAGATTGCTCAATTCGGCAATCCGTCGATTCGCCGATGGTGGGTTTTCTCAATTACTCAATTACCCAATTACCAAATTACCCAATTACCAAATTACTTAATTACCAAATTATTCAATTGTCCGGCTGTTGCCAGGGGCGCGCCAGTTGGTCCAGTTGCCGCCGCCAATCCAGCGACTCGACGAATTCCGGTCGTTCCCGCCATCCTGGTTCCACTTTGACAAAGAGCTCGAGGAAAACTTTGGCGTCGAGCATTTGCTCGATCTGCAAACGCGCGCCAGTGCCGATGCGTTTGAGGGTTTGCCCGCCCCGGCCGATGATAATTCCCTTCTGGCCCTCGCGCTCGCAGTAGATGACGGCGGCGATATGGGTCAGCTTAGCAGTCTCTTCGAACTGCTCGATGAGCACGGCCGCGGCATAGGGCACTTCCCGGTGGGTGGCCAGCAGCAGTTCCTCGCGGATGATCTCGGCCGCCAGAAAGCGTTCCGGCTGATCGGTAATCTGGTCTTCGGGAAAATACGGCGCGCCTTCCGGAAGGACGCGCACCATCTCGTCGAGCAACAGCTCGAGCCCGTCCTTCTGCTTGGCGGAGATGGGAATTATCCCGCGAAAATCGTGGACGTGTTGCCACTGTTCGATAACCGGCAGCAGGCGAAGCTTCTCCATGCGGTCGATTTTGTTCAGCAACAGGAATACGGGCGCGTCCGCTTTTTGCACCAGAGAGCGAACGTATTCCTCTTCCGCACCGCGCGGCCTGGTCACATCAACCACCCAGAGCGTCAGATCGCAACCCTGGAGAGCTTCCCGGATTTCCTGCGCCATCTTGCGGTCCAGAGAACTCTCGGAGCGGTGCACGCCGGGGGTATCGACCAAAACGATCTGCGCGGCCGAACGCCGTTCCGTGGCCGGCAGGTTGAGGATGCCCAGCGTCCGTGTCCGCGTGGTCTGCGGTTTAGGCGTGACAATGGCCAGTTTCTGCCCCAGCAGCGCGTTCAGCAGCGTCGACTTTCCCACATTAGGGCGGCCCAGCAGGCAAACGAATCCGCATCTCATGGGGGAGCTCCCAGTTCTCGGTTCTCAGTGGCCCCGGCCAGCGGCTATTGCTGGTAATGTCCTCGCCGGGGTGGAAGCGCCGGTCCCGCCTCGCGGGGCCAGCGGAACTGGCGCCACAGTATCTATGGGGCTTCAGCCCGGGCCACCGCGGCTAAAGCCGCCTTTCTAGTCTCCCCATTTCACCGGGCTGAAGCCCGGTGCTTCCACGAGAAGCCCGATGCTTCCACCGGTACAGGGGACTTTACTACGCCGACTGCTTATTGCTGAGCGGCTGCAAGGAGCGGATCCGGAGGCGCTCCACCAGGCGATCGGTGGATTCCAGCACCTCGAAGCGTAAGCCGCCGGCTTCCACGGTTTCGCCGGCCTTGGGAATGCGGCCCAGGACTTCCGTGACCAGCCCGGCCACGGTGGTGGCCTCATGCCCTTCCGGGCGTACCCCGAACAGTTCTTCCAGTTTGTCCACGTCCATGCTGCCGGGCACGATATAGGAGCCTTCGCTCTCGCGGACAAACTCCGTCTTGCTTTCATGCTCGTCGCGGATATCGCCCACGATCTCCTCGACCAGGTCCTCGATGGTAACGATACCGGCAACCCCGCCATATTCGTCGATGACGATGGCCATGTGGTTATTGGCCGCCTGCATCTCCCGCAACTGGTCGGCCACCCGTTTGCTTTCCGGCACGAATTGCACGCCCGGGCGCATCAGGTCTTTTACCGTGCGCGTCCGCGCCTCCGAGTCGGGCACCTGGAGCACATCGTGCGCCAGGATGATGCCGATGATGTTGTCCAGCGAATCGGAGTAGACGGGCACGCGCGAGTAGGGGCGGCTGCGCAGCAGTTCGGTGAAGCGCTCGATCGTGGTGTCGGCCGGAACTGCCACAATATCCGGGCGCGGCGTCATGACATCCCGCACGGTCTTATCGCCGAACTCCACCACCGACTGGATCAATTCGCGGTCGCTCTCCTCCAGAATGCCTTCTTCCTGTCCGGCTTCAATCAGTGCGTCGACGGCTTCCGAAGGCCGCTCCGGCTCGGGCTCGGCGGAGTCCTTGCTGAGGGCCGCTACCGAAAGGCAGAAGCCCAGCACCAGGGTAATGGGAGTGACGAGGTAAATCAGCCCGCGCAAAACCGGCGCCAGCGCCGCCGGCCACTGTCCGCGCGTGCGCGAGAAAAAGATAAAGGGCAGCAAATGCTGGCAAACGATGATGATTAACACCAGACTGATAACCAATTGAACAATCTGGTTCCAATTCCCTACCCCATCGCGCAGAAGGGCATAGGTAATCAACACCGTAATCGCTGCCATTGTGGTATGTTTCAACACCGACACGGACAGCGCCGCCCGCTCGCGGCTGACTTTCAGCCGGGGCTCCACATGTTCGGCAAAAAACTCGATGTTCTCTTCGAATTCGCGCGACAGGAACTTGCCCATCTCGGTGTAGACATGATCCACGTAGGAAACCAGGGTCAACACGGCCAGCAGGAAGGGCAGCGCGATCACTAACCCGGTCATGTGAGCCTCCGCCGGCCGTTCCGAGCGGCGGGGAACCGGGAGGAGGTACGCGGGCCGGACTGCCCGGCGCGCTGAATCAAGCTGCCAGGCAGCCGGAGCGTGCGCCGCAGACGCGCTTCCAGGCGCAACATCTTGCCGCTGTCGGCCTCGTGGTCATAACCGGCCAAATGCAGGACGCCATGCAGGATCAAAACCTTCAGTTCCTCGGCGACGCTGTGCCCCAGGCGAGCGGCGCTGGCGGCGGCCATCTCGACCGACAGGGCGATATCTCCCCGAAAGCCGTCCGGCACCTCTGCCGCTACGGAAAATGACAAGACATCGGTGGGCCGGTTCTGGCCGCGAAAGCGGCGATTCAGCGCTTGCAGCTCCCGATTGCCGGTCACCAGGACAACCACCCGGCCGCGCAGCCCAGCCATCTGCTGGACACGCGATAGAAAACGGGCCATCGCCCGCTCGCTGGTACCCACAACCGGTTTGCGAAAAATTACCACGTGTCAGAAGTGCGGCCGCTGATTAACGTAGATCGACGCGGATCATAAGACCCCCAGCAAACATTGTTAAGGTAGAATGACCCTCAATATGATTTCTCCGCCTGTTCCGGCTGGGCCTAACCTTCCCCTCAGCGTCTATCTGCGTTAATCTGCGGCAAATATAGGCCTTGCCTTTCCGAAAAGACAAAAGGGAGGGCGTCTTTCTACCCTCCCCAGGGCCAGTTTCCATTCTACTCTTTCCCGGGCATATCTTGCGCCAAGGGATTGGCCGCCGCCGCGGCGCCGTTGGCGCTAAGGCCTTGGCTTTGCCCATTGCTGCTTTTGCCGTTCATCCCTTTTTTGCCGTTCATCGCGGCGCCCGGCGCTGCGGCTCGGGACGGCTCGATCAG
>Ga0326728_10013564_pt1 | contig 17643 bp, 13 predicted proteins | sample MB3enrmetagenome_FD_207602 | JGI IMG/M metagenome (GOLD analysis project Ga0326728, IMG submission 207602) | Lab enriched peat soil microbial communities from McLean, Ithaca, NY, United States - MB31MN | ecosystem: Environmental > Terrestrial > Soil > Wetlands > Peat | place: USA: New York... | reverse complement strand
GCTTGGTCTTTTCGCCGCACCCCCCGGTCATCTGCGGTAGAGGAGGGCGCAAACAGCAGCCCCATGCATATTGACGCCATAACCAGGATACTCAGCAACCTTCCGGCCATGGTTCCCCTCCTCGAGTGATGGTTTCCGTGCATGGAATTATGAGAACATTCCTTAGTTTAATTGGTAAGATACAATTGGGCAGAGACCTCTTAAACAATTCAGTATTCCACAGCCTGAAAAAGGAAACTGGGTTTAGATTTCACTACCATTGATGAGTCAGGTTCGGCTCCCCCCATCCTTTGCTTACTACAAAATCCACAAAGCCGCGAACATCTTTGCCTGCAGTAGCCGCGGTATAGAGATAGTAAGGACGTCTGAGCGGATAAGTTCCATTCCCGATCGTGGCCCTCGATGCGCTAACCGGCGGCGATTGACCGTCTTTGCTGATCTTCAGGAGCTTAATCCTGGACTCAGGGCCGGGGAATGGGTCCCGCATTCTGGCGTAACCTATGGAGCCTGCTGTTTCTCCAACCTTTTTAACTATCACCGGGAAGTCCGGTAATGTAATTGCGCTCTTGGCAATGGAAACTCCACCCAGGAGGTCTTTCTCCACAAACAATAACGTGCCGGGATGTTTCTCGCCCGATTTGAAAACTGTAATGGCCTGATTTTTCCCATTAATATCCTTCCAGTTGACAATCTCACCAGTGAAAATCTTCCTTACCTGGTCTATCGAGAGTTCATTTACCGGGTTCTGCTTATCGGTTATAATGACTATCCCGCCGTATCCCACCAAATGTTCGTCGAGTTCAAGCCCCTTGACCTTTGCCTCCTCGCTTTCCTGAGCGGTGATCTTGCGTGAGGCCATCGCAACATCGGCCTCACCTGCAATAAGCGCTTTCATCCCTTCATCGACCAGTGAACTGGCGGATACAGCTATATCAACCTGAGGATGATCTTTCATGTAGAGCAGTGCAAGACTGCGAACTCGGCCCCACATGGAATCGGCGCCTTTCACCTTAATGGGGACCTTTGTCTGGGCGGCTGAAGGCAGCCCGCCTGCAATTGAAAATGCTGCCACAATCATTGCGATTATCAGGATCTTCTTCACTTGCTCTCCTTTTGCTTCGAGCTGTCCTTCAAAGTAAATCAACGGTTCAATACAAACTTTTTTTTCTTCCCTGAATCGGGGCGCCGGGGAACATCCAGGGACTTCCCGGCCCTACCGTTGCTCTTAATCCGGAATAATCTCCGTCAAGTTGGTAGCGATGCACGCCGAACCGCACTTCAGTGTTGGGCGCAAAGCCTCTTGGAACACCCGGAAGGCCCTTCAATTATCTTATATCCCAATCATGATTGCAAGTGATACGCCAGTGGGCCTGTCCTCGCGCTTGCCGGACCCATAACTCTTTCCGGCAGTTTATGGCTCCTCAGCTCAATGAAATCTTCCATGACATTCGGTGCAAATCTTTCATGCTCATTAAATAATTGTATTTATTCATATCCATTTTGAATCATTACTAAATAGGATCATTATGTACAAGTATTTTACCTAACTCCTGCCTGCTAAAATCCCCCTTTACACGAGGCATGTTTGTTCCCAGAATATTTACACTGAAACGCCAAACCCGCTGAGAAGCGGAGACGGAAAGCTGCGGGTCTGAAAAGATAGCCGGGTTGCCAGTAAATTGTAACCACACGGTTTTTTCTGTTCACCTCAACAATGGGGGGCAGGATGTCGGACCCGGCCAGATCAGTATCAAGCCATAGAGCGGTTGAGATCTATTCGATCGCGTTGGATTTTGCGCATAGATCGCCAAGACCCTTGGTTCACCAGAGCAGTGTTGTTGACACGGTTCGGATATCGAAGGAATCTCTGGACAAAGCAGAACAATCGAAGACAAGAGAACAAATCTCCCATGGTCTTCGCTGCGCCCCTGGAGGTGAACCTGATCAGACGCTGGAGCAGGTCAGAAGAGTTTTGCTTGCTGCAATAAAAAAATACCACCCGGACCGCTGTCCGAATATGTCCGATGAAATGCGAGAAATGGCCACCAAGAAAACCGGGCGGATAATTGAAGCTTACAGATCTGTTCAAAAAATCCTCGCTTAAATCTTTCAAGTCTGATTCCGGATTCCCCTTGAAACAAATGTGAAATCCAAGTTGTCCATTCTCGCTTCCACATGCCTGACACTTCACTGTTCCGGGTGGATTTCGAAATAACAATGGCTGGACCTCCCCTTTTACTGAATGATTCCTTTCCGTTGCCGATCCGGGGTTTCGATCGGTTAGCCCAAAAGTACATCCCGCAAAATAATATATTTATGGGAAACACAATCAAACTGTGATTTGAGCCCTTCCTTGGGGTATGAACCCCCTAAAGTTTCGACGTATAAATACCGAATGAAAGAATGGCGCGGGGCAAAGAGAAGATTCATTCAATTTGCGGTTAGTGAAGGAAGACAAATCTTTTATCTATCCGCTGGGGGGTTCCATGAGGCGATTCAGGAAATCCGGTCTTGTACTGGCTGCGGCGGTCTCGCTGCTGCAATGGTCCGTCATCTCGCCGGCATTCGCAGAGACGTTGGCTGCGGACAGGCCATCGAGCCAACAATACATCCCGCCCGTAACGGCCCAGCCGGACGTCGGGCCAGACATCCGGCGATACTTCAACGATCCTGCCAGGGGCCCCCAACTGTCGAAGAGTGCGATCACGCAGTTGCTGCGGCAAAAAATCAAATACGTTTTCATTATTTTCAATGAGAACAACTCGTTCGATCACGAGTACGGTACGTTTCCGGGTGTCAACGGCATCTATTCGGACGGCCTGAGACCCCGTTCTCCCGGCAATACCCCGGGCTTCACGCAGACTTACTATGACGGCACCACCAATACGAACGTTACGGTCCAGCCGTTCCGGGTCGGTCCGGAGTATAATTCGAGCGCCATGGACGGCGCGCAGCATGACCACCAGGCGGTCGCGCAAAAGATCGACGTCGATCCAGCGACAGGCGTGCCGCGGATGGACCAGTTCGCCTATGTAGAGTACAACACCTACGCATCGTCTTCTTCAGCTTCCACCACAGCTAACGAAATCGAGGGAACGCAGTTCGCACAAGTGGTCATGTCTCACATCGATTGCGACACCATTCCGTTTTTCTGGCAGTGGGCCAGCCGCTTCACGATTTTCGACAACATCTTCGCCACTGAAGACACGGGCTCCACGCCGAATGCGATTGCGATGATCGCTGGACAGTCGGGCGAAACGCAATGGGTCAAGCACGGCACGACCGGTCAGACATACACCGATGTTAACGGCTACAGCGGCACGACGGTTGGACCGCCGATTGTCGTTGACAACGAGCCCTTCTACGGCTCGCTGTTAGACTCAACGACGGTCGACAAGATGCCCATGAGTCCGACCGACACTGCGACCACGACCAAAAATGAGCCCGCCGCCACCGCCGGCAATATTGCCTCCAACCTGACATTCGCCACCCTGCCGCTAACTTTTCAGGGCAGAAATATCACCGGCGTCATGGATCAGAACCTGAACCCGGCTTTCGACCTTCCGGACATCCAGCAGGATATCCCTTACATCCAGCATCGTAAGATCAAGCCCGTCAACTGGGGCTGGTACCAGGAGGGCTACGACCTCGAGGCGAGCGACACGACCGGGACGGCCTCGCATAAATTCTATGTCACCCATCACAACGGGGCACAGTATTTCGGCTATCTTGCCAACACGCCGCCGCTGCGGCCGAACTTCCACGGCCTCACCGATTTCTTCACCGACACGACGAACAAATCCCTGCCTCAAGGCGGTGTGTTTTACATCCGCGGTGGCTACGGGAACCAAATGGGGCTGTTGCCGCCGATCACTAACCCCTATACACCGCCGGCTGAAATCGCAGCGATCCAGTCGAATAAGGCCGGCGACGACGACCACCCGGATTACTCCGACCGGCAGATCACCGAAGCCATGGCGGCCCGCGTGATCAACGCGATCGCGTCGAATCGGAAGATTTGGAGACAGTGTGCGATCATTATCGCATACGACGAGTCGGACGGCCTTTACGACCACGTCCCGCCACGTATCCGCGCCTACGGTCCCGACCATCTCCCGCTTTCCAGGGGAATTCGCGTGCCGTTGATCCTGATCTCGCCCTATGCGCGGACGCACGCCGTCTCTCACGTAGAGGGCGACCATAACGCCGTGATCGAGACGATCAACGCGATCTTCGGACTGCCGGCCCTCGCCAGCCTCCCCGACGAGGCCCAGGCGCTCGCGATGGGCAACTCTCCGGCATTCAACCAGTTCGGCCCCCCGGGATTCCAGCAGAAGTGCCTGGGTCCCCGCGACATAAACTCGAAGATATCTGATAGCCTCCTGTCCGGCTTCGACCCGAGACGCCTGCTGGGCATGTCTCCGCCGCTTCCGGCCTCGCTTGCGATGATTCCGGACAACGTCGTGACATCGCTGCCCCATTACGGCGGCCAGGGTTGCATGGCGATCGGGATCACGCCGGAGGATATCCAGCAGGGAATCGTCGCCAATCCTCCCGCCGGCTTTAACCCGCTGCCGGCCACCTATCCGATATCAGCAACTGAAGAATCACAATGATCGACGGGGGCGCTGCGCGGGCGCCCCCGTCCGCTATTCGGGCCGCGCATAGTTCCACTATTTTATAACGTTCGCCCTTGGAGGATATATGCGTATCTTGTCAATCCTGCTGCCCCTGCTTCTTGTCTGCTGTTCGATTTCCGACGCCATGGCGGGCAGCGTCGCCGAACGCGTGAAAGCGCGCGGCTTCGTGCGCTGCGGAAGCGTCGAGCGGCCGGGTCTGGCTAGCGCCGACGGCCACGGCGGCTGGACAGGCCTCGAAGTCGACGTCTGCCGCGCGGTCGCCGCTGCGGTGCTCGGCTCCCCCGAACGCATTAAATATCATGAATACGACACGCCTAATGACTTCGACGCTGTGCGCAACCAGCAGGACGATATCTACTTTCTAACCGGTACCGAGATCGCAAAGCAGAAGCTGGCCGGCAAAGTGCTGCCCGGCCCCATCGTCTTTGTGGAATCTCAAGCGGTGATGGCGCCGGTTAATTCAGCCGCGCAACATCTCGAGGATCTCGCGGGGAACAGTATCTGCTTCATGATCGGAAGTCCGGCCGAGCGAACCCTGAATGCGTATTTCGATACGATCCACAAGACATGGTTCCGTCGGGGCTTCACCGAGGACGGGGAAATGAACGATGCCTACAACGTGCAGAGCTGCCATGCCCTAGCCGGCGAGATCACGACCCTCGCTTCGGTCCGCCTCGACCCCGGTGTGAACAATCTGTCGAGCCGCATCCTTCCTGAGACTCTGGCGGTCTTCCCGGTGATGGCCGCCACGGGAACCGACGATGCTCAGTGGTCATCGATTGTCGCGTGGACCGTGCACACGCTGGTCAGCGCGGAGAGGCCGGAAACCAGGTGGTATGCGGGGGGTGCGGGGGCGATGCCCATCACTGCAGATGAACTCGGTCTTGACAAGGACTGGCAGCGTCGCGTTTTAACTGCCGTCGGCAACTACGGCGACATCTTCGAGCGCAATCTCGGCAAGGGTTCGGTACTCAAGATAGATCGCGGCCTCAATGCGAACAATATCGGCGGGGGACTTCTCCTGGGCCCTTTTATCGAGTGACGGCGACAGATGTCACCGTTTCTCACTATAATACATGAAGGCGCCCACAGCCCACGGTCCCCACACATAATGACATTATAATTGTAATTTCATGGCTACTTGCATTAATTTGTGGATATTATGTCTAGTGGTATCTTCAAGTCCAATGAATTGAATTCCAAGGCTTACCCTACCCATTTCATTTTGTACAACCTTAATCTCACCACTTGTCGGGTCATTACCAATGGCACTGGTTAGAATCGCTATTCTATCTCCAACTCTTCCACTTTTTATGCAGGAACTGCTCGATTCATCATCAAGCACAAGTCTACATCCTTCAGAACAAATATCAATAATGGCCCCGTTTAATATCAATTCATTCACTTTACTGGATGCAGGGAAAAAGCAATCCAACCTTTTCTCTTTGCGCATGTTAACCATTTCAACGTACTCAGGGTAGGAAGTGAAACAAATCAATGCTGGGCTTGAAATAGTGCTCAATATTGAACTAACAAATCCATATACACATCCGTTCATTACATATCGCTTAACAATGTCAACACCCTTTTGCAGTCGAGAGGTAATCCCTGGAATAGCAGGCATTTGAATGATTAAATACTCATCCAACTTCATTCCCACTAATGTGGCTTTCAATCTGGTGGTGTCATCGGGCAACTGAATAAGTAGATTTGCACCTAGTTCAATCGGGACAAATCTGATTCTCTGAATTGTCGTTTCGGATTGAGAATCATTATTCATAGCCGATCTCCTTCATTAACCGCTTGGCCCGAGAGAACTGCCTCGCATTTGGAATTGACCGCAGCAAACTCATTTGCATAATGGGAGACCACCCAGTTTGGCATTCTACCTCCCGGTTTCTGTTGGTTTGATCTAGATATTGTTATTAGCTGCGCGGCATATACTCTCAATAAGTGCTTTGCAACTACTGGAATTCGGCATGTCGATGCATAATGCCTCAGACTTACTCGCAATCTCTGTGAGTGATTCTCTCATAACAAGGACTATTCCTTCAATGTCCTTGAACATTTTGAATAACTTATCTAATATAGAATTAAGTTTGTTTATAGTATCTTCTACCGTCTCTTCAGATTGTCTGGTAGCATGGAGTTGTATAAGTTCAATAATATTTGACCTGGTTGTTCTATATGTATTAATGAATAATTCATAATTGATGAATTTGCGGTATTCTATCAATCTGTCTATTTTGTGGTGAATTTCATCGAGATTAAATGGCTTTTGTATATAGTCGAAGGCGCCTAATTTCATCGCAGCTATGGCGGTTTCAACGGTTGCAAGACCAGTTATCATTATAACCTCGGAGCCGAGGCACCGGGACCGTACGTACCTGAGAAGATCCATACCGCCTTCCGGGTTATTGTTGAGACCGGGCATGTTCTTATCGATCAAAATTACTTCATACTCATTCATCTCTAGCAGTCTTTGAGCAGTTTTTAAGCCTTCGGCTTCCTCAACAGTGTACCCTTGCTGCTCCAGAAAAGTTCCAAGCATTTTTCGGATGGCATCATCGTCATCCACGACCAGTATTCTCGCACTCATCTCTGTTCTCCATCAGTGTACTCGTAGTAATCACATGGCCAATACCTGAAATCATCTAAAAGTGGTCCGAACTTGCATTGCCCATGCAAAAAACATGACATTGCATACTGTAAACGGTGTTTTACTAAATTACTGAAACACGGTCTCGGCCATTTTCCTTTGTTTTATAGAGCCCCCTATCGGCGCGTTCGAACGTAGCACTGATGCTCTGATCCATTTTCTTAACGGTACTGACACCAATACTGATGGTCAAAGGGATCCTTTCTCCTCGAAATAGAAAACGGGTCTGCCGCACATGTTCACACATCTTTTGCGCAACCGTTTCAGCTCCCTCGGCTTCGGTTTCCGGAAGCACCATTATGAATTCATCACCTCCACACCGCGCCAGAAAGTCGGTCCCGCGCAAATTCACTTTTAGTCTTTTAGCCAATAGAGCCAGACATTTGTCACCGGCCCAGTGTCCGAAGACATCGTTTATACTTTTGAAATTGTCTATATCTACTATCAGCATGGAAAATGCTACCTCTGTAAGCTTGTATTCGGCCCATTTTTGACGAATGTACTTTTGGTAACCCCTGCGGTTGGCAATGCCTGTAACGGTATCGATAAGGCTTACCTGTTCCATTTGCTCTGCTCTCCGGTGAGCTTTTGAGATTTGTGTCCTCATAGATCTGAGCTGGAGTTTGAGTTCCTTGATCTGCTCCGCCAACTTCATTAACTGTTTTGCATCGGCTTGCAGCTTTTTTCGGGATTTTTCCTTGATGCCATCCAGTTTCGATGCAATTAGGCTTTTGAGTTCATCCACGTTGAGGGTCGTCTGAAGAGATGCGGTGATTTCCTGCATATTGTTTTCGAGAGTTTCCGCAAAGGCCTCGTTGCCCCGATGCACCTCGCTTGCATTGGAATAGGCCGCTGTAACGAAGTTTTCGATTTCGACCAGGTTTCTGGTTACCTCCGAGATCAAAGCAACGAGGTCTTTTTGTCGAAAACTGACTTTACCGCTTACTTCCGTTATGAAGTCGAGGATCTGGCCATTTAATTGAAGGACTTCCGCAATATGCATTTCCTTTCTCACCAGGATGGAAAGCTCTTCAGGGCGAGGGCCGGTTGCCTCGCTGAATGCGTCCCTGAACACTCTAAGGATCTCGAGTTGAAACTTTTGCAGTCTCCTGGCATAATGATCTATATCTACCGGATCGCCCTGAAAACCAGCCGACCGGGCTGTCGCATGCAGCGTATCAAGGTAGGAGCCATGATTGATTAGAGACCTGCTGAGCATAGAAGGAGTTACAGGCTCCCTTTTATTCGATCTCAGCTCGTGCAAAGCGTCGATGATAGTCTCGCACAGCCTTTCGGTTCTCCCGGTAAGCGAATCCGAATCATGTTCAGAATTCATTGGCTGGTTCCAATCCCGCTTGGTAGAGTTTGTAAAATCCCCGAAAACTTACGCAGTGCCGGTCCAGCACCTGCCGGACCAGGCGTCCCTGCTTATTATGAAGTCTTCAGAATTCGCGGATGCCTATCCCGCGCCATCCTTCCCCGTGGCTATCATAGAAGGTTCTGCTAAGTCCGCATCTTTTTTTCCACTAAATTGAAAAAGCTTTGTACACAGTCGGGGCAGAGCTGAGACCCCTTTGCCTCTTCGATTATCGTCATGGCCTTCTCATGAGAAAAACCCTTGCGATATGGACGATCGCTTGTAAGAGCGTCATAAGTGTCTGCCACTGCAATCATTCGAGCCAGGAGGTGAATGCGATCACCCTTCAGGCCTTCTGGGTATCCCTTTCCGTCAATTCTTTCATGGTGGCCTGCAATTGCAGGTATGATATCTGCCAAGCTTGGAATGGGTGAAAGGATTTCGGCGCCGATGCTCGGATGCCGCTTCAGGATTTCCCATTCCTCGTTGCTTGGCGGGGCAGGTTTTAGCAAAATGTCGTCACGAATACCTATCTTGCCAAGGTCATGCAGTTTGCCGGCGATCCTTGCCTTCTCGACCCGTTCAGCATCAAATGCCATCTCTTGGGCCATATCCACGAGAAATGCAGCTACAGACTCCGAATGCCCCCGCGTATACTGGTCACGGGCTTCAAGTGCCAGAACCAGGCTGGTTATGCTCCCGATGATTATTTGACGTTCGGCTTCGAGGCGCTCTTTTTCTCTTGATATGCGGTGGAAATGTTCGGAGAGAAATTGTTCGGCGGTTACCACCAGTTGGTCGAGGTTGAAAGGTTTGACCAGGTAAGCCGACGCTCCGTATTGGAGAAGTCTCCGCATCGTGGAGCGATCCCCGTTCGAACTCATGATGATAAATGGTATCCGGCTCAGCTCAGGGTTTGCGTGAACAATTTTGCAGAGGCCTACCCCATCCAGTTCAGGCATGTTTAAGTCACTCAGAATTAAGTCCGGACGGTGGTTGTCCAGGAGCTTAAGTGCTTTTGCACCGTTTTCGGCAGATACCACGTAAAATCCTGCAGCCAAGAGTGATTTCTCGACCAAATGGCGGGTAGCAACAGAATCATCCACGACCAGAATCGTTCGTCTCCTCAGCAGCACATTCCTGCCCAGCAACTCCCGGACTCGCTCGCGCAGCTCCGTTTTCGCATTAGATTTCGGAATAAACGCGGCAACACCCAATTTGAAGCCGCGCTCAACATTTTCTTCCTGATCTTTAGAACTTAAAATGACGATGGGAATTGATTTTTTGGCATCGTGGTTCTTGAGCTTTTCGCAAAACGAGAACCCATCCATTCGTGGCATCTCAATATCTGTGATGACCAGATCAAAATCTTCACATATTGCAGTCTCGAAACCATTCTGTCCATCAAAGGCCTCGGTCACCTTTGCGCCCATCTGTTCCAGCTCCCTCCGGAGCACAGTCCTGACCGTCGAACTGTCATCTATAACAAGAATTCTCGGGGAGGACTTCAGGAAATGTTCCCTTTCCTCTTCAGAGGAATGCTTATCATAATATACTAATTCTCCCATTTCTGCCGCCCTTGCTTCCTGATTTGAGAAGCCCGTTATGTCAACTGTATATCTCTATCATTCATTTTTTAACGCATTCGACCTTACATACCTATCGACCCAAGATCGCTAAAACATGAAATTTTTTTCTTAGGATCTCCAGTACCTATGCCTTCGGCTGAGTGTGGCATTTCAATCCCTAATGATTTCTGCCCGAATAATGCACGCGATGTATCTCGTTAGGCACCAAAACGCGGTTTTGGGCTCGGTTGGCTCCAGAATTCGCGGGGAGCTGTACGCAATAGGCTGCTATCCCCATTTTCCATTGCTGCGGCGCTTATTTATCAACCCAGAATTGCCCGAATTTTGGAGGCTTCGCCCAAAAGACTGTTACCGAAAAAACGCTTAAATTCTCTGCTGAACAGTCAGGCGTTCCCATAACCTGTCGTTCCTGCGGCGAAGACCGGTTCAGCATGGCCGGACAAACATACATCTTGTATCTTGAGAATAAGGAGGTGACCACATGCCGAAGACTTCAGCCGTACGTCACCGTTTCGTCTCCGATATGGCAAGCATTAAGGAAGCGGCAATTGCCCGTAAACCATGATAAGATGCCGTGGAGACCGAATTTCTGTTTCTCTGCGGCATGTTCCATTTATATCAAATTGCAAGAAGGAGAATAATCCATGAACAAACCTCTTTCTGGTAAGACGGCCATCGTAACCGGTTCGAGCTCCGGTATAGGATACGCCACGGCTTCTACACTGGCTCAGGCAGGTGCCGCAGTGGTGCTCCATGCCAGGCGCAAAGACCGGCTGGATAAACTTGCGTCGGAGATTGCCGCCCAAGGTGGCAAAGTCCTGGCTGTGGTGGGTGACGCAAGCATTCAGACTGACATTGATTTACTGTTTGATCGAGCTTTGGGCTGGGATGAAGGCGGGTGTAAAGTCGACATTGTCGTCGTCAACGCGGGTCGCGGATTGGCGGGCGGCATCCTCGACAGCGATCAATCCCAGTGGCAGGAGATTTACCAAATCAACGTGCTTGGTGCTGCCCACCTGATGCGCCGGGCCGGGCAATATATGGTCCAGCGAAAAAGCGGAGACATTGTGGCCATCGGTTCGGTGGTGGGACGAAATATCTCCCCTTTCAGCGACTTCTACGGTTCAAGCAAATTTGCCATCGGCGCCATCGCTGAGGGTCTGCGCCGCGAGGTCTGCTCTTACGGAGTTCGCGTTTCCTTAGTTATGCCAGGCATCGTGCTCAGTGGATTCCAGAATGTGGCCGGTTACGACGAGGAAAACTTCGGCAAAGGGATTGCGCAATTCGGCAAACTGCTCGAACCCCGGGCCATTGCCGACGGTATTCACTGGCTGCTCACGCTGCCGCCTCATGTCAACATTAACGAAATCATGATCCGCCCCACAGGTCAGAGTTACCCGTGATGCGGCAAGTCGAGGCCGATATCAGCGAGCACTTTCGGAAGAATTACACCATTTCCATTGACAACTCTTCAGTCCATGCAGATCATTTCCCGCATCGCGAGATGGTCTGTTGCCGGTAGAAACCATGGCGAGTCTCAATCAAGTTTATTTGGGCCTGGGCAGCAACCTGGGAGGCCGCCAGAGCAACCTCCTTCAGGCGCTGCAGTACATACAGACACGAGTATCAATAAAGAGAGTATCCTCTTTCTATGAAACCGAGCCGGTGGGATATGCCGACCAGCCCAAGTTCCTGAATGCTGTCTGCTATGCGGAAACGGAACTCTCCCCCGGCGACATGCTGAAGTTCATAAAGTGGATCGAAAAGAAAATGGGCAGGGTTGAATCTTTTCGAAATGCTCCCCGCCTGATAGACATTGATATTCTTTTCTACAACGACATTGCTGTCGCTTCAGATGAGCTTCAGATCCCTCACCCCCGTTTGCACGAAAGGGCCTTCGTCCTCGTCCCTCTGGTGGAAATCGCTGGGGACATGGTCCATCCGATACTTAAAATAACCGTGGAAGAAATGCTGCGCAGAGCAGAACCGGCTGAAGTCCGCAGGATCGAACGGAGTCTCAGGCTGTGACTCGAACATGACGTTCAGGTTTCGTGGAAATCAAGAAGATTGTCCCCGGCATTTGCGATTCGCTCGATGCTTACCCAGGAGCACCCGTCTACTCGACGACAACTGGATTGGCGGTTGGATTGAATGGGTTCGTCCTCACCGCGAGCGAATACATGTAAGGATAATGCTTTCTTAGATGGAGCATGTAGGACAGCCACTCCCGAACCAGAAGGCCGAAAGCCCGCTGGATGTCTGCTGCCAGGTGGTTGAGGTCGGAACGGGGAAGATTTTGCAGGGTTTTTCGCGCTTCAAGCTCTTCGGTCAGGTGGCAGACGGCCCAGAGCAGGTCGGTAAATGCATCATGTTCAAGAAGATTGGAGTTCTGCAAAAGACCCAGCGAGAAATCGCGCTTTTTGAGAAGAAATTCTTTCAGGTCTTGTAACTGGACGTTGTCCGGGTCGAACTCGCACTGATAGCCCTTAATGAATTCCGAGGCAGCCTCATATTGGGTCCTTCGCCAATCCTGCGCGACAGCTAGAGGTTCCGCCAGTGATGAGAAATCAGCGCACGTGGCCCCCATCATTCTTAACAGCCGGTTGCCCATCTCCCCGAAAAACGCTCCTATGACCATGTTGAGTTTTCTCAATAATGTCTGTTTTTCTCTTTCGCTCAGCAGCCGCTCAATCAGAACGGTCACCAGCAGCACTTGGACAGGGACGAAAACCACATCCAGAGCGAGATAGAAAAAAAGGGTGTGCGTCTCTCCGAACAAAAGTACATGGAACAACGCCAGGGCCATGCTGGTCCCCGTGAGGAGGAGAACAACCTTCATTTTCCAGGATAACCGGTCCATATACCTCCGCTTATATTTTTTGTTTATCTATGACGCAGTGAACAGTCTGTGGTCTGCTTGCTCTAAGGCAACAGCTGAAGTCGCAAAGAAAAGGGGCCGTGGCTTCGGACCGAAGTCCTCTTGTACGGTTCCCTTACATTGGAAGTAAACTCAACATACTTATAGCCCAAAGACGGAAATCCAACTTGCAACCCATTCTCCATCCCTGCAAACCATGCATCGCAGGGCGTCGCATACTTCACACCCCTCTGAATGCTCTTTACCTTCAAAGGTACACTTGCTTTTCTCCATATCACGCCCTCCGAACGGCTCACAATTTGTTCATGGAATTCCCCTCACTACGTTCGTACCATAAGCACGATTTCGCTTTTATGCCACTTCGATGAGTTTGAGCGGGACTTCGAATAACGGAGAACACAAAGGAGGCACGAAGAAGGAGCGCAGCGGAGTGAAGAGCAGAAGCGTAGCGCAGTGAAGACACGAAGTCTCCCCCGGCAAAGGCCGGGGAAAAGCCTTTTAAACAGGGATGCCCTTCACATTCTACACCCCGCGACGCTCACTCGCCGTCATGATTAAATTTTGTTGCTCTTCGTGATGATAAAAAGCCGGTAATATGAGCAGACAGCCCGCATTATGCGTAACTGTCTGCTCATGTATCAAAGCCATCAAACATAGCCTGAAATTGGCAACACTAGACTCTACCTATTTCCACTTTGCCGTGATCTTTTTCTTTGTCGTGATCGTTGTCGTGATCGTTGCCGTTTTTGTACTCGTTCCTCCGGGACCTGTCACTGCCAACTGCGCAGTGAATGAACCGGTCTTCGTATATGTATGTTTAGGATTTTGTGATGTACTCGTTGTACCATCACCGAAATTCCACGAATAGGAAGTAATTGTTCCCGTCGACGTGCTTGTAAACTGAACCGCCAAAGGCGCTTTTCCCGAGGCTGGTGTTGCTGTTAAATTGGCGACAGGGGCTGGCGGAGTCGTCGTGATCGTGGCTGTTTTTGTACTCGTTCCCGCGGGGCCTGTAACTGTCAACTGCGCAGTATATGTTCCGACATTGGTATATGTATGTTGCGGACTTTGTGAAGCACTTGTTGTACCGTCACCGAAATTCCACGAATAAGAAGAAATCGTTCCTGTCGAAGTGCTTGTAAACTGAACTGCCAAAGGCGCATTTCCCGAGGCTGGCGTTGCTGTTAGATTGGCGACAGGGGCTGGCGGAGTTGTCGTGATCGTGGCTGTTTTTGTACTCGTTCCCCCGGGTCCTGTCACGGTCAACGTAGCTGTATAAGTACCAGCGGCTGTGTAAGTATGTGACGGATTCTGTGACGTACTGGTTCCTCCGTCACCGAAAGTCCACGAATAGGAAGTAATCGTTCCTGTTGACGTGCTTGTAAACTGAACTGCCAAAGGTGCCTTTCCCGAGGTCGGCGTTGCTGTTAAATTGGCGACAGGGGCGGCAGGGGTTGCCGTGATAGTTGCCGTTTTTGTGCTCGTTCCCCCAGGTCCTGTCGCTGACAATGTTGCTGTATAAGTACCAGCGGTTGAGTAGCTATGTGACGGATTCTGTGACGTACTGGTTGCTCCGTCGCCGAAAGTCCACGAATAGGAAGAAATCGTTCCTGTCGACGTGCTTGTAAACTGAACTGCCAAAGGCGCTTTTCCCGAGGTTGGCGTTGCAGTTAAATTGGCCACAGGTGCTGCAGGATTTGCGGTGATAGTCGCCGTTTTTGTACCCGTTCCTCCGGGTCCCGTCACCGACAACGTTGCTGTATATGTACCAGCGGTTGTGTAAGTATGTGACGGATTTTGTGACGTACTGGTTCCTCCGTCACCGAAAGTCCACGAATAGGAAGTAATCGTTCCTGTCGATGTGCTGGTGAATTGAACCGGCAAAGGTATGTCCCCCGAGGTTTTGGACGCCGTCATATTCGCAACAGGAGGTGCAGTGTTCACCTTGATCGTAGTTGTCTTCGCATTAGTTCCCCCCGGTCCGGTTACTGTCAACGTGGCAGTATAAGTGCCGGCGGTTGTATAAGAATGTGACGGATTCGGTGATGTGCTGGTCCCTCCATCTCCAAAGTTCCATGAATAAGAAGAAATTGTTCCCGTCGAAGTACTGGCAAATTGAACTGGCAAAGGTGCATTTCCCGAGCCTGGTGTTGCCGTCATGTTAGCGACTGGAGCTTGCAATGCATTGGCAGTAATAAACCCGGTTTTCGTTGTTGTTAGCTGCCCTGAAGGATTTGTTACTGTCAACGTTACCGAATAAGTCCCAGCCTTCGCATAAGTATGCGAAGGAGCTGCTGCCGTACTGGTTCCTCCGTCGCCGAAGTTCCATAAAAAGGAAGTAGCCCCTGGTGATTCATTATAGAATTGTACTTGAAGTGGCGCAACTCCAGTGGTTGGTGTTGCTGTAAAATTTACGCCGTATACTGTAATAATATCGGTATACGTTGTAGTATCCATACCTACGGCATTGCCAACTTCAAGGGTAACTGTGTATATACCCGGCGTTGTATATACATGAGTAGGGCTTTGCAGTGTGCTGGTTCCACCATCACCGAAATTATACGCCCATGATATCACTGGAGTTTTCGAGATCGAAGTATCGTGAAATGCTACCGTAAAAGGAGGTGCTCCTGCAGTTGTTATACCGGAACCGGTATTGGGCGATTGAATATAAAAATCTGCCAGTGGAAGAGGTGCGTCCGCAATAGCTGAAGAAGTGTATGCCAGCGCTTCATATGCGAAATCAACAGGACATGTGCTCGTTACTTGAGAGTATGCAATTCTAAAGAACCCATTTTCACCCCAGCCCGTACCCCAACTATTTTTCACGATGAAGCATTGATTGGTGTCATCCCATCCAACGAGTTCTATTGCGTGATACCCGGCCAATGCTCCAGATGTATATGAGTAGACACCTGAACTGTAGGAGAAAAAGTCATCGTAAACTGCCATAGTTACAACAAGAGGTCCCTGATTATAAAGTGCGGTTTTAAGTGCGGTAACTGATTGCGCTATAGACGACCACCCTGTTATTTTATAGGTTTGAGTTGGGGGTTTTGATGGTTTATCCAAATAGCCGGCCCAATCAGCGCATGCATTACCTGGCGATCCGTCGGTCCCGGTGTATGGATAGCACGTTTCAAGCGATACGCCTGTCGATTGAAGAAAATTGGCTGCATCGCCGGGATAACCTCCATTACAGCCATTGCCGCTTGGGGGAGGGTATACGAAAGTTACCATGATTTGCTCAGAGAGATCTTTATTGAGTCCCCCCATTTTATTGTCTATAAGTATTTTTGATTCCAGTACTCCTACTGATGAGAATATCCAGCATGATCCACAATCGCCCTGGTCCTTTACTGGCGTGACATAGCTTACGTTATTGGGGTTGGTGTGGTTGCTCCAATCGAATGTCGCCGGTAATGGCCCTGATGCCGTAGGTTCTTGAGACACATCGACGTGGAATATGTTGTATGTTTCACGGAGAGCGCCAAGACCCTTCCTTTCAGGATAGTCTTTAGCAACCCAATTCTTCCCTTGAGCCCGAATAATACCGTTAAGTGTGTCTGTGTCGACGTTTTCCCCAGAAGCAATTCCAGACCCACATAGTACAAGAAAGATACAACTGAGAAGCAGGAATGGAATGATTAAGAGGTGTTTTGAATTTCTAACGCATTTCGCCATCCTATTATCCTTTTTGGAGGTTGAAGTCTACGAATATTCATTCAATATTTTTAGTCTTCAGCAAAAAAATACCCGCTTCCTGTTAAGGACAGCGGGTTTGTTTGGAGTATGAATACGTAGACTTTCCCTAGCAACCCCGCTGTCTTATCGATTACTTAATCGACGTAGACCGGAAGCTTTGCGTCCTACCTTTTCAGATAGTTTGCCCTTCAGGCTAGCTGAAGCACCTTTTCCAAAGAACCTGTTACAGTGTTGGTCGCTACACTAAAGTCCGACTTCTGAGAAGTCAAGACAATTATACCCGCTCACCGCAGCATCTCATGTCCCTCCGGGACACCCTGAAACCATGAAAAGACCCGTAGGATGGGTGACGTGAAGCGCAACCCATCAAGTCTTTTCGTGACAGAGGCTCCCTCGCGGAGCGTGGGGATACCAAAATTCAGCAAGGCCAATTACCAGGGAGCAAAAACTTCCCGCTTCCCCTTTCAGTGATCGGTATCAAAATATATTTCGGCAAGAGGCGAACCAAACGTTAATTAAAAATGCACCCCTTGGAGGATCCGTCCACGCTTACCTTTGGGTATTATCCCGTGTCATCTCTCCTGAATGCTTTTACCCTTTCAATGATTTTGGGTATGAAGAACGAAAAGACAAAAAGACCAAGTGAGAAGAATACCTTCCAGCTAACCAAGCCTCTCCATTCGCCGCTCGCCCAGACGTCTCTGACCGTCCCGACAAAAAAAGTGAAAATGAAGGTGCCAACGATTATACCCAGGGCCGTCCCGCAAAGATAATCCCGGAAACGAACCCGGGTAAGTCCCATGCCAAAGTTCATG
>Ga0326728_10013563_pt1 | contig 17644 bp, 14 predicted proteins | sample MB3enrmetagenome_FD_207602 | JGI IMG/M metagenome (GOLD analysis project Ga0326728, IMG submission 207602) | Lab enriched peat soil microbial communities from McLean, Ithaca, NY, United States - MB31MN | ecosystem: Environmental > Terrestrial > Soil > Wetlands > Peat | place: USA: New York... | reverse complement strand
AGCGTTCCTTGAGGGCAAAGTGCCGCTGGCATGATCGTAGCTCGTAGACGACGCCCCGGGGAATGAAGGGCGTGGCCGTAACCTGTAAATGCGGGTGTTCAAAGTCCTGCCCTGCCAGGACTCCCGCGTTACGGAAAATCGTGACGTAACGAAAACGAGGGTCCTTCTTGAGGTCCGTGATCCTGGAAACGAAGGCTCGCACCACTTGCGCCGCGTCTTCATTGCCGAGTTGCGAAAACCACGCATTGTGATCGGGAGATTCCACAATAATTTCGTGGGCGCCCAGGCTGCGCATCTTATCGTAGATGCCTTCCGCGCGGCGCTGCTCATCGCCTTCAATCCGGTAAAGCGGGCGCATGTGAGGCACGACGCGGACTTGCCAGCCGCCGCGGGCATCGCCATGGGAGTAGATCGTATGGGGAGAAAGGGCTTCATGGCCGGGGCACAAGGGGCACTCAGTAAATCCGGGCCAGGGACTCGAACCGTCCTCCTGGATCACCCAGTTCTGCGAAATCGGGTCCCTTCGTAATTCCATTGATCCTCCCAATCCAAACTGCTGAGTAACTCCGGACGGGCCGGGAATAACCGGCGGTCGTCGCTGATCGAAGCTCGTGCCGAGGTCGATCGATGATTGGCAGCGCCTAGGCCAGCGCCGGTGCCCGTCGAACCCAAGACTGACGGCAGCGCTGAGAAGGCTTGCCTGCTGATACAACCATAGGGTTGCACGCCTGCACTGTTCGCCGGAATTTGAAAGTTAGGCGTCTATAAAATGAACATGAAGTCTAGTCCCGCAGGGCATGTTCTATTAAATGGGGGGTGGGGTCCCTTGTCAAGTGCTGATCGAGTTAATGGCAGGCGGTCACTCCCCCAATCGCCGTGGTATCCTTAATTATATGGACCTTTTCCTCGGCCTTGATGGCGGCGGAAGCCGCACGCAAGCATATCTTGGCGACGGGCGGAACCACATCCTCGCCAGGGCCGAGGCGGGACCTTCGAACCCGCTGAAGGTGGGGATCGAGGAAGCCAAGCGGGAACTCTTGCGGGCGGCAAGAGCGGCTCTGCGAGGGGTTGCCGTTCCCCACGCCCGGCAAACGGGGGTTTCTGCTCAAAAGCACAGGCCCGGGCAATCCGTGCTGGCTGGTGTTTGCGCCGGGGTGGCCGGCGTGAGCCGGCAGGCTATCGGCCGCCCCCTTCTCGCCTGGCTCCGGGAGGCCATACCCGCACGCCACCATCTGCTGGTGACGGACGCAGAGATTGCCTTGTTTGCGGCGGTGGGAACCGGTGCGGGGATGATCGTCGTCGCGGGCACGGGTTCCATCGCGTTCGCACGTGACTGCCGCGGGCGGACGCTGCGCGCCGGCGGTTGGGGCGCGTCGTTTGACGACCTGGGATCGGGCTATGACCTGGGACGCAAGGCCATCATGGCGGCTCTCGAGGAGTATGATGGACGCAGTGGGCGGACTTTGCTGACTCGAAGGATCTGCAGGGCACTGAAACTATCGGAGATCACCCAGGTCGTGCTGAAGGATCTGACTCCGCAGCAGGTGGCCGCGCTCTCTCCGCTGGTTTCGGAAGCAGCCCGCGATGGAGATCGGGTGGCGCGCCGGCTTTGCGCCGAAGCCGCCCACGACCTCGCCCGGCTGGCGCTTGCGCTGGCCCGGCGTGTGGGTCGTGGAGCGGGTCCGGTTGTCTGTGCCGGTGGTGTCTTATCGAGCCCGGCCATTCGGCGTAGTTTTGCGCGCCACGTGCATCGGTGCGCGCCCTCGTTGCCCGTGCGGCTTCTGCGGCGAGAACCCGCGGAAGGCGCGCTCGACATGGCCCGGAGGCTGGCAATGCAGTGAATTCCGGGCTGCGGGGTCCGTGCTGGCATGTCGGGCGCCTGCGGGCCGGAGCCTCCGGGCGCATGATTCGTACCTAACAGATTGGAGAGTAATTTATGTCTCAAATGATGAAGGAAATCCTGGAACAGCCTATGGCGCTGAAGCGCACGTTTGACGCAGAGCGAGACCATGCGCTGGCCTTCGCTGACCTTGCCCGCAAAAAGAACTTTCGCCTGGTGGTGCTGGTGGCGCGAGGAACCAGCGACAATGCCGCGCTCTTCGGGCGGTACCTGATTGAGCTGACGACAGGCATCCCCGTCTCCATGTGCGCCCCGTCGATCCACACGCTCTATCATGCACGCATGGATTTGCGCCAGGCCCTGGTGGTTGGCGTTTCACAATCCGGGGAAGGAACCGATATCAATCTCGTGCTCGAAGCGGCGAAGCGCCAGGGCGCTTATACGCTGGCGATCACCAACGAAGCCCGGTCCGCCATGGCGGGCTTGGCCGACGACGTGTTTGTGGGCCGTGCCGGCAGGCAGTGCTCGGTCGCCGCGACCAAGACTTATACTTCCCAACTTATGTTGCTTTACATGCTGGCCGCCAGCGTGAGCTCTCAAATTACCCTTTCCGGCGTCAGTGAAATCCCTCAGCACGTCGAAGAAACGCTTAAATTGGCGCCGGAAATCAAGGAAATGGTCAGGCGCTACCATTACATGCGCCGCTGCGTCGTGGTGGCGCGGGGCATTAACTACGCCAATGCGTTCGAGCTGTCGCTGAAGCTGATGGAAACCTGCTATGTGGTTGCGGAAAGATTCTCCGGAGCGGACTTCCTCCATGGACCGATCGCGATGATTGAGCGGGACTTTCCCGTAATGCTCTTCAACCCGCCCGGCAGTACGTTCCGCGATGTGCGGAAATTGACCGAGCACCTGCGGGCGCTGAAGGCCGATACGCTGGTGTTCACCTCAACCAAGGCGAAAGTTCCCGGCGTCTCCGAAGTGATTCGAATTCCGGATAATGTGCCGGAAATCTACACGCCCATTCCTTACATTGTGCCGGGACAGATTTTTGCTTCATATCTCGCTGAAGAGAAGGGTCTGAATCCCGACAAACCGAGGGAACTCCATATTGTGACGCGCACGGTCTGATTGGCGTGAGGCAGCCTCGCGCCCCGGCGTTCGATCCGGGGCGGTGGGCTGCCTTCGTCCAAGGAAGGTGCTGCGGGGGAGAATGCTGTGTGCTCGCCAGTTGATCCGAAAGATGTGAGCGTCGTGCAGGGACGAAGCAAAGGCCTGCAGGTGACCTGCGACTGCGGTTGCGTCAATTTCAACTACCTTGATCCGCAGGAACCGATGTGGCGGTGCCGGAATTGCCAGCGCGTCTTCTGCTCGGATTTCCCCCGCCTGATGGAGAAGGCGCTCACGCTCAATGAGCAAAAGGGCGTGGCGCAAACCTGATCAGTCGGTCACGCCTTCATCACCACAACCGGCCGGAACCGGCCGGCCCGGCCGTCGACTGGAGTTTTGACCTTCGAGCCCCAAAGGGGCGGGCTACCACAGCCCAAGCCAACGTCTGGGTCAAGAGCCCAAACCCCTTCCAGACTGCCCGCCCCTTTGGGGCTTGGCGACTTTCGCCAACAGGTTCCGCGCACACAAGGCGACCGATGCGCCGTAACGAAAATACGGCTGCGGCTCCCGGTCAGATTTTCCTCCCTCCCGGCGCTTAGCAGCGCCCCTCCATCGATTTCATCCGTCACGTCCACAGTTTTCGGCAGATTCCCGCCTGAGAAGTCCGACATTTCGAGCGAGCTAAGTTACCCCACCACCCCTCCTCCCGTTCCCTCCTCCCGTTCAGTTGACGTCCTGCTATTCAATAAACTATTATTGCAACCCAAATTTGCACAATGTGAGAAAGTTCGCAGGGAGGTGACTAAATGTCCTATCCAAAGCCGCCCCGGCGCTCTTGGGCCGAACCGTGGAAAATCAAGATGGTCGAACCCATCCGCATGACCACCCGGGAGGAACGGGAGAAGTGCATTGTTGAGGCCGGGTACAACACGTTTCTGCTCCGCTCCGAGGATGTGTACATCGACCTGCTGACCGACAGCGGCACGAACGCCATGAGTGACGTTCAGTGGGCCGGCCTGTTGCGGGGCGACGAAGCGTACGCGGGCAGCCGGAACTTTTATCATTTGTGGGAGTCTATCACTAAGTATTATGGATATAAGTATATCGTGCCGACACATCAGGGGCGCGGGGCCGAGCATATCCTCTCCAAGATCGCGATCAAGCCGGGCGACTTCATCCCGGGCAACATGTACTTCACCACCACACGCCTTCACCAGGAGCTGGCAGGCGGGACCTTTGTGGACGTCATCATCGATGAAGCGCACGACGCGGCGAGCGAGCACCCCTTCAAGGGCAATGTGGACCTCGGAAAGCTCGAAGGCCTCATCAGCAAGGCGGGAGCAGGGAAGATTCCCTACATTTCGATTGCGGGGACGGTGAACATGGCGGGCGGGCAGCCGCAATCCATGGCCAACCTGCGGGCTGTCCGGGAACTTTCAAAGCGCCATGGAATCCCTGTCGTGCTGGATGCGACGAGGGCGGTTGAAAACGCCTATTTTATTCAGCAGCGCGAAGAAGGCTACGGGGCAAAGAAAGTGGCCGAGATCCTGAAGGAATACTGCTCGTACACCGACACCTGTACGATGAGCGCCAAGAAGGATGCGCTCGTCAACATCGGTGGCTGGCTGGCCACAAACGATGAGGGCCTGTACGAGGAAGCGCGCAATCTGGTGGTGGTCTACGAAGGGCTGCACACGTACGGGGGGCTGGCGGGACGCGACATGGAAGCCATGGCGCTCGGCATTCAGGAGAGCGTGGAGGACGACCACATCCGCGCGCGCGTCGGGCAGGTCGAGTATCTCGGCCGGCACCTGGATGATTGGGACATCCCAATCATCAAGCCCATCGGCGGCCACGCGGTGTTCCTGGATGCAAGGAGGTTCTACCCGCACATCCCGCAGGCGCAGTACCCGGCCGAGGCCCTTACGTGCAACATTTATGTGGACTCCGGAGTGCGCACCATGGAGCGCGGCATCGTCTCCGCCGGGCGCGACGCCAGGAGCGGCGAGGAGCATCACCCGAAATTGGAACTCGTTCGCGTCACCATACCGCGCCGGGTCTATACCCAGGCTCATATGGACGTGGTGGCGGAGTCAATCCTGGAGGTCTACGAGCAGCGTGAGCAGGCGCGCGGTTTGAAGATGGTCTACGAGCCCAAGTACTTGCGCTTTTTCCAGGCCCGTTTCGAACCTGTAGATCGGAACGTTCCTTAGACGGCCACTGCTGCGGTCCCGCAGACCGGGACCGCCTTGGAGTGCGGTGGCCATAGCCACCGCCGTCTTCTGTCGAATTCCCGTTTGATTCCAAGGCGGCGTCAAGCCGCCGCACTCCAGGGCGCCGGAACTGCGGCGCTTGTCAAACTTCTATTGCCTCTCCGGCAGGGCCGGTGGGTCTCCCAACGGACTCGGGTACGTCCCGGCCTTCGCCACAACCGAGGATCCAGAAGCGGCTTGGCGGGATATTCGCGCGATCCAGAGCTTTGCGGAGCCGCGCGGCAGGCTCTTCCTGCCCGTCATCGGCAAGGCGGAAAGTCCCGAAATGAATGGCCAGGCTCGTCGCCGCGTCGAGGACCTGGTGGGCATCGACGGCCTCCTCCGGCGACATATGATAGGGCGACATGAACCACTGCGGACGGAAGGCGCCGATTGGGAGCAGGGCAAGGCGAATCGGCCGGAAGCGCTCTCGAACCTGAACAAAATGCTCGCCGTAGCCGGTATCCCCTGCAAAATAGACGGTTGAGGAAGCGCTCTCAAGGACATAGCCCGACCACAGAGCGGCATTGCGGTCGCGGAGCCCGCGGCCAGAAAAATGCCGGGCAGGGACACTGGTGATGCGGAGCGGACTGCTGCCGGATGGGCCGCCATCCAGTTCGATTCCCTGCCACCAATCCAGTTCCGCGGTGACCTTGAGCTGCCGCGATTCAAGGCACTCCCGGTTGGCCAGGGGGACAATAACCCGGGGGTGGTGTTCCCGCGAAAGCCTACTTATGGAGGCTAGGTCAAGGTGATCGTAATGGTTGTGGCTGAGCAGGATGGCGTCGATCGGCGGGAGGTGCTCCATGCGCAGGCCCGGCGGGCGATGACGCCGGGGCCCGGCCCAGCTCACAGGGCTTGCACGCTCCGACCAGACCGGGTCGGTGAGGATATTCATCCCTCCCATCTGGATAAGGACGGTCGAGTGGTTCACAAAAGTGACGCGTAACGCTTCGCCGTTGACCCGCTTGGGTGGCGGTGGCCCCGGAGGAGAATCCGTCCACTCCGGCCAGGGACCGGGTTTCCTGCTCATCAGCCAGCGTATGACGTCAAGGAATCGTCCACCCCCGGGGCCAGCCTGGTTGTGAAACACTCTTCCATCGAAATGGTCCCCCACGGGTCCGTGATAGCGCATTCTCAGATTCTAATACAGATACAGTGCGCCGCAAAGGCCGGCGGCAGGGGATCGGCGGTGCGTGGTGACCACCCCCACTGGACAGCCCGTACAGGGCACGCCGCCACCCGGGAGTCAGTGCGCCGTGGCCTTTATGCCTGGACGCATATTAGGCTTCGGGCAATTGGTTCTCACGCATCGGCAGACAGGGCGGAGTTCGGCCCGCTGCCATTCCAGAATACTTAATAAGTGTATCATAATAAACAAGATAACTTAATTTGTTCCACGTGGAACAGTCCAAATGGGTAGTGTCTAGTTTCGAGGGTAGCGCCGCCCTTCAGGGCGGCACATGCCGGGCTGAAGCCCGGCGCTACGCAAACCAGGACACTACCTCCAAATGCAAATCCTTGCACCGGGGCATCAACGCGTTTAGAATCAGCTTCAATGCTGAATGAGGCCTCGATCCGCCAACTCCTTGAACCCTTTGGCTTGAACCTTGCCTCCGGCCAGATCAGCCAGATGATGACCTATCTCGACTTGCTTCTGCGCTGGAATGCCAGAATCAACCTGACAGCCACCCGTGATCCAAAGGTCTGCATTACTCGCCACTTTGGGGAATCCCTTTTCTTAGGCCGATGGGCCGAATTAAAGGGAAGTATGCTGGATATTGGAAGTGGCGCGGGATTTCCCGGCTTGTGCCTCAAGATCGTGTTTCCTGACTTGCCGGTGACTCTTCTCGAGCCGGTCGCGAAGAAGAGGGCGTTCCTCAAAGAAGCCGCCCGGCAATGTGGAATGAGTTCCGTCGAGGTGCGTGGCGAACGCTTGGAAGATTTTGCCAGAATTCAACCGCGACCTGCCTTTGACGCAGCCACAGCGCGTGCTGTCGGCCATTTGGAGGACTTGATACCGCTCGCCTCCCGATGCCTCAGACCTGGGGGCGAGATTTTTCTCTGGATCAGCCATCAGCAGGGAACTGCTCTCACAGAAACGCATGGCGACATCAGAAAGGTCCAGACAATCAGCTTGCCGTCTGGTTTTCAGGGGGAAATCTGGCGTGGGAGGAAAACACCCTCCGGATGAGTGTTCCACGTGAAACATCTTCGTTGTTTCACTTGCGGAACTTCCGGGCCTCTGTTAGATTTACCAGAACTTTCAAGAGGTTGTGAGAATCTTGGGCCGAGTCATAGCAATTGCTAATCAAAAGGGCGGGGTTGGAAAGACGACCACCGCAATCAATTTAGGAGCCGCCCTCGCCAATCGCGACATGTGGACGCTGGTCATCGATTGCGACCCGCAAGGCAACACCACGGCTGGCCTGGGCTTCCAAAGAGATCCTTCCCGCCGAACCATTTACCATTCACTCATGTTTGATGTGCCGCTCGCCGACCTCACCTTGAAGTGCGGGATCGAGGGGCTTCACCTCATCCCCTCCGATAAGAACCTCGTCGGAGCAACCATCGAACTCGTGGATCGCCCGGACCGTGAACAGACCTTGCGCAAGAGGATGGACAAATTTCGCGACGAATTTAACTACATCCTCCTCGACTGCCCTCCGGCCCTTGACCTCCTTACCCTCAACGCGCTTGTGGCCGCTGATTCCGTCATCGTCCCCGTGCAATGCGAGTACTTCGCGCTTGAGGGCGTCTCCGAACTCCTCGATACCCTGATTCGCATTCGACGTTCCCACAATCCCAGCTTGGCGGTTGAGGGAATTCTCCTGACCATGTACGATGACCGGACGAACCTCTCCCACCAAGTCCGCGACGATTTGAAGGACTTCTTCGGCAATCAGGTCTTTTCCACCGTAATACCCCGGAATGTCCGCCTTGCCGAAGCCCCAAGCTTCGGCAAGCCCATTTTCCTTTACGATCCGGAATGCAAAGGAGCCATAAGCTATCTTGAACTCGCACAGGAGGTCATCAACCATGAGCAGAAAGGCGCTGGGGCGCGGGCTGAACGCACTGCTGCAAACAGTTGAGTCAACCACATCCGGCCTCCAGCAAGTCGAGATCGACCACATCGATCCCAACCCCTTTCAGCCGCGCCACGAATTCTCGGAAGACGCCCTGGCTGAGCTTTCGCAATCAATCCGCGAGAGCGGTGTCGTCCAGCCCATTCTCCTGCGTGCAAACGCGGGCGCTGAGGGCCGGTACCAGCTCGTCGCCGGCGAGCGCCGCTGGCGCGCCGCCCGCCTCGCCGGCCTGGAAACCATCCCTGCCGTCATCCGCGACCTCACGGACCAGGATGCCCTTGAGCTGGCGCTCACCGAGAACCTGCTCCGCCAGGACCTGAACCCCCTCGACGTGGCCCATGCCTACCAGGCGCTTCAGGACACGTACCACCTAAGCCACGAACAGATCGCGGCCCGGCTGGGCGTCAACCGCTCTTCGGTAACGAACACTCTCCGCTTGCTGCGCCTCCCCACAGCCGTCCGGGAAATGCTGCTCAAGCAGGAGATCAGTTACGGCCACGCACGCGCGCTCCTCGGTCTCGAATCCGAACACGCTCAAGTGCAGCTTGCCTCGATGATCGCCAAGCAAGGCCTCTCCGTCCGGCAGGTTGAGAACACGGTGGCGATGCAGGCAACAAAACCGCCCGCGGCCAAGCCTCCTGTCGATCCCAACGTCCGGGCGGCCACACTCGAACTCGAGCGAACCCTGGGGACCCGTGTTAAGATTCATGGGGACGGCCGCCGCGGGAAGATCGAAATCACCTACTTCTCCGCGGAAGACTTGAGCCGCATTTACGACATGATCGTTAAGACGTAATATACAGTTTTATAATATATACCGTACTATCATTATCTATTATAGGTCCGATGGGGAAGCGGGGCGTCCAGGGCCCCGGAGGGAGGCTACGATGGCATTCGGCTTTGGAAAGTCCAAACGGCGCCACTTCGCCGATCTCCCCGACGACTGGGTCGGATGGCTTGAACCCGGCGTTGAGGTCGAGGGCAGGATCAAGGTCACCTCAGGCTTGCTCCGCATCAACACCCACATCAAGGGCGAGATTCTTTCCGAAGGCACGGTCATCGTCCACGACCAAGGCGAAGTCGACGGAGAAGTCCGCACCCGCATCGTCAGCGTCACCGGAAAAATAAAGGGCGCCATCCGCGCCTCCGAGCGTCTGGAGATCAAAGAGCACGGCGTCGTCCTCGGAGACATCTACACGCCCTGCCTGGTCATCGATCCCGGCGGCTTCTTCGACGGCCAGTGCCACATGCCCACGCCTGAGCCTGTCACTCAAGCACCCAGCGACGCGGACATTCAGAAGCATCTCTAGGAATCCGCCGTTCCTCTAGCCCGGCCTTTCGAGCAGAGCGGCATCCCGATCCAATCGAGACTCCGAGCCAACCGCATCTTTGCGGCGTGGTCCGGAGCCACCTCGGCGGCCCACTCGGCCACCGTGCTCATCAACAACAATACTTAAAAAGGTCCAAGCAGCGGGATTCAGCGGCTGGCTTGGGTTGGAAGGGTTTCTTTATGGAGCAGATCGCGGTAGAACCGCCCGGCGATTTCCGCGGCGTGCGGACCGAACACCATTCGCCCGCCTCGCAGGAGAACAACGGCCACATACTTGGGGTTCTGTTCCCCAGCGTAGGAGACGAACCAGCCCAGGCGGGCACCGTCTTCGCTGCACGTCCCCGTCTTGCCGTAGATCGGCATTTCGGGGTCATAGGCCAGCCGGGCCGTTCCGTAAAGCACCGCAGCCTCAAGACCCGTCTTGACCTGCGGCAGGTATTCAGCCAACTCACCCAGCTGGCGCCGGGCCTTGGGCTGGTACTCCGCAAGTTCATCCGCACTGCGCGGGTACTGCAATTCGTAGAGCGTGCCCCCATTCGCAATGGCCGAGATCATCGCGGCCATTTGCAGCGGGGTGACTTCCATATCCTGGCCGTAGTAAGCCAGATAACCTGCGCCTCCCGCCTTGGGGACAACATCCGGGAATCGCCCGGGGGATTCACCCGGAATATCGTCGCCACTCTTTTCCCCCAGGCCGAACACGCGAGCGTACTGGGCCAGCCGCCGGAACCCCAGCATTTCGCCCAGCTTAAGGAAGAACACGTTGTTGGACCGGGCCAGCGCTTCCGTCACGTCAATGCGCTGCCCGCCGCCGACGGCAAGTCTCGTTTTTGGGGTGATGATGCCCTCTTTCAGGGCGGCAAGCGCCACCACCGGCTTGAAGGTCGAGCAGGGCGTAAATCCGCTCGATAGCGCCAACTTCTGATTCACAATGGAGAGGATCCGCCCGTTGTTCGGGTCCACCACCACAATGCTGCCATTCCATTTCCCTAAAGCGTCGAGGGCGGCCTGGCGGACAACAGGGTCATCACCCGCAGGGTTGTCGCCCGAAGCAGGGTTGCCGTACGAACTCACCCGGTAATGCCCGTCTCCGCGCATCCGCCGCCGATGTTTCCGGGCAACCGATGTGGTGCGGATGCTGCTCCGTCTCCTTGCGCCGTGCCGCGCCGACGTGCTACGCGTCTTCACGGTGGGAGAAGCCGATCGAGGAGAGGTTCGCGATCCCTTAGGGATCGTCCCCCCCAGATAAATACCGCTCGCCAGTAAACATTGAACCGCCACGGCCAGAATGGCTAGTTTTTTAAGCAAGGTTGTCGAAAAACCTCCTAGGTCAATGACGAAATTGTTGTCATTCCCCCACCGCCCCTGGCGCTTGCCGGCGTGGGAAAAACCTCTCCTTCAAACCGGAGAGAAAAGGCTCACTTCTTAACTTTCGCGGCCGCCGCCGCTGCGGCTTCCACTGCCGGTCCTGCCGGCACCGGCGTAGCCGGAAGCTTCAGCGCCTTGCGAACTTCCACTTCCAGCTTCTTGCAAACGTCGGGGTTATCCCGCAGGAATTGCTTGGCGTTCTCCCGGCCCTGCCCGATGCGCTCGCCGCCATAAGAGAACCAGGAACCACTCTTCTCCAGAATGAGCTGCTCGGCGGCCAGATCGAGCAGGTCCCCCTCCCTGGAAATCCCCTCGCCATATAGGATATCAAATTCCGCCTCCCGGAAGGGAGCGGCAATTTTGTTTTTTACGATTTTTACCTTGGTCCTGTTTCCGACCACCCGATCCCCATCCTTGATGGCGCCAATCCTGCGGATGTCCACGCGAATTGTGGCATAGAATTTCAGCGCCCGTCCGCCGGTCGTCGTCTCCGGGTTTCCGAACATCACGCCGATCTTCTCACGGATCTGGTTAATGAAAATCAGGCAGGTCTTGGATTTGGACACGATGCCGGTAAGCTTGCGGAGCGCTTGCGACATCAGTCGCGCCTGAAGGCCCGGCAGGGAGTCGCCCATGTCACCATCCAACTCGGCCTTAGGAACGAGGGCGGCGACGGAATCAATCACCAGAACGTCAATGGCGTTGGATCGGACCAGCGCTTCGGTGATTTCCAGCGCCTGCTCGCCGTAGTCCGGCTGCGAGACCACCAGGTTGTCAACGTCAACACCCAGCTTCTTGGCATACGGGGCGTCCAGGGCGTGCTCGGCGTCCACGAACGCCGCGATTCCGCCGCGCATTTGCGCCTGCGCCACCACGTGCAGGGCAATGGTCGTCTTGCCGCTTGACTCCGGGCCGAAGATCTCGACAACCCTTCCCCTCGGCATTCCGCCGACCCCAAGCGCTGCATCGAAAGAAATCGACCCCGTCGGGATGATATCGACGGGAACGAGTGCATCTTTGGTTCCCAGGCGCATGATTGAACCCTTACCAAATTGCTTCTCGATCTGCAAAAAGGCAACGTCAATAGCCTTATTCCGCTCTGTCCGATCTTCAGGCATTAGGAGGTCCTCTCTTCTTCAGATGACTAGAACTCTGCAATGGCACATTTCAGGCAAACTGACCGAACCATTCCACTCGGCAGTTGCGTGGAAGGCTGCACCCTGCCCGCTTTCAAGAATACACGTAAAACCCCTGTCCTGTCTTGCACCCCAAGCGTCCGGCATTCACCATCTTCTCAAGCAAGGGGCAGGGCCGGTACTTCGAGTCGCGGAAACTCTCATAGAGGACCGTCATGATGTCCAGGCACACATCCAACCCAATCAGGTCCGCAAGCTCCAAAGGCCCCATAGGATGGTTCATTCCCAACTTCATCACGTCATCGATCCCCTTTGCGTCCGCCACGCCCTCCATCAGGCAAAAGACCGCTTCGTTAATCATGGGCATCAGGACGCGATTGGAGACAAACCCCGGAGAGTCGTTCACTCGCACCGGCGTCTTCCCGGCCGAAGCGACCAGCCGTTCTGCAGCTTCAATCGTCTCCCGGGAAGTGTCGAGGCCGGGAACCACCTCGACGAGTTTCATCACCGGCACAGGGTTAAAGAAGTGCAAGCCCACGAACCGGTCCGGGTGCCTGGTGGCGGCCGCAAGCCGCGTGATCGAGATGGAGGAAGTATTCGAGGCGAAAATAGTCTGCGGGGCGCAGTGCGGCTCGATGGCCCGGAACGCTCCCGCCTTCACTTCGAAATCCTCAGTGACAGCCTCCACAATGAAATCCGCTCCACCAAGGTCCTCGACCCGCGCGGTGGCCTTAAGGCGTTTAAGCGCCTGCTCGCTTTCTGCGGCGCTCAAACGCTCCTTCTCAACGTCCCGGGCCAGACCTTTGGCGATTCGTCCGGCGCCGGCCTCAAGAAACCGGGGAGAAAGATCGTAGAGAAAAACCCGGCAGCCGCCTCGGAGAAGCACATGGGCGATCCCGTGCCCCATCGTTCCAGCGCCCAGTACGCCCACCGCCTTGATTTCCAAGTTGTGCTCCAATTCGCGCTCGCGCAGCTTGCCGGGCGAATTTCAGACCTCAATCAGCCGGCCGCTCGACGGCCAGAGCCACGGCGTTCCCGCCGCCCAGGCAGAGCGCCGCGACGCCGCGACGCGCGTTTCGACGCGCCATTTCATAAAGGAGCGTCACCAGGATGCGCGCTCCGGAAGCGCCGATCGGATGTCCCAGCGCCACCGCTCCGCCGTTCACATTCGTCCTGGCGGGGTCAAGACCCAACTGTTCGATTACCGCCACGGCTTGAACCGCGAACGCCTCGTTCAATTCAAACAGGTCAACGTCTTCGAGCTTCCAATCCAGCTTCCCGAGAAGCATCCGAATCGCGTCCACGGGGGCCATCATCACCCACTTGGGCTCGACGCCGCTCACCGCCTGGCCTGCGATGCGCCCGAGCGGCGGCTTGCCGGTTTCGCGCGCCTTTTCGAGCGACGTCACCACCAGCGCCGCGGCCCCATCATTGGTGCCGGGCGCGTTTCCGGCGGTCACCGTGCCGTCGGGCTTGAAAACCGGCCTGAGTTTTCGAAGCGCTTCCATTGACGTGTCCGCCCGGGGTGATTCGTCGATGGCGAATTCGAGCGGGTCGCCTTTCTTCTGCGGGACGCGTACAGGGACGATCTCATTCTTAAACCGTCCACTCTTAATGGCGTCCACAGCGCGCCGGTGACTTTCATAGGAGTATAGGTCCTGGCGCTCGCGGGAGATGTTGTATTTCTCCGCCACGAGTTCCGCGGTCATCCCCATGTGGAAGTCTTCGTAGGCGTCCCAGAGGCCGTCGGTGATGATCGAGTCCAGAACCTTCGCATGGCCCAGCCGCTTTCCTGAGCGCATCTCCGGCAGGAGGTACGGGCAGTTCGTCATCGACTCCATCCCGCCCGCCACCTCGAATTCCGCGTTTCCCGTCTGGATGGCCTGCGCGGCCAGGGCCACGGCCTTCAGGCCCGAACCGCAGACCTTGTTGATGGTCATCGCCGCCACGCGTGCGTCGAGCCCGCCTTTCAGTCCCGCCTGACGCGCCGGGTTCTGGCCGAGTCCGGCGGAGACCACGTTCCCCATGATGATCTCGTCCACCTGCGCGGGCTCGATTTCCGCCCTGCAAACCGCTTCCCGGACGGCAAACGCGCCCAGATCGACGGCGGAAAAAGCTGAAAGAGACCCCTGAAATCTCCCGATGGCGGTGCGGACTGCGCTGATGATAACGGCTTCGCGCATGGACATTCCCTTTGCAGGCGGTAGTTTCGACCGTCCCCAACCAAAAGTCAAGGTCGGCGCTAACACCGGCACGCAAACTCGTCGCCAGCTCCCCGCTCTCTCATGCGGCTCCTGATTCTTGCCCTCTCCCGTGGGGAGAGGGTGTCCGCCCTGGGGGCGGACAGGTGAGGGGTCACTTTGAGCCGACCCTTCCGCGGGCGGCGCATACACTCTCTTTGATGTATGCGCCATGAACAAGCAGGGTTAAACTGTCCCCGTGCCTGGGCACCGATCCCCGCGCCGTGTCATCCTAAGGAGTCCTGCTTTTGGACGACGAAGGAGCTGCTTCTGTTTTCCTCAAGACCTCTGGATTCCCGCTTTCGCGGGAATGACACATAAGCGGAAAGGGGCAGGCCGACCCGTCATCAACGTTGTCACCCTCGCGGAAGCGAGGTAGCGCATCAGAGTTGTTTTGTAACTCTGCGGCTCGTGCGCGTGGAATCCGCATCGTTGTCCGCGTAGGCTGTGGCGTTTCCTTCGACTGACGCTAAGAGCCGCGGAGTTCAAAAACAACTCCGCGCTACCCTGCTACGACCCGAACCTCTGGCTCAAGAAGAAACTCCTGGAAAAACCGAACTCCATGCACAATAATCCCGTTGCCCGGTGAAGGAACCCGGACCAGGAAAGGAACAGCCGATGTCAGACTTCGGAAAAGCGCTCCGGCAACTCGATCCAAGGGAAGGAGAGGTGTCGCCGGACTGTAGGGCGGCTCGCAAGAGACGGCGCAGCGCCCTCCGAGTTGCGGTCGCGGTTGTGGCCGCGCTTCTCATTGGAAAGTGGGTTATGGCGCAGGAGAAGACGGATGGGAAAGCGCCCCTGAAGATGCCGAAATTCACCATCTCGCAACGGACGGTCGAGCCCTTGCTCAAGGCGGAGCGGCCATACGAAGATAAGGAAATGAACATGGCCACGGTCATGCGCATCGACGGTCAGTGGCGCATGTGGTACGACGCCTTCGACCATACTTATCGCGACGACAACGACGCATACTTCTGCTATGCCACATCCAGCGATGGCGTCCACTGGGAACGGCCCAATCTCGGGCTTGTGGAGTATGGCGGCAACAAGAACAACAACATCCTGATTGACGGCTCGAAGGCCGGGGGAATGACCGGCGCAACCGTTTTCCTGGATGAGAAAGCCCCGGCCGGGGAACGATACAAGAAGGTGTTCGCGCGCGGTAAAAAATGGCCCGGCGGCGGATTCGGATGGTACGTGCACGGCGCCACGTCGCCCGACGGCATTCACTGGCAGGTGCTTCCGGAGCCGCTGCTCAAAAAGAACAGCGACACCCAGACGGTGTGTTTCCGGGATGGCGGCCTTTATCGCCTGTACGTCCGCTTGTGGTCGGAAGGTGTTTTCAAAGGAACACGGACCGTGGGCTACACTGAATCGCGGACCTTCGGCAACTTCCCCGATCCCGTCGAGATCCTCGCCCCCGATGCGCGGGACCCCAAGGACATGCATTTCTACAACTCGGCGGCCACAAAGCTGAAGGAGGGCCTCTACGTCATCTTCCCCTCCGCCTTCTACACCGGCGACCAGACGGTCCGGCCGCACATGGGCGTGAGCCGCGACGGCAGGACCTTTGAACGCGTCGGCCGTGACGTAGTCCTGCCGCTCGGCGCCCCAAGCACATTCGACAGCAAGTCGATCTACGTCTTTCCCGGCGCGATACCCGGCGACAAGCCGAATACCTACTGGTTCTACTACGACGGATATGACATCGGCCACAACGGAGAGCCGAAGTACGCCGGTGCATATGGGAGGTTCCTCCTCACAGTCGAGGAGTAGACCTCCGTCGTTGAGGTCTGCGGTTCGTCCTTTGCCGTGGGTTCTTCGCAGGCCGTAGCGGTTCGTCCTGTCTAGCGAGGTAGCAGAGTTGTCCTGTAACTCTGCGGTTCTCGTACGGATGAAATCCGCATCCTTAAGAGATTAGGGGTAATGTTGCCGGCTGAACGAAAAATCAAAATTGAAATTCCGGAGAAGACTTCCTGTGACCATGACCCATCGAGAGAGGCTTGTTACCGCCCTTCGGCGTGAGAAGCCGGACCGTCTGCCCGTCACCACGCATCACGTGATGAGCTATTTCCTGGACCACTACCTGGAGGGAATCTCCAGCCAGGACTTCTTTGAACGTTACGGCATGGACGCCATCACCTGGCCCGTCCTGCACAAACCCGACCCTGCGCGCGCGGAGTACTTCGATCCGCATCAGGGTGTTCCGGGTTTCCTGGAAGCCCGCCGCGTCTCGTCCGATCAGTGGCGAATCGAAGAGGAGGAGATTCCCGGGCAGCCCGGCAGGACCATGCGCTACCGTTTTGTGACCCCCCGCGGCGCCCTGACCATGATGACCCAGTCGAACGAGCAAACAACCTGGGTCACCGAACCGTTGATTAAGCACAAGCGCGACATCGACTTGGTCGGGGAATTCGTGACGCATCCCTTGTGCGATGTGCAGGCTGTCAATCAAGCCAGCCGGGAGTACGGCCAGCGGGGGCTCGTCCGAAGCCATATTCCCTGTTTCGACGTCTTCGGGCAGCCCGGCTGCTGGCAAGATGCCTGCTGCCTCTACGGAACGGAGCAGATGATCCTTGCCACCTACGACGACCCCGCGTGGGTCCACAAATTCCTGGACATTCTCCTCCAACGGAAAAAGGCCTATGCCCAATCCATGGCCGGAGCCGAGTTCGACCTTATCGAGTTCGGCGGCGGCTCCGCTTCGAGCACGGTGATCTCGCCGAAAATGTTCGAGGCGTTCGTTGCGCCCTATGATTCACAAGTGATCGCACTCGCGCATCAAGCCGGCCAGCGAATCGTCTACCACACCTGCGGGGGGATGATGCCCATCCTGGACCAGCTCGCCGCGATCGAGCCCGACGCCATTGAAACTCTCACGCCTCCCGCCATGGGCGGAGACGTGAACCTGGCCGAAGTCAAACGGAGAGTCGGGGACAAGGTCTGTTTGATCGGCGGGTTTGATCAGTTCCATTACTTCGTCGATTGCACCCCGGAAGATACGCGCGCCGCCGTGCGCCGTTGCTTCGAAGAAGCTGGTGAAGGAGGCGGTTTCATACTCTCCCCCTCCGACCACTTCTTTGACGCAGACCTGAGACTGATCGAAGCCTACGCCGACGAAGCCAAACGGTGCGTGTACGAAGATTGAACCCTCGCTGCGTTCAGGCTTGCGCGCATGCAGGCGGGTGGCGAGGGGATACAAACGTCGGCACCGAGTCTGCCATCTTGAGCCCTTTGCTTGTCATCCTGAGCGCAGCGAAGGACTTCGCTCTGGTCGCTTCA
>Ga0326728_10013562_pt1 | contig 17644 bp, 11 predicted proteins | sample MB3enrmetagenome_FD_207602 | JGI IMG/M metagenome (GOLD analysis project Ga0326728, IMG submission 207602) | Lab enriched peat soil microbial communities from McLean, Ithaca, NY, United States - MB31MN | ecosystem: Environmental > Terrestrial > Soil > Wetlands > Peat | place: USA: New York... | reverse complement strand
ACATTGCCGCGCTGGCGCGGCAGACAATCAGCAATGCGCTGAAATTGGCTCTCAGTGAGTTCCATGCCCACCAAGAATGCCAACTATTCCCCGATTGTCAATTAGTGTTAACAGGCCCTAGTTGCACTATATATTCTGGCTCAAGCAAAGTATTCAACAGACGCAGCCGATGGCCTTATGGCTGCAAATGTTGTCGCCATCGTCACAACACCAGTGATAGTTGGCACATCCTGGGGCTATGTGTTTTGCTCACGCCGTTTACGTCGAAAGCATTCAGCTTGATGACATGAAGTTGCGCCGCCAAGATAAGGGAAGCCTCTTTCGCGCTTTTTCCAAAAATAGGCAGAATTCACACACCCGCTTCCAAAACTTTAACGAATTTATCATTGCCGGGGACGAGGTTTTGGTGGAACAATCCCTTGAACTTTAACAAAGGATACCTATGGCTGCAGGACTCATAATTGTGCTGGTGGTTTTGGGAGGCTTGGTGTTGGTCGCCCTCATCGTGGGGGGCATGGGCGTGGGCGTGTACAACAACCTGGTGACGATGCGCAACCGTTACAAAAACGCCTACGCGCAGATTGACGTGCAGCTCAAGCGCCGGTACGACCTCATTCCGAACCTGGTGGAAACCGCCAAGGGCTACATGGCCCATGAACGCGGCACGCTCGAGGCCGTGACGCAGGCCCGCAACATCGCCTATGCCGCCTCCAAGGCCGCCGCCGAAAATCCCGGCGAACCCGGCGCGGTGAAAAATCTCATGGCCGCCGAAAGCGGCCTGGCCGGCACCCTCAGCCGCCTCATGATGGTCAGCGAGCAATACCCGGACCTCAAGGCCAACCAGAACATGATGCAGCTCACCGAAGAGCTGACCTCCACGGAAAACAAGATTTCCTTCGCCCGCCAGGCTTACAATGACTCGGTGATGACCTACAACACGGACCGCGAAGTCTTTCCGAGCAACCTCATCGCGGGCATGTTCAACTTCACTCCGGCGGAATTGTTCGTGGTGGACAAGCCGGAACAAAAGGACGCGCCGAAGGTCTCGTTTTCGTGATTCCCGCGAACCGGAAAACTGGCCGTTGACGGCCGCCCGGGTCCTCGAAACTCCCGCGCGCCAATAACGATTCCACCAACATGGACTTTTTCGCGCGACAAGACCAGGCCCGCCGCAAGACGAAGTGGCTCGTCATCTATTTCGCCTGCGCCGTCGTTTCCATCATCGTCATGATTTATGGCGTGGCTCTGATTGTGGAATTTAGTTCTGCCCAACGTCATCACAATTACTACGGCGCGCCGCCGCCGGTCTCCCTGTGGGACCCGCAGCTTTTCATCTGCGTGACGCTGGGCGCGCTGGCCGTGATTTTCCTGGGCAGCACCTATAAAACCATGGCGCTGTCGGGCGGCGGAAGCGTGGTGGCCGAATCCCTGGGCGGGCGGCTCATCTCCCCCAATACCGCCGATCCGCAGGAGCGCAAGCTGTTGAACGTGGTCGAGGAAATGTCCATCGCTTCGGGCGTGCCCATGCCCAGGGTCTATGTGCTGGACAACGAGGACGGCATCAACGCCTTTGCCGCCGGCCATACTCCCAGCGACGCCGCCGTGTCGGTGACCCGGAACTGCATGACGCAACTGTCGCGCGATGAATTGCAGGGCGTCATCGGCCATGAATTCAGCCATATCCTGAACGGCGACATGCGCCTCAACATCCGCCTGATCGGGCTGCTCTTCGGCATATTTTGCATTGCCACCATCGGCCGGATTCTCCTCTACACCCGCAGCGGCAGCAGCCGGGACAAGAATAATGCCCTGCCGTTGATTGGCCTCCTGCTGCTCATCATCGGTTCACTGGGCGTTTTCTTCGGCCGCCTGATTCAGGCGGCGGTGAGCCGTCAGCGCGAATTTTTGGCGGACGCCTCCTCCGTGCAGTTCACGCGCAACCCGGCCGGGCTTTCCGGCGCGCTGCAAAAAATCGGCGCGCGCAGCTCGGTCATGGAATCGCCCCACGCCTCGGATGCCAGCCATCTCTTCTTCGCCAGCGGCATCGCCAATTCCTTTCTGGGCCTGACGGAAACTCATCCGCCGCTGGAAGCCCGTATCCGCGCGATTGACCCGACATGGGACGGCAAATTTCGCAGCGTCACCGAACCGGCGGAAGAGGCGGAACTGGGCCGTCAACCACGGGCACCGCGACCGGCTCCGCCCATTCCCATGCCGGACATTTTGGGATCGGTCCTTGGTGGGGCGGTGCTGGCGGGCGGCGGCCAGGCGCCCCCGGTCATTCGCCCGGCGTCGGTGATGCCCAATCTCGGGAATCCCACGCCGCTGCATTTGAAGTACGCCGAAGGGCTACGCGACGCCCTGCCGGACGCCGTCAGGGCCGCCGTTCGCGAACCGCTCGATGCCACGGCGGTCATGTATGCCCTGCTGTTGAGCAGCGATGATTCCCTGCGCACCACCCAGCTTGACGGCCTGGCGAGCCGCGTCTCGCGTTCCATTTCCGAAAAGGTCGCCGCGCTGTATCCCGACGTCTCGAAGACTGCGGCCCACGCGCGATTGCCGCTGGTCAACATCGCCTTTCCGGCCTTGCGCCAGCTCACGCCCGGCCAGTTCAGCCAGTTCTCCAAGGCGCTGGAATGGCTCATCGAGAGCGACGGCGAGGTGGACGTGTTCGAGTTTGTCATCCAAAAAATCGTGTTGCGCCATCTGGATTCCGACTTCAACGGCGCCCGAAAGGAAGTCGTGCAGTATTACACCCTCAAGCCGCTGGTGCCGGATTGCGCCGTGGTGCTCTCCGCCCTCGCCAACGTGGGCAGCGACAATCCAGATCAAAACGCCAGGGCCTTTGCGACCGGAGCGCCCTTTCTGCGCGCGCCGGAAAATTCCGGCCTGGCCTTCCTGCCCGCCGACCAATGCGGCATCGAACAACTGGACGCCGCCCTCAACCGCCTCGCCCTGGCCGTGCCCGCCATCAAGAAGAACCTGCTCGAAGCTGCGGCACAGGTCGTCGGCGCGGACGGCGTGATTCAGGAAAGCGAAGCCGAACTGCTGCGCGCCGTGGCGGACACCTTGGACTGCCCCATGCCGCCCCTGGGTGTGAGCGATACGGAAGCTGAAAGCGTACGTCAGGCTTAAATGCGGAAAAGCCCCGCAGCGAATCCAGCACCCGCGAGTAACATCATGGCACCGTGCTCGGTGAAGGCGTGGGGCAAATATTTCGCGTGGCGTCCCGGCTTTAAGATCACAATTTGTGATTTTAAAGCTGCCCGGCCATTGCCGGACACTCGGCCAGCAGCGGCGCTATGCCTTCTTCTGGAGCAGGTTCCAAACTTGAAGTCGCAAATTGCGACTTCGAGTTTCCGCCATTCGTAGCGCATAAGGGACTGTGCGCCCTCCAGAGGAAGGTTTGGATTCTCCTCACGTCGGCTGCTACGATGGGAAGAGGGTTTCGTTTCAAGCTGGATGGTCAGCCCTGGGCGCGCAACTCCGCTTTCAACTCCGTCTTCAACCCGTTGAGCACCTTCTCATGCGCGGCGTTGATTTCCGCGTCTGTCAGGGTCTTGTCGGCGGCCCGGTAGGTGAAGGCGTACGCCAGGCTTTTTTGGCCGTCCGGGATGCCCTTGCCGCGAAACACGTCGAACAGTTCGACCGATTCCAAATGACCGGGCCGGGCCTGCTTGACGGCCTGCAGGACCGCCTCGTGCGTGACGGCTTCCGGCACCAGCATGGCCACGTCACGGCGGCTCGAAGGAAATTGCGGCTGGGGCTTGAATGTCTTGGCCGGGTTGCGCCGGTGGAGAAGCAGGTCCAGGTTGAATTCCGCCAGAAAAACCGCGTCGCGCAGGTCGTGTTTTTTGGCAAGCGCCGGCTGCAACTGGCCGATTTCGCCCAGCGCAAGTTTGCCGCCGAGCGTTACCGCCGCGGATTCCAGGAACAACGGCGTGCTTTCCGCGCGCCGGCCAAAGGTCGCGCCGCGCACACCGAATTGCTCCAGAAACTCCTCCGCCAGGCCTTTCAAGTCATAGACATCGAATTTGGCGTCGCGCTCGTCGCCGCTCCAGAAGGCCGGGGCGCGCCGTCCGGTGATGGCCATGGCCACGCACCGCTCTTCTTTCGCCGCACCGTTTTGCCGGCTGAATACGCGGCCAATTTCGAACAGTGACACGTCGTAGTTCTGGCGACTCACGTTGTGCCGCAGCGAATGAATCAATCCCGGCAGGAGGCTGGGCCGCAGCACATCCATGTCGCTGCTCAAGGGATTGGCCAGGGCGATGCATTCCTCGCGCTTCATACCACACTCTTCCCCGGAAATCAGCGTCTGGCCCTGCGCCTCGTTCAGTCCGAGCCCGGTCAACAGGCGGCGCGCTTCGGCGATTTGGTCGTACACCGCGTCAAACGCGTTCGCACCGAGAGCGCCGCGCGGAGGCGTGGCCGGAATTTTATCCACGCCGTAGAGCCGCCCCACTTCCTCGATGAGGTCAACGTCGCGCTTCAAATCCACGCGCCATGTGGGAATGGAAAAAGTGCATTCGCCCGGCTCCTGTTTGACCGGCGTCAGTCCCAGCTTCGTCAGGAACGAGACCTGTTCAGCGTGGGAAATTCCCACGCCCAGCAGGTCCTTGGATTTCGCAAAATGCAGCGCAATTTCCTTGGGCTGCGCGGGCTTGGGATAAACATCCACCACCGCGTGGGCCAGTTGGCCGCCCGCCGTGTCCAGAATCAGCCGCGCCGCCCGCTGGCTGGCCCAGTCACAGATGCCCACGTCCGCGCCGCGCTCGAAGCGGTAGCTGGACTCGCTGCGCAGGCCGAGGGCCTTGCTGGTGCGGCGAATGTTCGTCGGGGAAAAATACGCGCTCTCGATGAGCACATCGGCGGTCTGTTCGCCGATTTCCGTGTTGGCGCCGCCCATGACGCCGGCCAGCGCAATGCCTTTCTGTTCATCGGCAATCAACAGCATTTCATTGGTCAAGGCGCGTTCCTGTCCGTCCAAGGTCTTGAATTTTTCGCCGGCGGCGGCGCGGCGGACCACAATCGTCGGCCTGCCCTCCGCGCCCTTGGCAATGAGGTGATAATCGAAGGCATGAAGCGGCTGGCCGGTTTCCAGCATGACGTAATTCGTGACGTCCACCACGTTGCTGATGCTGCGGATGCCGACTTTTTCCAGCGTGGACCGGAGCCATTCCGGACTGGGCCCCACTTTCACACCCTGAATCACCCGCGCCGTGTAACGCGGACACAGTTCCGGGTCTTCAACGCGAACGGAAACCAGGGATGCCGTTTCGCGTTCTGAAACTGCCAACTGAACGCCCGGAATTCTTAACGGGTTCCCCGTCAGCGCCGCAATCTCACGCGCGATGCCGATGACACTGTTCAGGTCCGGGCGGTTCGGCGTGACTTCGAGGTCATAGACCACGTCGCTGCCGCTGCGGCCCAGGTATTCGGCAAAGGGCTGCCCGACCTTCGCGTCCTCGCGCAAAATCAGCAGGCCGTCCACCTGGTCCGGCAGCCCGAGTTCCTGCGGCGAACACATCATGCCGTGCGACTCCACGCCCCGAATTTTCCCGACCTTGATGGTGAACGGCTCTTTTTCGCCCGGCTTCAACGGCAGGGAAGCGCCCGGCAGGATGAGCGGCACCTTGTCGCCAGCCTTGAAATTTTGCGCGCCGCAGACGATCTGGCGCTCGCCGACGCCGTCGTTGACCCGGCACAGCGAAAGTTTGTCGGCATTGGGATGTTTGTCACGCGTGATGACCTGGGCCACCACGATGCCGTCGAACGCGGCGGCGATTTTCTGCGCGCCCTCGACTTCCAGCCCCAGCATCGTGAGCCGCTCGGTCAATTCTTCGGGCGACCAGTTGAAATCAACGTATTGTTTGAGCCAGTTAAGAGTGACTTTCATGGTAAAATATTCGGCCAATTGGCAAACTCTCCGCTCATGGCGGTTTTTCGGGACAACTTCATTTTCCTCATGGTAGCGATTCAGGAGCGCATAAATCCAGAAACTTTACTTGTAACTGCCCCGCGCGACGCAGGAACCAATTAGCCATAGATAAAGACATGGTAGGGCGCGTCACTCCGTGCGCGCCGTTCTGCCACCACCGACGACGGCGCGCACGGAGTGACGCGCCCTACCCGGTTTTGGTTTTTATCTGTGTTCATCTGTGTCCATCTGCGGCTGAAGAATTTTTCATTTGCACCGCTCCCGGCAATGGCGGCCGGGCCCTCCGCATATAGTGAAACAAATATTGCTGCGCGTAGCCGCCGTGCGGGCCGAAATGCGTGGCCGCGAAGTGCCGCAGTCTTTTCTCGCCGGCCCGGCGGCGCGGGAAGTACAACGCCTGCAAGGCCCGCTCCACCCAGACATCCACCGGGAAGGCCCCGTCAAAGCCGTAGGCGAACAAAAGCACGCAGTCGGCAATTTTGCCGCCCACGCCGCGGAGCTTCATCAATTCCGCCCGCGCCGCCGCGTAGTCCAATCTGCGGATTTTCCCGAGGTCAAACCCGCCGTCGGCGATTTGCCGGGCGGCCATCAGGAGGCTGGGCGCGCGAAATCCCATCTTGCAATTCCTCAACTCGGCCTCCGACAGACCGGCGATTTTCCGCGCCGTTGGAAACGCCCGGCAGTCAGCGCCGACGCCCCACCCGGGAATCGCTTCACCAAACCGGTCCGACAGGTGCCCGATAATTTGCCGGATTTGGACGATTTGCTTGGTGGACGACAAAATGAACGACGCCAGGCATTCCCACGGTTCCTGCCGCAGCAGCCGCAGACCGCGACAAGCAGTCACGGCATTTCGCATGGGTTCATCATTGGGAAACGTTTTCAGCACCGCCGCCAGATCAACGTGAATCTGCAAAAAATGCCGGAGCCAGTCCCAGTTTTCCACCGGCCCGGCGGTTGAGGCGCGAATGCCTTCCGCTTCCTGCGTCAGCCGCACCGCGTGATTTCCTATGACGCCCTGCCACGCATCGTCCACCCGCCGCCAGCGAAACACCTGCCCGGAATCCAGCGTGGCCGACAGGTCATAATCGCGGGCGGGCAAAAAAATCTCATGCGCAGTCGTGTCCATCGCGCTATTTTAAATCGTAGCAGCCAAACAGCTCGACGCGTTGAAAGACGCGGGCATCGCTTAACCGGATTTCCCGGACGCCAAGATTTGTCACCGATTCAAACTCGTCCGCCACCCGGCCCGGAGCCGGCAGCGGCGCGGGCGGGTCGCGAAATTCAATCCGCTCGCCGCGCAGCCATTGCCAAATCCAGCCGCGCTCCAGCTTGTACGGTTCCAGCCGCAGAACAAACAAGGCGTTCTGCCCCTGCCGATGCTCGCGGTAATTGTATTCGTCCCAGAAAGGGAATTGATTGATGGGCTTGTCGGAATCGAGGCAATAGACCAGCGGCGGCTGGGGCGACTCGGCGGCGGCGCGGGCCGGCGGCGAATAAAACGAGTACAGTCCGGCGGTCCCATAGTGGTCCGCCAATATGAAAGCGTTCGTGTCGAAGCGAAGCCTTTCAGCCTCCACCGCCAGCGCCGTTTCCCGCCAGCCGCGGGTGCGATGCGACGGGTCCACGTCGCCCGGTAACTTGCGTCCGGCCAGCTTGCCAACCAGATCGCTGCTATACATGAAGACGGACGCGCCCACGCCGATGACCAACCCGGCCACGAGCCACCCAATAACTCGCGGCCTGACACGCGGGCCGGCTTCCGCCCAACGTTCCGCCCAGTATGCGGCCATCAGGCAAAACATTGGGGGCACCGCCGCGGCAATCCAGTTGGGTTGCACCCGCGAATGGAAGGAGAGCAGCCAGTATCCAAAGAACAACGGCGCGCCCATGCACAGCAGGAAGAGCCAGAGCGGCTTTTCACGGCGCTGCTTCCACGCGCCCGCAACGGCCCAGAGCGCGCCGATGAAAAAAACCGGATTCAGCAAGCCCGCCTCCGCGCCGATAAATTCAAAAAAATAGTTCAACGTGGGTTGCCACGCGCTGTGCAGGCCCGCGTCGCCCGCCACGTCGCTGGCGGTGATCCAATGATGCCCGGCATTCCAGACGATCACCGGCAGGGTGCAAATGCCAAACACCAGCAGCGCCAGCCACGGCCCCGGTTTCCGCAGGTGAATCCGCGCCGGCGGTTGCAGCGCAAAGAACAGCGCCCAGCAAACGATTTGCAGCATGGCCGTGTACTTGCAGAGGAAACCCAGGCCCAGCGCCGCACCCACCACGAACCAATCCCGCGTCCTGCCAGCCGGTTGCGCCGCTCGCCAGCCGGCCACCACCGCCCACATCCAGCACAGCACCAGCGGCGGATCAATCGTCATCAACACCGAACCCACCACCAGCAGCGGTGTTGCAAAGGTGATCAGCAGCAGGCAAAACGCCGCGCGCGCGCCGATTTCCCGCGCCATGAAGCGCAGCACCAGGACGCTCAACAGCGCCGCGAACACCGGCGAGAAAAACCGCACCCCAAATTCATTGTCCCCAAACAGGGACGTGCCCGCCCATTGGATGAGCGCGATGCCCGGTGGCTTGCTGTAATACGACAGCGCCAGGTGTTTCGACCAAAGCCACTGGTACGCCTCGTCCTCGGACAATCCAATCACCCCGCTGGCGATGTAAATCCACCGCCCCAGCAGCGCCAGAAAAATAACCAAATACCCCAGCCGCAACCATTCGCGGTCGTCCGCCCACGCGACCGGGAGAGATTTCCCCGAAGCATTCGCGCATTGAATCCCTAAATTGTAGGCGCCGACGTGAGGAGGCTCCATCTGAGTTTCGGGCGAACAAAGTTTGAGCCTTCTCACGTCGGCTCCTACAGGTTCTTGGTGAGGCTCCGGCCTGAGCAGATTGGGCAGCCGCGCGTGCCATGCGGGAAAGACGCGTTTGCCAACGACGCTCCACGCCATTTGCAGCAGCCATAAGAAGGCCAACGCATAAGCCGCCCCCAAACCAGCCCCCCCCGCCACGTCCGACGGATAATGCACGCCGTTATACACACGCGAAAACGCCACCGCCGCCGCCAGCGGCACCATGAACCACGCCTTTCGCCGGTAGAACACCAGGGCAATCGTCGCCATCGCAAACCAATTGGCCGCGTGGGCCGAGGGAAAGCTATGGGTGTTGGCGGAAGCCGGCAGTTTGCCATCGGCCAAAGGCGCGACGTATCCCGCGCCCGTCTGGCCAAAGAGTCGCGCGTCGTGCAGCACGACATACGGGCGCGGACGTGACACGGCATCCTTGAGGGAGCCCACGATCAGCGGGTCGCCGAGCGAAACCGTTAGCACCATCAGCACCACGCAAATGCGCAGCCGCGCCGACCCGAAAATCAGCGCCAGGGGCGTCGCCACGATTACCGCCGGCAGCCACGGAACACCCTGTCCGCTCAAAACCGGCATCAGCCAGTCGAAGAACGGATTGGCGAGCGCGCCATTGATGAAATGGAACAGCCCGGTGTCCAGTGCTTGAAACCAGTGCATTCAGGAAAGTATAGGAAATCCGCGACGCGAAAGAAAATACTTTGCCACAGAGACACAGAGGCTCAGAGCGCAGACGAGGAGCCTTTGACAGGATGAACAAAATTTACAGGATGTATGGAGCTTTGGAGCTTTTGACCTTCACCGCCGCTTCTCATTGCCGTGACAAACCATGTCTATCACCACCGTGCTCGCAAGAATCAGCACCTCATCTTCCCCGTCGGCGATATCCACGCCATAAGTATCCGAGAACGAAAACCACCGTTTTGAAACATCCGCCACCGGCCGGCCACCCCGCGTGAACGTATATTCCATGTCCAGAAAGCTTCCCTGCGCCTCGATGTCATCCGGTCCCGGCACATCCACCGTAAACGCACAGCGGAACAAAGTGAACAGGTGCTTCTTCACCACCGCCGCCAGTTCACCGTCCCGGTAGATCTCATACGTCGGCCCCCATGACAACAGCTTTTGCTGAATGAACGCAAGTTCCTTCCCCTGCATGTCTTGAAACGATAGTTTTTGCCCAATGGTAAAGACCTTGCCATCCACAAAAAACGCATCGTCACCCGCCTCATTTTTGATGACAAAATCATCCCCAAAACAAAAGAGCTTTTGTTTCATCAGGTAGCGCATGCGGAAAAACTAGCAACGTAACCCTTGCGCAGCAAGGCAGCATCTCATGGCAAACATCCCAAAAGAGCCGGACGGCCGGACCTGCCGGTTCGCCCGGTTGAGTTATATCTGTGTCCATCTGTAGTTGTCTCTGCGATTTGCAAAAACCGGTGGTTATCCCGATGTTTCCGCTTTCCCGCTTTCCGCTTTCCGCTTTCCGCTTTTTATCTGTGTCCATCTGTGTTCATCTGTGGTTAAAATTTTTCCAATACATTTAACCGCGAATGGACACGATTGGACGCCAATCGAAGACAAACATCCAACCGCAGAGACGCAAAGACGCAGAGATTTCTTTCCTCTGCGTCTTCGCGTCTTTGCGTTATCAGGATACTTCGTGGCTTCGTGACTTCGTGTGAAGCATTCCAAGCTGGTGGTGGCACGCGTGTCCCGCCCGTGAGTTTCTGTTACGTCGGAACAGATGCCTGATGTTAATTGCGGGCGGAAAGCGGGCGGAAAGCGTTGACAATTCCAGCAGAAACACTAATCCTTGAAGCATGAAATCAAATCAGACTAGACAGAACATGCTTCCGCCCGCTTCTGTTTGATCACCTGTTAGGCAGCCATATGAAGCGTTTACTTCCGGCGTTTTTACTTTGTTTGGTTCTTGGCTGCGCAAGCAGAACGGGGCAGCTTTCGCGTATTTGGCAAGACCCAAAGAGCGACATCGGTCAACGATACCAGGCAGTGGGTCGAGCCTTCACAAACGGGACGCCAATCTCTGTGGTCGTTGCATCTTTGGGAACTAATTACACGCGATATCTGACAGGCTTTCGGAGCCCCGGGCCGCCACGGCTGCTCTTAAGCTATCACTTCGGCGAAGAATCGGTCGAAATCTATACCAGTGCTGGTATCCACGAGGACCCGCTTAGTGCGAGATTTACCGGCGTAGGTTGCACTCAGTTAACACGACCTTTGACAGTAAAGACAAATCAGTTATGAGCATGTTGCTGCCCAAGTTGCCGGAGCCTGCCGGCCTGTCCGCCGGTAGCTTCACAGCGAAGGCGGTTGGCGCTGTCGTTTCCCGACGCATCGGGATTCACGCCGCGAGTCGGCGGTGGTTCAGCTCGCGTTAGGCGGCAGCACACGCTATGAGCAATCTGAAAACAGCATTCAGTCGCGGATTTTCGGCAAGTCAACGGCTTCGGTCTCTGCTGCTCCTGATAGTCCTTGGTGTTGCGTGGTTGGTCGTGGTCGTCCTGGCCGCATCCCCAGCCACTCATTCGGTTTCGCTCACTTTTTTGTGTTCCACGAACGATGGCGTCCTGGAAGTCGCCGCATTGGAAATCACCAACGAGTTGCCTCGCGAAATCTGGTGGCGGATTCAGACTGGTGACACCAATTATCCCGGCTCTTTAGCTCTTGTGTGCATTGATGGCGTGAACTATCAGAGCGGAGTCTGGCATGGAATGGGGCAGTATAGCGGCGAGCCGCCTGTAAAGGCGCACAGTTCCTGTCGGCCGTTTTACACGAATCCCAACGTGCATATAAAAAGTGGTGAGCGAGTTTGGCTGATTTGGAGCGATCAGCCCAAATCCGCACCAATCTCACACAGCGCACTGTATGACTGGCGCCAGCGTTTTAGTTATTTCCTGGGCCGGCATGGATGGACACGCGCGGGGGCATTGGTTTGTCCCAAAAGCAACGACCCGCACGTGGAAGAACTAGTGGCACCCACATGAAACTGCCGCCTAACAAGTCGGAGCCGGCCTGTCCGTCCGTAGCTTCACAGAGCGAAGGCGGAGGCGCTGTCGTTTCCCGACGCATCGGGATTCACGTCGCGAGTCGGCGGTGGCTCAGCTTTTTTCATTAGGCCTATGAGCGCACGAACCAGAAAAGCTGGAGATTTGCCACTTGGTTTGTTGGTGGCATTTTTTGGCGGTGCTGCGTTGATGGCAGTTTCGTTCTTTGTCACCACAGGACACGACCGGAGCCAGGAGGCGACCGTTGGCATTATCACACAGCATGGTCTGCCGATTCCATTCGCATTTACGGCACCAGGTTATTCGCACCCAGATTTCAGCGTTGCCGCCGCTCTTGGAAGTTTTATGATTTGGGCGGCACTCGTATTTGTTGTTTTTAGATATTTGACCAGCCGCCTGGCCTTTCGCCGGAGCCGTTCCCGATGCATTGGGACGCTGTAGCGCGGCCGTCCCGGCTGCGAGTTTTCGCACCGTCTCGCTGCGAGTACCCTGTCTTCAAAATTTCACGGACAAGCCGGCCGCCTTTGCCGTTTTCTTTTGACGTTCATCGAACGTGAGAAAGAGATCGCAGCCAAGTTCCAACGCCGCCGCGATGTGAAACAAATCTCCACTGCTGCTTCAAGCGCCGTAGGCGCGAAATCTTTGTAGAACCAGCACAAAATGATTTTCAAGCTCCGCTAGGAGCGGCATCTTCCGCTGGGCCAACGCAGGAAATGATTTCCGAATATGCCGCTCCTGACGGAGCTAGGAATTTGTTTGGATCGGGTTTCTACATAGATGTCGCGCCTACGGCGCTTGGCATTTGTTGGCGAAGGAGGCCAGACCTCCATAGCCGCGGCGTCCGTCAAAAACCCAATGAAATCGCAAAAATCCAACCCAATCACATCAAATCCAATCCCATTGCATCCCATCCATCCCATCTCACTCAATCCAACCCGATCCAACCCCATCGCGGCAAAAATTGCGGGAAAAAATTGCTGGAAAAGCCGCCGCTCGTGAGCCAAGCTGCGCGCAGCATTATGACAGTCATTGGAAAGGCCCTGCGCGCCCTGATTCCATCGGCCGCGCTTCTCGGCGGCTCAACGGCTTTCGGCGGGGAAGCCGATATTCAACTGCCCCTGCTGGATCAGGTCAGCTTTTTCCACGGCACGGTGACCAGCCGGGCCATTCTATTTTTTGGGCTGTTCGTCTGCGCCGTGGGCGCGGCCTTTGGGCTCCGGGAGTATTTCTCCACCCGCGCCCTGCCGGTCCATCGCACGATGGCCGACGTCTCGCACATCATCTGGGAGACCTGCAAAACCTACCTGCTGCAACAGGGCAAATTTCTCGCCGTGCTCTGGGTGCTGATTGCCGGATGCATGATCTTTTATTTTTCGGCGCTGCAGGGGGAACCCTGCGGCCGGGTGGTGGTCATCCTGATTTGTTCCGTGTGCGGAATCCTGGGCAGCTACAGCGTGGCTTGGTTTGGCATCCGTATCAACACGCTGGCCAACTCGCGGACGACGTTTGCAGCCCTGCGCGGGAGCCCGCTCAGGACCCTGTTCATCCCCCTCCGGGCGGGCATGAGCATCGGGCTGCTGCTCATCTGCGTGGAACTGGCCTGCATGATTGGAATCCTGGTCTTCATTCCGGCGGGGCTGGCCGGCCCCTGCTTCATCGGCTTTGCGATTGGTGAATCGCTCGGCGCCAGCGCCCTGCGCATCGGCGGCGGCATCTTTACGAAAATTGCCGACATCGGCTCCGACCTGATGAAGATCGTTTTCAACCTGCCGGAGGACGATCCGAAAAACCCCGGCGTCATCGCCGACTGCACCGGCGACAACGCGGGCGACTCCGTGGGACCCACGGCGGACGGGTTCGAGACCTACGGCGTCACCGGCGTGGCGCTCATCGCGTTTCTGGCGCTGGCGCTGGCGCTGTCCCCCGCGCTGTGCGCCAAGCTCATCATCTGGATGTTTGCCATCCAGTCGCTGATGGTGCTGGCGTCGCTGGGATCGTTCTATTTTAACCTCGCGCTGGCGCGGATTCGGTACGGGAACCAAAAGAATTTCAACTGGGAATCGCCGCTCACGGACCTGGTCTGGACCACCAGCATTGTTTCCATTGTCACCTGTTTCGCCGCCAGTTGGTTTCTTCTGGGCGACTTTACCAATGTCGTCACTGTGAACGGCGTGGCCACGACGGTGGCCCTGCCCAATTTGTGGTGGGTCCTGCCTTCCATCGTGGCCTGCGGCACGCTGGCCGCTTCGCTCATCATGGAATTTACCAAACTTTTCGTCAGCACCAGCTCGCAGCACGTCCAGGAAATCACCGGCGCATCCGATCATGGCGGCGCCTCGCTCAACGTGCTCTCCGGGCTGGTCGCGGGCAATTTCTCCGCCTTCTGGATGGGCATGGTCATCCTCCTGCTGATGTTCATCTCCTACCTGTTTTCGCTGAACCACGACTTTGTCACCCTTATCCCGGCCAAATTTTCCTTTGGCGCGCCGATATTCGCCTTCGGCCTGGTAGCCTTCGGCCTTCTGGCGATGGCGCCGGTCACCATTGCGGTGGACAGCTTCGGCCCGGTCACGGACAACGCGCAATCCGTTTTCGAGTTGAGCCGCATCGAGTCGCAGCCGGGCATTGTCGCCGACATCGAACGCAACTTCGGTTTCACCCCCGATTTCCAAACGGCCAAGCTGGAGCTGGAGAAAGGGGATGGCGCGGGCAACACCTTCAAGGCCACCGCCAAACCGGTGTTGATAGGCACCGCCGTCGTCGGTTCCACCACGATGATCTTTGGCATCATCATGCTGCTGGAGCACGTCTTTGGCGACGCCGTGAGCCGCCTGAGCCTGGTCATGCCGCAGATTGTCTTCGGCCTGTTGATGGGCGGCGCGGTGATTTATTGGTTCACCGGCGCCAGCATCCAGGCCGTGGTGGCCGGGGCCTACAGCGCGGTGGTCTTCATCAAGAAAAACATCAAGCTGGACAAGGACAGCGCCTCCATCGAGGACAGCAAGCGCGTAGTGGAAATCTGCACCCGCTACGCGCAGAAAGGCATGATCAACATCTTTGCGGTGGTGTTCAGTTTCGCCCTGGGCCTGCCCTTTTTGAACCCTTACTTCTTCATCGGCTACCTCATCGCCATTGCCTTTTTCGGCTTGTTCCAGGCCATCTTCATGGCCAACGCCGGCGGCGCCTGGGACAACGCCAAGAAAATTGTGGAGGTGGACCTCAAACAAAAGGGCACCCCCTTGCACGCCGCCACCGTGGTGGGCGACACCGTGGGCGATCCGTTCAAGGACACCAGTTCCGTGGCCATGAACCCCATCATCAAGTTCACCACCCTGTTCGGGTTGCTGGCGGTGGAAATCGCCGTGGAACTTCGGAAGAAGGACCCCGACTCCCCCGTTTCCTATATCATCGGCGGGGTTTGTTTCCTGACGGCATTGGTCTTCGTGTACCGTTCCTTCTACCACATGCGCATTCCCATGGAACCCGCCAAGTGACCCGCCCGGCGCGCTATATCGAGTAATCCTCCAAAAAGACCTTCACGTTCTTCAATTCGACAAAAACCTGTTCGCCCGTCTTGAGCTGCAACTCGCGAAAAGTCTCCTTGCTCAGTTGCGCGGCGAAAAGCCCGCCGCCTTGAACCCGCCGCAGTTCCAGGTTCGCCATCGGCCCGGCGGCATTGCAGCGGACGATAACCGCCGGGAAGTTCTTCCCACCGTCCGCCTCGCGGGAGATGCGCACATCGTGCGGACGGACAAATGCCAGACCATTGGTGTCCGCTTCGGCGGTCGTCCCGGACCCTTCGGGCTCGCCTCCTGCGATGACCACCGCGCCGTCCTTCACACGTCCGCTGAAAAGATTCACGTTGCCCAGAAAGTCATAGACAAACGGCGACGCCGGATGATCGTAAATTTCCTCGGGCGTTCCAATTTGCTCGATGCGCCCGTCGCGCAATATCGCGACTCGGTCCGCCACTTCCAGCGCCTCTTCCTGGTCGTGGGTCACGAACAGGGTGGTGATGTGTATTTCCTCGTGCAACTGCCGCAGCCAGCGGCGCAGTTCCTTGCGCACCTTCGCGTCCAGCGCGCCAAACGGTTCGTCCAGCAGGAGAACCTTCGGCTCCACCGCCAGCGCCCGCGCCAGCGCCACCCGCTGGCGCTGCCCGCCTGAAAGCTGCGACGGAAACCGCCCCGCCTGCGGTTCAAGCTGTATCAGCTTCAGCAAATTCCCCACGCGCGCCCGGATTTCGGCTTCCGGCGGACGCTTCGCCTTCGGACGCACCCGCAGGCCGAAGGCGATGTTTTCAAAAACGCTCAAATGGCGGAACAGCGCGTAGTGTTGAAAGGCAAAGCCCGCCTTGCGCTCGCTCGCGGGAATGGCGGTGACGTCCTCCCCGTAGAACAAAACTTGCGCCGGCCCCGCATCGGGAAACTCCAGCCCCGCAATGGTGCGCAACAGGGTGGTCTTCCCCGAACCGGACGGTCCCAGCAACGCCACCAGCTCGCCGGAATCCACCCGCAGGCTGACGTTGTCCAGCGCGGTGAAGGCGCCGAATTTTTTGGTGACATTTTTAACTTCGACGCTCATTCGGTTATGGTATTTAGCCTCGCGTTTTTGCGCTCGACCCACGTTTTCAAAATCAGCGTGACCAGCGCCAGAAAGGCCAGCAGCGAGGCCATCGCAAACGCGCCGGTGAAATTGTAGTCGTCATAGAGCGCCTCGATGTGCAGCGGGATGGTGTTGGTCTGGCCGCGAATTTTTCCGCTGACCACCGACACCGCCCCGAACTCGCCCATGGCGCGGGCGTTGCAGAGAATCACGCCGTACAACAGCCCCCATTTGATGTTGGGCAGCGTCACGCGCCAGAACGTCTGCCAGCCGCTCGCGCCCAGCACCCGCGCCGCTTCCTCCTCGCTCCGCCCCTGCGCCTGCATCAGCGGGATCAATTCCCGCGCCACAAATGGGAACGTCACAAAAATCGTGGCCAGCACAATGCCCGGCACGGCAAAAATGATTTTCACGTCATGGCGGTTGAGCCAGTCCGCCAGCCAGGGCAGCGCCGGATGGTCGGCGTTCATATAAAGGCCCAGCCAGCCCTGCGCGCCAAAGACCAGGACATAAATGAGACCCGAGATCACCGGCGACACGGAGAAGGGGAGATCAATCAGCGTGAGCAAAATGTTTTTCCCGCGAAAGTCGAACTTGGCAATCGCCCAGGCCGCGCACACGCCAAAGACGCAGTTCAACGGCACGGCTATGGCCGCCACCAGGAAGGTCAGCTTGATGGCGCTCAGGGCGTTCGCGTCGCTGATGCTGCGCAGGTAAAAGCTGATTCCCTTGGCGAAGGCCTGGACAAACACCGAGACCAGCGGCAGAAAAAGGAACAGCGCCAGAAAGGCCAGCGCCGCCGCAATGAGCAGCAGGCGCACAACGGGCGGCTCAGCGTTCGGATGACGCCGCGCCTGGGGACGCGCAACAGACAATGTCGCCGGGGCGGGTATCATGCCAGACTGGTTGTATTATGGCGGTTGGTCCACCACTGGAGCACATTGACGCCCAGGAGCAGAATGAACGAAACGACCAGCATGACCGCCGCGATGGCCGTGGCTTTGGCATAATCAAACATATCCAGCTCGCCCATGATGACGACGGGCGTGATTTGCGTCTTCAACGGAATGTTGCCCGCGATGAAAATGACCGAGCCATATTCACCCAGCGCGCGGGCAAATGCCATGGTAAAACCGGTCAGCAAAGCCGGCGCGAGCATGGGCAGGATGACCCGCCAGAATATCTGCCAGCGGTTGGCG
>Ga0326728_10013561_pt1 | contig 17646 bp, 13 predicted proteins | sample MB3enrmetagenome_FD_207602 | JGI IMG/M metagenome (GOLD analysis project Ga0326728, IMG submission 207602) | Lab enriched peat soil microbial communities from McLean, Ithaca, NY, United States - MB31MN | ecosystem: Environmental > Terrestrial > Soil > Wetlands > Peat | place: USA: New York... | reverse complement strand
GTCCTTCTGATCGGTGAGCCGACTGGCGAGCCGCCGGCGATGGACGGTAATGCCGTCAGCTTCGTGCTGCCCGGATCGGGGTTGACGGGCCAGTATTCGACGGCCTTCTTCCCGCCCCCGAGCGGGTTTCCCGACGGCACGCTGGTGGCCCCCGACATCCCGGTCAGCGTCCGCTCCACGGATTATTTCGCGCGCTTCGATCCGGTGATGGCGGCCATCCTGGCCCGATTCAGCGGCGCGCCGGCAGCGCCTTCCGGAGACGTCATCACGGTCAACGGAGCCAGTTTCCGGCCGGACCAGGGCATGGCGGCGCAAATCGTGGCCGCAAACGCCTCCCAGGTCAACTTCATCGTGCCCGATTCGGTTGCGCCGGGAAGCGTCGCCATTTCCGTTCTTGCGGCCGGCCAGGAGTTGGCCAACGGTGAGGCGACCGTGACTGCCACGGGGCCCGGCATCTTCATTGCGCAGCCGGGCCATCCAACGCAGCCGGGCGCGGTGGGAAACCAGGATTCCTCGCTCAACAGCAGTTCGAATCCCGCCACCACGGGATCGGTGGTGCAGATCTACGCCACCGGCTATGGCCCCGGATCGAGCCAGGTACAGGTTTTCTTTGGCGACACTCCGGCGCAAGTAATGTACAGCGGCGTGGTGGGGCCGGGACTTTGGCAGATCAATGCGCAAGTGCCCGACGGCGCGTCAGGCCAGGTTCCGGTCTTTATCATCGCCGGCAACATTGCAAGCAACGCCGTCACCGTTTGGGTTCAGTAACGAGCCCAGCGATATTGTGGTCTACTTCTTTTTCTTGGGTGCGGCCTTCTTCTTCGGCGGCGCCTTCTTCTTCGCCGGCGCTTTCTTCTTCGCGGGCGCGGGCACGGGTGCGGCTGGCGAGGAGACTGAGTGGGCCGCGGCGGCGGGTGCGGGCGCGCTCGCGGGCTTCTCGCCCAACCAGAATTTCAGCTCGTTGAGCTGGTCGCCGCTCAGATAGCTTGCCTGCCACTGGTCGTTGTCCACCAGGCCGTGCCACACTTGCGGGTCCTTGCGATGCGCTTCCACGTAACTGTTCCAGTGATAAGTCTGGTAAATCGCAATGATGTTGATGGCGTAAGCCGCGGCCAGCGGAGCGTTGCCTTCGATGACGACCAGGTTATCGTCATTGGCGTTGGATGCTTTGAAGCCCAGATTGTGCGAGCCGGTCATCACCACCGGATTCTCGCCGAATGGATCGATCACAATCACCTTGCTGTGAATGTTGACCATGCTGGCCCCGAGCAACTCTTGTTCCCATCCGTGGAATTGCGACTTGATGTTATGGGGCACCAGGACATCCTGACTGAGGCGGTTGGGCGGCTCGACGCCATTCTTGAACAAAGTCACTGGGCTGGGGGAAGCGGTGCTGGGGTCAAGAGGCTTAGTGAGTTGGGGAATGTCCTGGTTGACTACGCCGCAAAAATACAGGCTGGAGTTGTAAGTGGCCTGGTTCGCCGGGTTGTGCCGCTCGAGAATGTTCTGAAGCAGCGTCCAGTGCAGGGGGTCTTCCTGGAAGGTTCCCGGATTGAAGAACAGGAAGAGGATGCCTTCCTTGGCCGCATTGATGAGGTTGCGCGCGAACTCCAGGTCCTGGGCGGCCGAGGTCTTCACGAACCAGGGCGTCACCTTGCAGCCATCCACCTGGATGGTCTGGGCGGTGGAATTGCCACTGACGAGCGCGGGCGTGTAGGCGTTGCCGGCATCCTTGATGCGGTTCCAGGCGGCCAGGAAATCGGCGGCCACGCCGGGGTCGTCGACGATCAGGCCGTTATTGGCCTGCGTACAGAGACCGGAGCAGGTCCAGTTGGTGCTGCCGGTCAGGACGCGCTGGGGCGTCCCTTGCGAGTCGCAGAAGACCACGAACTTGTTGTGGCCGAAATGGCCCAGCGGCACGATCCTGTCGATCACCGTGACTTTCCCCTTGAGTTGGGCGCGCACCGCGGCGTTCTCGTCGTTACCCGGCGGCTTGTTGCTCTTGAAGGCGCCATTGGCGAGGATCAGGTTGCAATCCATGCCGAAGGCCTCCAGCGCGGGAATCAACTCCGGGTCGTTGAGTTCGTACAGGGCGGCGTAGATTTTGCCGTTGTTCTTCCTGGTCTCGGCGAGAAGCGAGAGAATCGCGGGCCGGAGAAGACCGCTGAGGGCGTTTCGCAACTGGTTGCCCGGCTGCGAGACCAGGTCTTTGATCTTGCTCTTCTTGGGCGCGGCGGCAAGCTGGCGCGCCACCCATTGGGCGGCCACGATGCCCTTGTTGAAGAACGAGGAGACGTGCGCTGTGGACTGGCCGGTGATGGTCATGGCAGGCGTCAGCGGGCTGGCGTTACTGGCGTCGAGCGAGAGCTGGTCCTTGCTGGGCCCCACCACGGGAACGACGGAATACTGCACGATATCGCCCGGCTGGACGGAGTAATCCCACCACATGAAGCGCTGGACCGGGAATTTCCAGGGATTCTTGGGGTCAATCTTGTCAGTGTCGGAAAAGCCGACAAAGCCATGCAGGTAGGTCTGCTGCCCCTTGGAGATGCGGCGGATGGAAAATCCGCGGCAGTTAGGAATAGGGTTGCCATCGTCAGGCAGCCACACCAGGCAAGTATGGTCGCCGTTGTCATAGACCTTCAGTCGGATACTCATTGTGATCCTCCGAACATAATCGCAATCTTAACCATTCTAGTGGTGTGCGGCGCAACTCGCGCGCCTGATCCAGAGCACCGTGGAGCGGGCGTCGCGCCCGCCATGCCGGTATTCGTACCGGCATTCGAAGAACGTCGGCCAGGACGCCGACGTGGCAACCTGAAAGGTCGCTCCACGCATCTGTCCCCTTTTCGTGGGAAGCTTTTATTAGGAGAGTTCAAGTGAAAACACGGATTTTGCTGGTTCTGGCCTTCATGACGCCCTTGGCTGGCTGGGCGGTCGACCCGGTGCCCCTGGACGTCAAACTCGGGCTCTGGGAAACTACGGTAACCAACCAGTCGGACATGTCGGCGATGCTTCCACCCGATATGCTGGCGAAGCTGACGCCCGCGCAGCGCGCCCAACTGGAAGCGGGTATGCAGGGGCGCGGAGGCGCGCGGACCAACGCCAGCAAGCACTGCATAACCAAGGAGACCATCAATGAAGCGTTCGCCGCCGCCAACAGGGGCAACTCCAGGGAGATGAAGTGCACGCAGACCTTCGTCACCTCGACCAGCAGCAAGATGGCGATGCACATGGAATGCACCTCGGAAAGCATGAAGACCAGTAGCGACATTCAGGTTGAAGCGACCGACCGTGAGCACACCAAGGGCTCGATCGTCACAACCTCCGCGGGCGGCCGGAGCGGGAATATGAAGATGGAAATGACCTCCAAGTGGCTCGGCCCGGATTGCGGCGACGTCGGGCAGAAGAAGAACTGAGCGGCGCGGTCACCTGCCGAGCGTCTTCAGCCGCTCCTCCACGTCCGCGCGGAAGCGGTCGATGAAGGCCAGGACGTAATCCGCCACCGGCAGGCTCGCGTCTTCCACCAGCGGCGTCAGGTCCATGGCGAAGCTGAGGGCGCTCTCTTGGTCGGTCCCGTGCGAGGCGTAGTAGGTGGCGTGCGCCAGACGCCGGCCGGCGGTGGCCAGGTCGTAGCGCTTGCCGCCGCTCACCTGTGAATCGAAGACGCCCACCAGGGCGGCGGCGATGTTGGAGCGCGCAGAAACAGGCAGGGCCTGCTTGCTCTCGTCCGGAAGCCAGTCCAGATCGCGCCACACCTCGCAGCCGTAAACGCGCTTGGGCTTCACGTCCTGGCGCACCGCGCGCAGCGCCGCAACGGAGCGGAGCGCCACGGCGACGTGCGTATCGTGCTTGTCCGCCAGGTTGTGCAGGTAGACGAACTGCGGCCGGGCCGCGCGCAGGATCTGCTCAATATCCTCGACGACTGCGCCCTCGTTGGGGTCTTTCACCTGGGAACTGGTGAAGCCGAGTTGGATCTGGCAGGCGTACTCGCCCACATAGGCCGCTTTGCGCTGCTCCGCCAGGCGCACTTTCTGCATCTCTTCATCGGTCGAATCGCCGTAAATGCCGGAGCGCGGGCTGCCCGCGCCATTGGTCGCCACGACGCCGGTGAACCAGTTCTCCTTCCGGCCGAAACACTCGGCGATGCCGTGGTAGGCCATGATCTCGATGTCGTCCTGGTGCGCGGAGATCGCGAGGTGCGTGGTGCGCGCCAGGGCGGCATCGGGGGCTAAGCCATCGGGAACGAAAAGGTCCGCGCTGGAATTATGAAACCGCATGATTGGTCTCCTTGACTCGAATGGCGGCCAGGCTGGCGGCCGCAATGGCCTGCCCGTGCCGCTTCTCCTGCTCATCGGGGATGTGAAAACGGACGCGCTCGGCCACCTCGGGGAACTCCTCTTTGAGGACCTTCTCCGCCACCTGGAGAATCAGGTTCCCTCCCTCGCCCGACATCACGCGTCCCAGCACCAGCAGGTTGCGGAAGTCGTAGAAATCGGCGTAGTGGGCAATGGTGTAGCCGAACCAGACGCCGATGGTCTCGTAGATTTGGTGCGCGCGGCCGTCGCCCGCCGCCATCAGCTTCTGGACTCGCTCGAGCCGGGTGGGAAGCGGCTCCTCCGACGGCTCGAGCAACCGGCCCACGGCCTGCTGCGAGAAGTACTGGACGCCCACGCCGCGGTCGCCGGACCACTCATCGGCGGGCGCGTCCTCGCGGTAATCCACGGGCACGAATGCCAGCTCGTTCAGCCACGTGGTGATGGCGCCTTGCGGCGTGACAAACCCGGCGGCCAGGCTGCTACCCATGGCGATGCCCAGCACGGCGTTGTCGCCGAGCGCCATCGATCCGGCCAGCGCCGTCACCTCGCCATCGTTCACCACTTCGAAAGGGATGCCGCCCCAGGCCGCCTGTAGCTCGAAGAACAAGCGCCGCACGCGGCTGTCGAACAGGTCAGGCGGCACGGCGCGGTAGAGCGAACCGACGCGCACCTCGTTATTGACGTACACGCCCGCGGCGCTGCCGCCGATGGCGTCAACGCGCGGCAGGCGCGCGGCGGCCCGCTTCAGCGAATCGTGGATGCCGTCGAAATGATATTGCGGATCGGCCTGCGCGCTGGGGTTCCACGCCACCTCATCGCTGAAAATCACCCGGCCATCGGCGACGGCGGCGCACTTGCGGTCGCTGGCGCCCAGGTCGAAGCCGATGCGGAAGCCCTCCAAGTGGCGGCCGAGCGGCGCTGCGGTCTCCCTTTCCACGGGAGCGGCATCGAACGCGGTATTCTCGATCGCCATCGGCCGCCCGTACACGCGCTCGCCCATGAACTTGTGGTCGAAGGCGCGGGCGCCTTCCGGGGCGTACACGCTCCGCAGGTAATCCGCGATGCGCGCATCGCCCCCGATGGTGACGCGGTATCCACCTTTCTGCCACAACAGGAACTTCAGCAGGCGTTCGACGTAGCGATTGTTGACGGCCACGTTTTTCCCTTCGTGGGGCAGCACCGCGGTGCGGAAGACGGAGACCGAGCCATCGCTCCGTTCGAGCGCGATGGCCAGGTTTCGGCCGCCGCCGCTCTCCTTCACTCGGGCGCGATAAGCCCGGTTCCACAGAGAGGCCGGGACGAACTCGGAATCCAAAGCGGGCCGGTACTTCATACCGGAAACCACCAATTATGCCACCATAAGCTCTATGTGGTTGGGCATCGACATTGGCACCGGGGGCACGCGCGCGCTTCTGGTGGATGAGCGCGGCGCCGTCCGCGCGGGCTCGACATCTCCCCACGAAGACATGCGGATGGAGCGCCCGCTGTGGGCCGAGCAACGCCCCGAGAACTGGTGGGACGCCTGCGTCGGAGCCATCCGCAGCGCGCTCGCGCAAGCCGGCGTGCAGGGACGCCAGGTAAAGGGCATCGGCCTTTCCGGGCAGATGCACGGCTTGGTGATCCTCGACAGCGCCGGCCGCGTCGTCCGCCCCTCGCTGATCTGGTGCGACCAGCGCAGCCAGGCGCAGGTGGACGCCGTCAACGCCAGAATCGGCCGCGAGAATATCCTGAAATTCACGGCTAACCCCGTGCTCACCGGCTTCACCTTGCCCAAGCTGCTGTGGGTCCGCGACAACGAGCCGCGGAATTTCGAGCGCGTGCGCACGATGCTTCTGCCCAAGGACTACGTGCGCTTCAAGCTGACGGGCGAGTTTGCCACTGAGGTTTCCGATGCCTCCGGCACCGCCGTGTTCGACGTGGTCAACCGCCGCTGGTCCTTCGAGATGATGGACGGCCTCGGGCTCGACCGCGGCATCCTGCCGAAATGCTACGAATCGAGCGAAGTGACGGGCCAAGTCACGCCGCAAGTGGCGGAGCTCACCGGACTTCAGGCCGGCACTCCGGTGGTGGGCGGCGGCGGGGACCAGGCTTCGAGCGCCGTGGGCAACGGCATTGTCGAGGCGGGAATTGTCTCGTGCACACTGGGCACCTCCGGCGTGGTATTCGCCCACATGGAGAAGGTGGCGTACGATGCCGCCGGCCGCGTCCACACCTTTTGCCACGCGGTGCGCGACAAGTGGCACGTGATGGGGGTGACGCAGGGAGCCGGCCTGAGCCTACAGTGGTTCCGCAACCAGTTGGCGCCCGGAACGGAGTACGACGCACTCACCGCCGAAGCCGCGCAGTCGCCGCCCGGCGCACAGGGTCTGTTCTGGCTGCCGTACCTGATGGGCGAGCGCACCCCCCACCTGGATGCCACCGCGCGCGGCGGCTGGATTGGTCTCACTGCCAGCCACACGCGTGCGGATCTGATCCGCGCGGTGATCGAAGGCGTTTCCTACAGCCAGCGCGATTGTCTGGACATCATCGAGGCGCTGGGCGTGGCGGTGAATTCCGTGCGGGCCTCCGGCGGGGGCGCCAGGAGCGCTTTCTGGCGGCAGTTGCTGGCCGGCATTTTGAACAAGCGCGTGGTGACGCTCGAAACCCAGGAAGGCTCGGCCTACGGCGCCGCGCTGCTGGCGCTGGCCGGAACGGGGGAGTACGCCTCGGTGGTGGAAGTGTGCCGCGCCGCCATTCGCGAAACCGAGTCGGTTTCAGCCAGCGCCGCCGATGTGGCATTTTACGAAAAGGGGCACCGCGTGTACCAGGCGCTCTATCCCGCGCTGAAGCCTGTCTACGGGCAGATCGCGGAGTTGTGAGCGGCGCGGGGCACGAGCTTCGACCACTCCGCCGAACAACGATGATTCCGACTCTGTTAGTCGTCGAATATTCCGCTTTGTCTACGTGGTTGCTCTTTCCGGGCCCTAATTGCAGCTCGCTTCAGCATTCGGGCCACTAACGCGTCAATCGCAGTAATCTCATCCCTCACACGGTCCCTGGCCGCTTCACGCACCTTCGCCAAAGAACCTTCCACTTGGAAATCCACAAGTTTTGCCTTCGCCGCCTTTGCCAGTCGCGCGATTTCCTTGTGAAGAGCATTCTTCGAATCGAACTCTCCAATTGCGCACACCTCGAATGGACGCCGGTAAATATCCCGCTTGCCGTGATATACGCCCTCGGTCTGATACGGTTTGATGGCGTCATTTACGACGTTCGAGTTCAGCACCCCGACGAGGTAGTGAGCTTCACTCTCTGAGCGGCAGTAGATGTAATGGGTCACGGCATCTGCTATAAAGTCCGTCATCTCAAGCTCACCACTCACCCGCTCCTTGCGGGGCAAGTAAGCGCATGAGATATTGGTTCCAGCACGATTATAAAGTACAATATGGGGCTCGCCGGGTGCCTGGTTCACGATCTTGGACTGATAATTGAGGTATTGTTGCGCGGTCGTGCTCTTGTCATTGTGACGCCTATGAAACAGCCCTTCAGCCCTCTTCACCCAATCCGATGCCCTGTCACACCCTAAGCCAAGGATGTCCTCATGTGTTACCATGTGGAACCGCCCGCCCTCAATCACTACAGGCAGTACGTACATGCTGAGTCGCCGAACCAAGAACGGAAGCAAATCCTCACCGATAACCGTGCAGAACAAGAACTCCCTCTCGACGGCACCATTGAGCCGAACCCTCCATTTCTCTTCCTTGGTCGCCTTGTATGCGTACCCCGAAGTCTTCAGCCGCGGAGTCTTTGAATTGAGCGGGGTGGAGTTGTCAATGTCTACACTCCATAATGGCCTTGGAACTAGAGTAGCCCCCTGTAATGAGAGCGGGTAGTAGTAGGGCGACAGGGCCTCACCCTGCACCAGCAATTCGTGGGTTGCTTCCTCGCGGCGAAGTCGGAGTCTAGCTTGGTCCCAAGTCATGTTCTTTGTCGGTAGTTGCCCCGACCAAATCACCTTCGGAACGTCTGGTCTGCTGGGCTTCCCGGTATTTGTAATGACGCATGACTTGACGTTGAAAAAATGTTGATTTGCGAGGCCAGCAACCGTCACCCCTCCGAGATCATGAATCTTGGAGAACCCGGTGTGTTGAAAATTCATGTGCTGCTTCGATGGTAATACCACGGTCTTCGGCATCACGAATGCTATCGTTCCACCTTCCTTCAGGAACTCTCGTTGGCAGTGCACATAGAACAGTGTTGACGTGTCAAGCCGTACGACGAGCTTAGACTCACCTTTGTTGATGAGATTGTACTCGGCCACTAGCGCCTTTACACGCGCCTTGTATGATGGCTCCGCAATATCGCGGTAGCTCAACCACGGTGGGTTGCCAACGATCACATCGACCTTCGCCTTGCGGATGTAGGCTGGACGAAACGCATTCTTCAGGATGAAAGCCCAAACCGTGTCCCGCCTCGTCTTGACGAGGTCAACCATCAGTTCAAAGTTGATGCGCCATAGGTTTTGTTCCTCAATCGTCAGGTCATTGATCCTGGCAAGAAACCCCTTCCGGGCAACGGCGAAGGTGGCGCCGGTCGTCCCTCGATTGGCGAAGGTCGTCATCTGATCCACCAGCCTGTCCAAGTCCCGCTCGAGTTCAAGGCTCTTCATTGGGATCAGAAACTCCCGCCCGTCTCCAACTGCCACGCCAAGATACTGTTTGGTTGCCTTCGCCACGGTTTGTAGCGTGTCAGCCATGTAAACTCGAAGCTGGATGTCGAAGTCCCGCTTTGCCTTCAACTCCGATGCGAGACCGAGAAGGATGTTGGCCTTTGCCATGATTACGGCAACGGGATGAACATCCAGCCCAATCAGCGAATCCATCGCAAACCGGATGAGCCTTTCGCCCCTCATTCCTTGCTTTTTCAGCCGGCGAACTGCACAGAATAGAAACGTTCCCGAGCCACACGACGGATCGAGCAGAGTCCCGCCGGCGTAGCCTATATCTTCAAGGACCAGTTCGGCTAACCAGTCGGGCGTGTAGTATTCGCCCAAGCCGCTGCGATCTGCCGGATCGACCAATTCCTGATAGAGCATTTTCAAGAGGTCTTCATTCAGGTTCTTCCAATCAAACCCTTCCAAGCGCCGAAAGATGGCATGGAGAACGTCGCAGAATTGTGTTTCCGCGGTGGTATCCAACGCCCAACTGAAGAAATCTGGTTCTGCGAGATTCGAGATGCCCCGGTCACGAAAATACTTGCCAGTGAGCAACTCCCGGTAGCTCTCTAAGCCCCGGTCGTGAGTGGGAAACAAGGCGACCGTCACAATCGCTCTGGAGAGCACTGTCAGGTACGTGTGGCGCAGGAAAAGATCCTTGTCTCCAACTGCGCTTCCGTAGACTTTCGACAGAAGTGCATTCCATTCGCGAAACTTCAGTGAAACTGCGCTGTCGTTCTCTACCGACGCAAAGGCGGCTTCAAGTTGTTCGATTGATCGTAGGAAGGTTGTGCTTTTGCGACCGAAGTGATACACAATCACATCGGATGTGGGGCTGATCTTCGTGCCAGCGGCCAGCAATTCATCCAGATCGAGGTAGACTCGTGCTGGATCGGATGTGTCTATCGTAAAGGTGCGAACATGCTTGGCTTGCGCCGATGCCAGGTCGTAGTCGTAGATCTCGATGGTGATGCCGTCGGTTACGGCGGCGATGTAGTCGGGAGGTGAGAACCGGGACTCAAAGTACTTCTTGAGTTGACGCACGGCATCAGGACGCTCACGCTCAAGATCGATCTTGAACTCGAAGATGACGAACTTGTAGAAGGCGTCTATCCGGCCTCTGGCTTCATCCGCCTTGATCCTTAATTCCAGTTCGATTTCATCAATCTGAATGCCAAAGGCGTTCCTGAGAAAGTCCATGAGTAAAGCACGCCGGTGATCGTGGTGCCGCCCATTCTCTATTGCTGCGGCGATGTCAGCGCAGTATTTCTCTAGGAGAGGCGTGAAGTTAGCTGGGATGCCTGAAATGACAGTGTTCATTGTCGTAGTCTGGGCAATCTTGTATGGTCTGCGTCTTTTCCGCCGGTTGCTTGAGCGTCAGCCGCTTTCTGGCGGAACCCCGAACAGCCGACTTGAACCGTCCACCATCGCCGTGCTCGTCCCTCCGCTTATTGTACCCGAAGGTCCGTTCTTCAAGGTAGCGGAACGGGCGGAAGGAGCCCGGCGGTCCGCCGATTCGCTGACGTGCCTATACTCGAAGCATGCCCCTCGGCCGCCTGCTCATTACGCTTGGCATCGTACTGGTCGCGGCGGGCCTGCTCGTCACTTTCGCCGGGCGCCTGCCTGTCAAGATCGGACGGCTGCCCGGGGATATCTACATACACGGCAAGAACTCCGGCTTCTACTTTCCGCTGACCACCTGTATCGTGCTGAGCGCGCTGTTCTCGCTGGTGTTGTGGATCTTGCGAAGGTGAGTTACCGCAGCCGGCCTATCTTGTCCAGCGGCCAGTAAACAAACACGGCTTTGCCGTAGATGTCTTTCCGGTTGACAAACCCCCAGGTGCGGCTGTCGCTGGAGGACATGCGGTGGTCGCCCAGGACGAAATAGCTGTTGGGAGGCACCCGCTCGGGGCCCCACGAGACGCGGTCCCGGTACTGTTCCGGGACATAATCCTCCAGCAGCGGACGGCCGTTCACCATCACGTGGCCGGCGTCGATCCGCACGGTGTCGCCCGGCAGGCCGATCACCCGCTTGATGTAGGATTTGGCCGGATCGGGAGGCCACCAGAACACCACCGTATCGCCGCGCTCGATGCTGCCTAAGCCGAAGCGATAGGTGAACTTGTTGACGAAGATGCGCTCCTGGTCGGTGAGCGCGGGCATCATGCTGGTGCCTTCCACCTTGACGGGCTGGTAGATGAACACAATCAGAACGACCGCGATGATTACCGAAAACGCCAGGTCGCGCACCCAGGCAAGCGCGCTCCAGAGGTTGGAGCGGGCGGGCGTCGCGCCAAGGGGAAAATCCGGGTTATGGTTTTCCTGCATCCCTGCTTCTATTTTACGCCAACCGCTCTCTGACGTTCGCGGCTCGGATGTGCAGCATTATGGCGTCAGCAGACGGGTCAGGGCCGGCAGCGGCACAGCCCCTTCCTTGAGCGCCCAGTCGTTGAAAGCGGACGCGCTGGACGATGGGTGCTTCTGCTGGTATTGGTCGCGAACGCGCAACCAGTCGCTCCAGCCGACAAAATACATCGGCAACTGGCAAGCGGAGAGTTTGGCGCGCTGTAACTTTTCGGTGGCTTCCTCCTCTTCCTGGAACGTCTGCTTCTCCATCAGGTCGAGGGCCTCCTGGTCGGTCATGTTGAGCATGTGCAGGCGGACGTCCAGAATGGCGTTGGCAATCACCCGCAGATTCTCTTTGGCGAAGGTAAGCGCCAGCTCGGGCGAGTGGTCGAGGAAGCCCTCGTCGAGCATCGACTGGGTGGCAAATTCACCCCAGCCTTCGATGTAAGGGCCGTTGCCGAACACCGATCGCAGCACGCGCCGGCTCCCGGGCTGGACGTTGTTGGCGATCTCCATCTGCACGTAGTGGCCGGGCATGGCTTCGTGGATGGTGAGCAGCTTGAGCTTGTAATAGTTGTACTCGCGCAGTTTGGATGCGATGCGCTCCTGGGGCCAGTCGGCGGGAATGGGCGTGACCCAGTAGAAGGCGCCCAACTGCGGTTCGAGGGCCGGCGCGGCCGAAAAACCGCCCACCGAATAGACGCCGCGCATGAACTCGGGCGTCGGAATCACCTGGAGATTCGCTCGCGGCGGAAGCGTGAGCAGGCGCTTCCGCTCGACGAAGGCGCGCGCTTCGGCCAGATCCTGGCGCGCGTCGTCCATATAGGATTCGCGGGTGGAATGGCGCTCCGCGATCTTGGCCAGCACCTCGCCGATCACCTGGTTCTCGCGGGCGGCGCCGGAAAGCTCGGTGTGGTCCTTGTGAGCTGGCGCCAACTGCCGATGCAGCGGCAGGGCCAGCTCGAGCATTTCCGCACGCACGCGCACCAACTCGCGCTCCGCGATCTGCAACAGGGTGTCGGCCTCAACCCCGCTCTCCAGCGTATACCGGAACTTGCGCATGTACCGGTCGGTGCTGATGCGCCAGTCGCTATCGTCGCGGTTCGAGAGCCTGTTCTTGAGAAAGTCCTGGAACTTGCGCATGGCGTCCAGCGCCGACACCGCAGCCAGGTTGTAGGCGTCGCGCAGATCCGGCGGCACGGCGGCCCGGATGGTCTTGTCCACCAGGCCCATGTTGCCCTCGTTCTCTTCGGTTGCCACCTTGGTCCATATGCCGGGCGAGGAGGTCAGGTTGGTGCTGGCCTGATCCAGGAAGAAGGGCACCTTTTGCAGCCGCGCAATAATGTTGCGCATGCGCGCCGCCGGGGGCGCATACTCCAGAACATATGGGCTGAACAGCGCGTTCCCCAGCGTCTCCACATAAAGAGTGGGGTTGTGGAGATGGCTGTGCAACTCGTTCAAGTCCAGCAGAGCGAGCGAGACCTGATCTTGCAGAATATTCAAATCGGCCTGGTCCTCGGCGGTGAGTCGATTGGCGTTGAGGGCGTCCAGCCGCTCGCGAAAGTGTTCGTAGTAACGCCGCTGCCTGTCGAGATTGGCCGGACTCGTGTCGTCCAGCAGGTTGTCGAGATTCTGGCCCTCGTACTGGTGCAGGCCCACGCTGGTCGCCGTGGCAGGCGAAAAGGCCAGCGTGGTGTGGACAAACTCATCCGAAAGACGGGCGAGCTGGTCGGAAGGAGTCCGGCTGCAACCGGCAGCGAGCAGAATTATGGGAAGGATTGCGACAAGTTTCGCCATGGTTGCAATTGTACTGCTTATCCCGCCGCCACGCGCGCGCGATGAGGGAGGAACGGCGCCGGCGCCGAAACCGGCCGGGTTCGCTGCCGGCGCTCAATTCGTGAGATGTCGCGTAGCACCTTGGCCCGCTCCGAGAAGGCCCGCTGCTCGGTTACGCGCTCGCCGATGAGGCAGCCCCAGAGGAGGGCGACCGATAGCGCAATCGCCGACAAGCCCTGTCGTGTAATCTTGACGATCGGCATCCGCCGCTGCTCCTCCTTAGGAACTCTCAGGAAAACCGCTCCGACCCAGAGGGTACCCCGGTTCGCGGCTCCGATAGGAGCAATCCGCCTGCCAGAGAAGATGTCCTTTGTTATCAGACGGGGTTCCCCGGGAAATGTGAGCCAGCCATGCCACATCCGGGTAGAAATTGCACGTGGCATCGCACTCGGCGACAACCCAGGGGGTGCAAGGGCAAGCTCAAGCATGCCCCACCAAGGACTATCGGGCAGCCATCAGCGCGCGCAGGCGGCGGGCGCGTTCAGGGGCGCGCAACTGCCGCAAGGCTTTGGCCTCGATCTGGCGAATGCGCTCACGCGTGACGTCGAATTCCTGTCCGATCTCTTCCAGGGTGTGCTCGCGCTCGCAGCCGATCCCGAACCGCATCCGGATTACTTTCTCCTCTTTCGGGGAAAGCGTCTTCAGAATGCCGGCGGTTTCGTCGCGAACATTGGATTCGATGACGGAATCGACCGGTGAACCAACCCAGCGGTCCTCGATCAGATCGCCGAGCGCCGATTCGCCGTCGCGACCGACGGGGGTCTCGAGCGAAACCGGATCCCTGGAGATGGTCTTCAGCTTCTGCACCTTCTCCACCGGAATGTCCATGCGGCGCCCAATTTCGTCATTTGTAGGAGTACGACCGAGCTCCTTCTCCAACTCGCGCGTCGCCCGCAGGAACTTGTTCATGCTTTCGTTCATGTGGACGGGAATCCGGATGGTCCGGGACTGGTCGGCGATGGCGCGCGTGATGGCCTGGCGAATCCACCATGTGGCATAAGTCGAGAATTTGTAGCCACGCCGGTATTCGAACTTGTCGGCGGCGCGCATCAGGCCGATATTGCCTTCCTGAATGAGGTCGAGCAGGTGAAGTCCGCGGTTCACGTATTTCTTGGCTACCGAGACCACCAGGCGAAGGTTGGCTTCCACCAGGTCCTTCTTGGCGCGCTCAGCTTCGGCTTCGCCATGACGGATCACGGTGAGAGTGTGCTTCAGCTCGGGCAGGGTGGCGCCAGCCATGGTTTCGCGTTTCCGCAATTCGCGTTTCAATTCCCGCGCGCGTACCTGCTGCACGGGGTTGTTCCTGGCTTCGAGCTTCTTGATCTCGCTATCGAGGTGGCTGATTTCATCCACAGCGCGATCAATTTCGCGGGAGAACTCCTTCCATTTGATGAGCCTGAACGGAACGCGGCGAATCGCCAGTGAGGTTTCCACTTTGGCGCGATCCAGCTTGGCGCACAGCCGCTTGCGGGGCTTCTTGTTGGAGGCGGGGGTACTCTCCACCCGGTCCTGCAACTGCTGAAGCTTCTTGTAAAGGGTGGCCACATCGGCGAACTGTTTGGCCGCGTCAGCCCGGACCTTGAGATCGGCGGGGGAGCCTTCCTCAACATCCCCCAGATCGCAGACGCTTTCCACTTCGATGGCTGCCTTCTTCAACTGCTCGGCTAGATCCACGACCACGTGCTGCACCAGGGCGGAGCGGCTAATCGCCTTCTGCATCCGTAGCTTACCGCGCTCCATGCGGCGTGCCAGATCGACTTCGCCCTCGCGCGTGAGGAGCGGAACAGCGCCCATCTCACGAAGGTACACGCGGACCGGGTCGTCCGTGTAAATGGATTCCTCCACCGGGGCGGGGTGCAGGAAATCGGCTTCGTGGGCGGCCTCGGGATCGAAGAACTTAGCTTCATCCTCAAAATTAAGGCCCAGCGTCTCAGGGTTGTCCGCTAGAAACTGATCTTCAAAATGGTCCACTAACACTCACCTCCCCCATGGACACGCGATCCATTACATGGAAGTGCCTGGGAAATGGGGTACTACCTGAAAAAAGTTCGACCGGCTGGTCCCGCCCCAAGTGTTGACAAGATCGGCGGCATTCGGGGTTTGACTTTCAACTGATGATATCACCATTCCCCAATAAAGTTAAGCCCTATTTTAAAGATGTCTTAAAACTGTTTAGGTTACACGAAGTTTGGGGTGCTCCGGCGGTGGGTGCGGTGGCGCTGGCGGCGCTACCGGCGCTACGTCAACTTCTGCCGCATGAGGTTCTTGATTTCATTGAAGAATGCCTGCTCATCCTGGAAATCCCGGTATACCGACGCAAATCGTACATAGGCGATCTTGTCGATCTCCCGTAGGGTGTCCATCAGAAATTCTCCTATTTCTGTAGTTGATATCTCACGATCCGGTGAATCGCTCACCTTGGATTCGACCTGGTTGATCAGTTCGGCAAGCCTGGCCATGCCCACGGGGCGCTTTTCACAGGCTTTCAGAAGGCCCGTCAGCACTTTTTGGCGGTCGAACTTCTCGCGGCGCCCGTCCTTCTTGACAACCATGTAGGGGACTTCGTCGATGCGTTCATAAGTGGTGAACCGGCGGTCGCATTCGAGACATTCCCGGCGGCGGCGGATGGCGTCGCCCTCCTTGCTCTCGCGGGAATCCACCACCTTGTCGTGCATGTGATTACAAAATGGACATTTCATGCAGACGTCTCCCGGCCAATCCGTCGCAGGCTATGCCAATCCAGCCCCTCTTTAAGGGCCAGGCCCAAGCCGACAGGAACAACTGCTACAAATGTAATAATCCAAACCAACATGGCAAACGCAGTGGCCACTTCCAATTTCACAGCAAACAACTCGGTCAGAACCACAATCGAAACGACCTGCATGCCGCCGCCGATCCCGGGTATTTGGATGACGGTTCCAAACGAAACAAACCCCAGCAATACCAGAACATCTACAAAGCTAAGACTTGCGCCAAAGAAAGACCGGGCCAAGCACTCGTAGCAAGCGGCGATCAGCGCCCATTCTACCACCGAGTACATGAGGACCAGCAGCAGCGCGCCGTCGCTCTGTGTGGATTCCACGCCTTGCATAAAGGCGTTCAGGAGCTTCTCGAACTTCAGGAAGCGCGCCTCGGGGAGAAGGCGCAGGCCAGTGAGGAGGCACCGCCGGATGGGCTCGGCGAAGTGGCGCAACGACAGCAGAACGGCCAGCAAGACCACGGCGGCGAGCGCCGCAATCCTGCCGCCGACGGTCAGGACCCCGGCGAGCCTGGGCCCAACATGCGTGCCCGAGGCGTGGACCCGCGTCAACGCAAAGCCGAAAATCAGCAGGGCCATCAGGAGATCGAAGATGCGCTCCAGGAACCAGGCGGCGAACTGGGAACTCACCGGCACGCGCTCCTTAACGGCAATCAGATAGGGCCGCACCAGCTCACCGGGGCGTCCAAACAGGGTGACGGCGGCGAACCCGACGACGGTGGCCGAAAGCAGGTTGCGGATAGATGGGTGGGCCTTCAAGGGCTGGAGAAAAACCGCCCAGCGCAGCGCGCGGCCGTAGTAGCTGGCGGCGGCCAACGCCAGAGAGAGCAGCAACCAGGGCCAGCGAATCCGCTCGAGGGCGGCAGCCGCCAGGTTCCAATCAAAGCCCCGGAGCGGCGAACGGGCGCCCAGGAGCCACACCAGGAGGGCGGCGCCGAGCACGGCGCCGGCCACCCATTTCCAAGTATGACGGCGAATCGATCTTCCTCCCCCGGGAGCGCCACAAAAAGCTGGCGTGCCGGAAAAATTGAACCTATCATGATAATGCCTCGTTTCTCCATATGAAAGAACGAGTGCCATGGCCGCCACGACGTTAGCTATTGGGGTTTTCGGAGACCACGCGGCCGCCGGCCGCATTTTGAACGGCGTGGTGGGTATTCACGGGAGCCACAATCTGGTAGAACGGAGCTTGGACCCGGTACGCAGCCTCGTTTCGAGATGCCTGGGAGGCGACGAAGCCGCCTGGGAGGATCTGGTGCGGCAACACACCCGGCAGGTCTACGGACTCTGCTACCGCTTCACCGGGAGCGGCGCGGAAGCGCAGGACCTGACGCAGGAAGTGTTTCTCCGGGTGTTCCGGACGCTGAAGACATTTCGCTCCGCGGAGGGTTCCTTCGGGACGTGGCTGGCGAGGGTGGCACGTAACCTTTTGATCGATCACTATCGCCGCACTCGTCAGCAACGCGTGACGGATCCGATCGAAGAACAGCTCACGGTACTGGAGGAAAAAGGCGCCACGGCGTCGGAGCGTCCGGACCATGCGGTAGCCGGCCGGGAGGCCAGTGAGATCCTGCAGGCGGCCCTGCAGAAGCTCTCGCCGGATTTGCGGGAGGCGGTGATCCTGCGCGACTTGCAGGAGATGGAATACCGCGAGATCGCCGAAGTGCTGGGCATTCCCGAAGGCACGGTGAAAT
>Ga0326728_10013559_pt1 | contig 17648 bp, 14 predicted proteins | sample MB3enrmetagenome_FD_207602 | JGI IMG/M metagenome (GOLD analysis project Ga0326728, IMG submission 207602) | Lab enriched peat soil microbial communities from McLean, Ithaca, NY, United States - MB31MN | ecosystem: Environmental > Terrestrial > Soil > Wetlands > Peat | place: USA: New York... | reverse complement strand
CGAAGACCTCATCGCCGCCGCCATCAACGAGGCGGGCCGCCGCGCCGACGAGGCCATCAAATCATCTGTCGCTGGTATGATGAGCGGCCTCAACCTCCCCGGTCTGGAGTGAGTAAGACTGGAATAGCTCTGGAGTAGCCCTGCATGGCCCGCTTCGCCGATCCCATCGCCCGCCTTATCGACGAGCTGCGCAAGCTCCCCGGCATCGGCAACAAATCCGCCCAGCGCATCGCCTTTCACCTTCTGCGCGGCACCGACGAAGACGCACGCGCCCTCGCCGACTCTATCCTCGTCCTGCGCGCCCGCCTCCGCCTCTGCTCCATCTGCAACAACATCACCGAGGCCGATCCCTGCGTCTACTGCGCCAGCCCCGCCCGCGACCGGCACACCGTCTGTGTCCTCGAGGAGCCCACCAACATTGCCACCATCGAGAAGACGCGCAGCTACAACGGCGTCTACCACGTCCTGCACGGCACGCTCTCGCCCATCGCCGGCGTCGGCCCGGAGCAGCTCCGCGTCGCCAGCCTCCTCGCCCGCCTCGCCCCCGCCGCGCCGGTCGGTGCGGATGAATCGCAGGAGTCGCTCGTAGATCGCACCATCCACGAAGTCATCCTGGCCACCTCGCCCACCACCGAGGGCGAAGCCACGGCCGCCTATCTCGCCGCCGAAATCCGCCGCATCGCGCCCACTCTGCGCATCACCCGCATCGCCACCGGCCTCCCCGCCGGCTCCGACATCGAGTACGCCGACGAGATCACCATGACCCGCGCCCTCGAAGGCCGCCGCGACCTGTAGTCTCCTGTCTCTAAGTTCATACATGTTGTCATCCTGAGCGGAGGCGCTCACGGCTTTATCGTGAGCGCCGTAGTCGAAGGACCTGCGATTGTCTGTTATCGTTTGTCATTCCGCAGCGAAGCGGAGGAATCTGCATGTGCTGTTGTTTTACGCCGTCATCCTGAGCGGCCCTGAGCGTAGCCGAAGGGGAGTCGAAGGACCCCGACGAACTCATCCTCACCTCAACCGCCCGACCCGTTCTCCCAATAAGCTCCTGCTTCTGCCCTCCGTCTTCACCATCACCCCCAGCGATTTCCATCCCCATGTAATCCCCCCGCCCCATTCCCTCGTCATACCGTGCAATCTCGACTCTCCCGCGTTCCGGGCCCCCATACGACGCAGAGAGAAAATGCACTCCGAAAGGACACGCGCATGAACACTCTTGCTCATGCGGCCCAGGGCCCCGGCCGCCGAATCTCTCTCCTCCGTCTTCTCGCCGTCGCTCTCTCTGGCGCAGCCATCGCCGTCGGCTGCGGAAGCAGCGCCACCTCTGCTTCCTCCGCCACGGCATCCGCCTCGTCCTCGGGAACGCCCAACGCCTACACCGCCGTCTACAAGGCCATGTCCTTCGGCTCCACCGTCACCGTCAGCTTTCCCAGCGCCTGCGAGATGACCCTCACCACCTCCGGCAAGCCCGACTACACGCCCAACCTTACTACCTCGCCCCGGCCAACATGGGCCAGACGCCGGTGGCCTACACCGCCGTCACCAACATGCCTCTGGCCGTCATCTCCTACGCAAGCATGATCGCGCCTTCGCTGCGCGGTTCCTCCGCCACTCTCAACATCTGCCCCACTCAGGCCTCCTCCACCACGGCCACCAGTCTCGGCGCCATCGGCTATCTCATCTCAGGCACCGCTATGTTCAATCCCTATGAGATGGACGCCAGCACGCCCGCCGTCTCCGACAACGCCTCTTACACCTTCACCGACACTTCGGGCACACAGCAGACCGCCTACTTCCTCGATCAGTGCGACTCCCACTCCAACGGCATGACATGGCATGCCCACGGGAATCCCAACTGCGTCACCTCGCAGGTCGACACCGCCACCGGCCCCTCGCACATTATCGGCATCGCCCTCGACGGCTTCCCCATCTATGGCGGCCGCGACATCAACGGCAGCATAGTCAGCGTCTCCCAGTTGGACGCCTGCAACGGCATCACCAGCCCCACGCCGGAGTTTCCCTCGGGCGCCTACCACTATGTCCTGCCCATCGGCGTCACCACCAAGAACGCCTCCATCAACTGCTATCGCGGCTCTGTCTCCGTCGGCACCATGGCCTCCGCCCGCAAGCTGGCCTGCAACATGAAGACCATGTTCGCCATGATTGAAAATCAGCATGAAAGCCCCATCCAGAAGCCCAAACAACAAGCCAAGCCCGCCCTCGCCGTCATGACCATGCCCGACGGCGCCACCATGCCCACCGGCTCCATGTAATTGGAGCCGTCATCCCGAACCGGGTGCCCCACATCTCGCATCTGAGATGTGGGGTCTTTGCTCTTGCTATTTCGTTTGTCATCCTGAGCGAGGTTTGGCGCACATCTGCGCCAAACGAGTCGAAGGACCCCGACGTACCCCACCCCGCCACGGTCTCCCGAACCATTCTCCCTATAAACCCCATCCCGAACCGGCTGCACCATTTATGCGCGGCACCGGGGTCCCCGGCGAGCTTGCTCGCTGGGGTGGTTGAGCGCATGGTTCCGCTCTAATATGTGAGTTCATCAATTAAAAGAACGAGGCCGAACTGCACCTCGCAGCCCGGCCCCTGTTCCCTGTTCCCTGCCTTACGCGTAGCTGGAAACGCTGCCTGCGTTCTTGGCGCCGCGCTCCTTGCTGATCTTCTCCACGTATCCGCTCTCTTTGAGCGCCCTCAGCGGCTCGGCGGGCAGCTTGCGCGCCACGCGCCACTCCTTCACCATCGGTCGCACGTCGGTCCAGAACGCCCCGCGGAAGAGCTCCTCGGCCTCCACCAGGCTGCACGAATCCTGTAGCTTGGCGAGCTTCTTGTGATCCACCAGCGAGGCCTTGGCAAACAGCTCCTGCGCCGTCACCACGGACTGCACCATCGCCTCCATCTTGCCCTTCAGGTTGTGGCTCTGGTCGATCATGTACGCAATCCCCTTCACCGCCGGCGAATCGCTCACCAGGATCTCGTGGAAGATGCGGAACAGCTGGTACGGGTCGATCGATCCCAGCGTCAGGTCGTCGTCGGCAAACTTCTTGTCGTTGAAGTGGAATCCGCCCAGCACATTCAAATGCAGCAGCCAGGTCACGATCTGCTCGATGTTGCAGCCCGGCAGGTGGTGTCCCGTGTCCACCAGCACCTTGGCCTTCGGTCCAGCGGCTCGCGATAGCGACAGCGCCATGCCCCAGTCCGCGATGTCGGTGTGGTAGAACGCCGGCTCAAACGGCTTGTACTCCACCAGCATCCGCTGGTTCTTGCCCAAAGCCGCGTGGGTCGCCCCCAGCGCCTCTTCCAGCCACTCGATCCGCTTGTGCATCGACTGCGTCCCCGGATAGTTCGATCCATCGGCCAGCCAGATCGACACATCCTTGTTTCCCAGCGCCTTGCCGATCTCCACCGAGTCCAGCAGGTGCGCCAGCGCGTGCTTGCGAATCTCCGCGCTTGGGTGCGCAATCGATCCGTACTTGTACTCCTGGTCCTGAAACAGGTTCGGGTTCACCGCGCCCGACTTCACGCCGTATTTCTTCTCCAGCCGCCTCAGCTCCGGAACGTCGCCCTTGCCGTTGGGTATGTCCCACAGCACATGCAGAGCCACCGTTGGGCTGGCGCCGGTCAGCTTGTTCACCTCGCCCGCATCACTGAACTTTTCCTCCAGCGATGTCGCCGCGCCCGCCTGCACAAACTTGCCAAACCGCGTCCCGGTGTTGGCAAAGCCCCATGATGGGACCTCGATTCGGAACCCATCCAACGCCGCAAAAACCTTCTCCGTCGCGCTCGCGCCGGAACTCGCACTGCCCTTGCTCATGTCCTGTCCCCCTTAAATCTTCGAAACTGCATGGATGAAAATATACTCCCTGCACAAAACCATCCGCCAACCCGCAGGGTGCCCCATCCTTGCGGCAGCCTTATCGCCGCTAGGGTGGGTTATCGTTTGCGGTAGCAAACGACCGTCTTCCTCAACCCATCCCACCGTCATCCTGAGCGCCCCTGAGCGAAGCCGAAGGGGAGCAGAAGGACCCCGATGCCCCAAATAGCGTCACAACCGTTCAAACCTTTCTCCCACTGAATTCGCTGATGCTGCGCTTGCTTGTCATTCTGACCCTGAATTCGCGGGGCTTTAGCCCCGGGCCGTCTCAATCATCGCGCTCATTTCGCATCCTCGCGGTCCGCTTTATGTTAGTTTGTTGGGTGGAGGTTTCACCGCAATGAGCAAATGGCAGGGAAAGATCGGCATCGTAGGCGCGGGCAGCGTGGGGGCGACCATCGCCTACGCATGCATGGTACGTGGAGTCGGCAAGCACATTAGCCTGTACGACGTAGTTAAGTCCAGAGTGGAGGCCGAGGTCCTCGACCTCAACCATGGGCTGATGTTTGTGCCCATGGCCACGGTCGACGGCTCCGACGACATCAACGTCATGGCCGACTGCGACGTCATTGTGATCGCCGCCGGCGCCCGCCAGAAGCCCGGCCAGTCGCGCATCGAGCTGGCCGGAATCAACGCCGAGATGTGCCGCACCCTGGTTCCCGACCTGCTGCGCGTCGCGCCCGATGCCAGGATTCTGATGGTCACCAATCCGGTCGACGTGCTCACCTACGTCGCGCTAAAGGTCAGCGGCCTCCCAACCTGCCGCGTCCTGGGCAGCGGCACCGTGCTCGATACCTCGCGCTTCCGCTTCATGATCGCGCAGCACTGTGCCGTCGCCGTGCAGAGCGTGCATGCCTATATCGTGGGCGAGCACGGCGATAGCGAGATCCCCCTCTGGTCCGGCGCCAACATCGGCAGCGTGCCCGTGCGCAACTGGGAGATTCCCGGCCGAGGCCCGCTCACCGCAGCCGACGAGAAGGCAATCCTGTTTGGCGTGCGCAACTCCGCCGAGATGATCATCCAGGGCAAAGGAGCCACCAACTACGCCATCGGCCTCTCCGGCTCCATCATCCTCGAAGCTCTCCTATGGAACGAGAGGCGCGCGCAACCCGTCAGTTCCCTGCTCACCGACTACCGCGGCATCAGCGACGTCTGCATCTCCGTGCCCTCGCTCGTGGGCCAACAGGGCGTGGAGTGTCTGCTGCCGGTGCCCATGAGCGCCGAGGAGGAGGCCGGCCTGCGATCTAGCGCCGACTCCATCCGCAACGTCATCCGCACCCTCGGCTTCTGAGGTCGAACCCAGCACGGGTTTACGAGCCTGTCCTGGGCGTAGCCGAAGGATGCCGTAACGCTGCGTGTCTCTGGCGTAAGGGCACGCCTTTACGCGTGCCGTAAACGCATGCAAAATCGGAAGGGCACGACTTCAGCCGTGCCGTATACGCGCCCCTCTAGAACTCTCGCGTTCCCTGGATCGCCTGCGATCCAGGGAACGCGAAAAATCAATCCGTCGTTTTTCTTCCACATCGCAGCCTCCTCAGGTAAGATGGAACCGCTTTCACAAGTTCCGGTCTTCACCAAATTCAACCGCGGCACCAGCGAGGCATTGTGGGACCCAATCCGTTTCTCGGCGTCATCTACAACCTGATCGGCGGCTTCTCCTCCGCCACAAACTTCATCCCCTTCCGCCAGATCAAGCGTTGGTCCTGGGAGGTCTACTGGATCATTCAGGGCTTCGCCGCATGGATCGTCGCGCCCACTCTGCTGGCCTGCATCTTCGTCCCCCATCTGTGGTCCATCATTGCCCAGGCCCACGCCGATCCCAACAACCATGCCATCACCTACACCGTCCTCTTTGGCGCGCTTTGGGGCATAGGCGGTCTCACCTTCGGCCTGGCCATTCGCTATCTCGGCTTCGCCCTCGGATACTCCATCGCACTCGGCCTCTGCATGGTCTTCGGCACCCTCATTCCACCCATCTACCACGGCCAGATCGTGGCCATTGCGCACACCCACTCCGGCCAAATCACCCTGCTTGGCGTCCTCATCTGTGCCATCGCCGTCGCCGTCAACGGGGCAGCAGGATACTCCAAGGAACAGGAGATAGGCGCCGATGAGACCATCGAGTCCCGCGAACAGACCTTCGCCTTCGGCAAGGGACTCGCCATCGCCATTCTGGCCGGCCTCATGAGCGCCTTCTTCGCCTTCGGCGAAGACGCCGGTAAGCCGATCGCCAGCATCGCCAAGACCCATCTGCTCGCCGCCGGACACCTGGACCTCTGGCAGGGCCTTCCCGTTCTGGTCGTCCTGCTCTGGGGAGGCTTCTTCACCAACATCGTCTGGTCCTCCATCCTCATCCACCAGAACGGCTCCATCCGCCAGTTCATCGGCGAGCCCGGCGTCAACCCCATGCGCGCCGCGCCCACCGCCGGAAACACCCTCGTCGACTTCGACCCGCTCGATGCCTCCACCTACGACCGCATCGCCCCCTCCACCCTCATCGCCAACTACCTCTACGCCACACTCGCGGGTGTCCTCTGGTACTTCCAGTTCTTCTTCCAAACCATGGGCAGTACCAGGATGGGCAGCTACGACTTCTCCTCCTGGACCTTGCTCATGGCCTCCATCATCATCTTCGCCACCCTCTGGGGCATCCTCTTCAAGGAGTGGAACGGCACCAGCCCCCGCACCAAGATGCTGGTCGCCGCCGGCCTCGTCCTCCTGGTCGGCTCCGCCATCGTCATCGGCTACGGCAACTACCTGCACTCCCCCCACCAATAGCGATGGGAGGAGGAATTTCATAATGGATGCCCCACATCTCGCTCTTGAGATGTGGGATCTTTGCTCTTGTTTTTTTCGTTTGTCATCCTGAGCGAGCACAGCGAGTCGAAGGACCTACGGTTCGCATCGAAAAACCGCAGCTGCCCGTAGCGTTCTTCCAATAAACTTCAACTCTTACTTTCACTTCCTACTGCGCCGCCGCGTACCCCTTCTCCCGCATCCACTTTAACAGCAGCGCGTCCGGCCACACACTCAACTGCGCGTTCCCCACTCCCAGTCCAGACCCGTGTCCTCCGTGTTGGAACAGGTGCATCTCCACGGATACGCCCGCCTTCACCAGCGCCTCATAGAACATCACGCTATTCATGATCGGCACCGTATGGTCGTCGGTCGTCGAAAACAGAAACACCGGCGGTGTCTGCGCCGTCACATGCAGTTCCGGTGACATATCCTCCATCTCCGCCTGCGTCGGACTAGCGCCCAGTAGATTCGTGCGCGAACCTCGATGCGCATATGGGTCTTCCATCGTAATCACCGGGTAGCATAGGATCAGGAAGTCCGGCCGGCTGCTCTCCTGCTCGATCGAGTCCGTAGCAGCCGGATTGCCCGCGTCGAAGTGCGTTCCCGCCGTCGCCGTCAGGTGTCCACCCGCCGAAAATCCCCACATCCCAATGTGGTCCGGCGCAATCCCATACTTCCCCGCATTCGCCCGCACCAGCCGGATCGCCCGCTGCGCATCGCCCAGCTCAACGGGCGAGTGATACTTCGGCCCTATCCTGTAGCGCAGTTGGAAAGCCGCAATCCCATGCGCATTCAGCCACGCCGCCACATCCGACCCCTCATGCACCACCGACAGATGTTCATACCCTCCGCCCGGCGCAATCACCACCGCACTCTTTGTCGGGTTCGCCGCCGGAAGCCACGCATAGATCGCCGGTTTGTCCGCGTCCGTATCGCCCTGCGCGCCCGGAGCGCCCTCCGGCCACAACAGAGTCGGCGCTGGAGCATTCGCCGGCATCACCGCGGGTGTGCCCCGCTGCGCAGGGGCACCCTGCCCTGCCGGGTTCTGCCCCGGCTGCTGCACCGCTGATGCCTGCGCCATCCCCATCGCCCCACTCATCAAAATCCCAAGCGCGACCGCCAACAACAATCCACTCCGCACCATCATCCCTCCTGTTTCAAACTCCGCGCTCCATCCTACCCGCATCATCGCGACTGAGTCATCAGGTTCGACTGGCGGGTACCCCAGGTCTCGTTTCTGAGACCTGTTTTTTTTGTTGTTGTCTGTTCTCTTTTGTCATTCCCGTAGGGAACCTGCTTCTGCTTTGTTTTCACTATGGCGGCCAGCAATTGACAAAGCCCGCCCCCACGCTGCTCTTCACCCGCACTGCTCCACCCCCCGCCGGAACCACCACCGCTCGCCCAACCGGCAGCTCCACCTCCTCGCAGCCTGCACTCTTCACCACAGCGTCGCCGCGCAACCCCACCATGCACCCCGGCCCCTCCACCGGCACAATCGCCTCGCCGCCCGCCGCCACGTCGTACCGGTCCACCACAAAATACTTCTGCTCAATCAGCCTTATAAACCCATCCATCGTCCGCGGCTGCACCTTGCCCGCCGCCGTTCGGGTCTTCATCGCGCGTAGTCCCTTCTCTAGGTGCAGCTCCCGCCCCCGTCCGTAGTCATACAGCCGGAAGGTCGTATCGCTGGTCTGCTGCGTCTCCAGCAGCACCACCCCCGGCCCAATCGCATGCACCGTCCCCGCATCCACAAACACCATCTCTCCCAACGTCACCGGAACCCACTCCAGCAGCTCCTCCATTGTCATTCCCACCCGGTGTACCCCCTCGGCCGCAGCCTGCACCGCCTCCTTTGTCACTCCCTCGCGCAGCCCCAGCGCAATCGCCGCCCCAGGCTCCGCCTCCACCACGTACCAGCACTCCGTCTTGCCCCGCGGCTGCCCCAACTCCTGCGCCATCGCGTCGTCCGGATGCACCTGCACTGACAGCTTCTCACTGGGAAACAGCAGCTTCACCAGCAGCGGAAACTCCGCGCACTCGTCGTTCCTGAGATCGCCTCTCCCACCCACTCCCACCAGCCGCTCACCCTCTTCCGCCACCGCCTGCGCCAGCGTCCGTCCCTTCAGAGCGCCCGTCTCCACCACGCACTGCGGTCCAGTCAGCCAGGCCTCGCCCACCGGCTCGGTCTTCCCTGTGGGCCCGTACCATGGCCGCAGGTCGAGCCTTCCCCACGGCCGCTCGCTGAACCACGGAGCCAGACGGAACGGCGCCAATCTCTCACTCTCCATGAATCTCCTTAGGGAATCTCTGAATAAGTCTCCGTTTTGAACGGGCGGGACTTTAGAGGATGTTGAACTACTCCTATATCGCCTTTTTAGAAGGAGCAGGGGGCTTCAGTCCCCTGAATAAAGTGACTGAATTCAATGGGCTTTAGCCCCGGGCCTTATGTTCGCAACTCCCAATATGCCCTTTTCTGCACCCTCTTTAGCCGCCGAGGGAATCTCCATCGCTTGTGCAGACCCTCCTTCGCTTCGCCCCATCTCATTCGAAGACCGTGCGCATGTTGACATGGACAATACCATCCTGAGGCTGGCAGAGCATCCAGGTCGAGACGCTAACCAAAATGGCAGACAGAAAGGAGAAAAGGCCATGCAGCCAGTCAAACGGATTAGCCAGAATCACTCCGACATGAAACCCGACATGGCCATGATTGAGCCACTGAAGGATCAAGAATGCCCATAAACTCACGGAGGCGCCACGCAAGCTGGATAATCCGCTCAGGTAGACCGGAAACCCCATGGTCAAACAAACATCGGTCAACAGTGCCCGCAGCGAACCAAACCCTATATCAAGTGCATAGTCCAATCCAAGCAAGCTCTCAGACAGCATCAGCAATCCCGCAACAACCAGGAAAACTCGCGCCAACCTGAGAGGAAATGTCATTTCAAACCACGCACATCATAGCGTTTATATATTTATTTTCTCGCAACAGCATACACTCTTGTGACCATGTGCCTCAGTCGTCGTCCTCATCCTTCTTCACCTTCTTCTGTTTTTGCAGCAACTGCGCCGGCGCCGCACGTTCCCCCATCGCGTCCCGCCACAGGATCATATTCAGTTTGCTCGGGTCCGCACGGTCCGCGTGCGTAAAGTCCATCTTCGCCGACTCCTTCGCTCCCACCGCATTCGCCGTATTCGCAGTGTAGATCAAACCGTTCTCCCGGTTCACGGTGTCCGCCGCAAACGGCCTCTGGTCGCCCGGCCCGCTGAACATCGACCCCAGCAGAGGCGCCAGCGCATCGTTATTGTTCATCGGCGGCAGCCCCAGCAGCGCCTCCATCGTTCGCACCACGCTCACCGTGGTATAGAACCGGCTGTCCACAAACGTCCCGCCATCCGCCGCCCGCGGAGCATACTTGCTCACCACCAGCGCCAGGCTGCGGTGCGCGTCCACGTGGTCCGCACCGTTCTGCGCATCGTCCTCCAGAATAAATATCGCCGTGTCCTCCCAGAACGCCGAGTGCGACACCGCATCCACGACCCGCCCCACCGCAAGGTCGTTGTCCGCCACCGAAGCCCTCGGCGTCGGCCCGCCCGTCACGGTCCCTGCCGTATGGTCATCCGGAAGCCGCAGCGTGATGTAGTTCGGCATCGTGTCCTTGCCTGCTGCGCGCTCCGCCACCCATCCCGCAAAGTGGCGCAGAAACACCTCCGCCCGGATCTGGTCCGGCACCCGCAGATTGAAGTCCGGTGCTTCCTCCGCAAAGTGCCCCACCAGCTCCGGCTTGGTGGCCACATTGCCCGCCAGCAGCGGAATCCCCCACGGCCACCGGCTCACTCCTCCGCCCCACTCCGCCGGAATCTCATCCCCCGGTTGGATCGCCTCCCGCACGCACCTCGCCTCCGCCAGTTGCGGCCCCTCCTGCGGGCTCCCGCTCTTCTTCGCCGCGCAGAATGTCGACGAGATGAATTCGCCAAAGTTATAGTGCGTCCTGCCGTGCGCCTCCGCATTGCCCCACATATATCCGCTGGCCGGCTCATTCACATCGGCAATCTTCTGCTGCAGCGGGTACCCGTTCGCCACCATCCCCTCATAGTCATACGTCCGCTGCGCGTTGCGATACTCCTGCTGCCATGTCTTCTCGTTATAGTCCGTGCTGATCGCCGCGTTCGACCACTCATGCCCGTCGCCCGACACCTCGCCCGAATCGAAAAAATTGTCCAGCACGCCGAACTGCAACGCCAGCTTGTGCTGGTTCGGCGTCACGCTCTCGCCATACATCGCGAGGCTGGCATCGCCGTTCCCTACCGGCCTCCCACTCGTTGTCTTCAGGTCGCCGAACAGTTGGTCGTACGTCCGGTTCTCCTTAATGATGTAGAGCACATGCTTGATCGGCCCCGCTCCCGCTTGTTTGTCATCCCCTCTTTTTGAGGTGTCATCCCCGTTTTTTTGTTTGTCATCCTGAGCGGAGCGCAGCGTAGTCGAAGGACCTGCTTCTGTCTTTTTCTGTTTGTCATCCTGAGCGGACCCTGAGCGCAACGAAGGGGTAGTCGAAGGACCTGCGGTTGTCTTTGTTGAAGCCGCAAACGCAATCCGCTCCTCCGCCGCCCTCATCCGGTTCGCCGTCATCACCTCCGCCGTCGCCGCCTTCAAGTCCACCGCGCCCACATCCACCGCCGCCAGAGACCCATACAGCAGCGTTGCAATATAGCTGAACTCGCCACGCCTCGACGAGCCCCCGGTCACCTGCTTCTGCGCAAAGTTGTTCGGCCCCGTCCCCCGTCCCTTGTCCGTCGCAATGTACAACTTCTCACCAACCCTAGAACCGGGTGCCCCATTCATGGCAGCTTTATCACCATGAGTGGGAACAACGCTCAACGACATCGGCATCCACTCCGTCGGGATGAACCCCACCGGCTCCACCATCCCCTTCTTCGCCGCCGCAGCCGTCAGCTTCCGCGTGTCGATCACCGCCACCGCATCCGATCCCATGTTCGCCGCATACAACCGGCTCCCATCCGCGCTCACCGCCAGCGCCACCGGCTCCGCGCCAAAGTAGCTCTGCCCCGGCAGCCGCGTATCGAAGTACCCCTTCACCGCAAACTTCGATGAACCGGGTGCCCCATTCATGGCAGCTTTATCGCCATGAGTGGGAGTCCCACCACTGACATCAATCGCCGCCACTGCGTCCCGGTTCGCCAGCGCCACATATAGCGTCTTTCCATCCGGACTCATCTCCAGCGCGCACGGATGACTTCCTGGCTTCACTGGATCGCTCGGCTTCAGCAGCTCCAGCTTCCGACCCACGGTTCCCCTTGCGATATCGAGCTCCACCACCTCGCTCGCATTCCACAACGCCACAAACCCTCGCATCCCGTCCTTCGTCACCGCAACCGCCACCGGGTAAGTGCTCGGCACCGCGTCACTCTCCGAGAGGTCGAACCGTGTCTCGACCTTTCCGTTTCGCGGATCAATTAAGAGCACATCGTCGGACAAATTATCTGCTACCAGCAGCCGCTCTGGATCTATCCGAAGCAGTCCTTCAATACTTGGCGACGAACTAATCACCACCGCAATCGCCGCCGGATACGGCACTCCCATCGTCCCATCCGCCCCGCCAATCAGCTTCGTCCTCCGCGTCCCCTCCAGCTTCTGCAGCCCAATCGGGATCAATTTTTCCGGCGTAATCTTTCCTGCATCGAACCCATACACTGCAATCCCGTTCCCCACATCTCCCTTCTCACTCCCCGTCGGATCGCTCAGCGAAGCTATGCTCGCGTACAGATGTTTCCCATCCGCGCTGAACACCAGTCCCGAGTACAGCGTCTGTTTGCCCGTCGTCGCCGTCCAGTCGTCGGGAAAGTCCACCAGCTTCCCCGTTTGCGTGTCCATCACCGCCAGCGACTGCTCATACTTCGATTCGAAGGTCCCATACCCCGCGTTCACCGTCACCACATAGCGCCCATCCGGCGACACCGCCATCGACACCGGCTCCGAGTTCACCCGTTGCGGATTCCCCGGCACTGCGCCCACAATCTGCTTGCTCGACGGCAGGTCCACCACCCCTCCCTGCCCCCGCGCCACCGCACCCACCAGAATCACTACGCCCAATCCAACCCGCACCCCACCCTGCAAAGCCCGCCCGCAAATCATCCTGGCCCTCCGAATCTATCCTCCACTCACCCTAACAAATCACCCTTGCGGTTCCATTACAAAACTCTTACACGGCACACGAACCGGGCCCTGCTAGCGTTGAATCTAACAGGAAGTTCGCTATCTTCCGAGGTCGATCCAAACAATGTCTCCAACCCTCCTCATCCCCGAAGCACCCGCCGAGTCCCCTACGCAGACTTCCGCCCCAACCCTTCCCATCGCCGCGCCCGTCGCCCCCCAGGGCCTTGCCGCCCGCCGCCACGCCGCCGATGTCGCCCGCCAGATCAAGCAGGACCTGCGCATGGGACGAGAGTATCAGCAGGGCCGCATCAACTGGATCACCGCCGTCGTCATGGCCCTCTTCCACGTCGGCGCCATCGCCGCCCTCTTCTGCTTCTCCTGGAAGAACCTCGCCGTCTTCGCCGTCATGTACTTCTTCGCCATCAACGTCGGCATCGGCATGTCTTACCACCGCCTGCTCACGCATCGCGGATACCGCGTTCCCAAGTGGCTGGAATACTTCATCACCGCCTGCGGCACCATGGCGCTGGAAGGCGGTCCCATCTTCTGGGTCGCCACCCATCGTGTCCACCATCAGAACTCCGACCACGAGGGCGACCCGCACACTCCGCGCGACGGCGCCTGGTGGTCGCACGCCGGTTGGATCATCTCCGGCCGCGCACTGCACTCCGAGACTGCTCTGCTCGGCCGCTATGCCCCCGACCTCACCCGCGACAAGGGCCACGTCTGGCTCTCCAAGTACCACTGGCTCCCGCTTACCGTCAGCGGCTTGGCGCAGCTTGCCCTTGGCGCGGCCCTTGCCCCCGCCGGCCACGCACTCTATGGAGCCGTCTCCATGCTCCTCTGGGGCACCTTCCTCCGCGTCACCCTCGGCCTGCACGCCACCTGGTTGGTCAACTCCGCCACTCACCTCTTCGGCACCCGCCGCTTCGACACCAAGGACGACTCGCGCAACTCCTGGTGGGTCGCTCTGCTCACCGGCGGCGAAGGCTGGCACAACAACCACCACGCCCATCCCGTCAGCGCCCGCCACGGCCTCGAGTGGTACGAGTTCGACATCAACTACTACGGCATCTGGCTCATGGAAAAACTCGGCCTCGCCCGCAAAGTCGTCATCGCCAAATACGACAAAGCCAACCCCAAACCCGCCGGCGTCCTCTAGCCGCCCCCCACACCGGGTGCCCCATTCATGCGCAGTCTCATCGCGCATGGGTGGGTATCGAGCGAAGCTCGACCGCATTCGCTATTGCTAGTTTCCAACCGGAAGGTTGACCCGCAATCGCCGCGCCAAGGGCGACAGCACTACTGTTTCATCTACCAAATCCATCCCAGGAAGTTGGAACTGGAGATAGTGAGTTCGCCCCGAACGCCTCGATCTCACTGTAAAACGTCCTTTCTCATCGGACTTAGTGACAAGCACGCACTCATTGAAATCTTTCGCGCACTCCGAGACGGCAACACCAGCAATAAGAGTGTGTGGGTATCCGCCAACCACAGTTCCATTCAGCGAGCGGGCGTGTTGTGTGACCATGACGGTTTCATTTCCTTGCGCGATTGCTGCTACGCATCCGGCAACAAGCAGCACAAAGCAACCTGACCTTCGCACGTGTGTCACCTTTCACCCCTCCGGCAAATTCATCGTCCGCTCCACAATCTCCCCCGCCCGCGCCATGTCCACCTCTTTTACCTCCAGCGTGTACGCGTCTTCGTCCTCCACTCTCCCCTCTTCGTTGGCCGCTATGCGGTGCCACACTCCAGCCTCTTCCAGCACCTGCGCCACCTCCTCCGCGTCGCTGCGATGTCCGAACGCACCCAGCACGACCGTCGTTCCATCGTCGATCGCCTCGTCTGCCTCTTCGACCTCCTGCCCTGGAAACATCCCCATCTTCTCGCGCAGGATTGCCATCGCCCGCCGCAGTTCGCGCTGCTGCACAATAATCTGCAACGCCACCGGAGGCCCTCCATAGAACGACCCGCCCCCGCCCTGCTCTTTCGCCACGTCCCGCACCTCGATCTCCATCCCCTCCGCCTCCAGATAGTCGATTGCCTCCCGCGCCGCAATCGCATCATGGAAGGTCGTCAGCACCGCCATCCCCTTCGCCAGGCCCTTCGCCACAGGCTCTGGCCTCATCTCCGGCTCGCGCTGCGCACCCGTAGGAAACCCCAACCCTGCATAGTAATCCGTACCCGCAGCAGCTCGTTCCGCCATGCCCATATGTCCAGCCTCCGCCGCAGGCGCCGCCGCAACCTGCAACCTCCGGCTCGCCATCTCCGTGCGCATCACACCCTGCGCCTCGTCCGTCAGATCGCCGGGCCGCGCCGCCAGCTCCAGCAGCTCCTCGTCCGACATCTCTCGATACAAATCCAGCAGTCTCCCCATCTGTGCCCCCGGCTCAAGCTCATTCCTCATCGCCCGAGAATATCACCCGCCGCTGAACTTTCTGCCCTCCCACTGCGTAGTACACTGGGCAACAAGCCGAACCCAACGAGGTAGCCGATGCTCGTTCTCTGCCTTCTCGCCCTCCTCTACTTCCTGCCCACCATCGTCGCAGCGAACCGCGGACACAACATCGCCCTTATCCTCGTGCTCAATCTCTTCATTGGCTGGACGGTTATCGGCTGGTTTGTGATGCTCGTTTGGGCGCTCGTCTCCTGCCCTCCCTACTACCACGTCGTCCACGTCCCCGGCGCCTGCTATTACTACCCGCACAACCCCTGGCGCCGCTAGTCCGCGCCCTCAGCCTACCCCAAGCCATGAACATTAACCGACGCCGCGGAGCCATCGCCCTTGCCATCACCCTCGGGGTGCTCATCGTCGGCGGCCTCATCGCATTCAACATCGCCTGGATCATCCTCAACGAGCGCCGCATCGCCCTGCTCGTCGTCGGCCTCATCCTCTTTGGCCTGCTCACCACCGGCGTCGTCCTCAACACTGTCTTCCTGGTCCGCGAGGTCCGCCGCAACGAGCGTCAGGACTCCTTCCTCAACGCCGTCACCCACGAGCTCAAGACCCCCATCGCCTCCATCCGTCTTTACCTCGAAACCCTGCAGCGCCGCGATCTCCCCGAATCCCAGCGCGCGGAGTTCTACCAGATCATGCTGACCGACTCCGACCGTCTCCTTGCCACCGTCGAGCAGGTCCTCAAGGCCGGCGAACTCGGCGCCCGCCGCCCCCAGGACCGCATCCTCCTCGAGCTCGCCCCGCTGGTCGCCGACTGCATCGCCATCACCCTCCTGCGCCACCACCTCCCCGCCGAAGCCATCCAGCTCGAACCCGTCTCCGGCAACGTCCGCCTGCACGTCCGCGCCGTCCCCGAGGACCTCCGCACCGCCGTCCTCAACCTCCTCGACAACGCCGTCAAGTACTCCCCCAACGGTGTCCACGTCCTCTGCTCGCTGGCCATCTCCCGCTACACCAACGTCGCCCTCACCATCACCGACCGCGGCGTCGGCATCGCCCCCAACCAGCTCAAGCGCATCTTCAAGCGCTTCTACCGCGTTCCCGGCCGCAACGCCGCACGCATCCGGGGCACCGGCCTCGGCCTCTTCCTGGTCCGCGCCATCGCCCGTCAGCACGGCGGCAGCATCCACGCCTCCAGCCCCGGCCCCAACCTCGGCTCCACCATCACCCTCACCCTCCCCCTCGCCAATCCCGCCACACATTAGAATCGTCCGTATGAGCGAGTCTCCCCTCATCGCCCTCATCGAAGACGAAGAGCACCTCGCCCAGGGTCTGCTCTTCAACCTCGCCGCCGAGGGCTATCGCACCCACCACGAATCCGACGGCGACGCCGCGCTCGCCTATCTCCTCGCTTCGCCCGAACCCATCGCAGCCATCGTCCTCGACTGCATGTTGCCCGGCGTCGACGGCTTCACCATCGCCCGCGCCCTGCGCGACGCCCAGTGCTTCACTCCCATCCTCATGCTCACCGCCCGCGCCCGCCCCCAGGACATCCTCGATGGACTCGAGGCCGGCGCCGACGACTACCTCCCAAAGCCCTTCAACCTCAACATCCTCCTCGTCCGCATCAAGTCCCTCCTGCGGCGCACCGCATGGCACTCCGCCCAATCGGCCGAACCGCCCACCCCCGCCGAATTGTCATCCCGCAGCGCAACCGGGGTCCCCGGCGAGATCGCTCGCGGGGGTGGAGCAGCGGAGGGACCTGCTTCTGTCGTTCCAGACACCCCCGCCGACATCTACTCCTTCAACCACCGCACCATCCGCTTCGACGCTCTTGAGCTGATCGCGCCCCACCGCACCACCCACCTCACCGTCATGGAGGCCGACCTCCTCCGCTACCTCACCGACCGCGCCGGCCAGATCGTCTCCCGCAAGCAGATTCTCGAAGACGTCTGGCGCGTCCGCGAAGACACCGACACCCGCGCCATCGACAACTTCATCGTCCGCCTCCGCCGCTACATCGAGGACGACCCCTCCAACCCCACCCACCTCACCACCGTCCGCGGCATCGGCTACCGCTTCCTCCCCAACCCACAATGAATCCTCTCGGCATGGCACTGACGGCTTACCATGCAGGGCAAGAAGACGCCTCTTTCACCATCGTGCGCGATGACGGCTTTGAGCAAACAGTACCGGCAAGAATATTTTTTGATGACACAAAATTTCCAGCCCTCGAAGCATTTGCGCTCGATCTCTGCCGGGGACAGGTACTAGATGTGGGGGCTGCCGCCGGGCGTCATTCCTTGGAACTGCATCGCCGCGGCCTCGCCGTCTGGTCGCTGGATATCTTGCCCGAAACCCAACCGATTATGATTGAACGCGGCGTC
>Ga0326728_10013557_pt1 | contig 17652 bp, 14 predicted proteins | sample MB3enrmetagenome_FD_207602 | JGI IMG/M metagenome (GOLD analysis project Ga0326728, IMG submission 207602) | Lab enriched peat soil microbial communities from McLean, Ithaca, NY, United States - MB31MN | ecosystem: Environmental > Terrestrial > Soil > Wetlands > Peat | place: USA: New York... | reverse complement strand
TCCGCTCGAGAGCCGTCCAATGGAGGGTTTGAAGATGTGGGTGGTAGCCGTGGTCCCCCGCGGATTGAACCATGCCTCCTTCCATCGTAACAGCGCCGTCTTTTCCTGGGCGCCCGCAATCGTCGGGAAAACCGGGGGAAAATCCGGGATCGGCACGATACTTCCGCCCCTTTGGGGTTCAAGGACGGCTGCCGATCGTATCCCAAAACCGCAAATCGGCGCCTGTCCCAGGTTTCCTGCGCTATGAAGCGGAAGTGGACTTCTCTGAACAAGCCTCCCGTGCCGAGGGCAGAAGTAGCAATACGGCAAGGAGGCCATTAAATGCTATGCTCAAGAACAACGTGGGTCCTTTGGCACGAGGCCGGGAAAACATCCATCCGAGCACGTAGTAAGAGACGCTATATCCGAGTAGCACCAACGCGCTAAGGCGCCCGGCTCTCCGAAGTCTCCACAACTGAATTGTGGCAAAAGGGCCGAGAGCTAATGTCAATGCCCAACCGAGGATCGTGCTCCATCCGAGAGCGCCGGACGCGGCAAGAACTTTGATCGCTCCGAAATGCCAAAAGCGCCATGCCAAGGCCAGGGTCGAAATGGTCGAAAACGCGATGACAATCGCGACGATCTTTAAGAGAATTCGCACGGTAGGTCCCACCAAGGAGCCTTATACCACGATTTCTTGTGACAATGCCGGAAATCCGGGATCGGCACGATATCTCCGCCCCTTTGGTGCTCAAGGACGATTGCCGATGGGGGGAAAAAGGTACCAGGAACCTTTTCTCCCCCAGGAACCTTTTCTCCCCAGGAACCTTTTCTCCCACATTTGGAACATCCGTGAATTGGTCACTTTCTGCTAAGCCTTGCGATATATCTGGCCCCTGGGCCCGATGTCCGCAACCTCTAATACCTCTCCGTGAACTTCGAAGAGGATCCGGTAACCTCCAACACGCGAGCTTCTCTTTGTGCTTGAAACGAGCGGATATGACAGCCGCGAGTCGAAAGGGTCATCGGCAATGGCTCTAAGCTTTTCGATGATCCGCTCTCTGGTGGGTTTATCTAGCGACTTCAAATACCGGAAGGGAGTGCCAGTTATCTTGACTTGGAGCGCCACGGCTCACACTTCACTTAGGTCGAAAATTTCACCGCGTTCTCTTTCTTCTTTTGAACGCTTATACAACGAATCGGTCAGTTCCCGATTGAGGCTGATTTGGATGACTTCTATCAGCTCCGCCACTTCCTCGTTCCAGTTTGCGATGTTATGAAGCGATTGGGCCATCAGTGAATTGTTCGTTAGTCTCGCAAGTTTGCAAACGTGCAGAAGCTTAGCAAGAACGCCGTGGAGTTTTTCCAACACCTGGATTGTCTCTTCTACTTGTTTCGGGCTCACTACCTCCGGTTTGGCGTTCTTGTTGATACCGGCATGGATGTCTTTGAACATCTTGGCGAGCACGGAATCCAAGTGGCGAAGACGGTAAGCAATTTTAACGGTGGTCGCCCGGTCCTTGATGATAGCCGAAAGCCGATAAGCCATTGACATTACACCATACAAGTCGGCATACCAGCGATCAACGTTCCCGATAACGGCTACGCTTGCTCCCAAGACACTCCCCCCTCCGTGCACTTTAGATGCGGTAGGATACTCACTTGGTTCGATATCGTCAATAGTACCGCATTTCTTTAATTTTTCCCAGCAATGCACAAATACCACACTACCGAGCCGTTGAGCTGGGAACTCCCTGCGGTAACGCGCGGTGCGGAAGGCTTCAGGCGGGGGTCAGCGCGTCCACGTGGAGCGCCTGGCCGTATTCATAGCCTTTGGCGAAGGCGGCGAGGTTGAGTGGTTCCGTCCCGCGGGGCACCGAAGAGCTGATCGCTTTGCGCACGGCTTCCGCGGAGGCCAGCTCCGAGAGGGCGGTGACGAACCCCACCATCACCATGTTGAGCACCACTTTGCGGCCCAACTCCTCCGCCAGGCGCGTGGCCGGAATGCCGTAGTGGCGCGTTCCGTGGTTGAGCCGCGCCGGTTGAATCAAGTCCTGTTCGTAGAGCAGCAGCCCGCCCGGTTTCAAATCCGTCCCGTAGCGTTCGTTGGCGTCCTGCGACATCACCACCAGAACATCCGGCTGCGTCAGGTAGGGGTAGAGGATGGGTTCAGGGGAGAAAATGAGCTGCACGCTGCACGTGGTGCCGCGCGCTTCCGGCCCGAAGCTTTGCGTCAAGGTGACGAACTTGCCGTCGTGCAGGGTGGCGGCGTTACCGATCACCATCCCCGCCAGGACGACGCCTTGCCCGCCGAATCCGGCGATGCGTAGTTCCGTGGTTCCCATCAGGCTCCTCCCGTGCCGGCGTATTGCTCGCGCAGGGTTTGGCGAAGCTGCTGTTCCAGGGTCTGCTGCAACGTGGGCCGCTCAATGTCCACGAACTTGCCGACCACGATTTCACCTTGCAGGTTGATATCCACGTCCCGCGTGTGCGCGCCGTTCTTGATGACGCTGCGCTGTTTGTAGAAGCGCATGGTCTCCAGCCCATCGCCCATCTTGTTGCGCCGCTGGTAGAGCGTGGGGCAGGGCGACAGAATCTCGATAAAGGAAAACCCCTTCTTGCGGAACGCCTCCACCATGGAGTGGGCGATGTGGCGGACGTGGAAAGCGGTCCAGCGCGCCACGTAAACCGCGCCCGAGGATTCCGCCAGGAAGGGCAGGTTGAAGGGCCGCTCGAAGCACCCGTAAGGAGAGGTGGTGGCCGTGGCGCCGACGGGGGTGGTGGGCGCCACCTGCCCGCCCGTCATGCCATAGGTGAAATTATTCACGCAGATGACTGTAATATCCACATTGCGACGCGCGGCATGTATAAAGTGGTTGCCGCCGATGGCGATCAGGTCGCCGTCGCCGCTGTATACCACCACGTGCAGGTCGGGGTTGGCCAGCTTCAGGCCGGTGGCAAAAGGAATGGCGCGCCCGTGCGTGGTGTGGAAGGAATCCAGGTTTATATACCCCGCCACGCGCCCCGTGCAGCCAATGCCGGAAACCACCGCCACCTTGTCCAGCGGCAGCTTGGATTCCACCAGCGCCCGCGCAAAGCAGTTCACCGTGGTGCCGATGCCGCAGCCGGCGCACCAGATGTGCGGCATGCGGTCCGTGCGCAGAAAAGGTTCGACAGGATTGATTGTGGTCGCTGTGCTCATTGGGCCGCCTCACGCAGGGCTTGCAGGATTTCTTCCGGATCGTGCACCATGCCGCCGGCGTGCCCCAGCAGCTCGGTGCGGGCGCGCCCGGCGGCGCAACGCTCCACCTCATAAACCATCTGGCCGAAATTCATTTCCACCACCAGGAAGGAGTGGACGCGCCCGGCCAGCTCGCGGATGCGCTTCTCCGGAAAGGGCCACGCCACCACCAGCCGCAGCAGTCCCACGCGCAAACCTTCCGCCCGCGCCATCTGCATGGCCCGCTGCGCCACGCGCGAGGTGATGCCGTAAGACACAATCACCACGTCGGCGTCTTCCACCTGGTATTCCTCCCAGCGCGCGATGTGCTCCGCGTTGTTGCGGATTTTTCCCACCAGCCGGCCCACCAGTTTCTTTTGCGCCTGCCAGCTCATCGCCGGATAGCCTTTTTCGTTGTGCGTCAAGCCGGTGACCTCGGCGCGATAACCATCTCCCGCCTTGGCCATGTCCGGAATGCCGTCCGGGCCCGGCTTAAAGGGCAGATACTCCGCGGGGGGCAGGGAAGTGTAACGCCGGGGATAAAGCTTGATGTTCTCGGCCGGCGGAATCACCACCTTCTCTGTCATGTGGCCCACGCACTCGTCCATCATCAGCAGCACCGGCGTGCGGTATTCTTCCGCCAGGTTGAACGCGTCAATCATCAGGTCAAAGCATTCCTGCGGCGAATTGGGGCAGAGGGCGATGACTTCATAATCCCCGTGCGATCCCCAGCGCGCCTGCATCATGTCGGCTTGCCCCGGCAGGGTGGGCAAACCCGTGGAAGGCCCGCCGCGCTGCACGTCCACCAGCACCAGGGGAGTTTCGGTCATGGCGGCGTAGCCCAGGTGCTCCATCATCAGCGAAAATCCCGGGCCGGAGGTGACGGTGAAAACCTTCGCGCCGCCCCACGCCGCGCCCACGATGGCAATGGAGGAGGCCAACTCGTCTTCCATCTGCAGGAAGATGCCTCCCACCGTGGGAATGCGCCAGGCGAAGCGCTCCACAATTTCCGTGGAGGGGGTGATGGGGTAGCCGGCGGAGAAATTTGCTCCGGCGGCCAGCGCGCCCTCACACGCGGCCTGGTCGCCGTCCAGGAAATGTGCGCCGGTCAGTACGGATTTGGGATTTGCTGTGGTCAGAGTCATTCATCCTTCCTTGGGCACGCGCACTCCGTAAATCGCGAAGTCCGGGCAGTAGAGCCCGCACAGGTCGCAGCCCGTGCATGCCTCCTCGTCGGCCAGGTAGGGCGGGTGATAGCCGTGGTTGTTGAACTCCGCGGAAAACGCCAGGGCCTTGGGCGGGCAGAATTCGAAGCAAAACCCGCAGCCCTTGCAGCGGTCCCAATCGATGAAAACCTGGCCACGGAACTTGCGAGCTTTCGGCGCCGCAGGAGCCTCAGGCATGTGAACCTCGACGAGAAGCGGAATTTTTCGACCTTAAGGGGGACATCTTGTCCGATTCCAAGCCCCAATGGGTATGGTGAGCATTTTCTGGTCCATTTTGACCGCTCGACCAGCGGAAACTGATGTTTTTGGTAACAGCGATAAAATGTCCGAAGTCGGCAGGGTTGGGTGCCAGCCCCAGACCGCTTCATCGGGCCATCGGGTGGCGCTGAAATATACCTCACCGTGGAGATACAGAGACCTTGAGAGCTGAAAAGAAAGGGCCTTTCCTCGGTTTTGATCCCCGCGAATCCGTGTCCATCTGCAGCCTTGAGTTTTATCCCGCTTTCGCACATGATGGCGTGCCATCAGCGATGGCCGCCCAGGATTGCGAGGTATTAGCGTCCCCATGGGAGAAAAGCTCTTAGGAAAACCCATGCTCGATCGAAGCCGCGTCATGAAGGTGCGTGGGTTAATTCTCGCCGTCGGTCTTTGGGCGGGCGGACTCGGCACGGCTTTCTCCCAAACGCTGGAGGTCATTCCGAAGCGAGTGCTGGTGGATGAACCCGCCGTGATTCGCGCCAAGGGACTCACACCCAACGAGCACATTTCCATCCAGGCGGATTTGATCGATGGTGCGGACAAGCCCTGGTCCTCGCAGGCGGAGTTCGTTGCGGACGCGCAGGGCGCCATTGATACGTCCCTGCAAGCTCCCGTGCAAGGCTCTTACGACGGTGTTTCGGCGACGGGCCTCATCTGGTCCATGAAGCCGGCGGAGAAGCATGTGGCGCAATACCAAGGTCCGCGGGACCTGGGCACGCAGCTCATTCAATTTCGGTTGATCAGAAATGGCCAGCGCGTGGCCAACGCCCTGGTGGAACAACTCAACGTTGCCGACGGGGTGCAGCAGATCAAAGTGGAAGGGCAGCTTCACGGCGTGCTTTTCCTGCCCAACACCAAGGAGCGACGTCCGGGCGTGCTGGTGGTGGGAGGATCGGAGGGAGGCGTGCCCCGCCAAAAAGCTGCCTGGCTGGCTTCCCGGGGCTACGCGGCCCTCGCGCTCGCCTACTTTCGCTATGAGGATCTGCCGCCTCAACTGGAACGCATCCCGCTGGAGTACTTCGGGCGGGCGCTCGCCTGGATGATGCAGCGGCCGGAAATCTCCCCCGATCGCCTTGCCGTGATGGGAACCTCGCGCGGCGGCGAACTGGCGCTGCAGTTGGGAGCGATGTTTGCGGAGGTCAAGGCGGTGGTGGCTTATGTGCCAGCCAATTTACGGGCGGGGGGGTGCTGTCGCGACTATCGGATCCCCCCTTGGACCTGGCACGGGGTGCCACTGGCCTTCGTCTTCTCGCCCACCCAACGGCGGGATTTGGCGGCGACGTTCCCAGCGGTGATCCCTGTTGAGCACACCCACGGAGCCATTCTGGTCATTTCCGGAGGGGATGACGGAGTGTGGCCATCGACGGAGATGTCAGACGCTGTCGTCGGTCGCTTGAAACAGGATCACTTTCCATATCCTTACGAACATTTGAATTACCCTCATGCCGGGCACCGGGCAGGTCGGCCCCAAATCGTTCCTACGTGGCACGGCACCACCAGGAATCCCACCTCGGGGAGAGAGGAATACCTAGGTGGAAAGCCGGATGGGGATGCGCAATCTTCCCTCGACGCCATTCCCAAAGTGCTGGAGTTCTTGCGCACGAGTTTAACGGAGCACAGTTCCCAGAACTAGGCGAGCCGTCATCGCCGCCACAGCCACCCTCCACTGTCGGAGAAACACTCCGCCTGGGCAGTGTGTCTTCTTGGCCACACAGCAGAAAATCTCCTTTTTAAACAAGCACATAGGTCATGCCACGACATCGGTGATGCAGGTGCATGTTGTTTTGCTTGAGCCCGCGGAGGCGGGCAGATTGGAAGGGAGGCTTACATGATGACGAGTCCCGAGACCGGCTGCTTTGGCACTTCAGGGAAACATTGGAAACCACCACAAGCGCCGCATGCCCACAATCCGCTTGCAACCTCTTTAGGCGGTCAAGGGAAGGGCGGCAATCCCACCCACATCCGGGAGCACGGGAGCATCCTGGCGCGCGCGGAAAAAAGCGCCTTGGTTTGGATGGCCGAGCGCCTGCCGCGTTGGGTCAATTCTGACCACTTAACCCTGCTCGGATTCGCGGTGATGCCCCTTGCCGGTGTGGCATACTGGATGGCCAAGCGGAACCCCCTAGCCTTGCTCTTCGTCATCCTGGCGCTGGGCCTCAACTGGTTTGGAGACAGTCTGGACGGCACCCTGGCGCGGGTTCGCAACCAGCAGAGGCCGAATTACGGCTTCTATGTCGATCATGTGCTCGACATGGTGGGCACTTTCTTCCTGCTGGGCGGATTGGCCCTTTCGGGGTACATGAATCCGCTCCTGGCGTTGGGGATGCTCGCCGCCTACTTGACGGCGGCGGCCGAGGAGTTTCTCGCCACGTACGTGCGGTGGGTGTTCCACCTTTCGTTCCTCGGGTTTGGCCCCACCGAGCTGCGCATCATCCTGGGCATCGGCACCTTATATCTTCTGTATAAGCCCTGGGTTCACTTGGGAAGCCTGGGGATGTTTCGACTGTTCGACGTGGGCGGCGCGGCGGCCATTGCGGGCATGGCGCTGAAGTTGGTGGTCTCGGCCATCCGCAACACCTGCGCTCTCTATAGGGCGGAAAGGCTGCCGCGATGATTGGGACTCCGGGCGTGGGGCGGCGGTGGTATCGACAGGGAGAAGAACCTGCGCCGTTGCCACGCTGGCTCGCCTTCAACCTGGTGGGGGGATTAGGCATCCTGATTCAACTCTCCACCTTGGCGGCTCTTACCGCGGCAGCGGGGCTGCACTACCTGCTGGCCACCGGACTGGCCGTGGAAGCCGCCGTGCTCCACAACTTCCTGTGGCATGAGCGCTGGACGTGGCGAGACCGCGCCGGCCTGGATAAACCGGGATGGTGGAAGAGGTTGCTGCGATTTCAAATCGCCAATGGCGCGCTGTCCCTGGGCGGAAACCTGCTTCTGATGCAAGTTCTGGTGAGCGCGTGGGCCATGAATTACACCCTGGCCAACGTGGTATCCATTACCCTCTGCTCCATCCTGAATTTCCTGGCCAGCGACCGATTGGTTTTCGCGCGGCCACGCCACCTCGCGTCGCGCCGTGGGTCAATTTGATGTAGCGGCGGCTTTACGCCGCCATATGGCGAGGTAAACTCGCCGCTACAACATCAAATTGACCCACGCCCTCGCCCCGCACCCTGTTCCCAAACGCCCCGCCACAGTGTAAACTCTTACATGCCCACGGCGAAGGAGAACTAACCAGCGAGCCCGATGACTCAAACGAACAAAGGCAGCGCCCCAACTGGCCGGCCGGGCATTGCCTCCCCAATCCAGGAAAAGCTCGGCAAGGTTAACGAGCAGGTGATGGGCCCGAAGCTCCTCGGCGTGGTTTGTGGCATGGTCTTAGTGGGCCTATTGGTGCTGGGACTCTGGCCTTTTCATTCCCCCCGGAATCAAGTGACATGGGCCGGTAGTGGAAACGGCCTGCACTTTGGCCGTCATGCGACGATACTGAGTTCCGGCAAATTCCAGGCCGCGACAATACCTGCGGACGCCCCCTGCAGCCTGGAGATCTGGCTGGAGCCTGCTCTTACTGAGGCCTCGGGCACTCTGCTTGCCTTCTATGCTCCCGGAAACCCACGGCAGTTTTCGCTCGAACAATCCATTTCCGACCTTGCCTTGCGAAGTGACATTCCCGAGGGGCGCTATCAAAGCCGCATCACCCGACTCTATGTTGATGAAATTTTTCGTAAGGGCAAGCCGTTGTTCATAACGGTCACGTCAAGCGGAGGGCGGACGTCAGTCTACATTGATGGTGCGCTGGCCCGCACATCCGCCAAATTTCCGCTCTCCCGCCAGGATTTTGACGGTGAACTCGTCATCGCCACTTCTCCCGTAGACGGTAATAGCTGGTCAGGTTGGTTGCGGGGGTTGGCCTTTTACGACCAGGAGCTTACTCCGCAGCAGGTCTCGCAACACTTTACGGCCTGGACGACGAAGGGACGACCGGTGGTTTCGGATGATGAGCGTGCGGTGGCGCTGTATCTGTTTGATGAACGCGCGGGTGGGGTCATTCATAACCAGGCGCCCTCGGGAACCAGTTTGTATATTCCCGACCGCTATCTGGTTTTGGATCAGGCCTTCCTAAAGCCCTTCTGGACGGAATTCCATGCCGATTGGGGCTACGTAAATGACTTGCTCATTAATATTGTCGGTTTCGTTCCCTTCGGGTTCCTTGTCTGCGCTTACTTGTCGTTGGCCGGACGGTTCAGAAAGCCGGCACTGGTCACCACCCTTCTGGGGCTCGCGGTCAGCCTGACGATCGAAACTCTTCAGTCCCTCCTGCCCACGCGGGGTTCCGGCACCACCGACCTCATCACCAATACCTCCGGCACATTCCTTGGAGCCTGGTTGTACGGCTGCAATTTCTGGCGACCCCTCTGGATAAAAATCTGGACACACCTCGTGTCAAGCGTATATGCGAAACTATATAATAGAGGGAAATAAATATAATATCGCATATATTATCTTACCGATTTGGCTGATGGGAGCGCGCTTAATCCTTATTTCTGACCTGGATTCCCCCTTTCGGACCTTCCGAGACGACAGCCTAAACCACGCGTCCGGTATGGCCGTTACGGCCATGCGAATGGGAGCGCAGATCCAGACATCCCAGAACCCCGTTCGGGGGAGTCTGCACGATTGCTGGTGGGGAGGGCGTTTCCCAGGCGGAATCGAGACCAACAGGGCCACCATCCGTGATCACTACCGCGCCTCAGGCTGATACGTGATATTAAAGTTGGAATCCCTCAGCCACTTTTTGAACGAGGGGTTTTCGCTAAACTGCTTGAAAAGTTCCATGTGGTCGGTCAAGAGGTCCACGACCACCCGTTCCAGCGCCTTATTGTGTTCGATCCGAGCGTTCTGCCGATCCGAGTTCTTGATCGCGTTCTGATAGGCTTTATCGGCGGAGACTTTTGCGGGGATCGCCTGCCTGCACGTGGATTTCACGAACCGTGCCGCCCACTTGCGCCGCCAGAAGGGCAGTGTCGACCGAGTGGACGGCCCCGACCGCCTGGTAGAGCTGCGGCGCGGACTCGAGGTGCGCGATTTCAGTTTGCACTCTACTGACCACGGGCCCGGTTTCCGCCGGCCGCTTTTCATTGGAGCTGCAAGCGGTAAAAATGTCCGCCACGGCGGTAATGAGGAGTCGGGAACAGATTCTCTTTCCAAACATAGACATTTTGTCCTCCGGGACCGTCGAGATAATGTCGAGCAATACCGGCCAGTAGTGGGCAATGGCGGAATAACCATAATGCGACCGCAAATAACCCCTCCCACCAAGCCGCACTAATTCGTCACCGCCGGCGAGTCAGGCGCAAATCTGCCGGTGGCCAATTCCAACGCCGCGTAGCTGAGGCGATAATCGAACAACGCGTTCAAGTAATTCTTCTGGGCGCTGGTGCGCGCGGTTTTAACTTGCAACAAGTCGGTGATGGTGGGGGCGCGACTGTTCTCAAAGGCTTGTTTCGCTCGCTTGTCTACAACCAAGTCGTGCGGACCGCCATCCTATGCCCAGTTGACACAAACCGGGCGAGGCCGGAGGCGTCGCGAAAATGATTTGGAACCGCCCCGCACTTCGCGGTGTCAATGGGAGTAGCCAGTTCCTTTTGGAACGCTGTTGATGCGTCGGATTTGAGGGTCATCAAATCGTGGCGACGAGTTTACCTCGCCATTTGGCGGTGTCCCGATAAGATCGGAATAAATTCCGCCGCCTCTACATCAAACTGCCCTACGACCACGTGGAACGCAAGAACCAGCGTGGCGCGCGTTCTCTTAGTTGAACGAGATTGACAGGGGGAGCGACCAAGCATCCCACGGAGGCGCCATGAACACCGGCAACCAGCGCAGGCACCCGGCAAGATTCTTCCTTTTCATCCTCGCGGCGTTTCTAACCCTTGTGACATTTATCAGTCGGCGGGCATTCCAGGCGTCCGACATCGCGCCTTTCATGGTTGCCACCTATTCGCAGGGCTTACTTCACCTGAGCATTCCTTATCATGCCGCTCGCGCCGGAGCGGGCCAGTTGACGATGGAAGTTTTGGATCCGGAAGACAACGTGCTCGGCCGCGCGGAACGGCGCGTAGAAGTGGCCGAGGGACAAGGCCAATGGCAGGACGCCATCAAGCTGGAGAAGCCCCTGCCGCTGGACGATCTGGTGTGGCATCGCGTTCGTTATCGCTTCGAATATGACGGTCGAAATGCCTCGCGGCTGGAAGGCACGGAATCCATTTCGCAGATCCTGCGCACGCCGGTGATCCACATTCTGGGGCAACAGTCTTACCTCGCCGGCAGCCGGGCGGCGGTGCGCGTGATTGCCACCGACTCGAATTATGAAGTCATTGGCGGCCGCGGCTCGGTGCGGATTGAACTCCTGGTTGGCAACGAGAGCCCCCGCCTGCTCTTTGCGGGCCAGTTGAATCGAAGGGGAACCGCCGATGCGCAGTTCCGGCTTCCTGCCGGCCTGGTGGGCAATTACCAGTTGCACTATGTGGTGGATACTCCCATCGGTTCCACCGAGTCCACGCAGGCCGTGCGCCTGGAAGACAAGGTTTCCCTGCTTCTCACCACCGAGAAGCCCATCTACCAGCCGGGCCAAACCATCCATGTGCGCGCGTTGGCGCTCGACCGCGCCGACCACGAGGCGGCCGCCACCCGCCCGCTCACTTTCGAACTCGAGGATTCCCGCGGCAACAAGGTCTTCAAGAAAGGGACAGAGACTGACGCGTTTGGAGTCGCCTCGGCGGAATTTGGGCTGGCCGATGAGGTGAACCTGGGCACGTACCACCTGCGCGCCCGGATGGCCAAGCCGGGCGACGCCGGCGCGCCCACAAATTCGGCGGAGATCGCCCTCAACGTCGAACGATACGTACTGCCCAAATTCAAGGTGGCCGTCGAATTCAGTGAGGAGGGCAATAAGCAGAAGCATGGCTACCAGCCGGGCGACCACGTCACCGGCACGGTGCGCGCCAACTACTTTTTTGGCAAGCCGGTGGATGGCGCCGAGGTTGACATCAAAGCTTCCGCTCTGGATGTGACCGTGTACGAAGTCGCGTCCGCCCATGATAAGACCGACTCCGAGGGGTCTTATCGCTTTGATATCCCGTTGCCCAAATATTTTGCCGGACGGCCTCTCAGCCACGGCGCCGCGCGCGTGCTGATTGAGGCCACGGTGAAGGACTCCGCCGGCCATGCGGAAACGCGCGGCGAGCCCATCACGGTCAGCGAATCGCCCCTGTTGATCAAGGCGATTCCGGAAGGCGGAACGCTGGTTCCGAATCTGGAGAACCAGGTTTTCATCCTCACTTCCTACGCCGACGGCACGCCCGCGAGCTGCGCGTTGAATATCCGCGCCCAGGGAGGCCCCGAGCTTCATGCCACCACCGACGGCGGCGGCGTTGCGATGATCCACTTCAAGGCTGAAGCCGGCACGGATACCCTGATGGTCGAAGCGCGGGATCAGGAGGGAAATCATGCCGTGAGCACGTTGCAACTCCCCACCCGTGAGGGCGAGGACCAGATTCTGCTGCGCACCGAACGCGCCGTGTACCGCGCCGGCGAGCTCATCCGACTGAAGGTTTTTTCCACCAAGGCGCGCGGGACCGCTTATGTGGACATTGTCAAGGAAGGGCAGACGGTGCTGACGCGCGACTTGGACCTCGTAAACGGCGAGGCGGAACTGTCGCTGGCGGCCACGCCGGAGATGGCGGGAACGGTGGATATCAACGCGTACCTTTTCGGCAGGGACGCGCGCCCCGTGGGGGACCATCGCCTAATCTTCGTGCAGCCGGCGGACGAATTGAAGATTGAGACGGTGGCGGATGCGCCCGTCTATAAACCGGGCGGCGAGGCGCAGATTCGCTTCCACATCACCAACGCGCGCGGTCAGGGTGTCCATGCCGCACTCGGACTGCAAGTGGTGGATGAAGCCGTCTTCGCACTGGCGGAGAAGCAGCCGGGGTTCGCCAAGGTCTTCTTTTATCTCGAGCAGGAGGTGATGAAGCCGCGTTACGAGATCCACTCGATCGGCATGCCGCAAATCGTGGAGCCGGCTGAGTCGTCGCAGACTGAACAGCGCGACCGGGCGGCGCGGGCTCTGTTTTCGGCCACCGAAATCGTGGATACGAACAAGTTCGAGACGAAATTCGGCGGGGTTGTGCCGATGACGAAACAAGCAGAATACGCAAGCCGGTATCAAGCGCAATTTGTGGAACAAGTGAATCGGTTGGCGGAGAATCTCACGCGTGCCTACAAGCGTGACTCGGAGGGTGGTGACCTGGCCAAAGTTTTCGCGAAGATGAAGAGCGCGGGTGGGACCGACTTTCGTGATGCCTGGGGCACCGAGCTGCGCATTGAACGCTCGCCGTGGTATCGATATCGGACGTTTTACATCGTGCGCAGCGCCGGCCCGGACCAGCAATTCAACACCGGCGACGATATGATGACGTACCTTGAGCTTCGCACCGGAAACCTCACGGATCATCCGGACTCGGGTGACATCACACTCAACATCGAACACGATCGCGGACCATTCAATGGTCGGGTGGAGATCGTGGGAACTGTTACCGATGAATCGAATGCAGTGGTGCCGGAAGCCAGCGTCGAGTTGCTCAAAGTTCCCACGGGAAAAGGCATCGCCGCGAAGATCCGTACTGCCATAACCAATGCCCAGGGGCAATTCAGTTTGTCGGGGCTGCCCGCGGGTACCTACATGGTTCAAGTATCCATGCCTGGGTTCAAGATCGCTTCGCAGCATCTCACCCTGCAGCCGCGCGACCGTGCCGTGCTCTCCGTAACATTAAAGGTTGGCGCGGTCACTCAGACTGTGCAAGTCACTGCCGCGCCACCACCCCCACCGCCATCAGCCATACCAATGGCTATGGAGATGGATCGCTTTGTCAACATGGATCACCGTGCTCAAGGTGGTGTTCCCGGGGGCGTCCCCGGGGGCACGATGGGAGGTGTCTTAGGTGGTGTCATCGGCGGCGTCCTCAAGTCTGCTGGCCCCAGGAATGGTCCCGGCACAGCGAGCGGGGTTGGCGGCGACGCCGCCCCCGCGGCGCACGTGCGCTCCTATTTTCCCGAGGCACTCTACATCAATCCGGAGATCATTACTGACAAGGACGGCCGCGCCAGCATTGTTATTCCGATTGCCGATTCCATCACCACTTGGCGCATGGCCATGATTGCTTCCACGCAGCACGGCGCGCTGGGCACGTCGGCATCGAGCCTGAAGGTTTTTCAGGATTTCTTCGTCGACCTCGATCTCCCGGTCACGCTCACCCAGGGCGATCGGGTTTCGATCCCGGTGGCCATCTACAACTACTCGGGCGCGCGTGGCGAAGTCAGCGTAAAGCTTCAGCGGGACGACTGGTTCTCCCTGGTGGACGACGTTGCAGAAAAATCCGTCGAGGTTGATTCCGGCCGCGTAGGTGGATCGCAGTTCACGCTTGAGGCCCGGCGCATCGGGAAATTCAAGCTCACGCTCGCCGCGAGCATGGCGGGCAGCGCAAACCGCGCCGATATCGTGGTGCGGGAAATTGAAGTCATCCCCAACGGCCGCGAGCAGACTCTGGTGTTCAACGGCCGCCTGGAAAACACGGTACAGCACGCGGTCGACTTCCCACCGAACGCCATTCCCGACGCCAGCAAGATCTTCGTCCGGCTCTATCCCGGCCCGCTGAGCCAGGTGGTGGAAGGCATGGACGCCATTCTGCGCATGCCGGGCGGCTGCTTTGAGCAGACTTCCTCCAGCACCTACCCCAACGTGTTGGCGCTCGATTACATGAAGCGCACCGGGAAGCTGACTCCGGAAGTCCACGCCAAGGCGGAGGGATACATCGCCAACGGTTACCAGCGACTGCTGACCTTTGAGGTTCCGGGAGGCGGATTCTCCTGGTTCGGTCAAGTTCCGGCTAACAAGATTCTCACCGCCTACGGTCTGATGGAATTCTACGACATGTCAAAGGTCTACGACGTGGACCCGAAACTCATCATGCGCACGCAACAGTGGCTCGCCAGCCAGCAGCAGTCGGACGGAAGCTGGAAGCCCGACACGTCGTTTATCAATGAAGGCGTCACCAACCGCTTCAACTCGGATGTGTTGCGCATCACCGCGTACCTAGCCTGGTCGCTCGAGAACACGGGATACCAGGGACCGGCGGTGGGACGAGCCAAGGAGTTTATTGAAAGCCACCTGAGCGCGAAGATGGACGCCTACACCCTGGCGGTGGTGGCCAATTTCGCCGCCGACTTTGGCGGCAGTCAGGGAAATGACCGCGAGTTCACTCGCCAGGCCATGCAGCTTCTGCTCGACGCGCGCACCGAAAAGGATGAGCAAGTGTGGTGGAACTCGGAGGAAACCGGATTTTACGGCCGAGGTTCAAGCGCCGACGTGGAGACCACAGGCCTGGCGGTGCAAGCGCTGCTCAAGTGGGGTGAGGCTTCGGGCACGGCGCGCAAGGCGCTTGCCTATATCGCCGCCAAGAAAGATGCGGCTGGCACATGGGGCACGACCCAGGCGACGATCATGGCGCTGCGGGCTCTGTTGCTCGCCACAGAAAAAGGCACGGCCGACACCGAAGGCGTGCTGGAGGTTCTGCTGAACGGCAAGCCCGTCGAAAAACTCACGCTAACCCCGGAGAACAACGATCTGCTTCACCAGTTCGTGTTCAAGGGCGCCGAAATTGCAGGGGCCAGCAGCGCTGGCCCGGGGCCGAACGCTGTTCGGCCCTACGCCACGTCGAACTCCGGTCAACCCGACATCATGCAGGAAAAATTTGCAGCGGCGAGTGCCAACACCGTCGAAATCCGCTTCGAAGGGAAGGGAGGTCTTGCCTACCAAATCGTGGGGAGTTACTTCCTTCCTTGGGATCAAAAGCCCGCGGGCGAACCGCTCTCCATCGACGTGGCATACGATCGCACCCACCTGGCGCAGGACGACATTGCCACCGCGAGCGCGACGGTGAGGAACAACCTGGATAAGACCGCCAACATGGTGATTGTGGATCTCGGCATTCCGCCCGGGTTTGACCTGCTCAGCGAAGACTTGCAAGACTACCAGGACAAGAGCACGGGCCTGAAGAGTGGCCACTTGTCGAAGTTCAGCCTTACGGCGACGCAGGCCATTCTCTACTTCGATTCGTTCGCCCCGGGTGATACGGCGACGGTGAAGTTCCGTCTGCGGGCCAAGTATCCCATCCGCGCGCGGACATTCAAGTCGCGAGTCTACGAGTACTACGATCCCGAGGTGAACTCCGTGGCGCGGCCCGTGCAACTGGAGGTGCGCAAGCGCTAGCCTTTAGAGAGTGGAGGCATGCCGTCGCTATCAATTGCGCAAGTTCCCGGCCCCCTCCCAAAAGGTGCGGGAAGCGCTGCGGTTGGCGCTGGTGTCCCGTCTAAAAAGCCCTTGACGCGGACGGCCGAATATGGTCAAAATGTCATTGTAGAAAGTCTTACATTTTCCATTCGGAAAAACATTTTGTTGGTCGGCCCGTTGTGGTGAGGAGCAGCCATGCCACCATCTGATTCGGGATTGGGCGATTTCCCCCAGACCAGGGACCGTTCGGAAAGCAGTTCGTCCTCGACGACCTGTCTCTGCCCGCGAGTGACATCCCGGCAGCCCGGCGCCGCAGCGGACGACTCAGCCCCGCGGCTGCCTACTCTTCCCTCCGGGACTGACGGCCTCGCTGTCAATCAGCAGGTGCCCCTGACGATTACCTTTACCCCTCCGCTTCCTCCCGGTTGCGCAATCAGATTTGATGTTCTTGGCTCCGGAGGCGCCAACGGAGCCGCCAGCGTTACGGCCGGTCCCTTTGGGGGAGGTGGGTGCGTCATCGTCGTCACGGGCACTGCCCCGACTGCCCCGGGCGCACACCCGCCCGGCGCCGGGACGCTATCCATCGCCGGAACCTTGATTGACCATGGCGTCGATACTGGAGTCCACTGCACGGTGGGCTATAGTTTCATCGTGGAAGGGGTGGTTAGCACTGTTTCCAGATCCAGCAGCAGTTCGTCGACGAGTAGTAGCTCGTCGGGTAGTTCGAGAAAACCCTCTTCCTCCAGCAGGTCTTCGTCATCCAGCAGCAGTTCGAGCAGTTCGTCTTCGAGCAGCTCCGACTCCAGTTCCTCCTCCGGCAGCGACTCTTCGAGCAGTTCATCACCTTCGAGTAGCAGCTCCTCAAGCTCGATGTCGAGCAGCAGTTCAAGATCATCTTTGAGCAGTGGCAGTGGCTCATGCCATGTAAAAACCGGCCCAACTTACACGCCCGATGGCACCATCGCGGTCACGCCATTGGCGAATGGAAGGAAGCAAGCTTCGTTCAGCATGGACGCCACGTTCGACGCTGATCCAGCAACGGGCGTGCGACCTGGCTGCTGTGAAGTGCACCAGTTCATCAAATGGGATCAGGCGTTTCAAACTTGGAGGGGAGGTCCGCCCCATGCCGGGTTTCCGGCCACGGCCACTTTCGACACTTGGTACGAGGACAGGGACAGTAACGGCAAACGCTATGGCCACCGAACAGACGCATTTAGCGATCCGATTGCCGGATGCGGGGACGAGTATAAAACTGGTGCTAACCAGGACCAACTAAATGGTAACCACTACTGCGGCAAGGATTCACCCGGTGGCCCCCCTGCCATGACGGGTACGTTTCAGTTTCAGTTGAAAGTCATCGATATATGCACCGGACAAGAGGTGGGCAGCGGCCCAGTTATTACGGTCAATTGGTGAGGTAGCTTCTCGTCGTCCAGTTCCAACAGCTCGCCAGGCAGAGAAGAAAGGGAAAAGTGCATATGAGCAACGGATCGATCACCATCCAGGTAGAGCTGAGGACGAGCGCTCCGCGCCCCGCTGGCATAGTCCGGCTCCTCAACCAGGGCGATACGGAAATCCGCGTCTGGCAAACAGGTAACTCATGGGGCGATGGGGTC